>Ga0209473_1000001_pt1 | contig 311826 bp, 268 predicted proteins | sample GraSoiAngelo_133_FD_185890 | JGI IMG/M metagenome (GOLD analysis project Ga0209473, IMG submission 185890) | Grasslands soil microbial communities from the Angelo Coastal Reserve, California, USA - 14_0929_05_20cm (SPAdes) (version 2) | ecosystem: Environmental > Terrestrial > Soil >...
TCCGTCTAGATGCGGGCATCCGGCGTCTTCACCGGAACCACAAATTCGCCGAGCCGTTCGCCAAGACAGTCGCTCTATCATTCCACCATTCGTGCAGGTCGGAACTTACCCGACAAGGAATTTCGCTCGGTTTCTCCTACTCTGTTTCCAGAGAAGCCGGACTTTCTCTTTCGCTGCCTGTGTTCATTACTGAAGCTATGGCCCGTATTTCTTCAATGCCCTCCGTTTTCAAGTGTTTTCCCTGGTTCATCAGGTGCAGAATCTTTCGGAACCTCGCGAAGTCGACCCGCTTCTTCGATTTCAGCGAATGCTTTTCGAAGAAGGGAACAATCCTTTCGTTGAGGTGATTCAGCCCCCGGACTCGATACGCCATTCGATCTCCGTGATTCTGTCTCACTACTCCACAACCGAAGAATTTCTTCAGCGCGTGTAGCAATTGGATATCACGTCGATGCTGAACAACAGTGAATTCGGGGAGCACTTGGAATTGGCAGGACATTTCTGGATGTGGGTTGATGCCGACGTAGAAACAACCTTCGCCGTCAACGAACCCTACTACCCATTGGGCTTGTAGCTTCTCAGGATGCGACTGAACGTCAAGTCTCTGAGGGTTCTCCATTGTTTTTCTCCTGGAGTCTTCCCTGCGGATTGTCCCCATGTCAGCCGGATTTTGACTGCCGCGTGTTACCGCAGCGAGTACCGGACTGCTGTGCGAGGAGTTTCCCGCATATGGTTCAGTTTTACTAAGGCTGCGTTACCAACCTTAGGACCGTTATAGTTACGGCCGCCGTTCACCGGGGCTTCAGTTCAAGCCTTCGCCCTTGCGGGCTGAGCCCTTGCTTTAACCTTCCGGCACCGGGCAGGTGTCACCCCCTATACGTCGTATTCGACTTTGCAGAGAGCTGTGTTTTTGTTAAACAGTTGCAGAGCGCATTTCACTGCGACCGCTTCGGGCGATAAACCCTAGTGCGGTGCCCCTTCTCCCGAGGTTACGGGGCTAATGTGCCTAGTTCCTGAGCGAGCGTTCTCTCGAGCGCCTGTGGATATTCACCTTGTCTACCTGTGTCGGTTTGTGGTACGGGCACCTGGCGGACTCCTTAGAGGTTTTTCCCGGCAGCGTAGAATCAGAGACTTCTCGGCCATACAGCCACGTGTCGAGTCTCACCGTTGAATGACCCCGGGGATTTTCCTCCGGGATCCGGCTTACACTCGCCAACCACCATCCATCAGGTGGATCTCCTATCCTTCTGCGTCACCCCATCGTGTTAACGTCGCCAGGCGGGACAGGAATGTTGACCTGTTGTCCATCAGCTACGCCTTTCGGCCTCACCTTAGGACCCGCCTAACCCTGAGCGGATTAACCTTCCTCAGGAAACCTTAGACTTTCGGCGACACGAGTTCTCATCGTGTTTATCGCTACTTATGCCGGCAGGGTCTCTTGTGTAGTGTTCAGTAGTCCTCTCGGTCTACCTTCAGACTCCACGCAATGCTCCCCTACCAAAGATTATTTCCGAAGAAATAACCATTTCGCAGCTTCGGTCGTATGCTTGAGCCCCGTTGGATTGTTGGTGCATATCCGCTTGACCAGTGAGCTGTTACGCTTTCTTTAAAGGATGGCTGCTTCTAAGCCAACCTCCTGGCTGTCCGAGCGAATACACTTCCTTTCCCACTTAGCATACAGTTAGGGACCTTAGCTGGCGATCTGGGCTGTTTCCCTTTTGACCACGAAGCTTATCCCTCGTAGTCTCACTCCCGTGCAGTTGTCCACGGCATTCGTAGTTTGATTGGATTCGGTAACCTGAGTTGGTCCCTAGTCCATTCAGTGCTCTACCACCGTGGCAATTCACACAAGGCTGTCCCTAAAGACATTTCGGGGAGAACGAGCTATCACGGAATTTGATTAGCCTTTCACCCCTACCCTCAGCTCATCCGAGCGATTTTCAACTCACACCGGTTCGGTCCTCCAGCCGCGGTTAAGCGGCCTTCAACCTGGCCAAGGGTAGATCATCCCGCTTCGCGTCTATTCCTACGTACTACTTCGCCCTGTTCGGACTCGCTTTCGCTACGGCTCGCTTGCGCTTAACCTCGCACGTAAGAATAACTAGCCGGCTCATTAAGCAAGAGGCACGCCGTCAGGCTTGAACGGACCGAAGCCCGCCCATGGCCCTCCGACTGCTTGTAAGCATACGGTTTCAGGTTCTATTTCACTCCCCTCGCAGGGGTGCTTTTCGCCTTTCCCTCGCGGTACTGGTTCACTATCGGTCGCCAGAGAGTATTTAGCCTTGGAGAGTGGTCTCCCCAGCTTCCCACCGGATTACACGTGTCCGGTGGTACTCAGGATTCCGCTTCGAGTCCGATCAGCTTTCAGTTACAGGGCTCTCACCTTCTATGGCCCCGCTTTCCAGCGGGTTCACCTAGCCGTCGGATTGGTAACTCTACTCACGCGGTCCTACAACACCCATGTGTAAACACATGGGTTTGGGCTGTTCCGATTTCGCTCGCCGCTACTTTCGGAATCTCTGTGATTTATTTTCCACCAGGTACTGAGATGGTTCACTTCCCTGGGTTGGCTCATACCCGCCTATGAATTCAGCGGGCTGTAACGGGAGTTCATCCCGCCGGGTTTCCCCATTCGGAGATCCTCGGATCAAAGCCTGCTTGCGGCTCCCCGGGGCTTATCGCAGCTTGCCACGTCCTTCCTCGCCTTCTGGCGCCAAGGCATCCACCGTACGCCCTTAGTAGCTTAATCATAAAACTTACTCAATCCGTCTTGGTTGCTGGAAACCGGTCTAAAAGACCGGTCACTCCAACGATGTGACGTTCCGATTCCCGCAGCTCCCTACATCCTCGCATCAGCTCTGCGCTCACCCGGGCATGGGCTCGCGGATTTGTCCGGCCGCTCCTTGCGGAGGGCTAAGAAACTGACGCAGGCTTTCGACTCCACGGTCTTCGGATTCAGCAGCTAACGTTTTCAGCAGGAAGGTTCTTTTTTTGACCTCCCGCGTCCAACCTTTAGCTTCTGAATTGAATAAGCCGCCTTGCTCCACAGTTATGCTCAATACTCGAGCAAACTTGTAATCACCCACACCTTCACTCCCTCGCGCGGACCGTAATCCGCACTAGGTTTTTCGGCGTGGGCTTGCCAGCCTTTCTGTTGTCAAAGAACCTTTTTTCCGAGTCGATCGGAATGCCCTGAATGCCTCAGGGCGTGTCTGGCGGGACTTACCTGATCGCCCTTCTTAGTTCAGGGTTTGTAAGTACAAACCTTGAAACCCGGCGCGATCTTGCCTTCCAGCTCTGCTTCCAGAAGATCGATGTTCCTGCCTTTGGCTTTTCTAGCCTCCAGCTTGCTACATCGAGTCACTAGAAATAAAAAACCCGGCGTCGAGCGCCGGGCGTAACCACCCACACGGGAGTGGTTCCACGCGTTGCTCGACTTCTTTCTACCCTGTACTCGTAAAGAACCCCACTATAGGATCTACTTCTCGCCTTCGTTTCTTCTCGGGCTCCGAAGATTTCTTCGATCCGACCGTGATGCCCCTGAACAGTCCTCAGCTCTTGAGAGCCCTCGGACCGTCTGTAATCATAGCAGCTTTTCTGGTTTCGTCAAGCCCCCGTAACAATTATTTTTTCCTCAGCCCTGTTAACTCTGTGCAAATCCGGCCAACCCACCCTTTACAGGCGGGGCTTATTGATAAACTTGATGAACCACGCGACAATCAAGAAACGCCCAGAGAGAGCCTAGACAAACTCAGCTCTCTCCCCGGCGTTGGACGACCAATAGGCTTTCTAAAAGTCAAACCGAAGGCCGAGCTGAATCCAGCGTGCGCCATCTGTGTCTCGGCTTGTGGGAACCAGTTGTGTGGAGATCACACCGAAGCTCGCTTTTTGACTGATATTGAGCGTCGGATCAACAAAGTTCGGGTGGTTAAAGATGTTGAAGAAATCAGCAGAAATGCTCATCGAAACTCTCTCCGTGATAGCCGTCTTCTTGCCAAGGGACATGTCAAGATTCCAGAATGGTAGCCCGCGAAGCGGGTTGGAGCGGCCCGTGCGTCCATCTTTGCTGATCTGAACGTTTCTGAAGTCGCCAAACACGGCGGCCGGATCAGCGAAAAGGTTCAAGCCCGTGCTGGCGGTACCTATTCCGTTCGATCCGTTTACCCCATGATGAACTCCGTCGCCGAATGCGCTCGGATTCACAAGAGGAATCTGGCCCACGGCAAATCCGAAAATGCTGCCGCCTCCCCAAACCTGGCTGCTTTCGGTGACGAACAGTGGCAAGCCGCTGAACGCGGAAAAGATTCCCGAGCTGAACCATCCGCCGAGTAGGCGGCTGCCATAATCCCCTCCGCCGAAACGGTGTCCTTTGCCAATGGGCAACTCGTACAAGTATGACGCATTGAAGATATGCTTGCGGTCGAACAGGGATGGGCCATAATCCACATTGGGGAAGTAGCTGTTCGAATAGATGCCCGCCTGATTCTGGTTGGAAATGTTCTGGTCCAGTGTTTGGGAGAAAGTATAGCTGACGTTGAAGGTCAGCCCGCGAGACATGCGCTTGCGAAGTGTCGCGACAAGCCCGTTATAGTTGGACTGGCCGATGTACGTGCGCATGTGCAGATCGAAGAGCTGCCGATTCTGGAATGTTGGCATACCTAAACAGGCGCGTCGACCATCCATCACGGAAAACAGCGAGCTCACTAATCCGCTCGTAAACGTCGCCTGCGCCGCGTTCACCAGGAATTGCGTCGCTGAAGTCGCTGTCGAGGAACCCGCACAGGCCGAACCAATCAAACCCGCGAGTTGGTTCTCGAAGAATGGTTGTGCTGCAGGCGTCCCTCCGGCCGCTAGTGCCGCCGCAACTGCATCATAGGCTTGTGCAAATGACTGCTTGGACGCCGGGTCTACAAAGAAGTAGGGAGCCGAGTTGAAATTTACGCCTTGCGGCAGCCGGTCTGACCACCGGCCCACCCAGCCGACCTCCATAATCATATTGCCGGGGAATTCACGCTGGATGGTCAAATCAAAGGCATGGCTGCGTCCGATTTTCGTATCGGGGTCATCTTGGAAGCTGAACAATTCGCCAAAAGGTGTTCCCGGGACGATGGGTTGGGAAACAGGGGGGACAGTTGGCACAGGAAGGTTCCCATCGACCCCCACCCGGAACGATGCCGCACCGGGATTGGTGGCGCCTGCCGCCGCATTACAACCTTGCACACTTGTGCCGTTGGCGTTGCACAACGGTGCTCCAACGGTGATGGTCTGCGCGAAACCCACACCGAGCATGGGGATAATCACACTCTGCACGGTGTTCGTTCGGTCATAAACAATCGAATAACCGCCGCGGATCACCGTTTTATGATTCCCTGTCAGACGGTGAAGCGCTCCTGAATCAAAACCTGGCGTCCATGCCAGGGACACCCGCGGCGCCCAGTCGCCATAGTCGACATTAAATACATTACGGTGTGCCGCCTGCACAGGTTCGAAGCCCAGGGTCGGGTTGAAAGTCTGTCCTTGCAGTGCGGCGTCCTCTTTGGCGGCGATGTATCCGGGACCGGTGAGAGGCTTTAGAGTGTTGGCGTCCACAACGAGTGTTTGACGGTTCAGCTTTTCCTTCGGGGCAGTCTGCCAACCGTAGGAAAGACCGTAGCTAAGCGTCAGATTGGGCTTAATGCGCCAGACGTCCTGAGCGTAATACTCGAACGCATTCAGTGTGGTGTCATTGATCAGCGGCGTTCCGAAGGGCAAGGGCTTCAAACTGCCATCGCGGGTGGTGAGAATGCCAATGTTATCCACCAGTCCTAACGTGGATGCATAAAGACGGTCCCAGCGCTGAACGTCCGCACTTTGCAGGCAATTTGTGGTGACCGTGGCGCTGCAAGTCAGCGGGCGCTCGGACGAGGGAATCGATGTTAGGAACGTGCTGACGTCGGCGTCCGCCAAGGCTTCAAGTGAAGCCAGCGAGCCCACCACTTTGTCGTTGCGAATGTGGATAGTTGGAATGTGACGAATATTGGCTCCGAATTGGAGGGTGTGGGCGGACTTAATCCAACTTACGTCATCCAAATATTGAATGTTCCGGCCTGTAATGTTTTGGAATCGTGCGCGTTGCGTATCCACTTCGATCGGCGCGTCCACTAGCGGGTTGGTTGTGGCAGCCGCGAGCCCCGGCGCCAGCGCAATCGGGCCGGCCGAGGATGATGTACCGGCGATATTTTCAAGCGCCGCGGTCGCCGAAGGCGCCAGACGATTAAATGATTCACGATCGCGCACCCAGCCGAACCGGAATGTGTTTATTAGATGGGGCGTGATTTGGCCTGTTAACCCGGCGATGACCGCATCGCGGTCTGTGGGTGCCTTGGAAGTGGCTACGGGCGTGGCGCCCCGAAGGTCGTATTGGGCCCCCTGTCCACTCGACACCACTTTTGTCTGGTAATAGAGGTAGCCGACATTCAGGTGCCACTTCTTGTTGATTTCGTGGTCGAAACGCCCATCGTAAAAGTTCGTGGAAAGTGGCGTGAGGGCCGACCCGCGGAAGCCGAGCGTATTCAGGCCATCAGCCCCCGCTACGCTCGGGTCGGTACCCTGGGGATCGAGAGCCCAAAGGGCCTGCACAGATGGGCTAATGCCGATTCCCCTGGGATCACAAGCTACGCCGGTGCCGCAAAGCGGTGCCGCCGATGACAGATCGTAGGAAACCGTGTTCCCGGATGCGTCTTTGAACTTCAGTATTCCTGCCCGCAAAGAAGCGGTCGGCATGAGCCGAGTAAACAGCGACTGCGAGGGGAAGCGCCGGGCCTCGTAATCAAAGAAGAAAAAGGTCTTGTCGCGCCAAAGGGGTCCGCCCACCTTGCCGCCAAAGCGGTTATCGTGGAATTTTGGTGTGGGCTTTTTGATCCGGTTGAGCTCCCACTCGTTGGCATTGAAGTACGAATTCTGGTGAAACCAATAACCCGAACCGTGTAATTGATTTGTGCCGCTCTTAGAAACCGCCGCGATTTGGCCACCAGAGGCGCGTCCGAACGTCGCGTTGGGGTTGTTGACACCGACGCGATATTCTTCGATGGACTCTACCCCGAGAGGAATAGAAGCGATCGTGCTCGCGTCAATTCCGCCGATCACGTTGTCCGAGACATCGATCCCGTCCAAAGTGAAGGTGTTTTGGTCATCAATTGCGCCAGCAACACGCATACCCACTCGGGGAAATGAATTGGTGCCAGGCGACACTCCCGGCTGCAGCGTCAGGAGAGCTGCCGCATTCCGGCGCAAGGTGGGCAGGTTCATCATGTCGGCGCTGGAAACTTCGTTGCCGACCTGAGCGTCCGTTGTTTGGAGCTCGGCCTGAGCGGTTGCCGATACTTCTACGATTTCCTTCCCGCCGCTGATCTCTAATTTCAAGTCGTAGGTGAGAGTTTTGTTTACGTCGACCCTGATGTTCGAGATCGTTCCGGCGGCGAAACCTGATTTCGTGAATTTTAGATTGTAGGTGCCAGGATTAACATTCGGAAAAACGTACTGCCCGGAAGCATTCGTTTCCGTGGATCTACTTTCGTTCGTGGCGCTATTGATGACTTCCACGTGGACACCGGGCGTAACAGCGCCTCCCGGGTCGGTAACTGTCCCCAATACGGCACCGGTCGCCGCCGTCTGCGCTTCGGTGGGCGTAACCCGGAGCATGGCTGCCGACAACGCCAACGCGCTTGTACCTAACAGGATCGAGCGAAGGAGCGTTCGCACGCGCATATTTCCCTCCTGAAACGAGGGGGCTCTTTTTTTTCGCGGCCAGAAGCCCGAAACACCTGTGGAGTTCACTGCTCAGCGGAATTCACTGCCCAGCAGACACACGCGCCTCGCGGGTAACCACCTAGAGAGCAAAATGACCAGCCGCTTCCCAAAGACACCCCGCTGTTGGTCCCAGCCTATACTCATTTATGGAAAAACTGTCAAGTAAAGTTCACAACTTTTCGCAACTTTAAGAGGCCATGGCTGGGCAAGGCCGACTGATGGAAGCACCAAGGGTAGAACTTCATGGTGGAAATTAGGACCGTGACTGCTGTTGGGCCCTCGCCGCTCCGTGCTCCCTAGTCATTGGGCCAACTGACCCATGGGCCGGTGTAGGGAACGACACGCGGCATCGCCACCTGCCAATCCGCCTGCTCAATTTAGTACAATTTTCTCAAGCTCAAGGGATACCCACCGTTCCGAGCGTAACTCGCAGTTTGATCCGGCGAAGGGGTTCACCCGGCAACCTCCTCCCAGTCCATTGGGCTATCTTCAGGAGGTGTAAAAATGTTCCATTCGCAGCTCTCTCACAAGCTTTTCCTTGCTGCGGCAGCCGCAGGTCTCCTGGCCGTGGCAGGTTGTTCCAACCAGCCCGAAACTACCGCCTCGAACCAGGCGTCAAAGCCTGCGAAAGCGTCCTCCAAGGCAGCGTCCAAGGCAGCGTCCAAGGCAGCGGCTTCGAAGGCCGAGGCACCTAAGGTCACGCCGGTCTCCGCCAAGGTAAGCCAGCCGACGGGGCACACGATCACGGTGCCCAAGGGCACGCCGATCACCGCGGTCGTGGACCAGACTCTTCACAGCGATAAGAGTCATCAGGGTGACACCTTTGCTGCGAGCCTCGCTGCACCGGTGAAGGTTGACGGCAAGACCGTGCTGCCCAAGGGCGCGAAAGTTACCGGCAAGGTCGTGGCCGTGAAGAAGCATGAACTGAAGGTCGCGTTGGCCTCGGTCGTGGTGCACGGAAAATCCTACGATCTGAAGACCAACTCGCTCCGTCCGGCCGACAAGGCCAAGAGCGCTTCGGCCAAATCGAGCGACCAGAGCAAAGAAAAGGCCAAGCAAAAGAACGACAATTCCACTCTCTCGGCCAAGTCGAAGCTGACTTTCAAGCTCTCCGAGCCGGTCTCCGTCCCGATGAAAGGCTGAGCACAACAAACAACATAACTTCTCACAGCGGCTCCGGTTGGCTCAGCCCGACCGGGGCCGCACTTTTTGGCCCACGCGTGGAACAGCATTTCAGCCCGCTCTGTTGCGGTAGGATAGCAGTGGATTCACGCTGCCATGCCATCGCCACCTATCACCTACACGACAAAGGAGCTTTCCATGAAGACCTGGCTGGATTTTGTCCGCCTTTTCTCCCGAGGCAGCGGGTGGGACTTTTGCCAGTGCATGCATTTCCACCGGCCGCGCAGCTTACCCAAGCAGGAATGGCTGCGCACGCGTGCCGAGCGCGGCGCACGCAATCGCCGCCAGAAGCGCGCGCTCGTCGAGCAAGACCGCGCGCATGGCATTTTGGTTTACGCCAACGGCGCGCCCGTCGGCTGGTGCCAATACGGTCCCTGCGAAGAGCTTCCGCGCATCGACAACCAGCGCATCTACCGCGGCCTTGCCCCCAAAGGCTCGGAAAGACTCTGGCGCATTACTTGTTTTACCGTGCTGAAGCCTTATCGCCAACGCGGAGTTGCGTCCGCCGCGTTGCAAGCGGCACTTAAAGCCATTCGCCGCCAGGGCGGAGGCCTCGTGGAAGCCTATCCTATCACCCGCTGGCTTTCCCGCGCTTTTGGCAACGAGTCTACGCACGGCACCGAATCCATGTTCGTAAAAGCCGGATTCAAACGGGTCGCCCCGTTTGGCGGCACGCGCTACAGCTCCCACGTCTTGATGCGCAGAACCGTGCGACAAGCCGCAAAAAGCCAATAGGGGTTCCTCACCGGCTCCACAGGTTCGGAGTCGCGGCCCTGGTTGATTCGCCGGCCTGGATGCCCGCCGTCCTTTCCTCCCGCCGTCCTTTCCACTTGACTCGCACCCTAGGCGCTCGTAGGCTGCCTGCAATGGTCCTTCGGCCCCTTTCGAGTTGCAACAAATCTGACACAGTTACTCGCGGAGGATTCCGATGGGAAAAACCAATGTAGGGCGTGTGATTCTCGGTGGTTTGCTGGCTGGCCTGATCCTCAATATTTTCGAATATGTCTTAAACGGTGTGGTATTTGCTTCCCAGTGGGACGCGTTCGAAAAGATGCTTGGCCGTCAAATGCGTCCCGGCGCCATTCCCTTTTTTATCGTTTCCACCTTCGTGACAGGGATTGGCGTGGTTTGGCTGTACGCCGCGGCGCGGCCTCGTCTCGGGCCCGGTCCCACGACGGCCGCCCTCACCGGGCTTGCCTTCTGGCTCTTCGCGTACGCCATTCCGGCTGCCAATGGCATCGCGGCTAACCTGGAGCCTGGACGCCTCACTCTTACCGTCCATCTCATTCTGCTCGTCGGCACGGTCCTCGCTTCCGTTTGCGGCGCTTGGCTTTACAGAGAAGCAGCTAACCCTTGATTCCGCGCGACGCTCAATGAAGCCGAGGGCGGCTGTCGAAACGGCAAACCCCGGTTAAATCGGGCTTGCGCTGGGGCACCCGGCCCCAGACGAGGCCGCGCCCCGGGCAACCTAAATTGCCGCCGCATCGATCACCACGGCCATTTCCCGGTAGCGGCACAATGCATTTGCGAGCTGCATCTGTCTGGGGCTCCGGCACTCTGGCTCAAACAGCCGCGGATTCCCCACCACAATCACTGCCGTCTTCGCTCGCGACGTGGCCACATTCAGCCGGTTCAGGCTGTACAAAAACTCCATTCCGCGCGGCGCATCCTCCGGCGTGGACGTCGTCATGGAATAAATCACTATGGGCGCTTCCTGGCCCTGAAATTTGTCGACCGTTCCAATCTTCAAGTCTGGCAGGCGCGCCGACAAATCCGCGACCTGCGCGTTGTATGGCGCAACAATCAAGATGTCTTCTTCATTGAGCCGCCGTTGATTGCCGGCACTGTAAAACCACTTCACTTCCGGTCGTAGCAATCCCTTCACAATTCGCGCAACGATTTCTACTTCCTCCGCGCACGCGTTCCGATTCCCTTCATGCTCTACGGGAACAAACCACAATCCCGCCCCCTTCAGCCACCGGTGGCCTTCCATTACACGACTGTGCGTCAGTACCTCGGACTGCAACCTTTTTTCATAAAAAAGCTCGGACGTGAAATCGCAGATTTTCGGATGTAGCCTCCAAGTTCTCGGCAGCAGAAACCCCATGTCCGCCGGAATCGTTTTGTGCTCCCCCAGCAAGTGCTCGAGCGCCGATTTCTCCGCTCCTTCGGGGTGGCTGCCTTTCAAAGGCCGTTCCAACTGCTGGGGATCGCCGATCAGCACCAGGCTCTTCGCGGCTTGCGACACCGCCAGCACGTCTGCCAATCCCATCTGCCCCGCCTCGTCGATGAACAGTACGTCCACCGCCTCAAACGCCGCCTCCGGCGTCCACAGCCACGAGGTTCCGCCCACAACGTTTGCTCTTCCGGTCTCCAGCGCCTCCCACGCCTCCTCGCTTTTCCTGGCGACCGCGATTTCCTCGGTCCCTGCCTCTTCGTCGGACCGCTGCATGCACTGCACATCCTCTTGATCGGTTTCATGTGCCGCGTCCACAACTTGTTCGAGCAATTTCCGGATTACTTTGTGACTGAGCGCCGTAATCCCAATCTTTTTTCCCTGTTTTACCAGATCGCAAATCATCCGCGCGCCGGTGAACGTTTTCCCCGCGCCGGGAGGCCCTTGTATGGCAAACACCGAATCTTTCAGAGCCGAAACAATCCGGCACGCTGTGGCCCCGGGACTCTCCCCCGCGCGCGGTTCCAGGGTTTCTCCTTTAGCGAGCCTTGGCCTCTTGCGCAGCAACAAATCGCGCCCCGCGCGATGTCTACCTTTGGCGTCGATGCTGTTGGCCGCCACCCACGCGCCGATCCGGAAAAGCGCCTCCGCGTGCCCCTTCACGCTAAGCGGCCGGTCCCACACGTACACCGCGGTCGGATGGAACTCCACGGTCTTTTTCGTTTTTTTGACATCGACTGTGCGCCGGACCAGATCCATTTCGAGCACCCTCCCGAACTTTTCACCCTTGCAGTACAAGTCTTTCTCGGCGCGCGCTTCCGTTTCCTGTTTCTCAAAGGCGTAGCGATCTACAGGAATGTTTCGCTCCGGCTGCAGGCGCTTCAAGAACTTCAGTCCCGCTAATCCCGCTCGGTCTTCGAGAAGATCGGCATCGTCGAGATCAGCGAGCCGGTAGCCTTCCCAATAGGTCGCCTTGTCCTCGCGCCGGTGCCAGTCCTGGAGCTGCGCCAGCAGCCACTGTGCCTGCTGCTCGTTGGTGCGCGCCTCCGCGTCCGCCGGTATTCCGTCCGTTAGCATTTCTACGAGCGCCGCAACGCGTTTCTGCTTTTCGCCCAGCTCTTCCGACGGCTCTTCTTCGCGGTCCACAAATCGCGGCACTTCCGTCCCGCGCTTCGCCAGCTTCTGCCGCTCCGCTTCCAGCCAGTCGCGCAGCTTTGCGGTCGAGATGCAATCCTCGCGGTTGTAGCCCTCCATGACTTCGCGAACTTCTTCTGGCAATGCCTCGTCGCCCCAGCCCAACTCCAAGCGATGCTCGACGTAGCGCATCGCACTTCGCGACTTTTCCAGTGGCGTCTTGCGCTCGAATCCGTAAAAAGCCTCAATCTTCTTGAGCGAATACTCCTCCACGCTGGCGCGCACGCCCTGCTTAAACGCCTGATGCAAATCCACCAGCACGCCCGCGCGCAGCATGCGGTCGATCTCGTCTTCGCGCGTTGCATGCATGCCCATCAAGCGCTTCATCGTTCCCGGTTCATACGCGCCGAAGTGATACACATGCATCTTCGGATCGGCTCTATGCCTGTGCATGATTTCGTCTACGAGCCACTCGAAGCCCTTCTTTTCCTCGTCGCGGTTCAGCGCCCAGCGTTTCTCGTAAGCCAGTTCGCCGCCCGCGCTCCGTGCGGCAAAACCGAATAAATATTGCAGTCCTTGCTCGCCCACGAAGGGATCGCCTTCGAAGTCCATAAACACATCGCCCGCCGACGGCCCCGGCAATCGGCAAAAGCCCATTCCTTCTGCTACTGGCTGAAGCAACTCATGTACTAGCCGCTGTTTCGTGCGCCCCTCCACCTGCACCCGCGCTTGCTCGCGCATGCGCACGTATGCTTCTTTCGATCCGTGCCGTGGCCTCTCCTGCAGCGGAATCGACAGCGCAGCCAGTTTCGCCATGCTTTCCGCACCCCACGCTCGGAATTGGTCGCGCTGCTGGCGACGTATGTCCGCCACCAAAGACAGATGATCGTCCGCGCGCCTTCGCGCATCGCACTCGCGAAACCATTTGCAAATGTTGCAATGCTCCACCGGCTCCGGATAGGTTGGCTCGACCGTTTTCATTTCCCGCCCAAACAGGAGCGCATACTGCTCCGGCCTGGTAGGGGTCGCCTGCTCAGGGGAACCGCTGGTGCCCGCGCCCCCAGGCGCTTCGTTACTCTCCTTGCTACAACCCGATGCGACCGCCTCGATCAATCTTCCTTTCACATACCGGTAATAGGCCGCGTATTCGGTGACGCGATATTTTTCGCCAGTGAAACCTTCGCCTGGCGGCACCACCCACAAGAACTCCGGTGGCGTTCCCTGAATTTTTTCGATCAGTTCGGAATACAGTGAGAGTTGCAGAATCGTGGTCGCCTTTGTTTCCTTGGCCAGCTTGGTGTCCGCCACTTCGTACGACCACCCCCAGCGCTTGCTCGGCGCGGCCACGCGCCGCAACACGTCTGGCCGTCCAAACCATTCGCCGTCGCTCAGCGCCCCCTGCGCAATCACCTCCGCGCCGCCGTCCATCAGCGCCAGGGTTTCTTTGAGCAGCCGTTGTTCTTCTTTGTGCGGAATATGGCTTAGGTTCTCGACTGTCAGTCCTTGCGCGCGCAAATGCGCCAGGTACTCTCGTTCGTGCCGCTCGCCGCGCTCCCGGATCACCGCGAGATCTGGCGCAGCCCAATCCAGTTCCGCACGCTTCCCTTGCGCCACTTGCAGGTCCAGCGTCGTCAAGTGGCGGCACGCCAGGTGATTCCCCAGGTCCGTCGCCGCCAGCCGAATTTGTCCCCGGTTCATTCTCATTTCACAAAAGTCTACTCCTCTTCTCTAGCGCCGCTGGGCCGCTAGCGCATAGTCGACGATGCATTGGCGCTAGTTCAATAGAATCCGGGGCCACTCTGGCAGCGTCCGGTCAAAGCGAGGGGGCCCGCCTCCTTCTTCCTTGGTTACTTCTTTACTTCGCCGAATTGCAACGAGACGGTGGCGTGGGAAATGGGCTCAGCCGCGTTGGCCGGGAACCCGACGACCAGTTCGGCGCGGCCGTCGGGAGCCTTGGAAAGCTTGGCGCCCGAAGCAGAGGCAATTTGTGCCGCGTTCCAGACAGAAAGGCGGTACGAGCTACCGGCACGGCCTGAAACGGCAAGCGTCACGCGATCGCACGCGGGCGACCAGGTCTCGGAGACAATGCGCAGGCCTTCGGAAGCGGCTCCGAGGGCCGGCAGGGTGGAGGTGTAAGCCAGGCCAAAATCATCTTTGAGCCGGATACGCAGCGTGTTTGTTCCGGCGGAGACCGGAAGGCGCACGAGCACGTGCTGGTCAACGTTATTCGCCTGCATGTGAAACTGTGCGGGACGCCCATTGAGAGTGACGCCGAGAATCTTGGCGCGCAGGCTGACGGCCGGCTGAAAGTCGATGGAAACTTTGTTAGAGGCTGCTTCCCTAGTCTTGATTTCCAGCGTGATACCTTCGAGGTCCTTGGTGTAGCGCAGATCCAGTTTCGACGAACCGACGGGTACGTTGCGGATGGCAAACGAGGTCCAATCGACGGGTAGGTGTGGAGCAAGGGTGAGCGTTCCCGTGGCTGAGTCGGTTTGCAAGCCCAACATGCCGCGCAGCACGGGGCTCACGACCATGGCCGCGGACCAGATCTGGTGAGGAGAGCTGGTGGAAAGCGACTGGTAGAAATCGCCGGAGAGCACTTCGGTGACGTGGCCGAGCGAACCGTCGAACGCGAGCAGCGCGTTGGCGCGCAAATTTTCGTACGCGGGCAGCGCGCGGTGATAACGATACTCGCCGACGGCGGCCCAGCCCGTGAACAGCGGCCACACCGAGCCGAAATGGTAGCCGCCTCCGCTGAATTTCGGTGAATGGTCGGAGATGATGCGCATGCCCCAGTCGGTCTGCTGATCCAGATCAGCGAGTTGCGAAATCATGGCGTCCGCTTTGGGTTCGTCGAGGAGGCCGAACCACATCGGCACGGTAGCGAGCACGCTGGGCTCGTCCACGGTGTGATCGCTTTTGTCCAACGCGAAAGCAAAGCGTTTTTTGTCGGCGAGCCAGAAGGTATCGTTCATCAGCGGCTTCTGCTGCACGAAAGTTTTCTCGAGCTCTTTGCTTGCCTCTTCTTTGCCGGTAAGGCGGGCGAGATTCGAGAGCGCGCGCAGCGCTCCGATGCCGAGGCCGGCTTGATATAGTTCAGTCTTTACCGGCAGCAGCGGGCCTCCCTCGACCCAGCCGTGGCCTACGTTGAGATTTTTCGCGAAGCCATGCTCGTCATAAGTGGAGCGCAGAAACTCGTAGGCTTTCCAGAGGCTGTCCCACTTGTCGTTGGCGAAGGCGGTGTCGCCGCTTTGGACTACGTAGTCGTTCATGGCGATGAGGTACAGCGGCGTGGCGTCAGCGGAGGCGTAGGGATACGGATAGCCCTTGAACCAGTCGACAAAATTCGCGCCCTGCGAAATCTCATGCGGAATCTTGCCGTCTTCGCGCTGGAACTGAGCGATGAACGCGAGCGCGGTGCGCGCGGTGGGAAAATCGCCTGCGGCGTTCAGAGCCAGAGAAGTCCAAAACGAATCGCGCCCGAAAAACCAGGCGAAGCCGGGGCGCTGGCTCTCGCCGGAAGTGCGGTATCCGGCGACGAGCCCGGTGCCGAGAAACGGATTGGTCACGAGTCCTTGGAATTCGCTCACGCGCGCCCAGTCGTAGGCTTGCTGGAGTTGCATGTCAGGAAGCTCTAAGTTGACGGTCCGCGCGAGATAGTCCTGGTAATACTTTGCGGCTTCATCCAAAAGCGCGGCGTAATCGGCAGTAAGATGCTGATACGTTTTTTGCGCGGCGTCGTGGCCTTCCATCGAGCCGGCGATGACGATGAGTTTCGTGTCTTTGCCTTTCCTAGTGGCGCCGAGACGGAAGAAACTGGTCTGCGATTCGGAGTAGTTGTTCTGGTATTCGGCGCGAGGTTCGGCAGCGGTAGGCGAGCCAGCGAACGCAGCGAATTTCTTCTGCTCTTCGCCAAAATAAAAGGCGTGGTTGCGCGTGCTCCAGTCGAGATACGTAGCACCGAGGCCAGCGGGCCATTCGAGTTGGAAGTCGCGATGGAAGACCGCTTCGATTTCGAGAGGCTGTTCGGTTTCGACGTTCAGAAGAATGACGGCGCCTTGCGCGTCCACGGGCACGAAGAAAGTTTCGCGCACCGTGAAGGTGTCACCGGCATAGAGAATCGTGGCGGATTCCGGCCGCACGGTCAGGGTGCGGGCGAGCGTTTCGGCTGGGAGAACACGGCCTTCGGTGAGAAAGTTCAAATGAAATTCGCGGAAAAGTTTCAGTGGATAGACCCACGCTTCCATTTTGCCGCTCTCGTTGCCGAATAACGCAGCACGCGGACCGGTGATGGGGAGAAATTCCCATGGACGCACGGTGCGCGAAAGTTCAAGAGGCGGAGGCGCTTCGTTTTTGTGTTGGGACAGAGCGAAAGGAGCGGAGAGTGCAAGACCGATCAAAGCCGCAAACCACGCAACGGTTCGAAGGAGGAAGCATCCGCGAAACGGCTCGGCTATGAAATCCGAAAAGTGCGACAAGGATTTTATTTCTCCTGGACTCGCGGGGTCGTAACTTGCATTGCGAGGCAGGTCTTACTATAAAAGAAAGCCCCGCATTCGAGGGAAGAAAGCGGCCGAATTTTTGCACCGGCCTCTCCAGGAAAGGTATCGCTCCTTTTGGCTTCCACGCGCCGTAAATTTCTCTGTTCGCTCTGCCGCTCGGCATTGGTGCTTCCATTCGAAAGGGTCCTAGGTCTGGCGCTGCCCGTGCGAGGGCGGCGATCCTCCGTATGGAGTTCTGTTCTCGCATCGCAGCAGGTTCCAGCAACTGAAGCTGCTGCCGCGAAACCGAAACAGGACCTTGGTGTCGCGTTTCTGAATGTGGCACGCGAATCCGGACTCAATGCGAAAACGGTTTTCGGCGGCGAGCACAAAAACAAATATTTATTGGAAACGACCGGCTGCGGCGTCGCCTTCTATGATTACGACAACGATGGCTGGCTCGACATTTTCCTGGTGAATGGTACGCGGCTGGAAGGTTTTCCTGCGGGACAGGAGCCGACCAATCATCTTTTCAAAAACAATCGCGACGGAACGTTTACCGACGTGACCGAGAAAGCGGGTCTTGTGCATTCGGGGTGGGGCCAAGGAGTGTGCATCGGAGACTACGACAATGACGGCTTCGATGATTTGTTCGTGACCTACTTTGGCAAAAACGTCCTGTACCACAACAATGGCAACGGGAAGTTCACGGACGTCAGCGAAAAGGCGGGAGTCGCGGGCACGGGCAAACGCTGGAACACGGGGTGCGCGTTTGTGGATTACGACCGCGACGGGCAACTCGACCTTTTTGTCGCGAATTACATTGACCTGGACTTGAAAACGGCACCGGTGCCGGAGTCCGGGCCGTGTCTTTACAAAGGTGTGATGGTGGCATGCGGGCCGCCGGGGTTGATCGGCGGGAAAAATATTTTGTATCACAACAACGGGAATGGCACGTTCACGGATGTGAGCGAAAAGTCCGGGATTCTCAGGGCGAATGGAACTTATGGCCTCGGCGTGCTGACGGCGGATCTCGACAACGATGGCTGGCTGGATATTTACGTGGCCAATGACTCGACGGCGAGCGCGCTGTATCAAAACAAAAAAAACGGGACGTTCACGGATATTGCACTGGAAGCCGGCTGCGCGCTGAGCGCCGACGGCAAGCCGCAGGCGGGCATGGGAATTTCGGCCGCAGATTATGATTTGGATGGCAATCTTGATCTGGTGAAAACCAATTTCGCGGGGGACACGCCTTCGCTGTATCACAATCTCGGCGGCGCGAATTTTGAAGACGCCACGTTTCAGGGACGGCTGGGCAAGCACACACAATATCTCGGTTGGGGCTGCGGCTTTTTCGATATGGAGAACGACGGCTGGGCGGACATTCTCATTTGCAACGGGCACGTGTACCCGGAAGTGGAGCAACTCAAGACCGAAGCCGGGTATCCACAACGGAAGCTGCTTTACAAGAATTTGCGGAACGGCCGGTTCGATGATGTCTCTTACGACGCCGGGCCGGGGATTTCTGTGCCTGTTGCGGCGAGAGGCTGCGCGTTTGGGGATTTTGACAATGATGGCGACCTCGACGTGGTCGTGAATACGGTGAACGATTTTCCGCAATTGCTACGCTGCGATTCGACGACGGGCAACAACTGGATCAAGGTCAAAACCATTGGGATGAAATCGAACCGCAGCGGCATCGGGGCGCGCATTAGGTGCGTTACACATCCGCCGGGAGAAAAAAATGCGCATGCCCAAATCGATGAAGTGCGCAGCGGCGGCGGATATTTTTCACAAAATGATTTGCGAGTGCATTTTGGGATTGGCAAAGCCGGGAAGGTCGAACTGCTCGAGATCCGCTGGCCGAGCGGGACCGTCGACACGCTGAAGGATGTCAAGGCGAACCAGGCGGTCTTTGTGAAGGAGGGCGAGGGCATTATCCGCACGATGGCCTTTGACCTGCCAAACGCCAAGAAAGCATAAATCTTTCCGCGACCTCAAAACCGTGGTCACGCAAGAGGCCGCAGCAATGCTGCGCCCCTAAAGTCTTCGTTTTGGACGGCAAATAACTCTCTCCTTGACAACTTAGGAGAGCGCGGCGTATCCTCCTAATCCACTTAGGAGGCGGAATGCCTTCGCAAGCGCAGATCCTTCCCGGAACACTCGATCTTCTGATTCTCAAGGCCGTTTCCCTTGGGCCGCTGCACGGTTATGGCGTGCTGCTGCGCATCGAGCAAATCTCCGGCGGGGCGCTATTGGTGGAACAAGGTGCGCTTTACCCGGCGTTGTTTCGGCTCGTTCGCCAGGGCCTGCTCAAGGCAAGCTGGGGCACTTCGGACAACAATCGCCGCGCGAAGTTTTATGAACTCACTGCGGCGGGACGCAAGCGCCTGCGTGAGGAAGCCGACGGCTGGAACCGCCTGGCCACCGCGATCGCATCCGCGCTGAACACGCAAGCGGAGGAAGTATGAGCCTGGCATCTTCGCTTCGCTCGGTCGTTTCGGCGCTGTTTCTTCGCAGTCACCACGAAAACGAAATGGACGAAGAACTCCGCGCGCACGTGCAAAATCGCGCCGATGACCTGGAGCGATGCGGACTGACGCCCGCCGAAGCCGAGCGGCGGGCGCGCATCGAATTTGGCGGGCACGAGAAATTCAAAGAAGAATGCCGCGAAGAACGCGGCGGCTTCTGGCTTGACACGGTGTGGACTGACTTGCGCTTCGGCGCGCGCATGCTGAGGAAGACTCCCGGTTTTACGGCTGTGGCCATTTTGACGCTGGCGCTGGGGATCGGGGCGAACACAGCGATTTTTTCGCTGTTGAATGCCTTAGCATTGCGCAATCTCCCCGTGCCGCACCCAGAACAATTGGTGCGCTTCGGCGTTCGCAGCCCGGGTGACGACTACACTGGACTCTCGCTCCCCATGTTCCAGGAATTCTCCCGCACCCAGAAAGTGTTCGCCTCTGCGTTTGCCTGGTCGGGCGACGGCGTCGTCAATGTAGAAATTGATGGAGTACTTTCGCGTGTCGACGAATTCGCGGTGACCGGCAATTTTCACTCGGACCTGGGAGCCGTCCCGGAGATGGGCCGCCTCATCTCACCTGAGGATGTGAAGCTGGACACCGCAGCGCCTTCCCAAGTAGTCGTACTGGCGTACGGTTTTTGGCAACGACATTATGGCGGCAGCCGGGATGTGATCGGCAAGACGCTGAAGATCGAAAACTTGCCATTTACCATCATTGGAGTGACGCGCGAACAGTATAGGGGAGTCAGCGCCGATGCCCCGCCGGAAATCACTATCCCTCTGACGGCAGAGCCCCTGATTTATGGGTCTTCGGATGTGAAAAAGTCTTTGGCGCGGCCCGACTCGTTGTGGTTGGAGGCGGCGGGCCGTCTCAAGCCCGGCGTCACGATGCAACAAGCGCGCGCACAGCTCAGGGCGTTATGGCCCGGCATCCAGCAGGCCATCATGCCAGCCGATCAGACAGTGGCGGAGCACAACCGTTTCGTTGCGTTGGAGCTCAAGGTGGAGTCTGGAGCGAAGGGGGCATCCTTCCTTCGACATCGTTTTGTGAAGCCACTCTATGTCGTGCTGGCCATTTCCGGGCTCGTGCTGTTGGTGGCGTGCGTGAATCTGGCGAGCTTGCTCCTGGCGCGGGCGGCATCGCGCAGTCACGAACTGAGCGTGCGCGTGGCGCTGGGCGCGAGCCGCGGCAGGCTTGCGCGGCAGATGCTTACCGAGAGCGTGATGCTTTCTCTTGGAGGCACGGTCGCGGCATTCGCACTCGCGGATTGGGGCAGCCTGGCGCTTTCGGACTTCATTGTCGGACAAATCTACACCGTTCCCGCCGGTTTGAACTTGTCGCCGGATTGGAGGGTACTTGGATTCACGGCGAGCGTCGCGATTTGTACGGGCGTGCTTTTTGGTCTGGCGCCCGCCTGGCGCGCCGGCAAGGAAGATCCGCATGCGGCGCTCCAGCAAAGCTCGCGTACGCTGGGAGGCGGTGGTGGCCTGGGCAAAGGATTGGTGGTTACGCAAGTAGCGCTTTCGCTCGTGCTGCTCGTGGACGCAGGACTCTTCATCCGCACGCTTGAGAAACTGCATGCCGTAGAGCCGGGCTTTCGTGCGACTTCTGTGCTGGATGTGAGTCTCTTTCCCAAGCCGCAGGGCTACAAGAATCTTGCTCGCGTGAGCTACTACCGCGAATTGACGGATCGCATTGCGCGTCTGCCAGGAGTGGAATCAGCGGGAATCACGCACATGCACCCGGGCGATCTCTACGAGTGGACGGAAAGAATGTGTATCACCGGGACAAGCGGGGAGGGCTACACGTCTGATTTCGTCATGCTCATGCCAGGAGCTTTCGAGACGCTGAATGTTGCGTTGCTGCGCGGCCGAAGCTTTACCTGGCAAGATGACGAGCATGTGCCGCGTGTAGCCATGGTCAGTAAAAAGTTCGCCGAGATGGTGTTCCCCAACGGCGAAGCTGTCGGGCAACACCTCGATGTTTTGACCCGACCGAAGTGGCAAAACCTAGAGATAATTGGCGTTGTAAGCGACACCATCCTGTACGACGTGCACAAAGATCGCCCGCCGACCGTCTACGTTCCTTCCATGCAATATGGAGACTACATGGGATGGTCGCAGTTGCTGGTGCGGACGAACGTTCCGCCAACATCGATGGCGGACCCGCTGCGACGCACTGTGGAATCACTGGGACATGAGTGCGCTATGTCCATCAAGACGGTCCGGCAAAATATCGACCGGACACTCTTGCAGGAACGTATCACGGCCATGCTCTCAGCATTTTTCGGAGCGCTCACGCTTTTGCTGGCGGCCATTGGACTTTACGGCCTAATGGCTCACGCTGTGACGCGAAGGACGCGTGAGATGGGAATCCGCGTAGCTCTGGGAGCTTCGCGCGGGAGCGTGGTGAAAATGATTCTGCGCGAAACGCTTGCCCTTGTTCTTGGCGGAGTGCTGATTGGACTGCCCTGCGCGCTTGTCGCGACGCGGCTCATCGCTCACCTACTGTTTGGACTTTCGCCGTATGACCCCACAACGTTGTTGTTTGTCGCGGGAGCTCTGCTAAGCGTGGGGATCCTCGCCGGGTATATGCCGGCGAGGAAGGCGATGCGCGTGGATCCCATGGTGGCCTTGCGTTACGAGTAGAAACCCTGCCCGTTCAAGGGGGGAAACATGAAACTTTTTTTCGTGGGCTCGTTCCGTCGTTTCGGCCCTGTTGCAGCGCACACGCGTGGAAGGAGAGACAGAGGAAGAATTGCGGGCGCACGTGCAACATCGCGCGGATGACCTGGAGCGATTGGGCATGACGCGCACGGAAGCGGAGCGCCGGGCGCGCATCGAATTCGGCGGCCACGAAAGTTTCAAAGAAGAATGCCGCGAAGCACTGAGCACGCGTATTTTGGAAGTGTTCTTGCAAGACTTACGTTTCAGCTTTCGCATGCTGCGCAAATCTCCTGGCTTCGCCGCTGTCGCGATCTTGACGCTCGCGCTGGGCATCGGCGCCAACACCGCCATCTTTACTTTGCTCGACCAGATTCTTTTGCGCTCGCTGCCCGTGCAAGATCCGCAACAACTCGTGTTGCTGGATCTGGTCGGCCACCCATACGGGAATAGCTCCGGCGACAGCGTGTTGTCCTACCCGATGTACCGCGACCTTCAAGAGCACAACGAAGTGTTTTCCGGCATGTTTGGTCACCGCTCCACCACCACCAGCTTGTCGTTTGGCGTACAAGCGGAACGCGTGCGCGTCGAGTTGGTTTCCGGCACGTATTTCAGCGTGCTTGGAGTCCGCCCCGCTTTAGGGCGCGCGCTCACGCCGGAGGCCGACCAAGTGCCTAATGGTGAACCGCTGGTGGTGCTGAACTACGCATTCTGGAAGGAGCGATGGGGCGGGGATCTTGGCATCGTCGGAAAAACGCTGCTGGTCAACAACCGTAACTTGACCGTGGTCGGCGTAGCCCAGGCGGGATTCGATGGCGTGGAGGCCGATCGGGCGGCGAATCTGTTCGTGCCCATCATGATGCAGGAAGCGTTCATGGGTGAACGCAAAACGCCCTTGCTGACCGACCGCCGCACGCGCTGGATGCAGGCGTTTGGGCGCCTGAAACCTGGCGCAACCATAGAGCAGGCTAAGGCTGCGCTGCAGCCGTTGACGCATGCCATGCTGGAAATGGAAGTGAAGCAACCGGCATTTAACCACGCCTCGGCTTATGATCGCGAGGAGTTCCTCAAATCCTGGATGAACGTTTTACCCGGATCGAAAGGCTTCTCGTACACCCGCAATGACTTGACCACGCCTCTGTGGGTGCTGATGGCCACCACAGGATTGGTGCTGCTCATTGCGTGCGGCAACTTGGCAAACCTTCTGCTCTCGCGGGCGGCGGGACCGCAAAAAGAGATCGGCGTGCGCCTGGCCATTGGCGCCAGCCGCGGCCGCATACTCCATCAACTCCTGATCGAAAGCCTGGTCCTGTCTGCTCTCGGTGGACTCGCGGGTTTGGCGCTGGCGTTCTGGGCGGACCAGGCGCTGATGGCGGCCTATTTGGGTGCGGATACAACCGCCTTAAACATTTCCGCGGCGCCGGACGCACGGATTCTGCTTTTTACCTTGAGTGTTACGCTTGTTACGGGAATTGCCTTCGGTTTTGCGCCGGCGCTGCAGTCCACGAAAACGGATCTCAATAGCTGCCTGAAGGATGAATCAAGCTCCGTGGTGCGCGGCGGACGCGATTTCACGCCGCAAGACGGCATCCCCCTGAAGAAAAGTCCTGACAAAGACGAAGAAGAATCTGCCACCGCTGTCGTCATCAATGAAACTCTTGCGCGACGTTACTTTGCGGGAAGGAATCCCATCGGGTTGCACCTGGGCTTCGGCACCGATCCCGGAACCAAAACCAACATGGAAATTGTTGGCGTGGCGAAAGACACGAAGTATACCGGCTTGCGGGACGACATTCCGGAAGAGGCGTTTCTTCCCTATCTGGCCGCAGGCTTTACCGGCCAGAGCCGAATGACCGCGTACCTGCGCACGGTGGGCGACCCGGCTCCTGTGATGCGAGCCGCACGCGAAAAAGTTCGCCAGATGGATGCGCGCCTGCCGATTACCGCCATGCGGACCATGGAGGAGCAAATTACCGGTTCGCTTTCCGCCGAGCGTATGATCGCCAGCCTGTCATCGGTTTTTAGATTGCTTGCCGCGCTGCTCGCGACCATCGAGCTTTACGGCGTGATGGCCTACGCCGTCGCGCGGCGCACGCGGGAAATCGGCATTCGCATCGCGCTTGGCGCGGAAACGCGCAGCGTGCAATGGATGGTCATGCGGCAAGTTTCGCTGCTCGTCACAGCCGGGCTTGCGGTAGGCATTCCTGCTGCGCTCGCTCTCGCCCGCTTGGGCCGCCAATGGATTTCGGGAATGTTCTATGGCGTGCCCCCCAGCGATCCCGCGAATTTCGTGCTGGCCGCGCTATTGATGGCTGGCGTGGCGCTGCTAGCTGGATTCCTGCCCGCGCGGCGAGCGTCGCGCGTCGATCCGATCGTGGCCTTGCGGCACGAGTAGGATGTCGCGATTTCACCGCTCGGACGCCGACGGAAAATCGATTGGTGTTAGACTTTCCGGGTGCTAAAACCAAAAAATCCGATTGTCCGATTGATTGTTACAGCGTTGGCTCTTGCTGCCGCACTGACCCTGGCCGCGCAAACTCCCAAACTCCCTTTCGGCGCCTGGTCCCGCGCGTCGAACGAGCCCATCCTCTCTCCCGAGGGTTCGAGTTGGGAATCGGCGGGCACGTTCAACCCTGCGGTCGTCTTTCACAATGGCAAATTCATCATGCTGTATCGCGCGCAGGACGCCGCGGGAACTTCTCGTTTGGGCTATGCCCAGAGCACCGATGGGATTCACTTCGCGCGACGGCCGGAGCCGGTTTTTGCTCCCGAGACGGACTACGAAAAAGATGGCGGCGTGGAAGATCCACGCCTGCAGAAATTTGGCGACACATACTACCTCACCTACACCGGCTACAATAAAAAAGACGCGCAGCTTTGCCTCGCCACCTCGCGCGACTTGATTCACTGGGAGCGTAAAGGCGTGATCCTGCCCGCCTATAAAGGAAACTGGAACAAAGGCTGGACGAAGGCCGGCGCCATCGTTCCGGAAAAGATTGATGGCAAGTATTGGATGTATTGGCTAGGGACCGCCGCAGATAAGACCGACCAGATGGGCCTTTCGTGGTCCACGGACTTGCTCCACTGGACCGAGGCGACCCAAACTCCGGCGCTGCCGAAGCGCCCGGGCAAGTTCGACTCGCGTGTGGTCGAGCCAGGCCCGCCGCCGATTCTCACGAAGGAAGGCATCGTGCTGATTTACAACGGCGCCGACGACAACCTTGTGTATCGCACCGGTGTAGCCATCTTCGATTCCCATGATCCCCGAAAAGTTCTCTATCGTTCCGATAGCCCGATTTTTTCGCCAGAAAAGCACTGGGAAGAGGTTGGCCAGGTGCCTAACGTGGTGTTTGTCGAAGGCATGGTCCCGCAGAACAATCTCTGGCTCTTTTATTACGGTGGCGCAGATAAGTACGTCGGAGTGGCAGAAGCTCAGGAACTCCAAGACTCTGGTCTTTCGTCAGCGCCACCGTCACCATCTCATCCGTTAGGGCGGCGAGGTAGTCACGTTTCCGAGCGGGGAGCTTACACTTCATGGCGCGTTGTACAGGCCAGACGGAGTTAGTCCGTTCCCGGCAGTTGTTTACAACCATGGGAGCGCTCCCGGCATGCTCAGCAAAGAAGCTTTCGATGTGTTGGGGCCTGTCTTTGCGCAGAACGGCTGGGTGTTCTTCGGACCGTACCGGAGAGGCCAAGGCCTAAGTGCTTCGGCGCGTAAGTACATTGGAGATGAGATCGCCGCAGCGACAAAAACGGGAGGTATCGCCAGCGGGGCGGGGACGATGGTTCGCTTGCTTGAGACGGACCACCTAAACGACCAACTCGCCGCGTTAGCATGGTTGCGAACACAAAGGTTTGTTAAGCCCGATCGGATCGCTGTTGCTGGGAATTCTTTCGGCGGCATCGAGGCTATCTTAGGTGCCGAACGCGCTTCCTATTGCGCGGCGATCGATTCTGCAGGTGGTGCTCAAAGCTGGGCCCAAGCGCCCGAACTTCAATCGTTGATGACGCGCAGCGTGCGCAATTCCCGCGGCCAATCTTTTTCTTTCAGGCTGAGAACGATTACGACCTGTCTCCGAGCCGGGTTCTTTCGGATGCCATGAAGGGCGCTGGCAAGGAATTCGAGCTCAAGATCTATCCGCCGTTTGGGAAGTCCGTGCAAGATGGCCACACGTTTGGCTATTTCGGAGGCTCTGTTTGGGCCGACGATGTGTTTCGGTTTCTGAACAAGCACTGCCAAACAGGGAGCAGAATCACTTCGTAATCTTGGCAATGAATGCGGAGTACGGCTCCATCGGCAGAGCGTCGGTCATTCCACTTAGTGGTTTGTGAAAGCTTGTGAGCAGGACGCTAAGCCTGGGAGCGGTGAGTCCCAGTGGCGACAGATCGAATCGCACTTTTTGTTCCGACGCCGACATGTTCAGCACCACAAGAATGGCTTCGTCCTTGTAGCGCCTGACATACGAAAACACATTCGGATCATCTTCGTCCACAGCAGTGTAGCTCCCTTCCAGCAATGCTGGTTCCTTGTGCCGCAACTCGACCAATTGCCGGTAGAAGCTCAGCACGGAATTCGGATCTTTCATTTCGCTGGCCACATTGTGAGTCTTGGCGCTCGCAGGAACGGGCAGCCACGGCTTGGTCTTGCTGAATCCAGCGTTCAAGCCATCGTTCCATTGCATCGGTGTGCGCTCGCCGTCTCGGCCTCTTTCGAGCGGCCAGCCCAGCTTTCCGATGGGATCTTGCACTTCGTCCTTGCTCTTCGGGTCGTTGTTTTCCGTGCCGATTTCCTCGCCGTAGTACAGGATGGCAGTGCCGCTCAGCGTCAGGTAAAGCGCGGCCATCGTCTTGGCGATGTCGTCATTGTGCGAGCCGTCGGCGTAGCGCGTGTAGGAGCGCACGATGTCGTGATTGGTGATGACGTAGGTGGGCCAGCCGCCCGCGGCATCCATCGCGGCAATGTGCTTGCGGTATTGGTCCGCAGAAAGACCTTTGAAATCCGTCATCATCAGGTCCATGGGGAGTTGCAGCTCGTCGTTGTGCGCCCCGTAATAATCTTTGAGTTCCGAAACATTCGAGGTCCAGGTCTCGCCAATCAGCACCGAGCCGTATTCATTGGCGACGCTGCGCAGCTTGCGCATCACGTCGTGTACTTCGGGCAACTTTTTGTTGTACTTCTCCTCCATATTCGGGCGGCCGAATTTGTCCGTGCCCGGCAGCACGGGATTGTCGGTCAGGTTGGGATCTTCAAAGAGCGTATCCACGGCGTCGAGGCGAAAACCCGCGACGCCGCGTTTGTACCAGAAGCGTGTCACATCCAGCATGGCTTTTTCGACAGCGGGATTGCGCCAATTCAAATCCGGCTGCTCGGGATAAAAATAGTGGTAGTAATGCTGATTCGTTTTCGGATCGAATTTCCACGCCGACAGGCCGAAAGTGGATAGCCAGTTGTTGGGCGGCTGCCCGGGGCCTTTGCCGTCGCGCCAGATGTACCAATCGCGGTGCTCCGACGTTTTGGACGATTTGGAATCCACGAACCATTTGTGCTGGTCCGAAGTGTGATTGACCACGAAATCGAGAATGACGCGGATGTTGCGCTTCTTTGCTTCGCCCATCAGGTGATCAAAGTCTTTCATCGCCGTACATCGGATCGATCGCTTCGTGGTCGGAGACGTCGTAGCCGAAATCGATCTGCGGAGAAGGAAAGCACGGAGTGATCCAGATGGCGTTCACGCCAAGTTCCTCCAGATAGTCAAGTTTCGAGGCGATGCCATCCAGGTCGCCGATGCCGTCGTTGTTGCTGTCGGCAAAACTTCGCGGATAAACCTCATAAAACACCGCGTGCTGCCACCATTGGTGACCTTCGGCGTCAACGGACTTCTGCTGTGAAAACGCAGACTAAGCGACGCAAAGGCACAACGCCAGGGCTGTCGCGCCCATCCATTTTCTTAGCATTGGACTCTCCCCATCATAGACTTGTGGAAAAACATAATACCTCTGGCCGCGGCTTAAGGTTTCTCCAGTTCTCACAGGAAAAGCCAGTGTGTTACGGCTTCTGTAGAGCCGAATTTAGGAACTGCCGGAGGCCTCTCGGAGGGTGTGAATCGAATCTACCGCCAAATTATCGAAGTTCTCGACGAGCCCGCTGGGCCAACGCACTTGCACCGAATCAATTTTGGCCGCTGTGCCGAGCCCAAAGTGAACGCGCGTGTCGCTATTCGAGTCATAACTCGACCCGCTGCGCACTTCATCGACAAAAGTACGAGCGCCAGCTCTCATGGTGATCTTCGCCCCGATGCCATCGCGGTTGGATTTGGTGCCGACAGTGCGAAAGGCGATCCAGTGGTTGCCGTTGCGCAGGTCATTCACCAGCAACATCGCCGGAGCGTTCATGTTGCTGATCACCGCAGACATGCGCCCATCGTTCCATAGGTCGCCGATCGCCAGCCCGCGCGAGGAACTCACTGCCGTGATGCCCGGACCGCCGTTGGCGGAGATGTCCGTGAACGTGCCGTTGCCATTGTTGTGATAGAGAATCTTCGGCTCGTGAAAATTGCTGCCGAGATGCTGGCTATCCACTTCCGGATAGACGTGACCGTTCACGAGCAACAGATCCGGCCAGCCGTCGTTGTCGATGTCGAGGAACATCGTGCCCCAGCCCAAATACTGGGTGTTCAGTCCAAAGCCGGCGGGAAAAGTCTTGTCGTCAAACGTGCCGTCGCCGTTGTTGTGGTAGAGCGTGGAAGTGTCGTCTGAAAAATTAGTCTTGAAAATGTCGAGTCTACCGTCGCCGTCATAGTCCGCAAGCGCCGAGCCCATGCCCGCCTGTTCGCGCCCGTCGTCGTTGAAAGCCGCTCCGGAAATGACGGCCACGTCCGTGAATGTGCCGTCATGATTGTTGTGATAGAGAATGCTCGCGGTGCTGTCGCAGGCAACATAAATATCCGGCCAGCCGTCGTCGTCATAATCGAGCGTGGAGACGCTGAAGGCGTAATGCCCGTTGGTCTGATCGATTTTGGCGTTCTTTGTCACATCCTCAAACGTGCCGTTGCCGAGGTTGCGATACAAAATGTTTTTCGACCAGGGCAATCCCCGCGGCCCGCACATCACGGGAACCCCTTTCCACATGCAGGAAGGGCGCTCTCCGGGAGCGAGCGCCATGGCCGCGTCGTAATCCACGTAATTCGCCACCATCAGATCCAACTTCCCGTCGCGGTCGTAATCAACGAACGCGCAGCCCGTTCCCCAGGTCTTGCCGTTTCCCGCAACTCCGGCCTTCTCGCTAACGTCCGTGAAAGAACCCTTCCCGTTGTTGTGGTACAGGACATTTTTCCCATAGTACGTCACGTAAAGATCTTCGAACCCATCGTTGTCGTAGTCGCCCACGCACACGCCCTGGCCCCATCCTGTATGCCTCAAACCCGCTTTCTCCGTAACATCCGTGAAAGTGCCGTCGTGATTGTTGTGATAAAGGTGGCTCGTCGGCGCCTTGCCTGGAGCAAAACCTTCCACCTTTGTGCCGTTTACAATGAAAATATCGGGCCAGCCGTCGTTATCATAATCGAAAATGGCCACGCCAGTTCCCGTAGTCTCGATGATGTATTTCTTTGTGTTTTCTCCGCCAAAGATGACGGGAGCAGTGAGGCCGGCCTTTGCGGCAATGTCCGTAAAATGCGCGATGGGCGCGGTCGCTTTGCTCTGAGCACCGGCGTTCTGACTCGCGGATTTGCTGATGTGCATGGAGAGGAAGACACAGAGCCCCAACAAAAGGAGTGACCGGAGTGAAGAGAAATGGAGAATCATCAACACTCAAGGATACTAAAGTGAGGCGGGCGGTCAACCTGGGAGCAGAATGAGTTATTTCGCGCGTGGCCGAATCGTATTCTGCAACCATGCTAAGATTTTTGCTGTTGCGCCAAGGGTCTCGCGTGAAATCAAGTCTAGCTTGTCACCGCACATGTTTTTTTGAATGCTGCGCAGCCTTTTTCTTCTTTTTCCTTGCCATCGTGGGCTCTTGCAAAGGGCAGTCGGCTGGCTCGACAGCTTCTCCGTCCGCATCAAAAGCAACCGCGATCTACAAGCTAGGGTTGGCGGATCTTCAAAAGGGCGATTTGGATTCCGCGCGCGCCGCGTTCGAGGAGGTCGTTCGTCTGGCGCCACAAAGCCCCGAAGGACACAACTCGCTTGGCTGGGTGTTGCTCGCCGAGGGCGAGGTGGATTCCGCAATCAGGCAGTTTCAGAGCGCTCTGAAACTGAAGCCGGATTTTGTGCAGGCGCATGTAAACCTCGCGAACGCGCTCCTTCGCAAAGGGGACATGGCCCGCGCACTCCGCGAGTCGCAGGAAGCCACGCGCTTGGCTCCCGGCGATTCGGAGACGCATCGGACTTTGGGCCGCGTGCTGGATTTTTCCAAGGATTTTGATGGCGCCATCGCCGAATTCCGCCGGGCGATCGAACTGGAGCCGCAGCGGGCGGAATTGCACGACGATTTTGGAACCGTGTTGGTTCAGAAATCGGACACGCAAAATGCGCAAGCAGAATTCTCCGAGGCGATCCGCCAGCAGCCCAATTTCGCAAAAGCCCATCTCCATCTGGGCGTTTTGCAGTATCAAGAAAGATCGCTAACCCAAGCTGCCGAACATCTGCAAGCAGCGGCGCAACTGGAGCCCTCCGATCCGGCCGCCCACTACTACTACGCGCAGGTTTTGAAGTCCCAAGACAAGGCATCTGCCGCGATCGACGAATTGCAAACGTGCGTGAAACTGAGTCCGAATTATCCGGATGCCCAAAACAGCCTGGGCTTGCTATTGCAGCACCGTGGGGACGTGGAGCAGGCCGTCGCAGCCTTTCGCCAAGCATCGAAATCGCAGCCGGATAATCCGGACATTCACAACAATTTGGGGCTTGCGTATTTGCAGAGCGGCGATGCGCAAGGCGCGGCCACCGAATTCCAGGCAGCAATCCGCTTGCAGCCGCAAGACAGCGGGTATATCGGGAATCTTGGAGCGGCGTACCTGCAAGTAGCGGACTTCGATTCCGCCATGGCCAATTTTCAGCAAGCGCTGAAACTATCACCGCAGGACGCCACTCTGCACTATGACCTGGGATTGGCACTTAAACTAAAAGACAACCTGCCGGAGGCCATCGCAGAGTTCCGCAAGGCTGCAGATCTGGATCCTCAGCAGGCCGACGCGCACTACACGCTCGGAGTGACTCTGTGGCAGCAAGGCGACTTTGCTGCAGCCGCTGAGGAGCTAACTGCCGCGATTCATGCCAAGCCGGATTATGCGGAGGCGTACTACACACTGGGCACAGTGTTGAAGCAGAAAGGTGACTTGGCGGAGTCAGCGAATGCTCTGCGCGAAGCGATTCGCCTGCAGCCGGAGTTTGCCGGCGCACACACGACGCTGGCGACGGTGTTGCGTCAACTCGGCGACAACGAAGGCGCCGCTGCGGAGAGCCGAGCGGGAGCGGAAATCGCAAAGCGGAAGACCAGCGAGCAGGCCGCGCTTTTTGCCACCAATTCGGGGAGGCGCCTGTTCAACGCCGGGGATATTGACGGCGCGATTTCGCAATTTCGCAGCGCCATTGAATCGGTGCCGGAGTACGCTCCGGCACATTACCAGCTCGGTTTGGCTTTGCAGCGAAAAGGCGACAAACAGGGCGCGGCACAGGAGTTCAAAACAGCGTCCGAACTCGACCCGCGGCTGAAGCCGCCTGCGCCTTAAGGGATTCCAAATTCAGACTGTGTTCTAAGCTGGCTCTTTCCGCAGCGCGACCAACTCCGACCCTACAGGCACGCCGCGCGTCACTTTCACGTGAATCACCGCTTCAAACGGTTTCAGTTCACCAGAGTCGGAAACGGCTAGGCGCAGAAGCAGCTGCTCGAGATCGTCCGGCTGACATACATATTCGACGGCGGCCTGCGTCCCGATCGTCGTTGTGCCAGCCAGAATCAGCTCAGAGCGCGAAGGATTCAGCCCTTTCACAAGCGCAACAACAGAATAGTCGTCCGTAAGCGTCTCATCCGAAGGAGTGGCTAGAAAGGACTTTGGCTCCCCCGCTTGGGGATGAACGTTGACGATCTCGACGTTGCCAGCCCGCGGACCGGAAGCAATCTGTCGAAAGACAAATTCCTTCGTACTGGGAATTTCCAGCAGCGTGAGATTCTCGGAAGGCGATCCGATGAAAATCAAATCATTGTTCTTCGCGTCGTCCAAGGAAAACAAGCTGCCGCGCTTGACCCGAATGGGTTGGTGAAGTTTTACAAAAACCCCATCCAGCGCGTGTACCGCCAAAACCTCTCCCACGCCGGTGTAATGGTCAAGAATGTGCGCTTGCCCGTCGCGCGAAGATTTGTAGTAGCGCATCCCGCTGTCCGGGCGCCCGACAAATGCCGCATTACTGAAAATGACCCACGGCTCCTGCGGCGAAGTGAGAAACCCTTTCCAGAAAACGCGCAGGACGGTCGGAACTTCCGGGGCGTCTGTCCCGAGCCGGGCTTCCGCAGCGCGCCGGCTCAGGAAGCGGTCCGTTCCAACAGCCACCACCGCAGAGAGCAAAGCGCCAAGCAGAATGACCGCAACCAGCCATATACGTGGAGTTTGTCCTCCCTCAGTTGCCGACTCATGGAGCGCGCCCCCGTGGTTTCGCCCGGCACCGGCAGGACGCTCGTGAAACGTGAGCGCGTACGTCCCTCGCGGAAAATCCACGACAATCTGGTCGTCCGCGCCCTCGGAGGCGTAATACTCCGCCAGCTTGCCGCGAAGGCGCCCCGCCTGAACGCGAACAGTGGAGTCTACATGGGGATCGAAATCGCTTGCCCGCCCAAAAACTTCCGTCGCAATTTGATATTCCTTAGGTGAGGCCCCCGGATGGTCCAACGCATGATCGGCCAAATAGCGCAGCAGCTTGCACAAAGATTCCGAGCCGTGCAGGGCATGGCTGCTAAGAAGTTTGTCGATCTGTCCCCGGTAATGAGCCTTGTCTGCCACTTCCGCCACCACCCTGGCCCCGACATTGTAACATTACACTAGTAACAACGTTCGTACCTTATTGAGGGGCCGCGACTTGGCCCATGTAACCGTATCAGACTCCTAGAGACTATACCCGTTACCCGAAAAACTGATAGAAGCCATCACAATTGCTCGTAGGCCCCAATCTTGGATGCACGGGAAAGTGTTTTCTCATGCAGCGAGGAAGCCTCTCCTGGACGTAATGTGGGTCACGGCGAATGTTTGTTGGCACGGTCGAGGAGTTTGGGGGCGATTCACTGCGAACGTTCCACGGGTTGCCGTTAAAGCAACTTTCATTTTGAAAAGCTCGGGGTGTCCCCTTTGCGGGGGCTGAGCTTCGTTATGTTTTTTTCGTGTCTTGCAACCGGCCATGCAGTGAATCAGCAACTCTGAAGCATGCAATTACATTCAACTTTAAACCTTTTTCAAAGAATGCGAGTGTTCAGGAGGGGTGTAATGAGAAGGCAAGTCAGTTTGGGGTGCATTTTGGTTTGCTGTTTGGCGTTCTTGCTCTACACCAGCACCGCTTCAGGTCAAGCGGTGTATGGAAGCATCATCGGCACGGTAACCGACCCGCAGGGCAACGCAGTAGTAGGTGCAAAAGTTACCGTGAGTTCTCTGGCGAAGGGGACTGCGGAAGAAACGACAACAAACGAGAGCGGTAACTACACTGTTACGCACCTTATTCCCGACGCCTACCGAATTAAGATTGAGGCTCAAGGCTTTAAAGCCTACGACGTGGCCAGCGTACAAATCTCTGCTGACACGTCAGTACATGTTGACGCACAGCTTCAAGTTGGCGCCGTGACGCAGAGTATCGAAGTGACAGGCGAAGTTCCGCAATTGAAGACAGACCGGGCCGACGTAGCGATTACCTTCAATGAAAAATACGTCGAGGACCTTCCCATCTTGAACCGAAACTTTACAAATTTCGAATTGCTGTCGCCGGGTACCCAAAAGTTGGTGGGTTGGAGCCACGCAGCCACGGAAAACCCCCAAGGAGGACAGCAGATTTTCGTCAACGGCCAACACTTTAGTGGTACAGCGTTTGAACTGGACGGCACTGATAACCAAGACCCTATCCTCGGCATTATTGTTGTTAACCCAAATTTGGATGCCATCCAAGAATCAAAGATCGCACTGCAGAACTATGATGCCGAGTTCGGTAAGGCCGTGGCTGGTGTCGTAACCGTTCAGACGAAATCCGGAACGAACGATTTGCACGGCAGCGGGTTCTACGACTGGCGCGGTGACGGGCAGCAGGCACGTGACCCATTTAAGAATCACCCGGGAGTCCCGCTGCCTCATGCGAGCTTCAAGGGGTTTGGCGCGGCTGTCGGTGGTCCTATCATCAAGAATAAATTGTTTGCTTTCGGCGATTACCAGGGGACTCGGCAGACCGGCGGTGTCACCAACCAACTGACGATTCCCACCGCGGAAGTGATCAGCACTTGCAACCCTGCAACGAATGGGGCAAGCAAGACCCCGGGTTTCTGCGATCTGAGCGAGTACCTTGGTGCCGCCGGAATAAACGGTACCGGCCAGACATTCGACCCGGCAACGGGTAACTCCAGTGACGGTTCGGGCCGCACTGCTTTCGCCGGTAACATGATCCCCATTGGGAGGATTTCCCCTGCAGCTGGAAAGATACTCGCTTTGTTCCCTGCGCCAACTTCGAGTAGCGTAATTAATAACTTCGTGGGTTCGGGCTCCGGGCCGTACAACCAAAATAGCTTTGACACTCGCATAGACTATAGCGCACCTCGAGGCTTCACTGTCTTTGGGCGTTTCAGCTTGGATTATTTTTCACTCTCCGGCAAAGGGGCGCTTGGGGTCCTTGGCGGCCCAGGTTTCGGGCCGGGAGGCTTGAACGGCACCTCCAAGGTGCACAACTACAGTCTCGCCACCGGTTTTGACAAAGCCATTGGCACGAAGTTGCTCACTGACGTGCGTTTCGGCTGGTTCCGTTATAACCCGCAAACGGCGTATTCAGACGGGAACACAACCCCGATGACTACTTTGTTCGGCATACCGGGCTTGAACCGCGGTACGCCCGATACCGGTGGTTTGTCCCGATTCCACTTCACCGGGAATGGTCTGAGGAATGGTACCGGCGGCAACATAGCTGGCGCTGATTCGGGGTCTTTCGGTGACGGTTTGAACGTCGGGCGCTGCAACTGTCCGCTAACCGAAAAAGAAGATCAATTCCAAGTAGTCAATAACTGGACGCGTATCCAAGGCAACCACCAGATCAAGTTCGGAGCGGACATCCGCTATGCAAAGAATCTTCGCGTACCAAGTGACTCCAATCGTACTGGTGAGCTAAACTTCGATTCAGGAGACACGTCGCTCCAAGGCAACAATGGTCTTGACTTGGCTACCTTCCTTCTTGGCGATGTCACCAGCTTCAATCGCTTCGTCAGCACCAGCCTGAGCGCTGCCGAGCGCCAGAAGCGCTGGTTCTTTTATGGCCAAGACACCTATCGCGTCACACCCAAATTCACCTTTAACTACGGCCTTCGCTGGGAAATCTACTTTCCCGAGACCGTCAACGGCAAGGGTAACGGAGGTTTCGCCAACATTGACCAAGGTATTATTCGGGTGGCTGGATTCGGCAACAACAGCCTCAACGGCAATACGGCGAACACCTACAAGGCCTTCGCACCTCGAATTGGCATTGCCTACCAGTATGATTCGAAAACCGTCGTGCGTCTCGGTTATGGCCGCAGCTTTGACATCGGTGTGTTCGGTTCCAACTTCGGCCACGTGGTAACGCAGAACCTGCCTGTTCTCGCGAACCAGGACCTCTCAGACTCTAGCGTCAATGGCGGCACAAACGATCGCAGTGCAGTCTTCACTCTCGGGTGCGGCCCCACAACACCAGCTGCGTACTGTGCGGCTCTGAACCTGGGCCCTACAGCACTGCCGCCGATTACTGTTCCAGCTGATGGCATCCTTCCGCTACGTGGACCGCAAAACGCCGTTGATCCGAGGGTTCGCCCAACGAGGCAGCGCCTGCCTACCCTGGATGCTTGGAACGCAACGCTTCAGCGGCAGATCACTCCGACGATGAACATTGAGGTAGCCTACATCGGTAATAAGGGTAGCCACGCCTTTGCAGGTAACGGACCGGCATATAACGCCAACGAAGCTGCGATCGGGTCTGGAACGGACACTTATTCCTGCACACCGAACGGCAATGGAACATTTAATTGCAAAGCCGGCTTCAATGCGTCCATCCCCGCAAACGACCGTCGTCGTTTCTTCTTAAACGGTGTTCCAACCTTCACCTATGCGAACTTCCCGGGCATCACTTGCTGCTCCAGTGATATTGGCAACTACTTCGGCAATGATGCCAGCACCCACTACGACGCGCTGCAAGTGAAGGTTGAGAAGCGCTTTAGCCAAGGCTTGCAGTTCCTTGGCCACTACACCTACTCCCACGCTTTCAATTACGATAGCAGCTACTTCTCGGTGGATCCGAGATTCGCGTATGGGCCCGACGATTTCAACCGCAACCACGTCTTCGTCGTCAGCACCGTGTACGAGTTACCCTTTGGAAAAGGCAAGAAGTATATGGGTGACGCTGGCCGGGCTGCGAATCTTCTGATCGGCGGGTGGCAGGTCTCTAATACGTCAAACTGGAGCGGGGGCTTACCCTTTACTCCTACGCTTGGCCATTGCAACGAGATTTCCGACGCGGGTCCCTGCCGCCCCGACTTGCTGTCAGGACGGTCTTTCAGCACAGGTTTGCACCGAGACTCGGGTGGAAACCTCACTTGGTTCACACCGGTGGCATCTCTTAACCAATCACCTGACGTCCCTAGCTCACCTGTAGATCTTACCGGCTTGAACACCTGCACGGTTGCTCGGCCCACTTCCGGAGCGTTCGCTCTGCCGGCTTGCGGCCACATCGGCAACGCAGGACGCAACTCGCTGCGCGGTCCCCATGCGTTTTTCTCCGACCTTTCGCTTTCGAAGAACTTTTCGATTACGGAAAAATACAGGGCGCAGTTCCGCTTTGACGCCTACAACGTCTTCAATCACCCGGTCTTGGGCTTTAGTTCGACCCAGGGCAATACTTGCGTTGACTGTGCCGGGGCTGGCGTAATCAGTGCGATCGAAGCTGACGCTTCGCCGAATGCACCCAATGGCATGCGGCAATTGCAGTTTGGTTTGAGGTTCATTTTCTAACAAGGACGAGGACCCCACCACCCCGACGGGGAGCCTTCACGGGCTCCCCGTTTTTGTTCTGGGTTGGGCGGACGCCTAGGAAATGGCTCTGCAGAATAGACAAGGTTCTTCGCGGGGCAGTAAAATTTTTGGAGCAACAGGCCCGAGTACGCTGATGCAAGTCTCTAGATTCATCCCACGCCGGCTTTATGTCTCTTTCTCTCGGCTAACCGCAGGGGTTGTTCTTTCAGCTTTTCCTTTTGCGCTGGCCGCGCAAAAGACCGCGCTTCACGTGGATGGAACTCCCGCTGATCCTTTTCAAGAAGCAGCGGGAAAACCGGTTGTGCTCGTGTTCTTGCGCACGGATTGCCCCATCTCCAACCGTTACGCGCCGTTGATTCGGAGAATCAGCGCGCAGTATGCGGGCAAGGCGCGCTTCTGGCTTGTCTACCTTGGCAAGACGGCTACGACGGAAAAAATTCGCCGACATGAGACCGAGTATGGCTACCAGCTCCCCGCGTTGCGTGATCAGCAACATGCGCTCGTCGCGCAAGCGCAGGCTCAGGTTACGCCGGAAGTGGCGGTCTTCGACGCGCATCATCGGCTCATCTACCACGGGCGCATCGATAACTGGTATGAAGATCTTGGCCACGCCCGGCCTGCTGCCACCACGCACGAACTCGACGACGCCATCCAGGCGGCTCTCACAGGGAAAGCTCCGCCATCCAGCGCACCCGGCGTAGGTTGCTACATTTCGGACACGGAATGACCTCTTCCCGCCGAACCCTCGTTGCGTGCTTGCTTGGATTGAGTTCCGCGACAGCGGCAGCTTTTGCCAAGCATGACGGCGCTCCTGTGCGACGCACGCTGCCTACGGCTCAACAAGTCACATTTAATCGCGACATTGCTCCAATCGTGTTTCAGTACTGCGCTCCGTGTCATCGGCCCGGCGAGGCGGGTCCCTTCCCGCTACTCACTTACAAGGACGCAAAAGCACACGCCCGGCAGATCGCTGCAGTGACCGCGACGCGGTTCATGCCTCCGTGGTTGCCGGAGCCTCAGCCGGCGAAATTTGCCGACGAACTCCGTCTCTCCGACGAACAGATTGCCCTCTTTCAAAGATGGGTCGAGCAAGGCGCTGCGGAGGGCGCTCCTGAAGATCTGCCTCCGGCCCCGAGATTTGTTGCGGGCTGGCAGCTCGGCCAACCCGATAAAATCATCCGGGCAGAAAAGCCTTACACGCTTCCCGCCGGCGGCTCCGATATGTATTGGAATTTCGTCTTTCGAACGCCCGTGGATCGCACACGCTGGCTGAAAGCCGTGGAAATCCGGCCCGGCGACAAACGCGTCGTTCACCACGCCAACATTCTTGTGGATCGCAACCAGGCCGCGCGCCGCCAGGAGTCAGAACCCGGCGCCGGGTTCGCGGGAATGGAACTTAAGATCGAATCGGAGACGTTTGATCCAGACAGCCACTTTCTTTTTTGGAAGCCCGGGACGGTGCCCCGGCCCGAGCCGGAAGGTATGGCATTGCGTTTGGACAAGGACACGGATTTGGTTTTGAACATCCACCTGCAACCGTCTGGCAAGCCGGAGACGATCCAGCCTAGTCTTGGGCTGTACTTTACCGATAAGCCCGCGACGCTCTTTCCAGTGCTGCTCCAGCTGGAAAACGATCGTCAGCTCGACATCCCTCCTGGGGAAAAGCATTTCGTCGTGACGGACAAATTTATGCTTCCCGAGGATGTGGATTTGCTGGCGATTTATCCCCACGCGCATTATCTCGGCAAGGATTTGCAGGCCTTGGCGGCTTTGCCGGACGGCTCGGCAAGGACTTTGATTCACATTCCCCAATGGAATTTGAATTGGCAGGCCGTTTATCGCTATGCGGCGCCGGTAACCCTGCCGAAGGGAACCACGATTTCGATGCACTACGTCTACGACAACTCCAGCGATAACGTGACCAACCCAAACGACCCGCCGCGCCCCGTTATGGCTGGGAATCACTCGAGCGACGAGATGGCCCACCTGTGGCTTCAGGTTCTTCCGCACACCTCCCCGGATATGGCTTTCGATCCACGCATGCTGTTGCAGGAAGCCATGGCCCGGCACAACGTGGAAAAGAATCCCGCTGATTTTGAAGCGCACTACAACCTTGCGGCCATGCTCATGGCCCGCGGCGAGCAGGCCGAAGCGATTCGGCAGTTTGAGCAGGCCATGCAGCTTCGCCCTCAGGACGCCACCGCGAACAATGCGCTTGGCGCTTCCCTTTTGGCCGCGGGGCGGGTCGACGAGGCCATATCCTATCTGTCTGCGGCGCTCAAAGTGCAGCCCGACAATTTCGACGCACAATACAATCTCGCGAACGCGCTTATTTCTCAGAAGAAGTTCGCCGAGGCGATTGAACATTATCGTGCTGCGGTCCGTTTGCGGCCCGAGGATGCCAATGCGGAGGCCAACTTGGGCGGCGCCCTGGCAGAAACGGGCAATCTTGCGGAAGCAAAGGTGCACTTCCGGCGTGCCTTGCAGATTAATCCCAATCACAGGCTAGCGCGCGAGAATCTCGAGCAGATCAGCGGCGATTTGAATCATCCTCAACCGTAATGGGCGAAAGGCAGGGGTTGTCTGTGCTCGAAGTTGCAAGAATGTCGGATGGGAACGCCGGGGCTCCGTCCGGCCGCATTCGGTATTCCAGTGCGGCTTTTCTGATGAGTTTCCTGTTTCTTTGCGGCGCAGTTTCGGCCCAAGCGCAGAGCAGCGCGCCGACGAAACAACTCGAGGCACCTAAACCCAAGCAGATCGTATCGCCCGATGCGGCCTTTGCTGAGTCGCGTCGTTTATCGCAGCAAGGGAAGTTTGACGAAGCGATTGGGCAACTCGAATCGCTGGCCGCCAAGCAGCCCGATACGAAGGGACTCGCCCATGAATTAGGAATCGTCTATTACAAGAAGGGCGATTATCTGAATGCGGCCGCGAATCTGAAGAAAGCTCTCGCCGCGGATCCGGCCGACAACGAAGCCTTGCAATTGATGGGAATCTCGAGCTATCTCGCTGGACACCCCGCTGACGCCATCGGGCCCCTCGAAAAAGTGCAAACCTGGTTTCCCAGCGCAAACGTCGATGCTTCGTACATTCTCGGCATCTGCTACATCCAGACGAAGGATTATCCCAGCGCGCGCAAGTCCTTCGCGAAAATGTTTGCGGTTCTTCCCGATTCTGCCGCCAGCTATCTCTTCACGGCGCGAATGCTCTTGCGTCAGGATTTTGCGCCCCTCGCTGAAGAGTACGCAAAGAAGGCCGTCGAGTTGGATCCCACACTTCCGCTGGCGCACATGCTGTTAGGAGAGATTTATCTTTATAAGTCGCGCATTCCCGAAGCCACCGAACAGTTTCAGAAAGAATTGGAGCTGAATCCCGGTGACGCCGCCATCTACTACAAACTCGCCGATGCCTACACACGCGCGCAGAAATACGAGGACGCAGAAAAACTGTTGCAGCGCTCGATCTGGCTCGACGCCACTTCGACTGGACCGTACATCCTGATGGGAAAGGTGCTCGAAAAAAAAGGAGAGCCGCTGCTCGCAGCTCGCGCCTTGCAGCGCGCCATCGCCATGGATCCGAATAATTCCATTCCGCATCATTTGCTCGGGCTCGCTTATCGGGAATTGGGCCGGACGGAGGACGCCGAGCGCGAACTCAAGTTGTCGGAACAGTTGCAGAACCGGGGAGAAGCAAGGCCGTAACCGGAACACTCGAACAAAAGCATTCCAGGAGAGAAGCCGTGTCGAAGCTCGCTAAGTTTTCTCGTCTCGCTCTAATACTCGGCCTTTGCTTGGCTGCAATCCCAGCTTTAGCGCAGCAGCTCCCTGCTCCGAAAGCCACACACAAGCACGTCCATCAAGCCGCTCAAACGGCGCAAGATCCGTGGTGGAAGCACGCCGTGATCTATGAGATTTACCCGCGCAGCTTTCAGGACTCGAACGGCGACGGCGTGGGCGACATTAATGGCGTCACGTCCCGCTTAGAGTACTTGCACGACCTGGGCATCGGCGCCATCTGGATCACCCCGATGTACCCCTCGCCGCTTGTGGATTTTGGCTACGACGTCGCCGACTACACCGCCCTCGATCCTCTTTACGGCACGCTGGGGGATTTCGATCATTTGATGGCCGAAGCGAAGAAAAGAAATATCCGCGTGATTATGGATTTCGTTCCCAATCACACTTCCGATCAGCATCCGTGGTTCAAGGAGTCGCGCTCCTCGCGCACGAATCCGAAGCGCGACTGGTACATCTGGCGCGACGGCAAGGGCCCCGGCCAGCCTCCCAACAATTGGCAATCGTGGTTTGGCCACTCCGCCTGGCAATTCGATCCCGCGACCGGTCAGTATTACTACCACCACTTCTACGTCGAACAACCGGACTTGAATTGGCGCAATCCCGAAGTGCGCAAGGCCATGTACGACGCCATGCGTTTCTGGCTCGATCGCGGCGCGGCTGGCTTCCGTCTCGATGCCGTGTCGCGGTTATTCGAAGATCCCAATTTGCACGACGACCCGATTCTGCCCGGCAAAAATGCCTATGGCGACCCGAACATCCAGCACAAATACACGGACAACTTGCCGGAAATTCACGACGTGCTGCGCGAAATGCGGCGCGTCGTCGACGCCTATCCTGGAAACCCTGTGCTGATCAGCGAGGCCGATGAACCGAACATCAAAGAGCTCACGAAAATGTACGGTGCCAAAAACGACGAAGTGCAGTTGCCGATGGATTTTCAGATTGCCGACGTGAACAAGCTCTCCGCGCCGGATTTCCGTAAGCTGCTGGATGAAGTCGAGAACAATCCTGCCCACGACCAGCCTCACTACTTTTTCAGCAACCACGACCAGCCGCGCACATGGGATCGCTACGGCGACGGCGTGCACAACGACCAAATCGCCAAGCTGATGGCGGCTCTTCTTCTCACGCCGCGCGCCACGCCGCTCATGTACTACGGCGAAGAAATTGGCATGCGCACGACGCCTCCCACCCGCAAGGAAGACGTCCAGGATCCCATCGGGAAAATCGGCTGGCCGGAAGAAAAAGGCCGCGACGGCGAGCGCACCCCCATGCAATGGGACACTTCAAAAGATGCGGGGTTCAGCACCGCGGACCATACGTGGCTTCCGATTCCGCCCAGCGCCGCCGAATATGACGTCGCAGTCGAGTCGAAGGACCCTCACTCCATCTTGTCCTTCTACAAACGCCTGTTGGAATTGCGCCAAAGCGAGCCCGCCTTGCGAAACATGCGCGAGGGAAGCTACGTGTCTTTGGACCGCGACGATCCTAACGTTCTCGCTTTCCTGCGCAAAAATCCCGGCAACGGCGACTCCGTCTTAGTCGTGCTGAACATGAGCGGCGAGCCGCGCACCGTGAAGTTCGATCTCGCCTCGCTCGGCATCAAGGGTAGCTCCGCGAAAGCTTTGCTTGGCGCCCCGGAGCCTGCGCAAACTTCGATGCCTCTGGCGAATTTCGCCATCGCCCCGTTCGGTGTTTTCGTCGGCTCCGTTCGCTGAGGCTAGGCTCGGTCTATGGGTATCGGCGGGCGGCAGCCTCTACGCCTGCAAGCATCTTTTCGATTTCTATGTGCGAGAAGTACCTTCCGTTTACCACGACTCCTGCAATCTTCTGCGTGTTGGCAATATCCTCCAAGGGATTCGCACTGAGAAGCACCAGATCCGCCAGCTTCCCGTCTTCGATCGTGCCAAGCTGCTCTTCCATGCCAAAGAACCGCGCGGGATTCAGCGTAGCGGTTTGCAATGCCTCCGGCGGAGTAAAACCCGCGGCCACAAATCGCCGGAGCTCTTCATGCAAACTGAAACCTGGGAAAATGTGAACGCCAGCGGGAGTGTCCGTACCGGCGAGGAACGGAACGCCTGCTCTATGCAGCAGGTGCACGACCGCCAGCTCCTTGTCGATAAATTTTTTGCGCGTGGCAATGTCATCCGTGCCGTAACCTTGCGTGATTTCGCCGGTAAACCGCTTCCAAGTTTTGTTCTTCCACGGTCCTGGCACATATTTCACTCGCGTGTCGCCGCTAAAATCGCTTACATCGAGCAGGTTTCCTCCCCGCTCCCAGACCAGCGTCGGACACTGCCACGTGTGGTTCTTCGCCAACAATGCGGCCAGCGAAGCGGCGCGCGCTTCGTCGTAAGTCGCCAGAAACTTCCGTTCGGTCTTGTTTCCCTTGAGAAAATCTTCTTCTGCTGGCGAGCTCCCCTCAAAAATTCCGATCAGATGTTCGAAGCTCTTCATTCCCGCTTCGGACATTTCGCCTGCGCGCACGGCATCCGGCACATGGCCCTCGAACGCAATCCCCTGCTTTTTAGCCTCTTCAGCAATGGCCAGCGCCGCGTCCCGCGGGATAAGGGACTGCAGCTTGATGAAATCCACTCCGCGCTGCTTCAGGTTGTCCACCGCGCGGCGCCCACCTTCCGGAGTGGCAATAGCGATTGAACTCGGGAAACGAGGTTTCGGACCATCGAGCATCGGGCCGGAAGTAAAAATCCGGGGACCGATCATCCGTCCGGTTTTAATTTCGTTGCGCCAATCTTGTACCACGGCCAACTCGCTGCCCATGTCGCGTACGCCGGTCACACCATTGGCGATAAACAGCGGCAGCGAAATGTCCTGCGCGTCGGGGAACCAGTCGCCAAAGACCAGGTGCACGTGCATGTCCCACAATCCGGGAATTAAGTACAGTCCTCTACAGTTCTCGCTTTCCGCGTTGCGCGGATACTTTGCAGAGTTGCTCGGCCCCATGGAATAAATGCGATCGCGTTTCAGGATCACCGTTTGGTCGGGTTGTAACGTGCCCGTTCGAACTTCCACTACAGTCACGTTATTCAGTACCAGCAAATCCGCGGTGGCAGGTTTCCTTGCCGGCGTCAAGAACGGAGCCAAAATCACCGCCACTGCGAAAACGAAAAGCGAGGAAGCGAGCGGCCGAGAGGTTTTCATGCGCCGAGATTGTAGCGTTTTCTCCGCGGAATTCCACTCCAGGCCTAAGGGAAAGCCCCGCAAGACACCGAGCCATCCTCGGAGCTATCATGGAGGTGGAGATGGGTTGGCCAGGATCACGCGCGGTCTGGAGTAATAACATGAGGCGTTTCAAATCCTTGTCCCTGTTCTTTGCATGGAGCTTGCTGCCGACAGGCTTTGCCTGTGCGCAGGAAAAACCTGCCGAATCACAAATGAGCATGCAACACCAGCATCATGGCGGCTTCATGCAGGAAGGCATGCACCACGCCATCGCCAAGGGCGTCACGTTGGACACAAAAATAGACGCTGCGGCGCACACCGTTACTCTGCGCGTCGGCCCGATGAATCTTCCCGCGCACACCGGCCACATGAAAATGCCGCAGCCTCCCGACCAAATCTGGCAGATCCCCTTCGACGGCTGGCTTCTGGCGTATCACCCCAAACTCGTGGACGCCGCCGGCAATGCGGTTCCTGGAACCGTCCTGCATCACACCGCTTTCTGGAACGAGAACCGCTCGGATTTTCTCTGCCCCAACAAGGAAGAGCACATTTTCGGTGCCGGAAGCGAGATGACCGACTGGGCGGAAGTTCCCGGCTACGGCTATCGCGTGCAAAAGGACGACAAAATTCGCATCGAAACGATGGTCTATAACCCTACGTCCACTTCCTACGACAAGGCCTATCTGGAAGTTGTCATTCCGTATCAGGACGCCAGCGAAAATGCTTCGCCACGCAAGAACGTCTATCCCGCATGGATGGACGTGAAGTCTTGCGGAAATTCCAGTTACGACGTGCCTGCGGGCAAGAGCGAAAAGTCCGGCACGGTGACGGTGAAATACGGCGGCGTGCTGCTCGGCGTCGGCGGGCATCTCCATGATTACGGAAGAGAAATCGTCTTGCAGGACCTTACGCGCAAAGAAACCGTGGCCACGCTGGACGCCAAAGTCGACGAAAAGGGCCGCCTCGAGGCCGTGCCCGTGAAATTGTTTCTCCAAGAAGGCGGCTTCCAATTTTCCGCGGGCGACGTGCTCAAGACTTCGGCCACGTACGACAATCCCACCGGCAAATTACTGCACGACGGCGCCATGGGTATCGCCGTTGGCTACTTCGTTCCGCACGATGATTCCAAAATGGCCGCGCTGCGCCGCAAAACGCCGCCGATGCACGAAATGGCCGGCATGACTCACGACCACTGATCCATGATCCGTTCACTACGGCGGAGGGGAACCTTCGATCCTTGTGAGCCGTTAGCCGTTGGCGGCACGCCACCCGCCTCCTTGCCCTCCCCCTGTTTTTGCGTGACCCCGGCTACGGTCTTCCTCACGCGGTTGCGGTTGCCGTCGCCGTCGTAGGCCATGGTGATTCCCGCGCCCGCCCGCATCACGCGGTTCTCGAAGTCGTAGACATAGCCGAGCCCGTTCGACGCCATGGTGTTGCCATTCGCGTCGTAGGTGTCTGGTGCGGGTTGGTCGTTCATGTTGTAATTCGTCAAGCCGCCCGGCAACCCCGGAATGGTCGAGGTCTTCCGCGCGCGATTGCCCACGGCGTCATAGACGGGGGAGAACGCTAATCGTCGCGGCGGTAGGGGGGCTTGGTCTGCGGCGCGGGATTCGGCGCGGAGTCCGCAGACAACTTGGGCGCGGCGGGAATCACACAATTATTCGCAGGAGGTGCGGCACTGGGCGAGACAGTAGAAGGAGCCGCGCTAGAAGAAGCGGTCGCGTCAGGTGTATTGGCCGCGCTGGGAACAGTGGGCGTGCAAGGCACGGCGGGCTGCGCTTTGTCGGGGCTTTTCGCATTGGGGCTCGTCTCACCCTGTGCCGAAGCGTGTTCGAGGATGCGCCGCGCGTAATCGGCAACATTTTTGACGCTGGAAGCATAGTCCGGATTCGGAGTGCGGACGCCGCCGTTGTAAGCGCCGATCGCTTTCTCCACGTCGCCGCCAAAATGGTCGAGCAAGTCGCGCAAGAGCAAACCGGCGTACGTCGTGAGCACGGCATCGCTGACGTTATTCAGATCCAGCTCGCGAGGGGGACGCAGGCGCGCAGGCAACTGGCTATAGTCGCGCTTGTCGTGCAGATAAAGCTGGTGCGCGGCGCGCAGCGTCTCGCGGGTGATTTGCCAGGTGCCCATGGCGTAATCGCTGACCATCACGCGCTTGCGCGTACGGCGAAGTACGATGTCTCCGCGCTGCGCGCGCTTCTTCCAAACCGCATGCGTCAGATCGCCATTCACGTCCATGTAGTCGTTTTCCATCGCCCCGACGCCCATGAAGTAATCGAGAGGCAGGTCGTAGAAGTGGGCCACGTCGAGAATGTCCGTGGCCAGTTGCGTGGCCTGCTCGCGCGTCAACGGGCGCGCCGCGGAGTCGCTGCCATCGACTACGCGATTGTCGGTTTGCGACTTGAAGATGAGGAATTGCGCCAGCGCAGGAAGCAGTTTGGAGGAGTTAATCGCTTCGAGTTTCTGCTCCGTCGGCACGTCGTAAGCCACGTCGAACATGTGGCTCTCTTGCTGGTAGTAGGAATAATCCTTTTGCGACCAGGTCTCGAATTCGTAATGCGCGATCAAATTACGCCCTACGAGGCTCGCCAGCTCCGGCTCGGCAGTGAGCCGGTCGTTATCGGTCACGATAAAAATCTTGTAGCGCGGTCCCTTGGCCGTTTTGGCGGCAGTGAGCAGCATGCGCGAAGTGTCATGCCCCACGCGCGCTTCGCGTCCACGCAGATATTCAAAACGCAGGAACGCTTCGAGCTGATCGTTGAAGGTGGCGATTTCCGCGGCAGGCACACCCACCGCAAAAGGAACGAGGAGCCGTTTACCCTGTATTGCGGTGGACGGGATTCTTGGGTGCGCTGCCGCTGGAAGATCAAGGGGCCACAGGCGATAGTCGGTGTAGCCGCACGCGGCAAAGGCCAGCAATCCAGCGCCAAAGCAAAGCGCATATCGCAGCAGTTTCTTTAAAAACGTCTTTATCGACATTGCCGCAGCCTCCCCTTCCTTGACGTCAACCGCTCATGGTCTAGGAGAAGCACTCGGTTTGCCGCGATTCCCCGCTGCCGCAGATCCAAGATAAGTTGTTGGTCCAGAACAACTTATTTTTACACTACGGCCGCACGAAGGGCTGGACGAATCCGAGTGGGCGTGTCCAGACTACCACAGTGCGAGGACAAGATTCTACTGGCTGGCGGTCTGGCCACCTGGCCACGCCGGCTGCCGCCCCCCATCTGGTTTGTGCGCAGTTTTAGGCACGCCGAAAGGAAGCGTGAAAACGTATCAGAGAGGACCGGTTCTTACGCTGGCGCGCTACGGCCTCAGAAACGCTATCCATCAAAACCGGCACAATCTTTCGAGCCCATCCGATCAGGCCCCAGCCCGTCGCGGCGCCATAGGTGATTTGATCCTGGCGGTCTCCAGTACCCACGGAAACCACGATTACGTTTAGAGCCTGCGCGCTTCGACGTACGCGGCCATGGAGGGATTGTTGACGAAGACTCCTCCATCCACGAGGGCGTAATCCTCCTTGCGACTAAGTGAAAAGGCAGGAAATAAGTAGGAGCGGCTGAAGTCGCCCGCGCAATCTGGCGCACGGGCCAGTTCCAATTACTGTGCGCTGTAATCCTGTGACTTTTAAAAAAGAACGGCATTTGGCTCTGCAAGTCATAACTGGAAACCAGCAGGAGCGTAAGGGCGGATTTGAACTCCGCTTCGCCGAAATATTTGGCCAGGACCTCCTCGGGGCCGTCCGGGAAGTATTTCGGAGCCATAAGTTCCCTCAAGGCTTGAAGAAACCTCGTCTTAAAGATGGTTGCGCCGTTCTGGACGTAAAGGCCGACCAGCTCCTGCGGTGTATAGGGCTTGCCTTGATTGCAGGCGGTTCCAATGCCAACGGTGATGATTCCGCCCGTGGAGGTACCCGCAATCAGGTCATACGTGTCATGAGGTGGTTTACCAACGCGCTGCTGCAAGGCATCGAGAATGATTGCGGGGATGATTCCTCGGATTCCGCCGCCGTCAATGGAAAGGACTTTGATACTCTTCGCTTCTTCAATGGGCATGGCAGGAGACCTCCGTTGAAGAATAGTAGCGGAAGGATGCACTTCGTTTCCTGGGCTCTTGCGGTTTCAAGAAATGCGCCACCTAAAGGAGCGGGGCTGGCAGCGGCAAATCCGGCTTCGGAGACACACGTCCGCCCCAAGGCGCCCAGGGTGGGGCAGGCCCGCGCTGCTATGACTGGCGCATTACCGAAGAGGATGTTTGGTCTTACGTCGTGGCTGTGGCGGCTTGCGCGGCAGCTTGCACGGTATAAACGACAACCGCCTTCTTCCCGCCTTTGGCGGCCGTGGCGTGAATCGAGCCCAGGTTGACGCCCTTTTTCTCCAGCGTGCTAAGACATTGCGCCAGCGCGCCCGGCTTGTTCGCCAGTTCGTATTGCTCCGCAGGCGTCTCCTGATACGAGATATTCGCGGCATCCAGCGCTTTCTTGGCTCTCTTGGCATCTTCGGCAACCAGCTGGACGGTGCCCGTTGTCCCTTGCGCCGTTCCCAAGAGCGCTAGAATGTTTACCTTCGAGTCCCCGAGTACCTTCGCGATATGTGCGACTGTCCCGGGCTGGTTCTCGACGGAAATCGTGAATTGCTTGGTTTTGGCCATGCCGCACCTCCTTGTGGTCCGTGATTATACGCCTTATGCAGCACGGTGGCTGTGACTTGGCTAAATTTGCTGGCCCTTCCAACGGCCCCGGCGAAACAGGAGAATCCCCGCCGCCGCGATGGTTGCTTCGGCAACGACGATGGAAATGTACACGCCGTTTGCGCCGACGTGCGCGGGAATGGCAAGAAAATACGCCAACGGAATTTCCAGCATCCAAAAGCCGAAGAAGTGGACGATCGTGGGCGTCACGGTGTCGCCAGCGCCGTTGAAGGCCTGGAGCATCACCATGCCATACGCGTAGCCGATGTTGCCGTAGCTCAAGATGCGCAAACACGCGGCCGCCAGTGGAACGACCACGGGATCGTTGGTGAACAAACGAATGATCGGCGTGGCAAAAAGCAGGAAGATGACGCCGATGAAACCGAGAAACAACATGTTGTAAAACCCCGTGCGCCAGACGGAAATCTGCGCGCGGTCGGGCTGCTTGGCACCCAGGTTCTGGCCAACGAGCGTTGCGGCGGCATTGCTCAAGCCCCAACTCGGTAAGATTGCGAAAATGAGGATGCGGATCGCGATGGTATAGCCCGCCAATGCTGCGGAACCGAAAACGCTGACAATGCGCACCAGCCCGATCCAACTGGTGTGCGCAATGGCAAACTGCAGGATGCCCGTCAGCGAAACGCGGAGCAAGCGCAACAGCACTTGAAAATTGACCTGAAGCTGGCTGGTCAGGATGCGAATGCGCTCGGTGCCACGCAGCAAGCGATAAAACTGATACAGAACGCCAATGCTGCGGCCAGTAAAAGTCGCCAGGGCGGCGCCAGTCACTCCGAGCTTTGGAAAGGGTCCCCAGCCGAAGATCAGACACGGGTCGAGCACCAGATTGATGATGTTCGAGACCCATAGAAGACGCATAGCGATGGCGGCATCGCCCGCCCCGCGAAAAATGGCGTTGTTCAGGAACAGCATCATGATAACGCCGCCGCCTCCGAGCGCGATGCGCGCATAGCCGGAACCCACGCTGACGATTTGCGGCGATGCGCCCATGAGCCGCAGCAAGTTCGGTGCATAGAACGAACATGGCACGCCGACAAGCACAGAGACCGTCAGCCCAAGGAGGATGGCCTGAACTCCGGCGACCGCGGCTGCGGCGGGATCTTTTTCTCCAATGCGCCGCGCCACCATTGCCGTCGTCGAGAGGCTCAACCCCAGCCCAATCGCAAAGACCAGGCTCAACAGCGATTCGGTGAGGCCGACGGTGGCAACAGCATCCGCGCCCAGGCGGCCAACCCAGAACACGTCCACGACGGCGAACAAAGACTCCAGCACCATCTCCAAAATCATGGGAATGGCGAGCAGCAAAATGGCGCGGTTCAGGCTGCCGGCGGTGAAGTCCTGATGCGACCCGCGAAGCGCTTCGCGGATGGAACTCCAAATCGGCGGTGGTGCCACCGGAACCACGACTTGCTCAGCTGACATAAAAGCCTAGCTCTCTGCGTCAGCGTGCATGACATTCATGGCGCAAACGCGGTTGCAGAAATGAATTGATAGAAAGCCGGGGCAAATCAAATACGCGGGAGCGGACTTACAGAATTTGGGCAATTCGCGCGGTAAACATCTCCACTTCCTTGACGCTGCCCCGGCGCAACGAGAACACCATGATGCCAACATCGCGTGGGCGATTCCCTGAGTGGACAGATTGTACCCTGAAGTCGCGCGCCCTGGCTAGAAAAATCGCAGCCTCGGAGCAATTTTGGTTTTTAAATGCCGAAAGGCCGGATCAGGATGCGGCGATGCGGCGGATCAAGTCTTCCTGTTCGAATTTGGACTCCGCCCCAATCGTGAACGCATCCAGGAGGTCGAGCGAAAGCGCATACCGCAAAGCTTCGTCCTGGCGGTTCCGCAACTCACCCTGGCCAAGAATCTTCATCCCCACAATGGCGTGGCCGTTGGCGCGCATTTCGCGCATCACGCTAACGACGGTATCGGGGGCTGCGTCCATATAGGCGCCAATCGGATTGATGCGCACGAGGTGGACTTGCACCCATGGTGATTTAGCTGCCGCGCGCAGCGCCTCGATGCTGTGGCACGAGCAGCCGTGCGCCCGGATGATGCCTTTTTGCTGGGCCTCGGAGAGAACATCCATGACTCCCCGGAACCGTTCCGTCCAGTCGCCTTCGGTAAGGCAATGCATCAGGCAGATATCGATGTAGTCCGTTCCCAGTTCGCGGCGGAATCGCTCGAGATCAGCGCGCGCCGAAGCGGCATCGCGTGCCCAGGTCTTGGTGAGGATGGTGACTTTGTCGCGCGGCACATGCTTCAAAGCTTCCGCCACATGCGGGTGGCTGCCGTAGGAATCCGCAGTGTCAAAGAACCGCAATCCCTGGTCATAGCCATTCAGGAGTAGCTCGGAAAGACCTTTAACCCCAAGCGCCGTTTGGTGAGAGTGATGTCCGCTGCCGACCGTTCCGGTTCCCATGGCCAACCGGCTCGTCTGGATGCCCGTATTGCCCAGCGTTACGCCATCGGAGGCCGTGAATTTGCGCGAGAGCACAGGCACCGCAAGTGTTCCGTGCATAAACCTCGCGGAAGGGAGCCAAGCGGCCCCTGCTGCACAGGCCGCTCGATGCAGGAATTCGCGCCGTTTCATGGGGACCTCCTCGCCAGCCAGAACCACAGTTTACTCTTTACCTTGGACGCGAGAAAGGACCCTCCGGTATCAACGTCTGGAAACAAATGGCTGCTAAGGACGGAAAAATCGTGGCCAATCTGCGGATCTTTGGCGGATCTTTCTCCTCTCTTCCACACAAACTCGCCGAGTGATATCCTCGCCGCTGTTCGAGGTGCAAAATGAAAAACAAGCAAGCAACGGGTCCAAAGCCAGCCAACCGCGTCAGTCGCCGCAGCTTCCTGGGGCAAAGTGCTGGCGCGGCCCTGGCCTATTCCATCGTACCTCGCCACGTATTGGGCGGGCCGAGCTTCGTGCCGCCCAGCGAAAAAGTCAACATTGCTTTTATCGGCGTCGGCTCGCAAGGCTTGCGCGTCATGCTTCATTTCCTGAAAGAGCCCGACGTGCAAGGGGTCGCCGTTTGCGACCCCAACAAGGCCGGCGCAGACTATCCCCAATGGGACAGTCATGAATTCTGCAAATCCGTTCGGGGACTCCTCGGTGTGGACTCCGGGTGGGATTGGCTGAGCCCCGATCAACCCATTGAGCTAACACACTCCTTGAGAGTTACCAGCGGTATCGCCGGCCGCGAACCCTGCCAGCAAATCGTGAACGCCCTTTACGCTTCGCGGAAAACCTCCGGCAAATACAATGGCTGCACAGCCTACAGCGATTACCGGGAATTGCTTGAAAAACAGAAGGATGTGGACGCCGTCGTCGTCTGCAGTGCGGACCATCTGCATGCGGTCATCTCCGCGGCGGCGATGAAAAAGCGCAAACACGTCTTCTGCCAGAAACCTCTCACGCATACGATCTGGGAAGCGCGGCGCATCGCCGAAATCGCTCGCGAAACCGGCGTGGCCACGCAAATTGCCGTTGGTAATCAGGCTTCGGAAGCGACGCGACTGCTGTGTGAATGGGTTTGGGACGGAGCCATCGGGCCCGTGCGCGAAGTGCAAAATTGGTCTACGCGGCCCTTCTGGCCCCAGGCCATCGAGCGCCCCAAGGAACCACAACCTGTGCCCGAAGGTCTGGATTGGGATTTATGGCTTGGGCCTGCTCCTGAACGCCCGTTCCACCACGCGTATGTCCCGTTCGTGTGGAGGGGCTGGACCGATTTTGGCTGCGGTGCGCTCGGCGATATGGGCTGCTACAGCTATGACACCATTTTCCGCGTTTTGAAGCTGGAAGGACCCCTCAGCGTCGAAGCGAGCTCCACTGATCGTTACGAGGAAACCTATCCACTCGCCTCCATCGTGCGCTACCGCTTTGCGCCACGCGGGGACATGCCCGCGGTAAGTTTTTCTTGGTACGACGGGGGGTTGCGACCGCCAACCTCCGAAGAGCTACTAGAAAACCCGCCGGCGAAGACTGGCGACAGGGAAGAAGATAGCGAAGGTCTCTTGTTCATCGGCGACCGCGGCAAAATTTTGTGTGGTTTCAACGGCGCGAATCCGAGACTCATCCCGCAAGCAAAGATGGACGCTTACAAGCAGCCGCCGAAAACGCTGCCCCGTTCCCCGGGCAATGAACGCGAATGGCTTGATGCCTGCAAGGGCGGCAAAGTCAAGCCCGGCGGAAACTTCGAATTCTCGGCGATGGTCACCGAAACGCTGCTTCTCGGCAACCTCGCCATCCGGGCGGGACAGCCGCTAACTTGGGATCGCGCAAGTCAGAGAGTGCTGAACTCGGAAGCGGCCCAGAAAATGATAGCTCCCGAACGCCGTAAAGGCTGGGAGCTTTAACCGGCGGGCTTACTTCATCGCCGGCCGCGGAACTTCGTAGAACAGAAACTGCACGCCAACGCCGGACTTCCCGTTCTGCCGGCTCAATGGTTCCACGTGCGCCACGCGGCCCGTGAAACTCCATTCCTCGACGTCGTCGCCGACAATTTCTTTCGGCATTTTCAGACGCAACTGCACCAGCAGACCCTCGTCCACTTTCTGATCGGTGGCGAAATACACGCCATGTGTGGAAATGTTCATGGACGACACGGACTCCTCCCGCAGAGCCGCTTCCCTCGTGGCATGAAATCGCAACGGAACTCGCATAATAAAGCGGTGTCCGTGACGTCGCTCGTGTCCCGGCATAAAATCCTTTGGCATGATTTTTTTCGAGCAGGCTGGCTCGGGCAGGCACGTTTAGTTTTACGAGACCGACTCCGAGCGGTCAACTGTTTTTTGGTACTACAAAAAGAACCTGATGTTTCCACCCGGGGGAATCTATGCCAGCGCGAGACCCAGATGGTGGTGCGAAGAATGCTTTTCTCGGCTGTCGTGGTGGGCCCACCAATCGCGCCAGGCTCCGGCGTTCTTGCCGAAAGACGCGCCGGTAATGGCTTCGAGGGCTGTATAAACCAGGTTCTGTGTCGTTGCGTCGAGAGAATCGTCGTCGAGAAAGTTCAGCAATTGGGGAACTGCAGTGAGCCGCTGCTCTCCTGTCAGCAGGCCCGATTGCGAGAGGCCGTTTGCCGCGCGCTGGCGAATTTGTGCCGCCCGGTCATGGGCCAGGAGGTCGAGCAACTCATCAATGGCTTTGTCGTTCCCCAACATCGCCAGCCCTTCCACGGCCCAGAAGCGCATTTCCTGGTTTCGATGGTGCGCATAGAGCTTCAGCGTGTGGAACGCTTCGGTCGGCTCGACCCCGCGATTGCCCAGCGCGCCCAACCTCCAGAGCGCCGTAAACCGCTCTTCGGTGCCGCTCTGGATCTGCCGCTGAAGTTTTTCAACGCTCCCGGGCGACTTCGCCAGGTTGTTGGCCGCCAAGTCGATTTCCACGGCGGCCACACGCACGCGCGGGTCCTCGGAGTTCAGCGCCTGCAACACCAGGCGGAAAAGGCGGTCCGAATCTTCCAGACGGCCCCGCCAGGAAGTCAGGTTCCGGTGAATCAGGCTGAGAGAAAGATCGGGTTGCTTGATGGCCAATTCCAGCAAATGCTCTGCCTGCTGCTGGGGCGCCAAGTGCGCGATGGCTTCGACGTCGCTATCCTTGGCGTGCAGCTGGGGCGTCGAAGCCAGTGCGGGTGCCGCCTGGTGCGAGTCCGCGGCCACTACAGGATGAATTTTCAGCCAATTCCGGAAAGCGCCTTGGAACCGCGCGGCAAAGAAGCCTGTAAGCGTTGATAGAAGCGCCACCGCCGCGACGGCCAGCAGGTAAGAAAACCAGCGCCAAGACATCGTTGGAACGTTCTTCGAGGGGACTGGGGAGTTCGCCAAGGTTTTGTCCTTACGATCAATTTCCATGCGCAAATGCCGCACGGTCTGAGGGTGAAGATAAGACGTAGGAGAAAATCCAACAATGGTACCCGGGGACAAGGGCCAGAAGATTTGCACACAAATCCTGCCATCTCAATGCATTTCGGGGGTTACTGGTTCGCACCGCTCCAAGCAAATCCGTCCCAAGGAACAGGGTACTGTCCGAAAACTGTCCGAAAGCGACGCTTTGTGGAGAATAGACCCTCTGCTAGAATGAGGAGCTTGGTTTTTGACTCCAAAAAGCAAGCTTTCCAGGCTTAAATCAGACCGAGCAGGAAAACCGAATGGCACTGAAGTGTGATTTCTGCGGCAAAGCGCCGCACTACGGTAACGTCATCAGCCACGCCAACAACAAGCGGCGGCGGCGCTGGAATCCGAATTTAAAGCGCATGCGGGCGGTAGTGGCGGGTGTCAAGAAGCATGTCCGGGTGTGCACGGCGTGCATTCGCGCTGGCCGCGTCAAAAAAGCCGCCTGAGTTTCCGACCTTGAACTTACCTTTTGTGCACCGGCGATTGGTGGGTGCCCGATGAGCCGCTCAAAGGGAATTCTGCGCGGCGCGGTCTTGCTGTCGTTTTCGGCCGTGGTCTTTTCCGTCGCGGGCGGCTGCATGAAGCAAACGCAGCATGCGCCCGACGTGTGGGCGGCGGTCAACGGAAAAGAGATCAAGCGCGAGGAGGTCGACAAGTACTACCGCACGCGCGTCAATCCTGAAGGACAGGAGCCCTCGCAGGAAGAAGCCCTCTCGCTGAAGCTTAATGTTCTCGATGAGCTGATCTACAACGAAATTCTCCTGGAACGCGCCAAGAAGCTGGGACTCGAGGCCAGTGACGGCGAAGTTGAGGACAAATTTACGGAGCGCAAGAGTCCTTATACGGAAGACGAATTTCAGCGGCAATTGAGAGAACAGGGTATCACGGTGGATGATTGGAAGCAGGACATGCGGCGCCAGCTGTCCATCCAGAAACTACTCAACCGCGAAGTGGTGGCCAAGATTTCCATCACCGACCAGGAAGTCGCCGATTTTTACAACGCGAACAAGGCGCAGTTCAATTTCGCCGAGCCTACCTATCATCTGGCGCAGATTGTGGTTACGCCGCGGAAGGATCCGCAGATTCGCAACCACAAGAACGATGACGCCACCAACGAGTCTGAAGCGCTGCGCAAGACGAAAATGCTCATGGACCGTTTGAACAGTGGCGCGGACTTCGCGCAGTTGGCTATGGACTACTCCGAGGATATGAACACCGTTTCGACCGGCGGGGACCTCGGCTACGTGCCGGAGTCAGCCCTGAATTCGCCCCAGGTGGACCCGGCTCTCAAGAAAGCGGTTCTGGGGCTGAAGCCCGGGCAGGTGAGCCAGCCCATCGAAGCGCGCGATCAGGCGGGCATCAGCTTCCGCATTCTGAAGCTAATTTCGCGGGAGGCCGCCGGCCAACGCAGCCTTTCCGAGCCCCAAGTGCAGCAAAATATCCGCGATACACTGCGCAGCCGCAAGGAACAGTTACTGCGCTCGGCGTATCTGGCTATCGCGCGGGACGACGCCCAGGTCACGAATTATTTGGCCCAGCAGGTGATTGAGGCCGGCGGCAAGCTCCCCGACGCTGCCAAGACCTACATGCCGCCTCGCTCCATCGGCCACTGATCGACAGTCGTCAATCGAAAAACATTGGCTGTCATCCCGAGCGCTGCCTGCTTTTTTGCGGAAACTACAAGCAAGAGCTAGCCAACAACGCAGAGTACCTCGCCCGCGTTCACCGCCTGACCTTCCTCAACCAGGACGCGCTCGACCGTACCGCTCTTCGACGAGCGAATCTCGTTTTGCATTTTCATGGCTTCGACGACCAGTAGGCCTTGGCCTGGCTGCACCGTGTCGCCGACTCTAACCAGCAGCCGCACCACTTTGCCGGGCATGGGTGCGGCGACCTGCTGGCGGCCTTCCGCTTCCACGCTGGCATGGCGGCGCCGCCGCCACGAACGTGGATCGGCAACTTCGGCCGTGAATTCGAATCCGTCGGTTTGCAATTGAAGCTGTCCACCGGAAGAGGGCGTGACGTAAATCTCATGAGACTGCCCAGAAAGTAAAACAGAAAAAATGTTGGGCGCAATTTGCACAACGTCGGCGGTGCCTGGTTGACCGTCCAGCTTGGCTTGCCAGCCATCGCCATGCCGCTCGAACTCCACCGTGTGCGTTACGCCGGAAATGCGGACTTCGTACGTCATGGCATGCGATCCAGAAGCTCCCGCCGACCTTCCATTTTCCATCGGGATGAAGTCTCACTGGCAGAAGATGCCGTTGAGGCTTGTGTGGCAATCTGCTTTGCTTGCCAGACGGCCGCGGCAATGGCCGCCGCCTCGCGCGATCCGTTCGAATCGCTTTCGTTATTTTGATCCGAAGTTAACAAAGCCGCCGCAGCACGTGATCTCCGGAGGAACTCATCGAGCCACCGCGTGTGAATCTCCCCGCGCAGGAACTCCGGCTCTTCGAGGATGCGCCGGAAGAGGCTCGCGTTTGTGCGAATTCCAGTGATGGAATATTCATCGAGCGCGCGCCGCAGTCGGGCAATCGTCTCTTCCCTGCTGTTGCCCCATGCAACGAGCTTGCTCAGCAGCGGGTCGTAATCGGTGGGCACGGTCCAGCCCTCGTAGACGCCCTCATCCATGCGGATTCCCGGGCCCGTGGGAGTGTGCCGCGACAGAATCTTTCCCGGCGAAGGGAAAAAGTTGTTTTCGGGATCCTCGGCGTAAAGGCGAACCTCCATGGCGTGCCCGCGCGGCGTGATGGATTCCCACGCGAACGGCAGTCGATGCCCTGCAGCGATGGCGATTTGCAGTTTGACAAGGTCGAGGCCCGTGACTTGCTCTGTAACGGGATGCTCCACCTGCAAACGGGTGTTTGCTTCCAGAAAATAGAAATTCAAGTTCTGGTCCACCAGAAATTCCATCGTGCCGGCGTTGACGTAACCGCCCGCACGCGCCAGTCGCACCGCCGCCTCGCTCATTTTTCGGCGCAATTCCGGTGTGACCACTGGCGACGGCGCTTCCTCCAACACTTTCTGGTGGCGCCGCTGGATCGAACACTCGCGCTCGCCTAAAGAAACCACGCGTCCGTGCGCGTCGGCAAGAACCTGGATTTCGATGTGCCGCGGGCGCTCCAAGTATTTTTCGAGATACAGGCGCTCATCGCCAAAAGCGTTCATCGCTTCGGAGGCCGCATCGCGAAACGCAGATTCAAATTCGGCGTCGCTGTAAACAAGCCGCATGCCCTTGCCGCCGCCGCCCGCCACCGCCTTCAACAGAGCGGGATAGCCCATGCTCTGCGCCAGCACCCGGGCTTCGGATTTCTCCGTGGGATTGTTGGTGCCGGGAACCGTGGGCACTTCGACTCTGCGCGCAAGCTGCCGTCCCGAAGTCTTGGAGCCCAGTGCTTCCATCGCCTCCGCGGGAGGCCCGATGAAGGTGACCCTGGCTTCGCGGCACGCCCGCGCTAGTGCGGGGTTCTCCGCCAAGAAACCATAGCCCGGATGGAGCGCATCGCAGCCCGCAAGGCGGGCCACATCCATCAGCTTGTCGATGCGCAAGTAGCTTTCGCGCGAAGGCGCAGGGCCGATGGCGTACGCTTCATCCGCCAGCCGCACGTGCAGCGATTTGCGGTCCACTTCGCTGAATACGGCCACGGATTGGATGCCCAGTTCGCGGCACGCGCGGAGAATCCGCACGGCAATCTCACCGCGATTGGCAATCAGGATTTTTTTGAACATAAAAAGTGGAGCGAAGAAAAAGTGTAGCATGGAGACAAAGGCGTTCTGACAACCTCAATCTCGCGGTGCTCCGTTCCTGTCACTTGAGCAGCTTCTGCCAATCTCTCCATCTGACGAGCACGATGTGGTTTTCTTCGAGCATTTTCTTGAATTCCGGACTCGTCACAAAATTATAGTCTCTCTGGCGCCAAGCCGAATCGTAATCAGGATGGTCCAGCGTCACGGCCTGAAGCTCCGAATCATCGTGCCCGAGGTGCACGATCATTTCCGAGAGCCCGGGCTTCAAATTCTTCACCGCGGTTCCGTAAAACTCTTTCCACTGGTCCGCATGCACCGCAGGATTGGCTATCACCACTGAATCCACGATGGGATCCCTCTCGGAGAGTTGCGACGATAATTTTAAAGGGTCGCCGGCAATACGCGGAGCCAGAAAAGCCAGGTGATATTCATGCGCAATCTTCACATAGATGGCAAAAAGTTCAGGCTTCCGAAAAAGCACAGCCATGTGGCTGTCCAAATGCGTAGGGTGGATTCCCGCAGCTATGGCTCGTTCAATTTGCGCGCGGATCTCGCGGTCCGCGTCTTCCGTTTTTATATTTTGCGCGGCTGGCTCCGTTTCTGGCCAGAGATAGCCCGAAGAATCAAGAAGACTGGGTACTTTATCCTTCGACCCCACCGGGCCCCAGCGATAGATTTTCCATTCGCTGGTCAGCGTGAGATGCAAACCTAGGTCGGCATTGGGATGGTCTTTTGCGTATGCTGCTACTTCATTTAGCCAAGGGCAGGGCACCATTACGCTGGCCGATGTCACGGCATTTTTGTCTAAGGCGTCGAAGCTGGCGGCATCCACCGAATGCGCTACGGCAAGATCATCCGCATGGATAATGAGCAGCTTCGAATCCGCCGGATAGCCCAGCCGCTCCGCCACCGTTTTCGTCTGTGCGTGCCCGCTTGCGACCATCAACACCGACAAAACCATCAGAAGAGTGGTCGTGCGCCAGCTCATTGTTCGCTCCATCTTGTGATTTGTGAGCGTTAAGCGTAACACGTACACAAAAAGTTTCGCACCCTGCTTGCGTGATAGTGTATAGAGGGTCTTTCGCGTTACTTGAGGAGAGGACCACTCAGATGAAGCGTTTGTGCCAACTGCTCGCGCTCGTGTTGCTGGCCGCCTGGCCTGCGTTTGCGCAAAACACTTACGTTGCTCCGCCGGAAAGCCTGATAGTCGATGGCGTTCCAAAGATTCCAGCGGCCCTGGCCGAGACGGCAGGCCGTTACGCTTCATTTCGCAGCGCGAGCTTGTCGGACTGGCATCCGACGAGGCACGAAATGCTGATTTCCACCCGCTTTGGTGAAACGCCGCAACTGCACCTCGTGGCCGTGCCCGGCGGTGCGCGGCAACAACTCACTTTCTTTGCAGATTCTGTTTCGAACGGCCGGTTTCATCCAAACGGCGGCGACTACGTCGTGTTCATGAAAGATGTTGGCGGCGGCGAATGGTATCAACTCTACCGCTACGACATAAAAACCGGCGAGGTCACGCTGCTCACCGACGGAAAATCGCGGAATCTGATGGGCCCGTGGTCGTCCGATGGCGACCGCATGGCCTACATGTCTACGCGGCGCACCGGCAAGGACACGGATCTGTGGGTGATGAATCCTGCCGATCCCAAAACGGATCATTTGCTGACGCAGTTGAACGGCGGTGGATGGCAGCCAGAAGATTGGTCGCCGGATGACAAGAAGATTCTGCTGCTCGAAGAACTTTCCATCAATGAGTCGTACCTCTGGCTTGTCGATACCGCGACGGGACAAAAAACGGAGCTGACGCCGCGCAACGTGACAGAGAAAGTTTCCTATGGCGAGGCGCGTTTCAGCAAAGACGGCAAAGGAATTTACGTCACAACGGACAAGGATTCCGAGTTTCATCGGCTGGCGTACATCGATCTGGAGACCAAGCAGCCAACCTATCTCACCACTTCGATTCACTGGGACGTGGAAGCGTACGACCTGGCGCACGACGGAAAGCTGCTCGCTTTTGTGACTGACGAAGAAGGCTTAAGCGTCCTGCACGTACGCGATACCACCAACGGAAAAGAGATGCCGCTGCCGCATATCCCCTCGGGAGTGATTGGCGGACTGCGCTGGCACAGAAATGGACACGACCTCGGTTTTTCGCTGAACAATACGCGCGGGCCGGGAGATTGCTACTCGATTGACGTTGCCAACGAAAAGCTCGAGCGCTGGACGACCAGCGAAACCGCCGTGAAAACCGAGTCGTTTCCCCCGGCCGAACTAATCCACTGGAAAAGTTTCGATGGAAAAACAATTTCAGGATTTTTGTACAAGCCACCGGCAAAATTCAGCGGGAAACGCCCCGTACTCGTCGTGATTCATGGAGGCCCGGAAGGACAATCCCAGCCTACATTTCTAGGGCGCAACAATTACTTTTTGCATGAATTGGGAATTGCGCTGATTTATCCCAATGTGCGCGGTTCGACCGGGTACGGAAAAACCTTTTCCCTGCTAGACAACGGAATGAAACGCGAGGATACCTATAAGGACATCCATGCCCTGTTCGACTGGATCGCCGCGCAGCCCGAGCTCGATAGCGCGCGCATTGCCGTGACCGGCGGCAGTTACGGGGGACACATGACCCTGGCGGTTTCGACATTTTACAGCGACCGTATCCGCTGCTCCGTGGACGTCGTGGGCATGTCGAACCTGGCAACGTTCCTCGAGCACACTGAGGCGTACCGGCGCGATTTGCGCCGCGTCGAGTATGGCGACGAACGCGATTCCAAGATGCGGGAGTATCTGGAGAAAATTGCGCCGATGAATAACATCGAAAAAATCAAGAAGCCGATGTTTGTAATCGCTGGGAAGAACGATCCGCGCGTCCCGGTGAGCGAGTCGCAGCAAATTGTCGATGCTTTGAAGAAAGTGGGCACGCCGGTGTGGCTGATGATTGCCAACGACGAGGGCCACGGCTACCGCAAAAAGCCCAATCAGGATTTTCAGTTCTACGCAGCTGTCGAATTCCTGCAGGAGTATCTGCTCAAATAAAGGGCAATCGGCTGGTGGCCGTCAGAATAGCCACGCAGTTTCCCACAGTGGCGGCATCGAAAGAGATAAGCGGTGGGTCCATGCTCCCTGTCGCGGGCTTGGTAGGATTCCTGCCATTCTTCGTCCGTATAGCTGGCCTCCGAGCGGATGACTTCTGTCGCCTCAGGCCTACGGCATCCAGCTCGGGGCGCCCCATTGGCCCGAGGAACTCACCAGCATGCTCACAGTGAGTGAACCATGGCTCCGTCTGCCAGCCGGCAAACTCTGGCGTTCTGAAGGCAACCTCCTCGACAATCGGCCGGCTAGCGGCATCTCACCCTGATCCACCTACCTGTATAGTGCCGGTAAATTCAGCGCCGAATTTTTGAATTTCAGCAGAGCATTCATTGAGACATTTCTCTTCACCTATAGCTATAGCGGGATGTTGCCGTGCTTTTTGCGTGGGTTGGTGTCTCGCTTGTTTTCGAGGGCGCGGAGGGCGGTGATGACACGCGCGCGAGTTTCAGTGGGTTCGATGACCGCGTCAATGTAGCCGCGTTCGGCAGCCACGAAGGGATTGGCGAAGCGGTCCCGGAACTCGGCGATTTTTTCCTGGCGCAGTTTTTCGCGCTCGGAATCCGTGGCTTTGGCGAGCTCGCGCTTGTAAACGATGTCGACCGCGCCTTCGGGCCCCATCACGGCAATTTCCGCCGTGGGCCAAGCGAAATTCGCGTCAGTGCGAATGTGTTTGGAAGCCATAACGCAATAGGCGCCGCCGTAGGCTTTGCGGGTGATGACGGTAATCTTCGGGACTGTCGCTTCGGCAAAAGCGAAAAGCAGCTTGGCGCCGTGCTTGATGATGCCGCCAAATTCCTGCTGCGTGCCGGGCAGAAAACCGGGCACGTCTTCAAACGTGAGCAGCGGAATATTGAACGCATCGCAGAAGCGCACAAAACGCGCGCCCTTCACCGACCCGTTGATGTCGAGAACTCCGGCGAGGTAGGCAGGTTGATTGCCAACGATGCCGATGGCCCGGCCGTCGAGCCGCGCAAAACCCACCACGAGATTTTTGGCGTAGTGCTCGTGGACTTCAAAGAAATAACCATCGTCCACGATGGAATGAATCGCGTCCTTGATGTCGTAGGGCTTCTGGGGATCGAGCGGAACGAGCGTATTCAAAGCTGCATCGCGGCGCGTGGGCGAGTCGGAAGTAGCGCGGCGCGGCGGATCCTCGAGATTATTCGAGGGGAGAAAACTTATCAGCTCGCGAATCATGGCCAAGCAATCGGCATCGTCGCGCGCGACAAAATGCGCCACGCCGCTCTTTTCGTTGTGGGTCATCGCGCCGCCAAGCTCCTGCTTGGTGACTTCTTCGTGCGTGACGGTTTTGATGACGTCGGGGCCGGTCACGAACATGTAGGAAGTTTCCTGGGTCATGAAAATGAAATCGGTGATCGCGGGCGAGTACACGGCACCGCCGGCACAAGGTCCCATGATGGCGCTGATCTGGGGGATGACGCCGCTCGAAAGCGTGTTGCGCAGAAAAATGTCCGCGTAACCCGCGAGCGATGCCACACCCTCCTGGATGCGCGCGCCGCCAGAATCATTCAAGCCGATGACGGGCGCGCCCGCCCGCATGGCCAGGTCCATGATTTTGCAGATTCTCTGTGCGTTGGCTTCGGAGAGCGAGCCGCCAAAAACCGTGAAGTCCTGTGCGAAGACATAAACCAAGCGTCGGTCGATGCGCCCAAAGCCGGTGACGAAGCCATCGCCAGCAGGCCGCTGCTCCTGCATGCCAAAATCCACGCAGCGGTGGCGGACCAATTTGTCGAGCTCCTCGAAGGTGCCTTCGTCCAGCAGCAGGTGGATGCGCTCTCGCGCGGTGAGCTTGCCGGCCTGATGCTCGCGTTCGCGGCGCTCGAGACCGCCTCCGGCTTCGGCTTCCGCGTCCAGACGGCGCATCTCCTCCGTGCGGTCGTTACCCCGCGGAGCCTTGGGGCTCTCGGGGGCTTTGGGGGTAGGAATCAGGCTGCGTTTCGTTTCAGACAACGGAACCTCCGCTAGAGGGAACGTTGGGCCGAGCATTCGAGCGGTCGCCGAGGGGAGGCGGCGAAGGAGCGTCGAAGCCGGTTTTAGATAGGTCGGACAGGTCCATCGACGGGGGTTCCTTGGTGCTAAAGATGCGCACGGCCAGATGTGTCGCGAGCCAGGTGGTGCCCAGGAGAAGAACGATGCCAAGGACCAGCTCTGCGCCCATCCCTATTGCCCGATGCAAGGGGGTTGGAAGCGAGGTCACTTTCTCGGTCGCCCACACGAGCAAGAACATGGCGGCAAGGGTCATCGCCACGATAAGCACGATGGTCACAATATAGGCAAGGATCGTTTTCATAGGACCAGGCCGCTCGACCGCCCTTGTCTCACTAATGCCAAGGATAGCTCAACAGGGGCCGCGCCGTCAGTCGTCAGTTCGCCGGGGACACCGGATCTGTACGGGCACGATACATTCAGAGAGTCTGGGGCCTGGCGGCGTCGGCAGCGACGGCGGCTTCGGAGACGATTAGATATTCGTAGGATTTGCCGTTGGCTTTGAATTTCATTTTATCTTTGTCGGGCGTGAACTCAATCGGCGTGTTGATGGGGATCAGGGCTCTGTCCGGCGGTTTCACCTGACGGATGTGGTAGTCGGTAATAACGGTGCGGACGACATACTCCTGGCAGAGCACCTCGACGGTCATGTGCTTGTTCTTTTTGCCCTTTTCTACCGTTGAGCCACAGGGTACGGAGTTTTCGGAAATGACGGTACCGAATTGTGGTTTGTTGCCCGCCTGCACGAGAATTGCCCCGAAAAGAAGAACAGCGGCCAGGAAGAACGGCTTCTTCATTTAAATAAGACTCCTTAAGCATGAATTGACGCGGGATTTCGGGTTTCTATCTCCAGTGTAAGGGTAGCCGTGTCGGGGTTGGACGCCTCCAGCGAACGGAGGAGACAAAAAGTAAATGATGGCTCGAGGGATGGAACCGCCGCATTTTAGGCGGCGAACACTCGGGTTGGAGCCCAACCGCTACCGGGGAGTTATAAAGGCAAGTCAACGCAAACCGGACCAGTCGTCGGCGACAAGGATGGAGTCAACGGGATTGGAGGGATCGTATTTGACGCTGGCTGGCTGGCCAGGAACGAGTCGATCAAGACGCACTTGGCTTTCGAGGCCGGTGATGTCCTGAGCCGTGTGATAGACCACGCCGGAAATTGCATAACTGTAGGAAACGAGGTGACGAGGGCGCAAGTCCGCGAGCGGTCGGGCGCCAAAGCCAAACAAGCGCTTGCGCGGTTTCCTGGGTTCGGGCGGGTTCTCAACGAGGTCGACAATCGAACCCTCGGCGATGCGCCCGATCTGATTCAGATGGAGGCGGCGCTTGCGCTCTTCTGCTTCCGGGTCACCCTCGGGACGGAGAAATGCGTACACAATCATGGCGATAGCCGCGATGGCTGCGCCACCCATGGCAAGCGCGAGCTTCCAATCTTCGAACAAGACTATCAACGACAAGACTCCCTTTACGAAATCCCGGGGCTTGCTGGGTACCCAAACTGGGCGATAGCGACGCGGCGGACAAACTGCTACGGTCACACAGGGCGCCACTCCCGCGTATTCTAGCGAAAACTGGGGGACAGGTGAATCAGTCTTGCGGGGCCTGCACCGGATTGCGCAATACGCCAATCCCGGAAACAGCGACTTCTACGCTGTCACCAGCGGCCAGCGGGCCGACGCCCGCGGGGGTGCCGGTAGCGATGACGTCGCCGGGAAGAAGCGTCATCATGCGGGAAATCCAGCGGACGAGAAAAGGCACAGGATAAATCATCAGCGAGGTTTTGCCGGACTGGCGCAGCGCGCCGTTGACGTGCGTCTCGACATGGAGGCTGGCAGGATCGAGGTCCGTTTCGATGTGCGGACCGACCGGACAAAAAGTGTCGAAGCTTTTGCCGCGGGTAAATTGCACGTCGCTCTTCTGCAAATCGCGCGCGGTGATGTCGTTGAGGCAGGTGTAGCCGAGGAGATAAGCAAGCGCATCGTCGGAGTCGCGCAAATGCGAGCAGCGGCGGCCAACAACGAGGGCGAGTTCGCCTTCGTGCTCTACCTGCTGGGAAAACTTCGTCAGCACCACGGGTTCTTCCGGGCCCACGATAGAAGAGGATGGCTTGAGAAAAATCAAGGGCTCCTTGGGAACTTCGTTGCCGAGTTCGGCGGCGTGCGCGGCGTAATTGCGGCCCACGCAAACAATCTTGGAAGGCTCGACGGGAGCAAGGAGGCGAACATCGGCCAGACGCGAAAAGTGCGCGCTGCGTGTCCATGCCCCCCAAGGCACACCGGAGATTTCAGTCACACTTTCGCCTTCGATAAGTCCAAAGCGCGGGGACGGCGGTGAAGCGGTATTGCGCGTGACGTAACGGCAAATCTTCATGCAGTATCAGCTCGTCCGATGTTTCGAATGAGAAATGTCGGCGGCGCGCGCCCTGCGGATGATCGCGCCAATCCAAGATAGCGTCGTAAAGATCATATAGACGACAGCTCCTTCCATGAAAACCTGAGAAGTGCTGTGCCAATTGCTGAGCCCGCGGTAAATCATGCAAAGCACGCGGTAGACCATAGTGAAAATCATCCAGGCAATCATACTGGAAGCCAGGAGATTGCCCGGCCAGCGAAGAAACCGCAGCACCGGCACGGCCGCGAGAAAGCCGAGAACCGCGGCCGCAGCGACATTGCGCTCCAAGGCAAAACGCTCGAGAAAGGGAACCTGGTTGGCGATAACCAGCCAAGTGGTAAAAACCAAACTCAGGCAAATCCCGGTATAAACACCCGTGCGAATGGCGGCGTTGTGAAGGAATTCCAGCCCGCGAGAACCAGGCAAGTTTGTTCGAAGCTGCATCCGAAGCTGGGCTCCCAAATGCTCAATGGAAAGACATGAATCTACGAAGGCGGTTGGACGATGTCAACCGCAACGCGACTGCTGGGCGCGCTTTCGTTGCCGGCGCGGTCCACGGCAGTCACGGTGTACCAGTAACGATGACCGGCTTCGACGGAGCTATCACGAACGGCGGGAGTAGGCAGCAAATCCTGAGTAATCAACTGCCCTCGCGCACCTTCCTGCTCACTTCGATAGACGCGATAGCCTGCGAGATCGGTTTCAAGATTGATGGACCAGGATAGATCAACGACGAGCGTAGATGGAGCCGTGCCGGGAAGCACCGCGGCAACAAGGCCCTGGGGAGCGGCTGGCGGAAAAGTATCCAGGGGTGTCACCGTGACGGGTTCCGAGTTGTCCGACTCGATCTCGTCCCCCCCCACGGAAATCATGCTGCGAACAGTGTAGACGTACGCCTTGCCAAACTCAAATTGCTTGTCGCTGTAGCTGGTGCCAGCGGATGGGCCAAGAAGTGCGAGCGGCGAAATCCAGTGGATAGCAGAAAGGTCCTTGCTTGTGGGCGCGGCGGGTGCGTGCGAATCGATCTCTCCACGATAGATGCGGTACCCAGAAAGGTTTGAGAGCGGGGCGCCGGCAGAAGTTTGCGTCGGTGCGGACCAGGTGAGATTCACAGCGGTCTCGGTCACCCGGAATTGCACGGAGGAGATGGGCTGGGGGACGGGGAACACGCGCGCGGTAACGACATTCGAATCGGCGGAGGCGCGTTTCTTGGAAAGGCGCGTTCGAACGAGATAGGCAAAGGTTGCGCTCGGATGCTCTTTTGTTTCTGCGGAAGAAATGGGATCGGTAAAATGAACATGGCCCGAAGAAATGTAATTCGCAACGAGAGCGCCGGGAATGGTGTAGACGACGCGAAAGGATTTCGCATCAGGCGCGCCATTCGGCTTCAGCGAGCTACGTACGACTTCCACGGTGGGTGCAGCCGTGAGTTTCTCTCCAGAAACAGTCTTGGAAGGAAGCGAGAAAACCAGTTCCACACCGTCGCCAGCCTGGCAAGCCGCAAGATCCAAAACGGCAACGGGAACTGGCGGTGAAGGCGGAACAGGCTCGCCCGGAGCGCCACACCCGGCCGCAAGGAGAATGACGAAAATCGAAATCCGGAAAACGAAAATCGAGAATCCCAGGGACTTTTTAGTCCGCAGATGGGCAGCCTCCGAATTTCGAATTTCCATTTTCGAGTTTCGGACCTACAGGATATACCGGCTCAGATCCTGATTTTTTACGATGTCGTCGAGTTGCTTGTTGACGTAAGCGGCGTCAATTTTCACGTTCTTTTTCTTGAGGTCGGGCGCCTCAAAAGAAATTTCGTCAAGAACCTTCTCGAGGATGGTGTGCAGGCGGCGGGCGCCGATGTTTTCAGTCTGCTCGTTGACGGTGGTGGCAAAGCGCGCAATCGCAGCAACAGCATCATCGGTGAAATTCAACTTCAAGCCCTCGGTTTCGAGCAGCGCGGCGTACTGCTTGATGAGCGCGTTCTTGGGCTCAGTGAGGATTCGAACGAAGTCCTCTTCTTTGAGCGATTGCAGCTCGACGCGAATCGGCAGGCGGCCTTGGAGTTCGGGAATCAAATCAGAAGGCTTAGTGACGTGAAAAGCGCCAGCGGCGATGAACAGGATGTGGTCGGTTCGAATCATGCCATAGCGCGTGTTGACAGTCGTGCCTTCGATAATGGGGAGGATGTCGCGCTGCACGCCTTCGCGGGAAACGTCCGGGCCATGGCCGGTTTCGCGGCCCGCGACTTTGTCGATTTCGTCGATGAAGATGATGCCCATCTGCTCGGCGCGCTCGACGGCCATGCGCGTGACCAGATCCATGTCCAGCAGCTTGTTTTCTTCTTCCTGGATCAGGTATTCGAACGCGTCAGCGACGCTCATTTTGCGCTTTTTCTTTTGCTGGCCGAAAATACCGGAGATCATGTCGCTGAACTTTGAGGCGTCCATGCCTTCCAATTCGCCGCCCTGGCTCGAAATGATTTCGAAGGCGGGCATCATGCGCTCGCGGACTTCGAGGTCGACCATGCGCTGGTCGAGCTTGCCTTCGCGAAGCTGGGTGCGGAGTTTCTCGCGCGTGCGCTGGTTCTGCTCGCGCTGTGCAGCGACTTCGCTCTCGGGAGTGCCGGGGGCGGGAGAGGGCAGCGGGGGCAGCAGAAGATCGAGCACGCGTTCTTCCGCGGCTTGTTCGGCGCGGTCGGCCACTTCATCGAGTTTTTCCTCGCGGATCATGTCGATGGAAGTCTCGACCAGATCGCGCACCATGGACTCGACGTCGCGGCCAACATAGCCCACTTCGGTGTATTTCGACGCTTCCACCTTGACGAACGGGCACCGCGCGAGACGCGCAAGCCTGCGAGCAATTTCAGTTTTGCCTACGCCCGTCGGGCCGATCATCAAAATATTCTTTGGCAAAACATCATCGGCGATTTCCGGAGGAAGCTTCTGCCGGCGGACGCGGTTGCGCAGTGCCACGGCGACGGCGCGTTTCGCAGCCGCCTGCCCAACGATATACTTGTCGAGTTCGAGAACGATCTCGCGCGGAGTCATGTCGTCCAGCGCGGGAACAAGGTTTTCTTCTTCCCCCGTAACGGCGCCGTTGCCGCCCGGTGCGAGAATTACTTCTTTTTCGGACTTACCGGTCATTCTGGCGTCTCAGTTCTGGGTCCAGGTTTTCGTTCTGAGTTTTCAATGAAAAGAGGCACGACCACCAGCCTAGCATCCCCTAACAACAAGATGCTACACGCCCGGGGATGGTTTACAAATGAAATCCAGTGCGTCAGTACGCCCTCCCTTGGACAGCAGACTCCACGTGCAAACAGCTCGTCAAAGCTCTTCAACTGTGAAATTTGCATTGGTATAGATACAGATCTCGCTGGCGATGCGCATCGCTTCCATGGCCAGATCTTTGGCGCTGAGCTTGGAGTTCTTCAGCATCGCGCGCGCGGCGGCCAGAGCATAACTGCCGCCGGAACCAATCGCCACCAGCCCGTCGTCCGGCTCGATGACGTCGCCGTTGCCAGAAAGAATGAACGTATTTTTGCTATCGGCCACGACGAGCATGGCTTCCAGATGACGCAGCGCGCGGTCTTTGCGCCATTCCTTGGCTAGCTCGACAGCGGCTTTCTGCAAGTTGCCCGAAGATTCCTGCAGCTTTCCTTCGAAGCGTTCAAATAGCGTAATGGCATCAGCGGTGGAACCCGCGAATCCCGCCAAGACTTTATCGCTGTACAAGCGGCGAGTTTTGCGCGCCGTGTGCTTCATCACGTGATCGCCCATGGTCACCTGGCCATCGGCAACGAGCACGACTTTGTTGTCTTTGCGCACACACAACACCGTGGTGCCGTGCATCGGCGCACTTCCTTGGCTGCTTCGCATCCGACGATTATAGCCCTCGGAATGGTTGGCGGCCAAAAAAGGGGCGCAGTTGCTAGGATCGTTGGGCATGAAGGGGACGGCGGCCTGGGGGGCGGACCAGATTCTGTTGTGAGTGTTTTCTTCACTTCCTTGGCTTGCCTTACTTTCCGCGCTTGCCTGATCCGGAAACAAAGGGACAAGCTTTCCGGCCGCAAGCGCGTCGAGAGCGCGGAGTTGGTCGCTGAGTTCTGCTGCGGTCAAGCGGCCCTCGCGATACAGCCAGCGGAGAAAATCCGGAGCGGGCCTCTCCGCTTTCAGGGAGTTGCATTCCAAGCAACAGGAAACGAGGTTGCGCTAGGAATTGAGGCCGGACTCGACGCGGGGCACGACGTGGTCGAGGCACATCAAAGTGGGCGAGAGCCGGCGCAGACAGTAAAAGCACAGACCACGTTCGCGCGCGTGGATCGCCTGGCGCAGGGTCCTGTTTTGCAAAAAATCTGCCTCTTCGAGATGAAACAGGGCGGGCAGGCTGATGCGACCCGGCTCCATCGGCCCCGGATTGCGGGAATCTCCAGGGGAAGGAGCACTTCGACCACGTGTCCCGCTTTGCTGCGTTCGAGCAGACGCATAGCGCCTGGCTGAACAAGCCGGCGAACCGCATCGCGCACGGGCGCGTCCGACAGGCAAAGATGGCGGGCGAGCTCGAGAATGGAAAACCGCAGGCGCGGCTTCCCCTCCAAGCGGCTGTGGTGCATCAGGCAGGAATAAACAGCGTGTTCGACCAGGGAAAGGCGCAGGCGGGGCACGAGCACGTCTTCCAATTGCCTCCCAGATTTGTTTGGCATCGGGCTTTTTGTTTTTCATGATTTCATCCTTGAGTGGAAATAGAAGTTGACAGCTCAAAAGAGAAGACAAGACGCAACACAGAGAACAAAGAGGTCAGACCACAGCTAGAGAACACCCCCAGCAGCAGGGCGCCGAAGAATAGTTAATGGTCAACCGCTGACGGCTTACGGAAAGAGGATTTGAGGGCTGCTATCTTTGCGCTTCCCAGTGGCATCTGCGATCTTCAAGATATCCAGATTGTGCTGGGTCGAGGGCGCCGGGCGGCACTTGCGACGCGCCCCAAAACAAAACGCCCCAACCGATGTCGGGGCGCACTTTCTTACAGGAGTAAGTCTAGCAAACCGGTAATTCACTTGTCAAAACCAAAATCAGTGAACCAAGGGCAGGCTGGCTGTGGAAAAAGACGGAGGGTGCAAAAAGGAAAGGGCCGGATGTGAGCCAGCCCCCGAACTTGACTTTTGTTGCTAGGTTAATGGAAATTAGTACTTGTTCCAGGTAAACGCGTTCAGGACGTAATTTCCGATGGTAAACAACTTCTTCCTCAATTTCAGGTCGTAGTAAATCGCGCCGTTCCCGACATCCAGCAGTTGGTTCGCGATGACCGATCCATAAAAAGTTGCATTTCCTTTAAAGTCCGCTGTGGCATTGGGGGCGTAGACCACGGCTGCGCTTGCGCCATTGCCGGCGATTTTGATCGTGCCCGTCCCTCCGTAAACGAACTGGAGAAGCGAGGGATCATAAGTGGGATTCGAGATTCCGTTGCCTTCCAGGTCAATCGGCGTGGCGTTATTGTTGCCCGTCACGTTGACGATGATCGGCCCATATTGTCCGGTTATCGGGTCAGGAGCGACCACCAACTGAGCGTTGCCCGTAATGGAGAGGCTGTTGATGTTGTACGTCCCCGGCGTTAAAGTCACAACGTTATTGCCAGAGAGGTTGATATCGCCATAGTTGCCCGGAGCAAGTGTCGCCGTGTTGCTGACGTTAGTCGTTCCCGGCGCTGGAACTGTAGGTGCCGGGAAGCTCACCGCCTGGGGCATCTGGATGAGTCCGCCGGTGACCTGATTTAAGTTTCCGCTCAACGCCGTCACGTTGCCGGCTGAGCAGACACCGAACCCTGCGTTGGGCGTCGACAAAGTGCCATTGATGGTCGGGTTCCCGCCGTTGGTTTCGTTTCCGTTGGTGCCGACGTTTCCCCCGTAACCCAGGAGGTTGGCTCCAGTCGGCGCCTGAACCACTCCGCCAACGACAGGCAGACCGGTGGAATCGTAGCCGTTGGTTGTGCCGTTGCCGGTAAAGCTGAGAGAGCTGCACCCGCTGGCGTCCGCAAAAGCCGAATAAGAGAAGGCTGGCGAGATGTACCGCTCCAGCGTGGTGACCACTTCCGCCTCGGCATTGTTCACGTTAGCGATGTCGCCATGCGCGGTGATCTCCCAGGTTTGAATGGTCACGGGAATCGTGGTTCCAAACGCTTGGACCGAGACCATGGACATCAACCGCGCGGAAGCCGAGTAATTGACCCTGTTCGCGCCAGCCTGCAAGGGCTGGTTGGCGCCCATGGCAGCGACGAACGCGCCCTGCATGGCTGGATTCGGATACGTGGATGGCTGGCCCGCCAAGGTAGACAAGTAAACATCACCGCCGCCGGCGGTCTTTACCGGATATTGGGTGACGTCAAAGCCGGCGAAGACGTTGGCCCCGGGCCCTGCCGCGGGCGCGGCCGGGGGCACATAGTTAGCGGACATCAGGAAGTTTGCTGCCGCGTTTACTCCAGCCTCGGCCCCATACCGCGCCTGGGTCATCATGCGGTAATTCATGCTCGACCACGTTTCGGAGGTCGACAGAAACATCAGCGAACCGGCCATGGCCGAGAGCACTAGCAGCAACATCAAGGCGAAGATGAGTGCGGAACCCTTTTCGCTGTCGCGTTTCATGAGCATTTCTCCGTTTCGTTCGTCACCGCTGTACCCTTATGGATTATTCGGCAAAAGCTGGCCTTTTAGGTTGAGGGGCATCGGCTGAATGCGGTTCGTATATACCAAGGTCGACGATTGAAACGCTTCGTAGACGTCGCGAGGCGAGACATTCAGCAACGCTTTGGTCTCTCTCTGGTAGTTGGGTTGGCCATTGATTAGTGGCGTTTGTGGATCGGGATTCTGAGTTTGCACGGTCAGCGTCACCGCTACGTCGGTCACAAAAGCGTAGTCCTCGGCCGCTGAGTCCGCGCCATCTGTGGTCTGCAACTGATAGGTAAAACACGGCACGGGATTTCCATTGGTGTCGTTTGGGTTTGTGAGGACACCCGTCAATACGATCATCGACGGATCGTTCGGGGGCATTGCGACCGCGGTCCAGGCAACTTGGTTCCGGTACAGAAAGCCAGGCGCAGCGGCGGTGCCGGGAGCACAGGTGTATTCGACATAGACCATAGTGCCATCGCCGTTCAGATCGCCGTACAGCTTCAACACGTTACCCGTCGATCCTTGGGCGGGAGCATTAGCGAACGGGTAGCCTGCAGGGAACATCGGATAGCCTGTGTAGCCCAAAGGGGGATTCCGGAGGGCTCCCGGCAGGGCAGGCATTGCTGGCGGGACAATCCCCGTGGAAAACGATCCCTGCACGCTTGCCGGAACGGGAGCCACATGCGGCCAAGTAAAAGTAGCCTTCCAGATATTGGAGGTCCCAGGACATAGGCCCGGTCCCGCAGCGCATTGCAGTTGTACCGTTTCGCGAGGAAGACCGGTATCCACGGTCACCCATTCGCCTTCATAGAGCGGCATAAACTGGGTAAAAGTCGCAGCTAGAAGAGTTATCGGCGCATCCGGCGTAGCTGTGGCGTTAACGTTTGAGAGCAACTGCCAGCCGCCTGGCGCTAGAGGAGGCGGTAGGGAGATCTTGCCCGCTTGCCCGATTTCTTGCTGCAGTAATTCCGTCGCGCCGCGCACGCTGGTATGCATCTCCGTGCGATTCGTGATGGTTCCCTCGGTCTTCATCATCTGCATCATCCCGGACATCACAATTGCAGACACGGCCAAGAGGACCACCAGGGACACCATGGTTTCCATCAGCGTGAAGCCCGTTTGTTTTTTGCGCATCATAAGCTTCCACTCTTTCTCGATTCGCGACATACGACCCCTCAGAAAGGGCTTGACTTCAAACAAGTTATCGTCGATTTCGGAAGCATGCCGTTCTGACCCACGCCGTAACGCACTTGGGTCAACACGGAGATCGTTTTCATGTTGTCGGCGGCATTTGCCGTAATCTGCCAGACGCGGATGTACTGCCAGTTGGCCCCCGCAGCGACTGGGTTGCCGCTTTTGTCTACGTAATCCGAGTACGCAACGACGGGCGCATTTGGGTTCAAGCCGCCTCCCACTTGCAGACCGCACGCCGGGGGGCAGGCGGCTCCTACCACTGCGGGAAAGACTGTTGTGTCCGTATTGAGGTCTTTGTAGGGCAAAGCCAGGAGTTGCTCCATTTTGTCCTGAGCATATTCCGCGGTGCGCGCGGCCAGATGCCCCTGGTTTTCCGTGGTGGTCATGGCCACCGTGGCCATGGTCATGATGCCGGCGGCGGCGATTAGAAGCAGTCCCAGGGCTATCATCGTCTCAATCAGGCTGATGCCCGCCTGGGATTTCTTCCTGGCGCTGCCAATTCGCGTTGAGCCATGAAGTTTCATCTCTGCCTTCCTCACTTGCGATACCAATTTGCGTTGCCCTTAGCGCTCGTGGCCCAGACTTGGCTAATGCCCGTAGCGCCGACCGTCACGCTATAAACCTGGGTATTATCGGTGATGTAGACAGCGTCGTTTCTCGCCGGTGTACCATTGGCTGGATCGATGGGCAAGCCTCGCGAACTGAACACGATGCAAGCCGTGGTCGAGACCCACCCAACTGCAACTCCTTTCGGGCCGAAACACTTCGGCGCCTGTTGTATGGGGATCGCTTGCGTATTCGGAGGAGGCGCACCCACACCAGCGAACCCAAGGGAGACGCCCGGCGAAAGGTATTGAACGGGACTGACTCCGGGCACAAGGCACGGATTGTTGAGGTCGCCTACGACCTGCCAGCAGCCATTCGCCTTGTTCCACACGTCCACATGGAAGGTATTTGCTGTGTTTGCGCCAAGGTCGAAATACACGCGGGCGCGCGTAAAGTCCGCGGCGGCTAGCAACTTCGCCTGGTTGATGGCGCCATTCAAATCCCGGCCATCGCCGGAAATGCGCAGGGCGCGCCGGGCTTGATCGAAGCCTGGCATGGCGAACGCCGCAATGACGAGCGAAACGAACATTACCAAGAGCACTTCAAGAGTCGAGAAGCCTTTGTTGCACTCACGCTGCGACCGATGGATGTTGCGGTTCCTGTTCATGGTTGATTCCCTCGCGTCGTAAGTTCCGGCCGACCGCAACGGTGGAAATAATTGCCTCCAAAGGCGGATGCGGAAACTTGACGGCAGAATAGGAGGGGCACTTTGGAAGCCAACTCCTATATAGGATTAAGCCCTTCTGCTAGTGTGAGTTACAGCAAGGCAGGCAGGAGTAGACTAGGATAGAGGCTCTGGTATGGGTAGAAAGGTAACAAGTTGCGTTGCTCGGTGGACCGGCTTTCACCCCCTGGGAGAAGTCTTACTGAGCGATTTCGTGGAAGGAGAGGATTTTGTAGACCGAAGCAGGCATCGCGGCTTGGATCCAGCAATTGCTGTAATAAATGCCGTTGCTGCCTGATGAGGAGGTGAAGTCAAAGTAAGAGGATCCCAGGGCGGACCCCGACGCCAACGGATTGCCCGATGCGTCGAGCGTTCTCGCCAAGAATAATGCGCCCAGAAACTGGCCATTGCCGCTTTGATGCGAGTAAATCTTGCCCGTTCCGATCACTAGCACTATCCCGTCCCAGGAGGCGTCCGGATCGAATGTGAAATCCCCGGTGACCAGAAGGAGACCATACCCCGTAGCATGCCAACCGTTAAGAGTCAGGTTGCCGTTAACCACAATGGTCATCGGGTTGGTTGCGGACATGGCCGTGGGCATGTTTGCCTGCGTGGCGTTGCCGTTCACCACGACATCAGCGCTTTCTGTAATGGCCTGAACCAAGGCGTTAAGGCCGGCCACGGTTGTCAGATTCGGGGGAAGTGCCACAAGATTCACGTTGGGTGTAGGAGGGCTGCCGTTGGTATAGTTCCCGGTGCGATTCTGGCTAACCGGAGGTCCGGTTTGAATGGCGTTGATAATGTTGGCCTGGCTGGAGTCGCCCCCGTTGGTATACCCCACTGCTGAAACGGCAGGCGCACCAGGATTGCAGTTTCCCACGCTGCCCTGGTCAATCCCATTTACGAAGAAGTTAGTTGAATTCGGCGCGGTAAACTGCACGTTATTGCCGTCGAGGGTTAAAGCCGCCTGGAAGTTCAAGTTTAGCGGGGTGGGAGCGACAAGGTATTGAAGCAGCTTCTGGCTGCCGTTGGGAAGGACGGCCAGCGCGGTGAGTTCGAGCGCCTGCGATCCGGCTGCGGGGTTATTGCTGAAACGTGCACCATCGTAGTAGAGAGGAGTGGCTGAGTCCGCCAGCCCGTCTGCGTCAACATCCAGGTTCATGGATTGCTCAGAGACGGCATTGATGCGCACCCATTTATAGAGCGGCCCCGGAAAGGGCAAGCCGTTGAGCGGAGCCTGGTTCCAAACCGATGCCGTGGTGAAAACGTTCGCGCCAGCCAGTGAGCCTGGGCCAAACTCATTATCGTATTCGGGATCTGGATACGTCGCGCGCATAGCGCCCGCGTTATCGGTGGGACTTGCATTGAGCATGTAGCCGACGGTCCCAATGGGTACGGGGTTCCCCGGCGTGGGATATATTGCGGCAAAGGTGTTTTTAAAAGAATTGGGATCGTTGGGCCGCAGGCGCGCGCGGGCCTCTTCTACGCCTGCGAGAGCGGCGTAGTATACGCCGGACGAAGAACGATAGTTGCCCGCCAACGCCGATTCCGTGCCGGAGGAAACAATCAAGGCGATGGCCACGACGCCAATCAACAACAAGATGAAAATGGCGATGAGCAGGGCAATTCCTGCTTCGCTGCGGCGCTTTCGACTTGTTCCCCGAGTTCTCATCGCAACCCAAAGTTCATTACTGATTCGGATTGATACGGCGACCACGTCCCGCCAATTGTACAAGGCGCGGGCTGCCCGTGGTGGCGTCGGGCATGGGAGCTGCCACAATCAAGGTAATAGCAACGTCGCGAATGTTGGCCGGCGAGTTGTCCGGGCTGAGCAGCGGCGGGCAAGGCTGCGGCGGATTCTGCGGGGTGCTGGGCGTATCGCAAGTGTACTGGAAAATCGGCACGGTAGCGCCTCCCGGGAATACCGCGGGATAGGCTGTGGATAATTGAAATTGTCCAATCTGAAGATTGGGAGAATTGTTGACAACATTCAGGACGAACGGAGCCAACACGCCAGCCGCGGAGGTATCCATTGCGGGATCGTGCAAGCTTTGCTTTGTAACCATTCCGCGCATGAGCGTTGTGCCCTGCAATTGATAGCGAATCCACTGCACCTGGCATCCTGGAGCGCAGGACGGGTCCTGAGGATTGGGCTCGGTTTCGATGATGATGTCGAAATCATCTGGAGTAAAACACGTCCCGCCTCCCGCAGTTCCAATTTGGCAGGGCGTCGGGACCGTATAGCCGGGGCTCCATCCGAAGGGGGCGCTAGTGACTTTCGTGGGGTCCAGGTTAGCAAAGCTGGGTGGAGGAAAGCCGGCGTCATTAATGTCGCGCACCATTTGGTCCAGGGCCAGGCGCGCTTCCTGGAAAGAATTCAATACTTGCGATTCCGTTTGATAGCGCTGTTGGGAAGACGTCAGCAATGTGAAGGCTGCTCCCGTAACGAGCAGAAAGATGCCCAGCGCGGCCAGCATTTCGATGAGCGTGAAGCCGCGCTGGTGCTTGTCGCCGTGCTGCGGCTTCATCTCGTCACCATGGTATCCAGGGTGATTGGGAGAAAAAATCCGCCCCCGCCGACTTGTCGAACCCCAAGGATGTACCGCTTGGAAGAAGCCACAGTGCCGTTGCCGGTTATGATCACGGCCCAGCGCACCTCGTAAGTGGTGCCGTTGGGATCCGTGGGGTCCCGATAAGTGAAGCTGTAGCCACTAACCGCAGCGCTGCCAAAATCGATGTGTGTTTCGTTGTTGATGGAAATTACGTTGCTGCCCTGGACGACGTTAGGCGTCGCGGGATCGCCCAGCTGGCAGGTATTCCCGAGACTATCCACAAAGAAATTGGATGTGAGCGGCTGGTCGAGCATCTGGTCCAGCCGCCGCTGCGCAAATACCAGAGCAGTAGAATCCATGCGATTGCGATAATTCAGAAGAACGGATGCCGGTACGAGTTGTGCAACGGCGACCAAACCCACGAGCAGAATAACGGTGGCAATCAACATCTCGAGAAGGCTGAAGCCTTGCTGCCGGGCGCGTCTTCTGGTCGAGCGTTGCATGATTATCCGTGATTTCACACCTCAGCCAACCCGGCGCCAAGGACCTCCCTGTGAAGCGGTCCACGTTTGCGTGCTTCCGGAGGGAAGCAAAACCACGGCGCGATATCCGGAGTCGGGATCGTTGGCGTTGCCGACATAAAACACGTACGGATTGACGGCCAGCACGCCGTTGATTCCCTGCCGCACGGCTCCGCGCGCGTCAAACGTAACCGCGCCATTAGCCCCGGACAATGTTGTTAGCGCGGCCCCGCCCAGCGCAGCCCGAATGGCGTTGGGGGGAGGGGCAATTCCTGCCGACAATAACGCAGGGAACCCTGCGATCAACTGCTGCTTCTCTGTGGGGTCAAGGACTCCGCTGTTGTTTGAATCGCTTCCAACCAGCCAGCCCGCCCCGTTCGCTTGCATGCGAAAATTCACCTGCGTGTTGCGGCGGACCGCTTCGAAGCGCGTAAATTTCAGCATGTCCGAGACGCTCGCGGCCGCGCTGTTGAGCTGATAGGCGCGTAAGGAGCGCACCAACGACGGGATCGCCAGGGCGGTGAGAACCAGCATCACGCAGATAGAAACCACCAATTCGAGCATGCTGAAACCGGCGGTGGCCTTTCGCGGAGTGCCGGAGCGGATTACACTCTTAGTCAAAATCGTTCCTCGTTCAAGAGGTGGAACTGGCTATCTATGTATAAGCAGCTGTCCGAAATGCCAGTTATATGCAGTTGTACGGCCAGGGACAATGGCTCGCAAGCGCTGCAAGATATAGTACTTTTTCGGGCATACTAATTACATGATATTACAGGGCACAAAAAGGCGGGAGAAAATGTAACAAAATAAAACATCGCTTTTTATGTAAATGATGTATCTTGTTGGTAATCAATAAAATTCGAGCGAGAGAATTTTCGCAGGCGGAGTATCCTCTTCCCTTTCGCGAGGATATTTCATTTTCTTTTGGAGACCAGTTCCGCGCCTCGAGTTTTCAAGGAGTCCTTCGAGAAAAGATCCTGCGGAAATCCGGGATTGCAGCGGCAGCTATCATAGAAAAACTGCGCTACGCGGCGGCCGTTGTGTTCGCGCGAAACCTGCATGGGAGTCCAGGCGCTGTCTTTCAACTGGTAATTCGTGTAGATGGTGGTGTCGTCGTTGATCTGCTGGTTCTCCGGGTCCTCCGTACTGACCACAGCTCGATCCAGTTGATGCGTGGAACGGTCTACGGCCAGGCGAAATTTGCGGCCCTCGCTGTCAGTTACCTCGACCCAGTCCACTTGCTTCAGGTCCACCGTGTCGCCGCCGCCAAAACGAATGATAAGGCCGGGCTCGTTGAGGCGAAAGCGCAGCAAATTGTCGACGTTTCGTTTCATCTGCTCCTGGAAATCCGTAATGGAAGTGACCGGCAGCTCATTGACGCCACTGCGGTCGAACGACCAGCCGCGATCGCCGTTGTAAAGGGTGATGACAATTCCGCCATGGGCAAAATCCAAACCATCCAGGCCGATGAGGGACAAGAGTATGGTGTTGCGCCCATGGCCGAGGTACTCAATGCGGGCTTTATCCGGATAGTGACGGAAATCGTTGAAGCTGATGTAGCCGGTAAGGTCGCCACTGTGGCCGAAAAGCGCGCGGCGGCCGGTGCACTCGCTCTCGCGCACCTCGGTGTAGCCCGGGCCGCCAAGGCCGGCGATGAGGTCGCGGAGAAGTTGCTTGCCCTTGGCTTCGCTTTGCTCCGGCATCATGGTCTCGGGGTTCTGGGCGGCGATGGTAGGAACAAAGCAGAGAGCGGCGAAGATCGCTATGCCGATGGCGATTCCACGGTGAAATTGGGGAGAGTTCATCCGCACAACACTGCGCCTCCGTTTACATTGATGATCTCTCCGGTCATGAAGTTGGCTAGATCGGAGGCCGCGAACAGAATGGGCCCGGCAATTTCCTCCGGAGTACCCGCGCGCCGGAGCGGAATCACGGTGTTGGCCATTTTTTGGCCGGCTTTGGTCTCCAGCACCGGGTTGGACATGTCCGTGGCCACCCAGCCGGGAGCCACGCAGTTCACCAGAATATTGTGACGCGCGAGCTCGGTGGCGAGACCCTTGGTGAAGCTGATGACGCCGCCTTTGGACGCGCCGTAATGGGTGTGCAGCGATTCGCCGCGCTGGCCCGCGGTCGAGCTGATGGTGATAATTTTGCCGGACTTCTGCTTGATCATCTGCGGGACGGAGAAATGAATAATCGAATAAATGCTTTTCAGGTTGGTGCGAATCATGTCGTCCCACTGCTTTTCGGACATTTTTTCGATGGGGAGATCTTCAAGGTTCCAGACACCGGCATTGGCCACGAGAATGTCCAGGCGGCCGAGGCGTGAAACGCAATGCTCGACGAGACTCTTATTGTCGGTGTGCTTGCCGGCGTCGGCTTTAAACGCTTCGACGCGCGTGCCGTGCTTGCCGGCTTCCTGCTGGATCTGGAGCGCGGCGTCCTTGGATTTGAAGTAACTGAAAACCACGTCGGCCCCGGCCTGTGCAAACATTTTGACCGCCGCAGCTCCGATGCCGCGCGAACCGCCGGTGATGAGTGCCGCTTTGCCTGCCAGAGAAATCATGACACCCCCGATTGGAAACTAGAAAATCGAAATTGGAAGATCGAAACTCGAAAACCAAGAACTGAGTCTAGCCTGGTCTTTTCGTCGGGAACCTAGACCTCGAAATCGAAACTGGCCTTGCCTACGTCTTGTGAGCGACGGCCGCGCTGCGCGCGTTTGCGGCAGCGGTTACAAACGCGCGGAACAGTCGCTCGGAAAGGGCGTCTCCAAGCATGCGCTCGGGATGCCACTGCACTCCGGTAACCCAGTTGGAATCGCCCGTCCACTCCACACCCTCGATCGTGCCGTCGGCCGCGCGCGAAGTGACGCGCAAGTTCTTGCCTGGCTTCTGAATCGCCTGATGGTGCGAACTGTTGACGACCGTCTCCGTGCCGCCCGCGAGCGCAGCGAGGCGACTTCCGGATTCCAACGTAGCTGGATGGGTCGGGTCGTCCGTCGGTTCTGGTTTGGCTTCCGGCGCAAGGTCCTTTTTATGATGAGCGGTCGTGGTGCCCGTCTCGGCCTTGAGGTCCTGGATGAGCGTGCCTCCCAGATGCACATTGAGGAGTTGGCAGCCGTAGCAGATGGCCAGGACCGGCTTCTTTTCCGCCAAAGCATGCCCGAGGACAGCGCGGTCGGTTTCTTCCCGAGCCAATTCCGCAGGCGCACACAACCCCCGGTTCACCGCGCCGTATCGCGAAGGTTCTACGTCCGCGGGGCTGCCGGGAAGCACAAAGGCATCTAGCGTAGGCATTAGCCGGTTTCTTTCTTCTGAATCTTTCAGGGGAAGCAGCACCGCTTCAGCCCCGGCGTTTTCAACGGCGTTGAGGTAGTCCTGGGTTTTGCCGCGCTCGCCGGTCGAATTGGCATTGGCCTCGTCCGCGCTGGTGCGCCAGGGAATACCGATGCGGGGACGGCCCTGCTGGGTGTCGGTGAAGGACATAGAACGTGAAATCGTAGCATTCGCGCGGAAAGGCGGCAACCCGCCCCCAACAAGAGCAACAAGAGGGGCCGTTCAATCCTGATCTCGACCTACCGAACTTTAGGCCACACTAACGGCACGCCGCCACGAACGGCAACAGCGAGTCGACGTTACTTGTTCTGAGCAAAGGTTCTATGGCACGCATCCCGCCTTTTGCGGAGCGGACAACCCCGTCAGCACGGTCATGTCCGGGTAGCTATATGCGCCGTTCAGCGCGGTCGAGGGGGACTGGAACTCGAACCACTGCAAGAGCGCCTCGTTCTGCGGATGGTAGGTAAACCCATTCGGCATGGTGATGGGGAACACCTGGTGCGGCATTCCCTCAATCACGTCGCCAACCTCGAGGTTGTCCTGGCAATTGCCATTGGGCGCTAACCACCAAGGCGTAATGTCGGGCCCAAAAACGCCTACAAACGGATCGTTATAGATTTCGGAAACCTCGTGGCTGAGCCCAGCCACATCCTGCACTGTGGGGTCCCGGAAAATCGGCTGATCCCACGTCGAGTAATTCAGTACAAAAGCTCTGAGCAGGTTTCCGTTACGCGCGTCCCCGGGCTCCGGGTCGAAGCCGTGGAATCCGCCGATGCAGCAAGGACGAGCGTGATTCGCAGGAACAAACAGGTAAGCCGGAGGAAAGAAAAAGGTCGACAAATCCTTCGTCGTGATGTCTCCCGCCGCCTCTGCGGCGCCCACTAGGGTAGTCGTGGGAGGCGGGAACTGGAATGTCGATGGGAACAGTTCATTGACGAACGTGTTTGCGTCGATCAGAACAAAAAAGCAGCATCTCCCGTCCGGATTGAGCGCGTATAGGTAATTGCAATGTCCGCCCTTGCCTCTCCCAATTCCGCAAGTTCGATCTTGATTGATGACCATGGTTCGTGTCGTTTTTACGCTCGGCACCAGCAACGCGTGCCAATCGTCCGGGGCGCCCTGATATTCGGCGCGCGCCACGGCATCCGCAAATTGCGTCGGCACGCCGCTACTGGTGTAATTGGCGTTGGAGAAAACAGGCGAGTCCAGAATGCGCTGAAGGAAAGTGGTCCCCCCGGATCCTGCTGTGTTCACATCAAAAAACAACCGGTGGCAGCCCGGCTCAACGGCAATTCCGCAGGTAATAGCCCTGCCGTTGACGGCCCTCACGAATCTTTCAGACCCATCGGCATTGCGAAAGTCCAGAGATACCGGCACGATGGGCGCGTTCACCATGGTCGTCCCGCCGTTCGAAGGTGCGTTCCCCAGCATGTTGAACAGCCAGTTGCTTTGTGGTTTACCTGTTGGGCTGAATCCAGGGGTTGAATATGCGCCGCTGAAGTTGGGAATTGAGTCGATACCGAGAATCCCAGGAAGCGTAGCCTGCTGAGTTCCGTTTTGGCCCATTGCCGCTCGGTTCACCGTCGTGAACTGCAGGCTGACCCCTTTCATATCTGCGGCCGTGATTTGATCGCGGTCTTGCGCCTGAGCCAGAGCGCTGACACTCAGCGAAGCGAAGACGACGAAGCAGGCATGAAACCATCCGCTTAACACGACACCACACAATTTTTTCATGGAAACCCACCCTTCCTCTCCAACTGCTCACTGCGGGGACGCAGCCAGTGCGGTTGACACGCTGGGGCGATACAAGAGGCGTGCAAGACCTTAGGCCAGTGGCTTGTACCTGTCAAGTCGAGTAATCACCGGAGGAAGCCAAGGGAGCCCGGTTGTCGCGTAGCCGGTCAGGGCGGCAACGGGAGTGTCTAGCTGACAACTGAATACTCGTTCTCCCGAGCGGTCCCGAGCGGTGGTAGCATGATGCCCTTTTCAAAAGATCTCGCTCTCCGGGAGGCCCGTGTGGACATGGCCAAGCTCATTCTTACACTGCTCGACGAAGCGTATGAGAAGAAGACGTGGCACGGACCGAATCTCAAACAATCCCTCAAAGGCGTATCCGTGGTGCAAGCGGCGTGGCGTCCTGGACCGGCGCGACACAACATCTGGGAGCTTGCGCTGCACGCCGCGTATTGGAAATACGCGGTGCGGCGAAGGATTGAAGCCAACAAGCGCGGCTCGTTTGCTTTGAAGGGCAGCAACTTTTTCCCGCGCCCGGAGAAAGGCAATGCCACAGAAGCAGCCTGGAACGCCGACAGGAAGCTGCTGGAACGCGAACATCGCGCGCTATGCGCTGCGGTGGCGAAAGCGTTAGGCAAGCCGCGCGATGCCAAGTTCCTGCGCCAACTCTATGGCGTGGCGTTTCATGACGTCTACCACGCGGGGCAGATCCGGCTGTTGCGGCGTTTGCAGGAACGCTGACTTGCGGGACAGCCAGAATGCCCGGTCCGGTTCAGACGGGGATTCTTCTCAACCCTTGAACGAGGCTCGCCATGTCCGGGGTGTCCTGAAAGAGACGGATGGCCGCGATACCGGATGCTCCTGCTGAAAAGCAAGCAGCAGCGTTCTCCATGGTGATTCCGCCGATGGCTAGCACGGGAAGCGCGATGGCGCGGCAGACATCGGCGAGCCGCGCGAGCCCTTGCGGCGCGCCATAGGCGGCCTTCGATGGCGTAGCGAAGACGGGACCGAAGAAAAGATAGTCTGCCCCGCCTCGCTCCGCCGCTTTGGCGGCTTCGAGTGAGTGGCAGGATACACCGATCAAGAAATCTTGGCGCCGAAGTGATTTCACCAGGCGCCGCGCCTCTTCTGGTTGCAGGCTTTGCTCGCCGAGATGGACACCGTCGGCTTGCGTTGCAAGCGCGACATCGAGCCGGTCGTTTACGAGAATGCGCGCGCGGATTCGCGCGCGCGCGGTTTCCCTCACGGAGGGAGCCGTGCCGGGAGGCAACATTTTGTCGGCCGACTTTTCGGAAAGTCCAGTTTCATCCCCGCCCGTATGAGAGACGAGGCGCACGGCCTCGCGCGTAAGCAAGGTGCATTCTTTTCCGGGCAGGTCCTTCTCGCGGATCTGGATGCAGTCGACGCCAGCCGCCGCGGCAACGCCTATCTTCTGCAGGAGAATTTTGTGTGCCTCGATAGACTCCACCGCAGCGAGACTCCGGCGGTCGGTCACGTAGCAAAGCAGCGGCGCGAGCGCCGGTTTATTGAGGAGGGGCATGGTCTGGCCCCTGGCGGGAACCAATCCATCCAATAGCCAAAAGAATGTCCAGAAGACCTATGCCGCTAACCATCCCGCGGAAGGAAGGATGCAGCAGGATGGAGCGAAGCAAAGGAGAGTGATTCAGAAAAAAGTTTTGTTCCCAATAGATGGACCAGGGCAAATAGAGCAGCAGCGCTCCCATCTCGAAGGCGAGTACAATCATAAGTGCGCGATAAACCCGGCTCATCGATGTATGGAAATCCATCCCGCCTGGATGCATGTCGGATCAGCGGATGGGCCTCTGAAGAGCAGCGATGCGTTCCGCGACGTCGCGGTAGTCGATGTTCATCGCGTAGACCTTGGAAAAATTCTTCAGCGCCGCTTCCGGCTCGCCCGCCGACTCCTGGGCCACACCCAAATCATACCGCAAGGCAAGCATACTTTCCGGATCGATTCCGGGAGTGTGCAGAGCGCGCTCGTACCAAATCGCGGCGATGGCAGGCTGGCCCTTTTCCATAAAGGCGAGGCCCAGCAGCGTGCAGCACTGCATGGCGTAGCGGAAGGCGCGGCCATTGTCGCTGGCCTTGGCGACTTTCTGGAACTCGCTGATGGCTTCTTCGAGCAGGCCCATCTCGCGGAAGGCGATTCCGAGATTGTAGTGCGTCTCAAGGTCTTCTTCCTCGGCGCCCATTTCGCCGAGTTCGGCGCGAAACTCTTCGAAAACCTCTTTGAGCGGGCCGGATTCCGAGGGAGGCGGTGGTAGAGTTGCAGCTTTCGGCCTCGGCGCGGGAGGGGCCGGAGCGCTCGGTTTCGAATTGGAGAAGGAAGGAACAAGTGAGTCGATGCCAAGCTGATCGATTTCCTTGGCAAGGTCGGCCAGGAATTGATCGGATTCGAAGCCGCTGTCAGCAGGAGGCGCCGCTCTGTTTTGAGCAGGTGGTCGCGCCGGCGGCTGAACTGCTGGCGGCTGAGGAGGCCTCTGATCGTAAGCGGGAACCAAGGGTTCCTGCTCGAGCACGAGTTCGTATTCCTGCTCCAATTCGAGTTCGGGCTCGGCTGGCTTCGGCGGTTTCTGGGGAGACTTCTGCGCCGGCTTTTCCTTTGGTTTGGCTGGTTTGGCCGCCGGAGCTTTGGCGGCGGGCTTTTCTAACGGAATCGGCGGAGGTGCACCCGCAGACATTTCGTCCGCTGCAACAGGAGCGGGCTCCTTGCTGATCTGAAATTCCTCCACTTGTGCCGGTTGTGCGGGGCGCGCGGGAGTTGCAGGAGGTTTTGCCGCTGCCGGTGCCGGAGTTTTGGCAGCCGGCCGGGGCGTTGCTGGGGCTTCGGCTTTGGCTTCGGCCGCGTGAGTTTCTTCGAGGAGCGTGGCCCACTCGTCGGACAAGTCAACTTCCTGAACTTCCGCTTCCTTGGGCACAGCTTCGGCTTCCACCGGTTCGGGTTGCGGCTTGGCAACTGGAGTAGCAGGAGCGGAATTCACCGGAGGAGGAGCAGGCTCCGGTTCCGCGGGCACTGCGGTGATTTCCGGAATGGCCATTTCGGCTGGCGCTTCCGCGACCGCTTGTGGTGCGGTAGCAGCAGGTTTAACCGGAGCTACGGCGCTTGCCAACTCCTCGTCCGACAGGCCGGCAGCGCGCTGGAAGCGGCGACGCAATTCGGCGAAACGCTCGGTGCTGCGCTTGTCGCCCGCCTCCGTGTGAATTTGTTCGAGCCGGGCAGCTAGTTCGGCGGTGCGGCGGTCGTCGCCAGCGCCGAGAACAAAATCGAGAAGCTTTTCGAGGGTCGGCGTGTGGCGTGGCGCGCGGCGCAGAATGGCCTCAAGCAGGCCAATGGCTTTCTGCGTGAGGCCGTAGCTGGCGAACAGGTCGACGTCCGTGAGCGACTGGGTAATGAATTTCTGGGTCTCCTCGTCCAGCCGAAGATCAGCCGAAGCAGCTTGAGACGGCTGCTTCTCTCCGATTTCCGGGCCAAAACCACTTACATCGGAGCGTAACTTGGGAGTCGGTGCCTTCGGGATTTCGGCGCGGAGATGATCCTCAGAAGTCACAGGGACTTCGTCGGGAACGTCGGAAGCGGCAGGCAGGCCCAGCCTGCGCAAAACGTTATTGAGTTTGCGCTTGGCGGAATCACTGTCCGGCTGGCGTTCGACGAGTTGCTCGAAAATCTCCTTTGCGCGATCGTATTGCTCGTCTTTTTCAAGAGCATCGCCCAGCTTTGCCAGGGCGTCAGGCATGTGGAAAGAATCACTGGTGCGGCCATACAGCTCGACGAGCCATTCGAGCGGCTCGATGCGGCTTGGCATTCTGTCTGCCAGCGCATTGAGCATTTTTCCGACGGCCTCGTGCTCGCCCGCATCGATCAAGGGGATGCGGGACTGCTCCAGAATCCCCATGGCTTTTTGCGTCTGCCCGGCCTCGAGCAGGGCTTCGACGACTTTTTGCAAGGGGCCATAGTTCTTCGGGTCCGCTTCGAAGACCTGCAGGGCCAGAGTGACCGCCTGATCCCAACTGGAATTTTTGAGATGGAAATCCAGCAGGAGTTCCGTTTGCTCGCCGCCTTTCTCAAGGTCCGGGACCTGCTGGAGGAGCTGAGCGGCCTTCGCGAGGTCGCCCTGCAAGGAATAAGAGCGCGCGCGAACAATCAGGGCGGCGGCATTGTTGGGCTCGAGTTTCAGCGCTTTGTCGGCAAGCTTTTCGCTTTCCGTCTGGTCGCCTCGGGCAAGGGCGCGCTGGGATGCCGAAACATAGGCTTCGACGGCATCGCGAGTCTGGCCCATGGCCTGGTACAAATCGGCTAGGCGAACCTGAATGCGGAGATTGTCGGGCTCCGCCTGCAAGAGCTTTTTCAGCAGGCCGACGGCCTCGGCCTGGCGATTTTGCTTCAGATGGATTTCGGCCAACTGCAGGAATAGGGGCCGGGCCTCGCTCATTACCCCCTGCTGGACGTACAGGTCGGCAAGCTTTTCCAGCGGGCGAATCTCTTCCGGAGCTAGTTTGGCGATTCGTTTGTAGACGGCGATCGCTTTGGTGAGGAACCCATCGCCCACGAAAATTTGAGCCAAGCGCTCAAAGTAATCGATGGCCTGAAAGGTCTCGCCCTGACGGATGTAGAGCTCGCCGATGGTCATCAAGGTGACCTGGTCGCGCGGCTCATACTTGAGAATATGCTGGTATTCGGCGATGGACTGGGCGACTTTGCCCTGGTTCAGCAGTTTTTGTGCGGCTTCGACGTATTTGCTTTTGTTGTAAGCCATTCGCGAAAAAGGACAGATCTCCCAGAGAGTAGTCCCAAACACACTCTCCCGCTTGGCCGACGGGCAGAAAACGCCCCTCGGAGCTACTCTGGCTACGCTAGCAGGCGGGAAAAAGGCAAGTCAACGAACCGAAAGTTTGGTGTGAGCAGGCAGTTATCCCCCGTGCTGTTTAGGAAATCTTAGAGCGAATACAAGGCGAATCAACTTAGATGCCTACCGGAGCGGTTTCGAGACTTGGTACAGCACGGAGGCATGCGGGGGCAGAGTTACGGTAAGGGATTCGAATGCGCCCAAGTCTTTGCGCTGCCGGAGGTCACGCAAACCATATTTTCCTTCGGTCAGTTCGAGTTCTTTCCAAGAATAGCGGAACTCGTGCGAGGTCGCGTCTAGATTGAAAATGGCGAGGTAATGTCCTTCGCCGGAGGATGGGCGAGCGAGCCAGACAGCAGCTTTGTCCGTGGTCAGCACAGCATGATTGCCGGTGGAATGCTGGTCGACGGCAATCACCTCGGGGTTGGTGAGCAGTGATTCGGTCCAGTGGTCACATAGCGTCAAATTGCCGCCGATGATAAGGGGCGACCGAAAGATGGACCATAGCGTGAGCAGGGTGCGCTGCTCGTCGCGCGTCAATCGTGTGGCGCGGGGTTTGCCCCAACCCGCGGCCGGTTCGAGTCGGCCGATGGGAAGCATGTCTGCATCCGGCCAGTGCCCGGGGGCGGAAAAAGGAGCCCACGTGGCGGCGCGGGCGAACTGGTTCTGGACGCCCGAGGGAAATTCCGTGTCGCTGTGCCAGAGGTCCCAGACATCATCGGAAATGCGCCACATCTGCGCGTACTTGCTCACCTCATCGGCTTTATCCAGCGCCGTGGGGCCCGGAGAAAGACTGAGAACCATGGGTCGGCCTGTTTTTCGGATGGCTTGACGGATCAGCCGAATTTCATCACCCTTGTACGGATGGTCGGCGATGCAATCGACCTTTAAGAAGTCCACACCCCAGCCAGCGTACAGCTGCGCGATGGAATCGTAATACCCCTGAGCGGCGGGCTTGCTGGCGTCGAGCCCATAGTTGAAAGGATTCCAGGGACAGGTATCGGCGGTGTTTGCAGCCGCAGCCGCGTGAAAAGAGGCGCCGGCGATGGGGAGATCTCTCCGAACGGCTTCCTTAGGAAGGCCGCGCAAAATATGTATGCCGAATTTTAGACCAAGCGAATGCACGAAATCCGCGAGGGGCCTAAAACCAGCATTTCCTGCGGCGGAAGGATAGGAATTTGTCGCGGGCATGTAACGGCCGTAAGCGTCGAGGCGGAACTCAGCCTCCTTCGCGTTCGTGCCGACGGAGTGGTTGGTCACATACCAGCCGGAATCGACGACAACGTATTGCCAGCCAAATTTCTTGAGATGCTGGGCCATCCATTTGGCGTTCGCGCGAATGTCGGCTTCGCTCACAGTTTCGGCATAAGAATCCCAACTGTTCCAACCCATCGGGGGAGTCGCTGCAGCGGAAGAATCATTTTTTTCAGCGGGCAGAATCATCAAGTTAAGCATCGCGGCAAAGAAAAGTGCGAAGAACGCACTCGATCGACGCATCAGGGCGCTCCGGACAAGACGTTTTGTTCCCACGGCGCTAAAAGATCGGGAGCGGAGTTTGCTTGGCACCCACGGCCCAGCAGCCGGAATCGCGCACGGGAGCAAACGAGTAGCGATGAAGCGGCGTGGGGCCGTGGAGACGCAAAGCTTCCAGATGATCCGCGGTGGCGTAGCCCTTGTGGCGCGCGAGGCCGTATTGCGGGTAGACGGCGTCCCACTCTTCCATACGCGCATCCCGGTGTGTTTTCGCGAGGATGGAAGCGGCGGCGATGGAGATGCTGCGCGCGTCGCCTTTAATCAAGGATTTCTGCTCGATGAGCACGTCGAGCTGCATGGCATCGATGAGGAGATAGTCCGGTGAGATGCTGAGGCGCTCCAGAGCCGCGGTCATGGCCTGACGCGAAGCCTGATAAATATTCCACGCGTCGATGCGCTGCGCGTCGATTTCCGCGACAGACCAGGCTAAGGCGTGTTCACAAATGCGTTGGCGGAGTTCCACACGCCGCTCCGCGGTGAGCTTTTTCGAATCATCGAGGCCGACAATGCGGCGCTTGGGATTGAGAATCACCGCGGCGGCAACCACCGGGCCAAACAACGCGCCGCGTCCGGCTTCATCGATGCCGGCGATACGCGTCCAACCCAATTTGCGCGCCGCTCGCTCGAAACGGGAAGAGCAGAGCCGGCTCATCGGCACGAATCTTAACACGGACCGCCGACCGCTGGTTCCGCAACTTTGCAACATCGGAGAAGGCACCGGGGAAGGAAAATGAACATTCTCGGGGAGGCTATTATGCCGGAGCCGCACACACGGCAATGATCATTCATGGAACTTGGGCAGATGACTCTCCCTGGTGCGGGAGGAGATTCCCATACCTACATTTTGCAAAATGTTCGTCCGGATCTGTACAAACAGCCGGACCGTTTCGGATGGAGCGGCGGTTACAGCGATGCCGCGCGGAATCTCGCTGGTGAAGACCTCGTGCAATGGGTCAATCAGCGTAGGGAACAGGGACTGGACCTCATCACGCACAGCCACGGAGGGAATGTGGCGATGCAGTCGACACAAGTGAACACGGGACTGACAGTGGGGGAACTGATCCTGCTTAGCTGTCCCGTGCACATCCCGAAATATCAGCCCAATTTTGGCATGATCACGAAGAGAGCAGTTTCGATCCGCGTGCACCTGGACCTGGTCATTCTCGCGGACCGCGGAGGACAAAGATTTTCGCTCCCGCAGATTACAGAGAACGTGTTACCCGTTTGGTTCGACCACTCTGCCAGCCACAAGCCAGAAATCTGGCAGAAATACAACGTTCCGGCCATGCTTTGAAGAGGATGTTAGAAGACAAGGCATGTGGGTCTTTCAAGCCATCGGACTTTTCTTCACGGCCATCGCCTGGCGCTTGACGGGGGCGTTGCGACTTGGTCGAACGCTCATCCGGGCGCTTTCCTCCAGAAACGAGAACCTAAGGAACATCGCGGGGATTCTTCTGGTCCGGGCGGGCAAGCGCGCGGAACCCTTGCTCCAAGAAGCGCTGCACCGGCGAGAAAACCTGCCCATGACGCTGACGCTGCTAGCAGACCTGGGTGACCGTATTGTAGAGAAGGAAATCCAGCCTTTCAGCACGGACCGCGATCCAAGAGTTGCCGAAGCAGCCCGGCAGGCACTGCGGGTTTTCGAGTCAAATCGCTGACAAAAAGCACTTCCATTTCTCTGCTTACCTCCAGAGACAAGTTGACCGCGCACTCCTGCGAGGCCTAGGATGGCCGGGCAATCATTTTGATTTTTCGCTAAGGGGGGATTCCATGCATATACCTCGGCGGATTCTGCGCGCGCGCACCGCAGCATTCTTGTTGAGCTTCTGCGCTTCAAGCCTTTTTGTTGTGTCTAATGCTGGAGCTCAAGGACTGGTGAGCAAGGATCTTTCGAAGCTGCGCTCGGTGGGAAGCGTGGCCCTCTCGCCGGACGGGCGTCAGGTGGCTTATTCCGTGGTCATGCGCGACGAACCGGGACGCCCGTATGGGCAACTGTGGATGATGGACCTGACCACGCAGAAATCGATTCGCTTTGGGGGCGATAAGGACCGCGGCGGCGGAGCGCTGTGGTCGCCGGACGGGAAGTGGGTGGCGTTTTTTGGCCGGCTAGGAGACAAGCACGGATTGATGATTGCGAAGCCCGATGCGTCGGACGTTACGGTATTGGCATCACCCGAAGGCACGAACAGCCCGCTGCCTGGGACCGGCAATGAGTTGACGTGGTCGCCCGACGGGAAGCAGATTGCATACATTTCGTCTACGCCGGACAGCCGGGCGGCGGAAGCCGGCGGCGACCCCATGGTGATTACACGCTATCTGTACAAGCCGGACGCCGGCGAAGGCATGACGCGCTTCAACGACAACCAACGCCTGCATATTTTCGTCGTCGGCATCGCAACCAAACAAATTCGGCAGCTCACGAAAGGCGACACGGACGAGCATTCGATCGACTGGTCGCCGGATGGAAAGGAGATTTTGTATTTGACGAATCCGGAACCGAACCAGGACGAGTTTTTCAATTACGATGTTTTCGCACTGAGCGTGGCGGATGGCAGCGTGCGCCGCATCACGGCAACGGAATCCAACGAATACGACCCGCTTTGGTCGCCGGACGGCAAGCGCATCCTCTTTCGCGGAACGCGGCGCGGCCTGACGGATCGCGAGACCACTATGGAAGACACGCACGTTTGGGTGATGAACGCCGACGGCAGCGACCGGCGAGAGATCGGGGCGGTGATTGATAACCGGCAAGGCCCGCCGCACTGCTCACAAGAGGGGAATTTTGTCTACTTCACGGCGCAGGAGCGCGGAAGCAATTATCTGATGCGCTTGCCGGTCTCTGGAGGAAAGCCCGAGTACGTGGTGAAAGAGCCAGGCTTTGTAGGCTCCTTCTCAGTCGGCAAAGACGGCACCGTGGCGTACAGCTACGCGTCGCCGCGAGACACGTCGGAGCTTTACTTGAAGAGTGGCAACGGCGCGCCGCGCAAGCTGACGGACTTGAACACGCAAGTTCTTGCGGGAAAACCGCTGGCGGAGGTGGAGTCGTTCACGTTTATCAGCAATGACAATAAATACGAAGTCGAAGCCTTTCTCACCAAGCCGCTGGGAATGACGGCCAATTCCAAGCATCCGCTGATTGTCAACATTCACGGCGGGCCGCACGGACAGAATGGTCCGGCATTCAATTTCAAGAACCAGGTGTATGCGGCGCACGGCTGGGCGACGTTGAACGTGAACTATCGCGGGTCCACCGGTTACGGACAGAAATTTGCGGACGCGGTTTTTGACGATCAGAACGGCAATGAAGGACAGGACGTTTTGTATGGAGTGAGCGCGGCAGTAAGGCGAAATCCATGGATCGACCGCGAGCGCATGGGCATCGAGGGCGTTAGCTACGGCGGGCAATTAACGGATTGGCTGATCACCCAGACCAATGAATTTAAGGCGGCCGTGCCGATCGCGGGCATCTCCAACCTGGTGAGCTACAACTACATGACCTATTACAACCAGTATGAAGAGATGGAGTTCGGCCAGTTCCTGCATCAGAGCAATTTGATGGACGTGGCGTGGGAGCGCTCGGCGCTGAAGCACGTCGCCGCGGCCCATACACCGACGATGCTGATGCACGGCGAAAACGACAACGACGTGCCTATCGCGGAGGCGGAGCAATTCTTCATTGCGCTGAAAGACGTGGGGACGGAAGCGATTTTCGTGCGCTATCCGCGCGAAGGGCACGGTCTTTCGGAGACCGGACACAATATCGATTCCATTGACCGCTGCATCGCGTGGTATGAAAAACATTTCCCGAAGCCGGGCGCGGAAGGGGTCACGAACGTCCAGCCCTAGGCGACGCAGATGAAAAAACCCCGAGGAGCGGGGGCTTTTTGCGGCCTCCCAAAAGTCAGATATGGACCAGTGCTTAAGCTTTCGCTTCCGTGCCTGCGGTGGCGGTAGCGGCAACGGGCGTGGCTTCTTCTTCTTCGCGGCCGGCGCGCTTGATGCGGGCGGCCTTGCCCTTCAAATCGCGGAGGTAATAGAGACGGGCGCGGCGAACCTTGCCTTTGCCAACCACTTCGATGGAACTGATCGTCGGGGAATGCAGGGGGAAAATGCGCTCGATGCCCACGCCGAAGCTGACGCGGCGGACGGTGAAAGTGGCGCTGGAGGCCCGGCCCTTCTTCGAGATCACCACCCCTTCAAAGGCCTGGAGACGCTCTTTTTCCTTCTCGCCTTCGCCTTCCTTGAGGCGGACATTCACGCGGACCGTGTCGCCGGGGCGGAACTCGGGGATGTCTTTGCGCAGTTGCGCTTCATGCAATTTACGAATTGCCGGGTTCATGTTCGTGCTTCCTTTTAGACCCACTCAGGCGGGGCCAGCTCTAGAGAGACAAACACCAATTATAGAGAAAACCCGGCAAAATGCCTAATCAATTTGCGGCTCCGCTAAGACAACCTTTAAGCCATTACTTTGAAGACCTTACGCGGGGGCGGTTACTGAGGAATGCCGGCGAATCACGGTTTCCGCGAAGCGCTCCATTTCTTCGAGTTGCGGGCTGAATTGCAACAGGACGAGGTCGACGCCCACGGCCTCAAATTGCGCCAAGCGCTCGGATACCTGCTCGGGTGTCCCGACCAAGCCCGACCGCAAGCCGCGATTCGAAACGGAATAGTCTTCCAGGGAAACGCGCTGCTCGAGTTGCGTGCCGGCGAGCCATTGCTGGTAATTTGCGTAGCCGGCGGCGGATTGACGCACGTCGGTGATGCGGCGGAGTTCGTCCTGAGCCTCGCGTTCGGTTTCGCGGACAATGGCGTAGCCGGCGACGCCGAATCTTAGCGGCGGCAGGCTGTGCCGGGAGCGGCGTTCGCGCATCTCCTCGATCTTTGCGCGCACGCGTTCCGGAGGATCGCCGTGCATCAAGTACGCCTCACACTTCTGCGCAATCAGCTCCTTTGCGGCAGGCGATTCCCCTCCGGCATAGAGTGTGGGACGTGGCTGGGCCACGGGCTTGGGCGCGAGGACGTTATCTTCCACGCGGTAATACTTGCCGGAGAAAGAAAAATGGTCCTGCTTCCACACGCCGTCGAGTACGTCGAGCCACTCGCTGGTGCGGGCGTACCGGTCGTCATGCTGTTCGAATGCCACACCGTATTTGCGGGCTTCGTCAGCCCACCACGAGGAAACCACGTTGAGCGTGAGCCGGCCATTGCTGATGTGATCGATGTTGGCCGCCTGCTTCGCCAACAGGGCGGGCGAATGAAACGTGGGCCGCACCGCCACCATCAACTCAATTCTTTCCGTGACGGCCGCAAGCGCCGCTGCGGTAGACCACGCGTCAAGGGAATCCGCCTCCACGCCTTTAATGTCGTTGAGATTGAGCTCCGCGATCAGCGTCACATCGAAGCCGATTTGCTCGCTGCGCTGCGTCAGGCGCTTTACATACGCCCAAGTGGCTTGCATATTTTCGTTTTCGACGTTGCGCAACCAGCCTCCAAAAACAGGCAACCAGTATCCGTATCTCATCATGACCCTCCCCTTGCGGCGACACGTTCCGCCTGCTTTGCTTCGTGACGCCGCGCTTCCTCAATCAGAAAATCTGCCAGCCGCGCATACGGGTTGAATCCGATTACGCGAACGGGGTCGGCAACGAAATTCGAAAGCGCGTTTACGTCGTAATAGAGTTGCTGTCCGGTGCGCTCGTCAAAAACGTATTCGATGCCGCCGACTTCCACACCGGCGAGCTCGACAATGCGCTCGACGTCTTTAATGACCTGCCGCGGTGCGTCGTAGCCTTCGACTTTCATGCCCGTTTTCGGCGCGTCGACAGGGCAGGCGATACGCCTCAGCTCCTCGCCCCGCGTGTTCTGGCAAATGTCCGCGGGACACAGGTTGAACGTCTCGCCGGTGATGTGGATTCGAATGGCGTAGAGGTATTTGCCACCAAGGACTTCAACGCGCGTGATGATTCCGTCCCGCGGGGTGAACGCTTCCTGCACCAACGCGGTCGAATCGATGCCGAAGTAGAGGCGACTCGCGTCGACCGCGGCGCGCAATTGCTCGGGAGAACTGAAACGCTCAATTCCCGCGCCGCTTCCGCCAATGTTCGGCTTCAGCACCACCGGATACCCGATAGCTTCGGCGGCGGCAAGCGCCTGCGCCGGATGATTGATGACATGCGCTTTTGGATAAGGCAGACCGAGTTTTTCCAAATTGGTGAGCTGCTGTGCTTTGGAAATTTCGTGCGCGAAGCTGCGGTAGCCATTCACAACGCGCACGCCTTTGGCTTCGAGGTGGGCGAGGTAGTTCAAGGTATAGAAGATTCCATGGGTCAAGCCACGCTGCCACGCCGAAGGGCTCATGCGATTGAAGAGCAGGGAATACTCACATTCCGGCGACGCCGCCTCGTAATAATGATGGCGCGCGTCGATCTTCAGCCAATTTACGCCGCGCTCGTCGAGTTGCTGAAATAATGGCCGGAACCAGTCCGGATGCTCGTAATAAATGGCAATGGGCTTCTCCGGTCCGTACCCGTTGCCATTAGACTCGTTGCTCATGAAACCTCCCATTCCCCGATGCTCGCCCCTCGCAGAAAATGAAAAAGCCGCTCTTCCTGAGCGGCCTTGAAATTCTTCCGGTTTTCAAATTCCCTTTATACCGAAGAACCTCCGTGGCCGCCCCTAGCGAAGCACATACAACAGCACCGACAGGCGCAAGCCCGATCTAGTGGCAGAGAAACTTCGGCGTTCGAATAGCCTTCCATGATTCTCGTCCGCGTCAAAATGCTTTGTTCTAGGCGGCTCGCTGGCGCCTCATCTAAGCACTCTCTCATGTGCTGTTTAGGACCGCAACCCCTCTATTTTATTCCTATGAGAAGAGGTCGGGACGGTTCCGGCGCGTCTTTTCCACGGCCTTCTGCTTGCGCCATTTGGCGACCTCCGCATGGTTTCCGCTGATGAGAATCTCAGGTACTTTCCAACCACGGTACTCCGCAGGTCGCGTGTAATGCGGAAAGTCCAACAGCATGCGAACCTCCTTGCCGGATTCGCTTCTCGTCGTGTTCCAACTCTTATCCGGTTTTGCGGTGACAGCCTGAAGCTCACTAAACGATTCGTTCTGCGAAGACGCCTCGTTGCCGAGTGCGCCGGGGAGCAGACGCGTGACGGCATCCATCACGAGCATCGCCGGCAGTTCCCCGCCGCTCAAAACAAAGTCGCCGATGGAAACCTCCTCGTTCGCAAGGTGCTCGGCCACGCGTTCGTCCACTCCTTCATAGCGGCCACAAATCAAGATGATTCGCTGGAGCTGAGAGTACCTTCGTGCCGTTTCCTGATCGAAAAGCCTCCCAGCCGCGGACATCAACACAATCGCCGTGCCGGGATCTTGCTCATTCTGTTTCGCCGCGTCTCCCACACTGCGGCCAAGCAAAGACTCGACGGCTTCAAACAGCGGCTCTGGCTTTAGCACCATGCCCTCCCCGCCGCCGAAGGGCCGATCGTCCACAGTGCGATGCCGGCCTTTGGTAAACTCGCGCAAATTCTGCACATGCACGTGAATTAGCCCGGCCTCGCTCGTTCGACGCACTATCCCGTGATCAAGTGGCCCGTTGAAAAATTCCGGGAAAATGGTGATGAGATCAAATCGCATGCAATTTTCAATGCATGCCATTATATGCACGATGACGTCCGGCAGCGGCATTGCTCATGCTCAATTCAAATCCCGCAGCCCTTCCAGCAACACCACGTCGATGCGACGCGCGTTCGGGTCGATTTTGGTGCAGATATCTTCGGCCAGAGGAATCAGCAGTTCGCCTTGCGAAGTGTCCACTTCAAGGAGTGGGGTTCCGGTCATTTCTTCGCCAGGAAACTGAACGTCGCGGACCGTGCCAAGCAAAGCAGGAGCTACCGCAAGCGAGCACGGCGAAGATGCCACGGCCGGCGCGCTCGCCGGTGTTTCGAACACACTGCAGCCAATGAGGTCCGCAACGAAATACTGTCCCGATGGCAGATTTACGCGTTGTTCGAACGGCAGGAGCACGTCAAATCCGCGAAGCTTTTCCGCCTCAGAAATGGAATCCACCCTTTCGAAGTGAAAAACGATCTGGCCGCGATGGTTCTGGCTGAGCCAGCATGATTTCAATGCGGTGCGACGCGGCTCTTCTTTGCTTTGGGGATCGGCAAGAAATACTTCCCGCAATTTCGCTAGCCTTTGCGGGAAATCGGTGAGTACTTCGGCGGCCACTTCCCCCTTATTGCCTCGCGCACGAAGGATGCGCGCCACCAGGACCCATCGTGGAGTGTCTGGGCTCACAAATGTTGTTTGAAAAATCGCGGCTTTGAAGTCACCGCGCAATATCAGTCTTCGAGAATCTCAAGCGTGAAGCGCTTCTTCAACTTCATCCCCGCCGCACCCAAAAGCGTACGTACTGCCTTGGCCGTCCGCCCCTGGCGGCCAATCACTTTTCCCAAGTCCTCGGGGTGCACGCGCAACTCCAACACCGTCACTTGCGATCCCTCGACGGACTTTACCAGCACGTCCTCGGGATGGTCCACCAGGGCTCTGGCTATTGCTTCGACCAGCTCCTTCATTTGGGCAACTCCGCTTGAGCTTATTTCCAGCGGCAACTTACCGCGCGCCCTCCAGAAACGGTCAACGCCTCACTGGCACCACGGAGCAGTCGAATCATGACCGCCGTGGAATGCCGTCCCGGTCGAACCGGCACGAGCAGTTTTCAGGGAGCTGGGTTGTGCGTTTACGCGATTTTCTGCTGACGTAGAAAACTGCGTACTGTATCGCTGGGCTGTGCACCCAGGTCAATCCAATGCTTGATGCGCTCGGCGTCGAGCTTGATTTCCGCGGGCTTCTTCAGCGGATCATAGGTTCCTACCGCTTCTTTGATGCGGCCATCGCGTGGCCGAGTCCTCTCGATAACCACCACGCGGTAATAGGGCTTCTTCTTTTTGCCAATCCTGGACAAACGAATCATGAGCACGAACTCAGTCCTCCTCGAACTTTTACATTGTAGCCTGTCTTGGTGCCTAACGGCAAACAAACTCTGAAGCTAAATCGTTCAATGCAATCGTATCCAGAAAGGCTAATCTCCAGGTACCTCTTGCTGCGCCAGACTATCAGGAAAAGGTGGGGGGGCAGAAGGCGTCGCTCATCGCCAAGTCCGTGTCTTCGGGAACTGGAACCGGGAGTCGCCGCAGATTTTCTGCGCATTGCATCGCCAGGCCTCCAGGCGGTCGGAGACTGGCACCAAGTCTGTCGAGAATTTCTTTCCAAACCCTCCTCTGCACTCCTCCTGGAACTTGGTGTGGACTCTTGCAACCGGTTGCAGGAAAATCTCCGCCATGTCACTCAACACACTTCGTATCATCGTCGTCTCGTTCGTGGTTCTTTTCAGCTCCGTTCCAGTGCGGGCGCAATCCGCTTCGACCGTCGCTTTTTCGGCTGCCTCTCCGCGCCCGGCTTATTTGGATCCCAGCCTTCCGATCGATCAGCGCGTCAACGATCTGGTTTCACGCATGACCCTGGAAGAAAAAGCTTCGCAGATGCAGGATGTTGCTGCTGCCATCCCGCGCCTCAATGTACCCGCCTACAATTGGTGGAACGAAGGCTTGCACGGCGTCGCTCGCGCTGGAATCGCTACGGTCTTCCCGCAAGCCATCGGCATCGCTGCCACTTGCGACACGGATCTCGTTCATCGCGTCGCCGAGGTGATCTCTACGGAAGCTCGCGCCAAATACAATGACGCCATCCAGCACGGAAACACCGGCCGCTATTACGGCCTCACCTTCTGGTCGCCCAACATCAATATTTTTCGCGATCCGCGCTGGGGACGCGGCCAGGAAACCTACGGTGAAGATCCTTTCCTCACCAGCCGCATCGGCGTGGCCTTCGTCACCGGCTTGCAGGGTGACGATCCCAAGTTCTTGAAGACCGTGTCAACGCCCAAGCACTTTGCGGTTCATAGCGGCCCGGAGACCCTGCGCCATCGCTTCGATGTGCCGGTTTCTCCCCGCGACTTCGCGGACACCTACACCCCCGCCTTTCGCGCCACGGTCGTGGAAGGCCACGCCGATTCCATCATGTGCGCCTACAACTCCGTGCGCGGCGAGCCGGCGTGCGCCAATCATCTTCTTTTTGACACGCTGCGTAACAAGTGGGGATTTAAAGGTTATGTCGTTTCCGACTGCTGGGCGATCAGTGATATTCACCAAGGCCACGGCTTCGTTCTCACTCTCGAACAAGCGGCCGCACTTTCCGTCAAAGCGGGAACTGATTTGAGTTGCGGCCCCGAATTTGCCGCGCTTCCCTTTGCGGTTGAAAATCGCCTGCTCTCTCCCGCGGAGGTTGATCTCGCGGTGAAGCGTCTCTTTGAAGCGCGCTTCCGCCTCGGCCTGTTCGACCCGCCGGAGTCCGTGCCCTGGTCGAAGCTCACGCTCGCCGACAACGACACTCCGGCCCATCACCAGCTTGCGCTCGAAGCTGCGCGCAAATCCATCGTGCTCCTGAAGAACGACCGCAACACTCTGCCTCTGAAATCTTCCGCCAAGTCCATTGCCGTCGTCGGCCCCAACGCCGATTCCTTGGCCGTGCTGCTCGGCAATTACAACGGCACGCCCTCCGCTTACACCACCATTCTCGACGGCATTCGCAAGCGCTTTCACAACGCCAAAGTCACCACTGCGATCGGCGCTCCCCTCACCGAAACCAGCGCCGTCCTGCTTCCCGGCGAATATCTGCGCACCGGTGCGGGAAATTCTCAGCCCGGCCTGAACGCCGAATATTTCGCAAACACGGTCTTGTCAAGCGACCCGACACTAAAGCGCGTCGACCCCGCCATCCATTTCGAATGGAACAACGTTTCGCCAGGTCCCGGTGTTCCCGCACAAAACTATTCGGTGCGCTGGACCGGTGTTCTCATTCCGCCCGTCGACGGCGACTATCGCCTGGGCATGGACACCGACGGTGGCTCCCGCCTTTTCCTCGATGGAAAGAAAATTGTGGACGACTGGGCTCCCCACGGCGCGCGCGTGATGACCACGCTCGTCCATCTTCAGGCTGGCCACGCTTATCCGATTCGTATGGAGTACTTCCACCATTCCTGGGAATCCACCGCGCGCCTTCTCTGGCTTCCGCCAAGTCTGATTCAGGAAGCCGTCGAGGCCGCGCGCAAAGCTGACGTCGTCGTCGCCGTCGTTGGCCTCACGGCTCAGCTCGAAGGCGAAGAGTCCGACAACAGCGATCCCGGCTTCTTTGGCGGCGACCGCCTTGACCTCGATCTCCCGCGTCCTCAACAGCAGCTTCTCGAATCTCTCTCGGCCACCGGAAAGCCGCTCATCGTCGTTCTCACTAGCGGCAGCGCGCTTGCCGTCAACTGGGCGCAGGACCATGCCGCCGCCATTCTCGAAGCCTGGTATCCCGGCGAGGAAGGCGGCGCCGCCGTCGCCGACGTTCTTTCCGGCGACTACAATCCCGCCGGTCGCTTGCCGGTCACATTTTACAAATCCGTCGCGCAGCTGCCTCCCTTCGGTAGCTACAGCATGAACGGCAGAACCTATCGTTACCTCACCGAACAGCCGCTCTATCCCTTCGGCTACGGCCTGAGCTTTTCTTCGTTCAACTACTCCGACGCAAAAGTTACTCCTGACCAGGTCGCCGTCGGCACTGCCGTCACCGTTTCCGCGCGCGTCACGAACGCCAGTTCCGTCCCCGGCGACGAAGTCGTCGAGCTCTATCTCTCGCATCCCGGCGTTGACGGCGCGCCCCTTCGCGCCCTCGCCGGCTTCCAGCGCATCCATCTCGCGATATCCGCTTCCCAAACCGTCACGTTCAGGCTTAACGACCGCGACCTGAGCACCGTCGACGAAGCCGGCATCCGCCGCGTCGTCCCCGGCCCCGTCGAGGTGTGGATCGGCGGTGGTCAACCTGCGGCGGCAGGCCAGCCAGCAACGAAGGGTGTCTCCGCAAAATTCAACATCACCTCCGGCGCCACCCTCGACGATTAACGCGGACCACTCACAAGCCCCTCTATTTGCAAGGGCGCGCTTCGGCTGCCTGCCGCAGCTTGCCTGCTGCCCGCACCAGACGCCAGGCAGGGCAGGGATCTCAACCGAGCCGCCGCGAGATGTGTCCGCCTGCCTTTCTCTTTCTCCCTTGCTTCCTTTGCTTCCTTTACTTCCTCTACCCCCTTTTTTTCCTTTATTTCCTTTAAACTAATTCTTTGGAGCCAGAACCTTGTTGACGCAACCCCCGCAACCCGATCGGCCGCGCAAATCCCTCCTCAAGAACCCTTCTTTCTACTCTCGAATCGTCTTCGTCATTGCTGCGTTCACGGTCATCTGGATTTTGTTTTCCCGCTGGTGGCAAAACCGCTCCTTCGAATATCGCGCCAAAGAAGCCGCCGCCGCAAAGCAGCGCGCGGACGACCGCGCCACCCTCGAGCAATTAGGCGGCAAAGAACTCGCCATCCAAACCTTTTACGCCACTCCTGGCAAGATTCGCCGCGGCCAATCCGTTCAGCTTTGCTACGGCGTCGCCAACGCCAAAACCGTCAAGCTTGAGCCGCAATCCAATCCCGTCTGGCCTTCCTACACGCGTTGCGTTGAAGTCACTCCCGCCAAGACCACCACCTACACGCTTGCCATCGCCGACGCCGCCGGCAACACCAAGTCCCAGTCCCTCACCGTCACCGTCCGCTAACCCGTTGCCACCGGTTTTCCTAACGCCGGGCTTCAGCCCGGCATCCCAAAGCGCCGTAAGCGCGGCTCCTCACTACCGTCATTGCGAGTGGGGTTCAACATAAGCCGTGCCGAAGCGTGCCCCGATGTCGCCTTGGTACGGCCGGCATCTGGCGCTTATATCGTATTACGATATACCACCCTCGCTCAGGAAAACCCTCCGGCCTGCTCCCGCGTCTATCTCCAGGGGAGGGTTGCGGATGAAAATATACCGGTGTTTTTTCTATGTCGCGTTGGCCGCAGTATTTGTCCCTTTACAGGCCGCAGCGCAAAACATTCCGTCGCCCCACGCCGAGAATCTTCAGAACTGCCTGGAAGGCTTCACGGGCTGTGATTTCGCCCGCTTGTCTCCGCAGGAAAAACAAGCGCTCCAGAGCATCAAACAAGGGAGCAATTTCCTGGACTGTTTCTACGGATACTCCGACTGCAATAAAAAGCAATTGACTGCCGAACAGCAACAAGAGGTCGCGAGTGCCCGCCGTATTCACAACTTGCAGAACTGCATGGACGGCCTGGCGGAGTGCGCTACCACGCGGCTAACCGCCGAAGAGCGCCAGCAGGTGGCCCGTGCCGCCCTGGTCCGGAATTTCCAGACCTGCCCGGATGGAACCGGTGCGTGTGATCCGTCGCAGCTCAGTCCCGCCGAGAAAAAACAAGTGGCCGAGGCCACTCACTACAACAATCTGCAAAACTGTCTCGAAGGACTAGGCGAGTGCGACCGCGCTCAATTGACCAGCGAAGAGCAACAGGAGGTTGCGCTCGCCGCCCACAGCCGCAATCTCAAGGAATGCCTCAACGGTTCCGACTTCTGCGATCCCGCGCAGCTTACTGCCTCCGAGCAGCGTGAAGTCGCTGTCGCCGCTCGCGGCCAGGGCCACAAACTCCCCGACTGATCGATGCTCATAAAAATCGCCTTGGCAGGTGGCGAAACATTTGTTTCAGTTCTGCCGGCAAGGCTTCTGGACGACAAAATGCCTTGACAGAGTGTTTCCGCGCCCCTAGAGTTACGCGAGCACGGAAGTGGTGGTTGCCCGCATCATCTGTTGCACATGGCCGTCCGTATGATTGGGCCGCAACAAGTAGTGTGCCTCAAGAATGAGCTAAGACTGCCAACTAGGCATGGGGGGCGCATGCGTCACACCATTTTTTCACATCCCGACTATTCTTGGCTCCGCCGTGTGCTTCCAAAACATCTGCGGCGTGTTGTCATCTCTCTTCTTCTCGCAACCATAATCTTCGTGCCGGCGCTTTTCGCCCAAACCGCTGGAACCGGCGCTCTCACCGGAATTGTCACCGACGCTTCCGGCGCATCCATTCTCGGCGCGCAGGTAAAAGTTACCAGCGATAGCTCTGGCGAAGTCCGCACTGTGACCACCGGCGCAGGCGGAACCTACAGCGTGCCGCTCTTGCTCCCCGGCACCTACCTCGTTGCGGCCAGCAAGGAAGGCTTCCGCACGATCACCATTCCACACGTCCGCATTATTGTTACCGAGACTAATGCACTTAACATCCGTCTCGAAGTCGGCCAGATTTCTGACAAGGTGATCGTCGAGGCCGAAGCGGTGCAGCTGCAAACCGAATCGAGTACCCTGGGCCGCGTCACCTCCGGCGAGCAGGTTCAAGCGCTTCCTCTCGCCATGCGCAACTTCACCCAGATCATCGGACTCAACCCCGGCGTGTCCACGGAGATCGCCAGTGCTGGTGAATTGGGCCGCGGTGGTGGCGGCAACAACCAGGATCCCACCGTTTCCAGCGGCAACTGGGCCGCTGACAACAACTTCCAGATGAACGGCGTGGGCGTCAACGACATTCAGCAGAGCGGCTATTTCAGCGCTGGTGTCGCTATTCCCAATCCCGACACTATCCAGGAATTTAAAGTTCAAACCGGCCAGTACGACGCCTCCTACGGCCGCAATGCCGGCGCTGATGTCGACGTCATTACTAAGGGCGGCACCAACGAGTTCCACGGGCGGCCTGGGAATTTTTCCGCAATGACGACATGAACGCAAACACCTTCTTCCTCAACGCAAACAAACAGCCGCGGGCGGTACTCAAACAAAATCAATTCGGCGGCGATTTCGGCGGACCGATCAAAAAGGACAAGCTGCAATTCTTCACGTCCTACCAGGGCACTCGCCAGCGCAACGGTCTCGACCTTAACTGCTCTTCCGTTATAAAGGAGGCGCCCCTCACCAATGATCGATCGGCTGCTACTTTAGGCGCTCTTTTCGCCGCCTACGGACCCGGTACAGCAAATCCCACGGCGGTTACGGCGTTCGGTGGAACGCAGGTTGCGGCAGACGGCTCGAACATCAATCCAGTCGCCCTCGCCCTGCTAAATTTGAAACTGCCAAACGGGAAATACCTGGTGCCCACGCCTCAAACCATAAACACCAGCACCAGTATCCCTTTCGATGCGCAAGGAACTGCAGCCTTCAGCGAAGCCTGCCCGTTTACCGAAGATCAGTTTATGACCAATGCGGACTATGAAATGTCGGCCAAAAGCAAACTGATGTCCCGCTTCTTCTTCGCCAACAGCGGCATAACCTTTACCCTCCCGCAGACGAACCTAACCGGTGGTGGCTCGCCGCCGGGCGCGCCCGTGAACCTAACTCAGGATTTTAGGAATTTCTCGCTGACCCACACCTATATCATCACGCCCACTGTTTTGAATGAGGCCGAAGTCGCCTATCATCGCATCTTCGCTACTTTTGCCCAGGCCAAGAGCTTCAGCTGGTCTCAAGTGGGCGCAACGGTAGTGCCGTTCGACGACAATATTCCTGCACTGGCCATTGATGCGGGAGGCGCAACCGGGCTCTCTTTGGGGGGAAACGGCCAGACGGTCTTGATCGCGGAGAACACCTACACTTTTCAGGATTCCGTTTCCTGGACGCGCGGCAAACACGCCTTCCGTTTCGGCGCCGGCCTTCAGCGCGAGCAAAATAACCAGATTGGCTTCCACTATCTGTCGGGCGAGCTCTTTCTTACCTGGGCGGACTTCATGCTCGGCGAATCAGGCGGGCAAAATGGCACCGGCATCAGCAACATGTTTGGTTCTATTGACTTGCTGGGGCTCTTTGACCGTGCTTATCGCGATTGGGAGGTGTGGAGCTACGCCCAAGACGACTTCAAAGTGACCAAGCGACTCACGCTGAACCTCGGCGTACGTTATGACCGCATCGGCGACTTCGGCGACGCGCTCGGCCGGAACGCAGGCTTTGATCCTTCAAAAGCGGACAGGAATCCACCTCCTGGCGGCACTCTTGCAGGTACGACCGTTCCCAACAATTACAGCGGTCCCGTTCCGGCAGGCGTGGTCCAGCTCGGCAACGACTACGGCTTGCACGGCATCGGCCAGAATACCTGGAATCCGCGCTTGGGTTTTGCATATCAATTGCCCTGGACGGATGACAAAGTGGTGTTGCGTGGCGGCTACGGCGTCTACCATTCCAGGTCCACCGGCCAGCCTTTTCTCCAACTGATCTCTGCGCCTCCTTACGGCGATTTTCGCTTTTTCCTGCCCAACTTTACTTTTACCGAACAGCAACCTCTGCCGCTGGCCCAACCAAACTTCCCCACTTTCGTTCCTTACTCACCGAGCACGGCAAACGCCATTACCTTCTTTGAGCCGAACTATCGCCCGCCGATGGTGCAGGAATATAGCTTAGGCACACAAACGCAGTTGACGCCAAGCATGGTTCTGGAAGTCGGCTATTCCGGAGCCCGCGGCCTCCACCTAATTGACGAACGCTCCGTCAACCAAGCCGGACTGACCAGCACCAACACGGTGGCCAATATTCAGCAGCGCGTTCCATTCCCCGGTTTTTCCGCCTCCCAAATGTTACAGATCGGCTCCGGCGGGGCGTCCTGGTACAACGCGCTTCTCGTCAGTCTGAACAAGCGCTTCAGCCATGGGTTGCAGGCGCAAGTTTCTTACACCTGGTCCAAAGACCTGTCCGATAGCGTCGGGTCCACAACAGGACCCAATGGAGGTCAAGTCGTCGGGAATCAAAACAACCTTGCAACAGACTACGGGCCCGACAACTTCGTCCGTCCGCAACGCCTGGTCATAAACTATTCGTATCAACTGCCGAAACCCCATTGGAATAACACTTTCGCTCAGCAAACTCTCGGGGGCTGGTCTGTTCAGGGCGTTACCACTTATCAGAGCGGCCACTACCTTACAGTCTTGTACACCAATGCAAGCAACGTGTACGGGATCTCCACGGACCGTGCGCAGCTCAAGGGAAATTGTACGTCTGGCCGATATGTCAACAGCGGCTCGGTTGCCTCCAAACTCAACAATTACATCGACAAGAATTGCTTTACGGCCCCTCCCGTCATTGGAAGCGAGGAGCCGCCTGGAACTTGCGCGCCCTCACAAGTCCTTCCGGATGGAAACTGCCCGCCCGTTGCCGCGGGTTTCGGCAACTCCGGTGTCGGCATCCTGCGTGGTCCCAGCGAGATCAACTTCGATTTCTCGCTGTTCAAACATTTCCCCCTGCACAAGCTCCGGGACAGCGGCGATCTCGAGTTCCGTTCAGAGTTCTTCAACATTTTCAACCATCCTCTGTCTCAAGATCCCGACACGAACCTGACCGACGGCACGTTCGGTCAAATCACCAACACCTACGGCAACCCGCGCATCATTCAGCTTGCGCTGAAACTATCGTTCTAGTTTTTCCCCCAGTGGCAGTTCGGCCTTCGCATTGAATTTTGCGCTGTCCGCCCCCCGGAGAGGACCCGCTCCGCACCTGTTTCCCTAATCTCCTGCCCCCGTGCACGGTTCGCGCGAAGGCTTTTCTGTTATTCTGAAGAGCTACGAATGCCGCGCCCGCTCGTTTACCCTCAGGCAAACCGAAGGGCTACAGCGCTTCCATCAATTCGAGAGGATCCATTACCGTGAGCACGACCACCGCTTCCGCACCAACCACGAAACGCATTTTCAATTTCAACGCCGGCCCCGCCGCTCTACCCCTGCCGGTTCTCGAGCGCATCCGCGAAGAACTGCTTGACTGGCGCGGTAGGGGCATGTCCGTCATGGAGATGAGCCACCGCTCGCCGGAATACGAAAGCATCAACGCCGCCGCCGAACAAAAACTCCGCAGCCTTCTTGCCATACCCGACGACTACGCGGTCATCTTTGTCCAGGGCGGTGGCAGCTTGCAGTTCAGCATGGCGCCCATGAATCTTTGCCTTCCGGGAAAGCCCGTGGATGTGCTGCACACCGGCGCTTGGACCGCCAAAGCCATCGGTGAATTGAAAAAAGGGTTTCCCTACAACGTCGCCGCCTCGACGGAATCGGAAAAGTTCGCGCGTCTGCCGCGGCTCGACGAAATCAAATTCTCCCCGAATGCTTCGTACGTCTACTTGTGCACGAACAACACCATCGAAGGCACCCAGTGGACCGCCATTCCTGAAACGGGCCCCCAAACGGGAAATGCCCCGCTTGTCGCCGACATGTCCTCCGACATCGCTTCACGCCCCATCGACGTGAAAAAGTACGGCCTCATCTTCGCGGGCGCGCAGAAAAACCTCGGGCCCTCCGGAGTGACCGTCGTCATCCTCCGCAAGGATCTCGCCGAACGCGCCGACAAAGATGTTCCTACGGTTTTGCAGTACCGCACGCATATCAAAGACAACTCCCTTTATCACACACCGCCAACTTTCGCGGTTTACGTCATGGGCCTGGTTCTCGAATGGATCGAGTCACTTGGGGGTGTCGCAGGCATTCAGAAACGCAACGAAGCGAAAGCCAAGCTTCTTTACGACACCATCGAAGACAGCAGGGGCTTCTATCGCTGCCCCGTCGAACAAAGTTCGCGCTCGAAGATGAACGTGGTTTTCCGCGTCCCCGGCGGCGGTGAAGCCGTGGAAAAGCAATTCGCCAAAGAAGCCGCGGCAGCGGGACTCGCCGGTACTCCCGGCCACCGCTCCGTGGGCGGCATGCGCATCTCGCTCTACAATGCGGTGACGCTCGAAGCGGTCGAAACGCTCACCGGCTTCATGCGCGAATTTCGCCGCACCCGCGGCTGATTCACTTTGTGCGAACTTCAACACGAGCAATTCAGGATCGAGTGGAGGAGGCCAGGACGAAGGACGCGCGCAAAGAAAAGCGCGCAGTCCTGCGGGAGAAGCAAGAATCTGCGCGCTTCCGTGCGTTGAAAACTCAGTTCAGGCAAGATCGAACAGCAAAACTTCCGCGTCTTTTTCGCCGGTAAGTTCCACAGCTTTTTCATCAGAGATTGCGGCGCCGTCGCCTTCGTCCAGCTTCGCGCCGTTCAGTGTCACGCTGCCGCGCGCCACTTGCACGTAGGCATGGCGCTCCGGCTTCAATTCATGCTTGACCGTCTCGCCCTTGGCCAGCACCGCGGCGTACAGGTCATTATCCTGCCGGATCTTCACCGAACCGTCGCGGCCATCGGGAGAAACGACCAACCGCAACTTTCCGCGTTTCTCGGCTTCGCCGAACTTTTTCTGCCCGTACGCCGGTTTGAGTGCCTGCTTTTCCGGAAACATCCAGATTTGGTAGAGATGCACAGGCTTGGTTTCCGAGGCGTTGAATTCGCTGTGCGTCACACCCGTGCCCGCGCTCATGTACTGGATGTCGCCCGGCTTGATGACCGAGCCGTTGCCCATGCTGTCGCGATGTTCCAGAGCCCCTTCGAGCACATAGGTGACGATTTCCATGTCGCGGTGCGGATGCATCGGAAAACCTCCGCCGCCGGCGATGCGGTCGTCGTTCATCACGCGCAGCGTGCGAAAGTGCACGTGCTTGGGGTCGTAGTAGTCGGCGAAAGAAAAGGTGAAATGGGTGTCCAGCCAGCCGTGGTTGGCGTGGCCGCGTTCGTCGCTTTTGCGAATGTGGATCATGGTTGGCCTCCTGGGCAACAACCGCGATAATACCTGTTATAACGAATATTGTCAAGAGGCCTATCGGCCCCCTGCCCTCTCTGGCCTCTCCTCGGTCCAACTTCTTGAATCTGCGCACTTTGCAACACCTGCCCGTCGGTCCGGTTTCCGCCCCGCCCGCTTTGGTGTAAAGTGGTAGTGAGGTTTAGGCAACCGCTGCGCTGCCTCCGAGGACTTGGAATGAGTTCGCCACTTTCCGCAACCCAGACAAAAAAATCTGAGAGCGCCACCGCGTCGCGAGATTCGCTCACCATCATCGACAATCGCACGGGAAAATCCTACGAAATCCCCATCACCCACGGCACCATCCGCGCCGCCGACCTCCGCCAGATCAAAGTCGACCCCGCGGAATTCGGGATGATGAGTTACGATCCGGCGTTCAACAACACAGCTTCGTGCATCAGCAGAGTAACGTACATCGATGGCGACGCCGGCATCCTGCGGTATCGCGGCTATCCCATCGAAGACCTCGCAGAAAAGAGTACATATCTGGAAACGGCCTACTTGCTTTTACATGGCGAACTGCCAACCGTCGGGCAATTGAAGGACTGGACCTATCACATTACGCACCACACTTTCATCCACGAGAGCATCAAGAAGTTCCTCGACGGCTTCCACTACGACGCCCACCCCATGGGCATGACGATTTCAACGATTGCGGCACTCTCGACGTTCTATCACGACGCGAAAGACATCTTTAGTTCCGAGTCACGCAAGAAGCAGACTTACCGCCTGATTGGCAAGATGCCAACGATCGCGGCTTTTGCTTACCGGCACACGCTGGGCATGCCTTACGTGTATCCCGACAACGATCTCAGCTATGCGGGAAATTTTTTGAACATGCTTTTCCGGACTTCGGAAACGAAGTACCGGCCCAATCCCACGCTGGAACGCGCTCTCGACATTTTGTTCATTCTGCATGCGGACCATGAGCAGAACTGCTCGGCAAACACCATTCGCAGCGTCGGCAGTTCGCATGTCGATCCCTACTCTGCGACCGCCGCGGCCATTGCCGCGCTTTATGGACCGCTCCACGGCGGAGCCAATGAAGAAGTTCTCCGCATGCTTATGGAAATTGGTTCCGTCCAGAATGTTCCCGCATTCATCAAGCGGGTCAAAGCTGGGGAGACCAAGCTCATGGGCTTCGGCCATCGCGTGTACAAGAATTACGACCCACGCGCGCGCATCATCAAGCACATCGCCTATCAAGTGTTCGACTTGATGGGCAAGAATCCGCTGCTCGAGATTGCGCTGGAGTGCGAACGCATCGCGCTGGAAGACGATTACTTCATTAAACGCAAACTCTATCCCAACGTGGATTTCTACACCGGCTTGATCTACCAATCGATGGGCTTCCCCATGACCATGTTCCCGGCCCTATTTGCCATTCCGCGCACGTCTGGGTGGATTGCCCAATGGGAAGAAATGCTTCTGGATCCGGAACAGAAAATTGCGCGCCCGCGCCAGATTTATCTAGGCCATGCCACGCGGCACTACGTACCCATCGAAGAGCGCGGCTAATTCAACAGGCATAGCCTCTTTGAAAACCGCCGGTCGGGATGCCCCTCGACAGTTCTGTGCCAGCGCGTATAGTTAAACAGAGCGAGGGTCTTTCATGTCACAAGTGTCGCAAACACCGATCCATACTGCTGGAACGCGCCGCCGCAGCCAGCGCGTACTCATGCAAGTGAGCATCCGGATTCGCGGCAAAGATGCTCAGGGCAAAGATTTCGAGGAAATGACCGAAACTCTCGCCATCAATGCACACGGCGCTCTGGTGTTGCTCAATGCGCGGGTAATCAGCGGGGCGGTAATCCGCATGAAGCACAACAAGACCGAAGAGGAACAAGAGTGCCATGTGGCGTTTCTTGGGCCCGTGCGCGGCGGCAAAGCGGAAATCGGCGTAGAATTCTCCTCGCCGAGCCCGAATTTCTGGCGTGTAGCCTTCCCTCCTGAGGACTGGTCGCCCAAGAGCCCCGAGGCCCGGACCCCAACGAAACTCCGCCTGCAAAAATAGCTTTCTTGTAACGGCAAGTCCTTCCTAGAAGTTAAGTTAGATAAAAACGGCAAGCAGAGAGGAACGCATCCCTCAGTGCGCGGATGACGGCCATCACCTAGGCCGGTGACCGCTATCACCGCGCCCTGTGTGCCAAACGCGTACACAGGTTCTGTAGGGAGGCGTCCCGGGACTTTTCACCGACGGCGCTCAGTCCAAGCACGTCGGCGACCCGGGGCCCTCCAGGAAGAAGGGAGCGAATCATGACATACGTCCTTGTGGTTCTGGTGGCAGCCCTCGCGGTCGTTGTTTTCCTGTTCATGCGCTCTCTTGGCGTTTACCACAACTTTCGCGGGGACAGAATTATTGCCTGTCCGGAAAATCACCAGCCGGCGGCTGTGCCGGTCGCCGAGGGAAAGGCCGCACTCGCGGACACGGTAAGAACTCCGCATGTCCAGTTAAGCGCATGTTCGAGGTGGCCGGAAATGGCACATTGCGGGCAGGAATGTTTGTCGCAGATTCAACAGTCGCCGAGGGAATGCCTGGTTTCGACCATTGTCAATCAATGGTACCAAGGAAAGAAATGCGCTTACTGCCATAAACCTTTCGGCGAGATCCACTGGCACGATCATCCTCCCGCCCTTGTCAACGAGGATAGGCAGACGCTGCAATGGAACGAATTTCCGCTTGAGAACCTCCAGCAGACTCTGGCCACACACTGGCCGGTGTGCTGGAACTGCCACATTGCGGAGACCTTCCGGCGCCCGCATCCGGAGCAGGTCACCGACCGACCGCCCCAGTGACCAGACAATCCCGCTTCCCGGAGAGTCTCGCAGTTTTTTTGGTCATCGGAAACGACGTGGCAGTCTTAATGTCCCGCGATGGGCCTTGTGGAAAGATTCTTCCTTGTTGCCCCCGACAAAATTATCTCGTACTTTCTTTCTTCGACATCATTGCGGAAAGCAACCATTTCCGCAGCACCATCAGGTAATAGGGCCGCGTCTCAGTGAACATCAGCCCCATGCCCAGTTTTTCCTGAATATAAATGACGGTGGCCTGACCCTCATAAAAATCCGCTGCGGTGAAAACCTTCACGGCCAGAGAACTTCCTTCGGCATAAGGGCTTTCAGTGCTCACATAGCACCCGTTGAGGCTAAGCCCAGTCACGCGCGCGGTTCTCTTGTCTTGCGACGCGCCTTCGCGCATTTCAATGGAAGCGTTGAACGGATAACGGGGTGTGCGCCGCCGGTCCTGCTCCATATCCCTCCGAGGCTGAGCGACCGGGATTATTCTACGCCGATACTTACAATGCTGTGTAAGCATCTACATGAGCTGTCACCTTGCTAAGTACTAGTTTGCTTGTGAGGCGATGGGGACTCTCCTCGCTCGGGCGAGAGCCAGCTTTTCCCGGAGCCTGCGGCGCGCGCGGAAGAGGCGCAAACGCACGGTCAGCGAGGATACGCCCAGGCGCTCGGCCACTTCTTGCGTGGAATATTCCAAAACGTCGCGCAGCAGGCAGACTCGCCGGAGTTCCGGAGCAAGTTGCTTGATGGAGTCTGCCATGCGTTTGCGCATTTCCCGCCGCGCGAACCGTTGTTCGGGGTTGTCGCTGCGGGCGGCGAGGCTACCTCCGAGCGTTTCTTCGCCCGTACCGGTGGGCTGTTCCAGCGAGAAAAGCTTTCCGTCGCGCCGCTTGCGAAGGATATCAATGGAGGCGTTCGCGCCGATGCGCGAAACCCAGGCGTGCAGGTCGTCTCCTTTTTCATCGGGGGTTCCGGAGCCGCTAAATTGTTCGAGCCGGCCGATCACCTTGAGGTAGGCTTCCTGGCGCGCGTCTTCGGCGTCCGCCGGATTTCGCGTCAAGCGGAGTCCTCCCCGGTACAAACCGGCGGCGTACGGCAGGATCAGCCGGGCTAGTGATTCGCGGTCGCCTCTTTGCGCCAGCAGGAGCAGACCGGGACGTGTCATGCTTTCGAGACTTGCGGATGCGGTGGCCATAACGCGGGAAAGAATGGCAGGCGAATCGCCAAGCGCTGATAAAGAGAAAGTTACAGAAAACAAACAACTTATTGTGGGCTGGCGAGGAGCGAGGCAAAACAGGAGTGACCGATTTTGGGACGCAACGTGGCGATTCCGGTCAGTGGTGGCTGATCGAAAAGCTTAGCGCTTGCTGATTCGAGGTTTGCCATCTTGCCTGTTCGCTTATTTGCTCATTCGGCGGGTTGGAGTTTGTCGCCCTGCATCTCCCACTCGATGCGCACCAGAAAATCGAAGTGCATGCCTTCTGTCTTGAGCCAGCCTTCGAGCGCTTCACGCGAGTCCGCGCGAAACTCCGCGAACATTTTGCCTTCGAGCATGTTGACGAGCACGCGTTCGGCGCGCGCCGTGCCGCCGGCTTGCATGCGCTGCGCGAGCGCTTCGGCACCCTGGCGCGAGAGGCAGGCAAGCGTGTGCTGCGTGAGGTAGCGTGGCATAGGGGCTCCTCGAAGGAACGTCGCGATGCAAGTATTCCATAGAAAACGCTAACGCGCGGTTTGGAAGGGACTACGCAATTTCTTGCCAAGCGACGCGGCCAATCCCTGAGCGTTCTGGCGTAAAATTGAGACGAAACATCCCACAAAGTTGGCCGTCTTTATCGTTATGAGCTTCCACAATGATCTGCGGTATTCGTTCCGCCAAATTACGAAGAATCCAGGATTTTTCGCCGTAGCAGTTGCCGCGCTCACACTGGGCATCGGCGCCAATACCGCCATTTTCAGCGCCGTGGAGGCGGTGCTGCTCCGGCCTCTGCCGTACCACCAGCCGCATCGGCTCGTGATGGTGTGGGAAGACTCCTCCTTTATCGGTTTCCCGGACAACACCCCTGCGCCTGCGAATTACTTGGACTGGAAGGCGCAAAACACCGTGTTTACAGACATGGCCGCAAGACAAGGCAGCACCATGAGCTTGACAGGCGACGGTGCGCCGGAACAGCTCTACGGGCAAAGATTCACGCCCAATTTTTTTGATGTGCTCGGCGCGCGGCCGACGATTGGGCGTGTCTTCACCGCGCAAGAAGACCAGGCAAAAGAGCAGGTTGTCCTGCTCAGCTACAGTCTGTGGCAGCGGCGGTTCGGGGGAGACCGGTCCATTGTCGGGCGGGCGATTCTGCTGAACAATGTGCAGACCAAAGTCCTGGGAGTCATGCCCAGAGGATTTTTCTTTCGCGAAAAAAACGTGGACTACTGGATGCCGCTCTATTTCACTCCGGAACGCTGGGCGCAACGCGACAATCACTTTCTCAATGTGGTGGCGCGCCTGAAGCCGGGGATAACGCGAAAACAAGCGCAGACAGAAATGGACACGATTGCGACGCGGCTGCAGCGACAGTATCCGGAGACAAATGCGAGAGTTGGGGCAACCGTCGTGCCCCTGGAGGAAGATTTTGTCGGCGACACGAAGAATGGCCTGCTGGTGCTTCAGGTGGCTTCGGTATTCGTGCTGCTGATTGCGTGCTCGAACGTGGCCAATTTGCTGTTGGCGCGGTCGACAAGCCGACGGCGCGAGATGGCAGTGCGAATCGCACTCGGTGCAACGGGGGGACAAATCGCGAGGCAATTGCTGGCGGAAAGCCTGCTCCTGTCCACCGCCGGAGGAGCATTGGGATTGGCCATCGGGCAAGCCTCCTGGGGCGCCTTTAAAACGCTGGTGCCGCCTCAGATCGGCGAGGCAGGATTTCAAATCGATTGGCAGGTATTGCTTTTCACAGCAGGCATCTCTGTGGCTGCGGGTGTGTTGTTCGGATTCGCGCCGGCCATGCGCGCTTCGAATATTTCGCTGCAAGACGCGTTGAAAGAAGGCACGCGCTCCCGAGAATCCCGGGGCAGCCTGAAGTTGCGCGACGGACTTGTCGTGGGGCAGTTCGGTCTGGCCTTCGCTCTGTTGGTTTGCGCCGGATTGATGATCCAGACGATTTGGAACTTGCGAAAACAAGACTTGGGATTCCGAGCCGATCATTTATTGACCATGGCCGTGCCGTTGCCGGACCCAAAGTACGATACCAAAGAAAAACGGCGGAATTTCTACAATAACGTAGCCCGAGGCGTGCGCGCTTTGCCGGGCGTGAAAGGGGCCGCATTCGCTTCGGATGCGCCATTCACGACCAACGGAGACACGTCCGGATACATTGTGGAAGGGGAAGCGCCTCTACTTCCTGGCAACGTCAATGACGCGTTGTATCGCGAGGTAACACCAGGGTATTTCGAAACGGTGGGCGCCACGCTGCGGGAAGGGCGTTTCTTGCAAGACAGCGACCGCGAAGGAAGCTTGCTCGTCGTTGTGGTGAATGAGTTCTTCGCGAAACGGCACTGGCCAGGGCAAAGTGCCGTTGGAAAACGGATTCGGTTCGACGATAAGGACGAACCTTGGCGCGCGGTGGCAGGGGTAGTTCATGATATTCGCGAACGTGGTTTGTTGATGGACAGGAAGCCCGCCGTTTACGTTCCGGTGGGTCAGGTCAAACCGCATAGCTATTCGTGTTTGGTCGTCCGAACAACCATAGAACCGAAGAGCGCAATCAAGGCCGTGGAAAGCGCAGTTTGGGCCGTGGATTCGCAGCAGCCCGTAACGCAAATCCGAACGATGGATGAGTTGATCGAATCGGACGTGGCCGACCGCACGCGCCCGATGATTTTGCTTGGCGTGTTTGCGGGGTTAGCCCTGGTGCTCGCCTGCATGGGCGTTTATGGCGTGCTGGCTTATACGGTGGCGCAGCGGACGCGTGAAATTGGAGTGCGCATGGCGCTTGGAGCGAAACCGTTAAACGTCACGCGAATGATCCTTGGGCGTGGTGTCGCCCTCAGCGTCGTTGGATTGCTGGCCGGGGGAGTGCTGGCGGCCGGTCTTGGAAGACTGCTGGGGACGCTCCTGTTTGGAGTTACCCCCCTGGCGCCGGGAATCTACGCAGGAACGGCTGCGGCCCTGGTACTGGTTGCGGTGACAGCTTGTGTGATCCCTGCTCAGCGCGCCTCGCATGTGGATCCTGTTGTGGCCCTGCGAAACGAATAAGAATTTAAATTCCCGCACCTGTACGAAGTGGCAGGTTGGGGAAAGGCACATTTTTTGGCCGCCCCACTGCGGCGGAGCGGGCGCGTTTTACACTCAGAAGGAAGGGAATGCAGAGGCCGGCCCTTACGGCCTAATCTTTCCAGAGCGCTCTCGCGGGAGAGCGCCGCAGAGGCGGAAAAATGAGACGCATCGTTTTGTTTCTAGCGATTGTTTTGCCTGCGCTCGTTACGGTTCACGGCGTGGCTGCCGCTCCGCAGAAACGAGGGACAGGAACCGTGGCGGGGGTGGTGCTGGGCCCCGACGACAAGCCGGTGCCGCACGCCGCGGTGACCTACCAATCTTCGAGCGGAAACGCCCCGCATGCCGTCCATGCCGACGCGCACGGCCATTTCACGATTTCCAAGCTGCGCGCGGACAATTACGACATGCGCGCTTCGGGAAAAGGCGTTTTCTCGGAGTGGGAGAAGAACATCACCGTGCGCTCGGGGAAGACGAAAAATGTGACCTTACGACTGATTTATGCGAAAGAAGTGCCTAAGGCTTACGTGAAGAAGCCGCAGCAATAATCCTCGATTTTCACGTCTGAAATCCCTACTGGTAGATAAGCTGGGCGAGCTCGTGCAGATCCGCAACGGAGACGTCCGAGACGGCGCAGTATTCCATCCCTTGATGGCGCCAGTGCAGCCACTGATAACCCTGCCGCAGACCGGGCGGATGAATCGGCGTGTCCGGCTCTTTTGTGGGCAAGACAAATACGTTAATGTAGTGTTTGCGGCGCCCATAAACAAGCACGGCAACGTTCCGGCCGCCCAGAACGTCCAGGCGCCCGCCAACCAAGGGAAAACCATCTTCGGCAAAATCTTTGACGGGCGGAGCGAAGTCGAGCTTGCCGCTGAACCAGGGCTTGACGGCGTGTTGATCGGTGGAAGCAACGTCGGTGAGGTGACCGGGTTGGAGCGAGCGAATATGGGCGTCGATGAGCTCAGCAGCCGTGAACGGGGGCGGGGCTGCGCCGCCAATCGCATTGCGGAGAGGCCAGGCGTACCAGGAGATCGCCGCTACGACCAGAATTGCAGCGGCCGCGGCGAGCCATTGCCACACCGGGATTTTGCGCGCCGCGGGCGCGGCGGTCGCCGCGTCCAATTCGGCGCGAATCTTCTTGCGCAGGGAAAGGGGAGGGTGTTCGTAAAGCCCGCTGCGCTGAAGCCCCGCGCGCAACGCTTTCTCTGTTTCCAACTCTTTGGAGCATTCCCGGCAGCCCACGAGATGGCGTTCGAACTCGGCGGAACGCGAAGCGTCCAACTCGCCATCGAGGTAACCGTGCAAAGCGGCACGCGTGTAATCACAACTCACGAGGGGCCTCCTGCACCGGAGGTTGCGTCAGGGCGCGTTGAAGCCGCTGGCGCGCGCGGGCCAGGGCGGACATCACGGTACCGATGGGAATTGCGGTAATGGCGGCAATCTCCTTGTAGGAGCAGCCTTCCAGTTCGCGAAGCACCAGCACTTCGCGGAAGCGCGGCGGCAGCGTCTCCAAGGCCCGGCTCAGGCGTTCCCGATTGTCTCCGGCGATGGCCAGGGACTCCGGCGATAGGCTGGGCTGAGGATGCAACTCCTCGTCGAATTCGGTCATATGTTCCACAGGTCTATTCTTTTCCAACCAGGTATAGCAAGTATTTCGCACAATTTGCAAAAGCCAGGCGCGCGCGTCTCCCCCATGGAATCCGCGGAAGAAGCGGTAGGCGCGGAGCACCGCCTCCTGCGCGACATCTTCCGAATCCTCGCGGCTCCTAAGCAGCCAGCGCGCAAGGTTAAAGGCGGCGTCGAGGTGGGGCAAAACGAGCTGCTCGAAGCGCGCCCGCTCGTCGACATCCAACACGTCCGAGCTTCTCCCCTGGTCAGACCCACTCATTGGACACAAACCGCCTGTAGGAGGATTTTATTCCCCATTGACTCCATAGAGTGACGAAACTGGCAACCGATTCGTAAGCGGCCCAAACTTAAATAACTTGGGGCGGGAATAACTGGCCAATCGGGGCGGTCTGCACAAACGAAACACGTCCCATACGCGGCGCGGGCTCCCTGGACTCTCTCACCCGCGCCGCCCTCCAAGAGAATTGGCGGGGACCGGAGACGAAAAATAGCACTGGCACTTGGTGTGCCCAAAGAGCGAGGAGCACGCATGTCTCGAACGACCCTGTCCCAAAAGACACTGTCGGGGAATACGCAAGGTGAGTTATGGCACGACCACAACCATGACGGCATTGACCGACGCGGCTTCCTAAAATGCATGGCCTGGGCCGGCACCGGAGCGTTTTGCGTGATCCGCGGCGGCGTGCTCCATTCCTACGGCATGAGCCGCCTGGCGGAACTGGACCCCAAGGAAATGGCGGGTGAGCTGAGCTTCGCGCAGATTAGCGACAGTCACATGGGTTTTAACAAGCCGGCGAATCCCGATGTTGCCGGGACTTTGAAGGCGGCGGTGGACAAGATCAACGGGCTGGCGGTTGCGCCGGAATTTCTGCTGCACACCGGAGACATCAGCCACCTATCGAAACCGGGGGAGTTCGATACCGTCGAGCAGATTCTGAAAGACGCGAAACCAAAGGACATTTTCTATGTGCCGGGCGAGCACGACGTGTTGGATGACGACGGGAAACAATTCCTGGAACGCTACGGAAAAGGCAGCAAGGGCGCGGGCTGGTACAGCTTCGACAAAAAGGGCGTGCACTTCATCGGGCTGGTGAATGTCCTGAACTTGAAAGCGGGCGGGCTCGGATCACTGGGCCACGAACAACTCGAGTGGCTCGAAGACGACGTTAAGCACTTCAAGCACAGCACTCCCATCGTCGTGTTTGCCCACATCCCGTTGTGGTCCGTGTATCCGGAATGGGGTTGGGGAACGGAGGACAGCGCGCGGGCGCACTCCTACTTGAAGAAATTCAGTTCAGTCACGGTGCTGAACGGGCACATTCACCAGACCATGCAGAAGGTCGAAGGAAACGTGACGTTCCACACCGCGGCATCGACGGCGTTTCCGCAACCGCAACCGGGCAAGGCGGATTCGCCCGGGCCCATGAAAGTGCCGGCAGAGCAACTGAAAAGCGTCCTGGGAATTACGGATGTAAACTTCGTGCGGGGGAAACAAGCGCTGGGGGTCGTGGATTCAACGCTAGAGTGAACTACGGCCACGAATCCTGGAAATCCGAAGTTTTCGAAAGTAAATAAAGGAGAAAAAAAGCATGCGGAGAAGTGTGTTCGTAGCAGTTTCTATTGCACTTGCGGCTCTGGGAATCGGAACGATACGCGCTGGCGCGAAGAACCCCCGTGTGGTTGACGAGCAGAAGGCCCAGAGCGCGGAGGTCAAGATCGACAATTTCAGTTTCGGTTCACCCGAATTGACCGTTTCGGTGGGAACCACGGTGACTTGGACGAATCGCGATGATATTCCGCACACCGTGACCAGCTCGGATGATCCCAAGGTGTTCAAGTCCAAAGTGCTCGATACAGACGAAAAGTTCTCTTTTACGTTCACCAAGGCGGGCACTTATCCCTACTTCTGTTCGATTCACCCCAAGATGACCGCGAAAGTCATCGTGCAATGAGCAGGAAAGTCAAGGTGTGCCATGACCGGCAAAGACATCAGGCAGTGGGCGCAATGAGATGGTGAATCCCTTCGACCTCAAAGCCGCGCTTACGGCAAAGCACGCGCAACATGTAGTGCTGATCCATTTTCCCCTTGCGCTGTTTATCGCAGGAGCGGCGTTCGACTTCGTGGCGCATTGGACCAAACGACAAAGCTTGGCGGCAGCAGCTTACTGCAATCTTCTGGTCGCCGCGGTGGCCAGCGTTCCAGCGATGATTACCGGACTGCTTGCCTGGCAGTGGCAACTGGAAGGGCAACGGCTGAAAGGCACGCTTCTCCTTCACCTCCTACTGGGAGTTAGCTCAAGCGCGTTGATCTGCCTGGTTTGGTTCATGCACTGGAACGGGAGGCGAAGGCAGAACGAGGCTCTGAGGACGTTCTGCCTTCCTTTGGAGGCGCTCACCGCCGGGCTTCTCGCGCTTACCGGACATCTTGGCGGGTTCCTCAGCGGCGTGAATGGGGCAGGGTAGAGCAGCGGCTTGTAAGTGTAGGCGGTGCGGAGATAAACCTTGAACGACGGATTTTTGAGGACCGCGGCGCCCCTGGCAGCCGACGTGGTTCTGCTGCTGGAAATCGCAATGGGAATTGGGCTGCTCGCCGGCGGCTGGCTTGCGCGGACCAAGCGTTTCCGGCAACACGCCTGGTGTCAATCCGTCATCGTGCTGCTCAACCTGGCAGTGATCGCGGTGGTCATGACGCCTTCCTTTCGCGGGCAAGTGCTGCCGAGAATCCCAGCCAAGCTGGGAAGGCCTTACTTTGCTTTGGCGACGGCGCGCGCAACGCTTGGAGGAGTGACGGAACTTGCGGGATTGTACCTTCTTCTCGCGGCAGGCACGCGCATTTTGCCTGAGATGTTCCAGATCACCCGATACAAGCCCTGGATGCGAACAGTATTTGTTCTCTGGTGGATAGTGCTTTTCTTGGGATTCGCGACGTACGCTCGCTGGTATGTCGCAACCTTGCTTCGATAACTGCTCGACTCCCTTTGTATCTCACTGATACGAATAAAGTTAGCTGATTTGCGCCGAATTTAGGGGCTTTTCAGAATAAGAGTGTCGTACTACAACCCCCGTACCCTGTCCTCTGGCTCCGGCGACCCATTGAGGGTCGCAAAGCGCCCGCGTAACGTGCCAAGAACGGGTTGGGGGCCGCGCGGGGACAGCGGCCCCGAAAGGGACCGTGTGCGAGCTACCCAACCCGCCATTTCCTTCCTCCACTCCCAGTTGAAGTTTTCTCCCTCTCCGGACAGGCCACCCAGATAGCATCTGCCAGGAATCACCTGCCATGTATCGCGGCAAACTTGCCGTTTGCTGGTTAGGTGGCTGGCTTGCATGCTGAGGGGTTGCGGGTAGGGGTTGAAGGATGGAAACCCCACCATAGCAATGCGTTAGGAATCGGACTGCCGGTGGCAATGACAAGGATGGTGCGACACTTGAAAGCCATGCACGACAACCGCACTCGATTGCGAGCGATCTTGCTCGCCACCGCGGCGGTGTATCCGGCGGTTGCCGACTTCACGCAAGGTGCGGAGCCGGAACCGGCAAAGCTGCGGGCTAACACGCTGGAAGCTTTCGACCGTTACGTGAAACTGACGAAGGCGCGAAATGAAGAAGAGTTGAAGCGCGGAACGAGTCTGCTTTGGATCGATCAACTCCCCGCGCCAGAGCGTGCGGAAGCCTATGCCGCGTTGAAACGGGGCGAAGTAAAGATGAAGAAGCTCGAAATGCTTGATAGCGGAAAGCCCATCGCGTGTCCGGGAGGAATCATTCATCACTGGACGGGCGTGATGTTCATCGCAAAAGCGAAGCTCGACGAAGTGCTGCGAATGCTCGAAGACTACAACAAGCATTCCGTGTACTACGGTCCGGACGTGGAACGATCGAAGATTGAGTCGAGGAGCGGGGACCATTTCCGGGTGTTCCTGAGATTTCGGCGGCATAAAGTCATAATGGTCGTGCTCAACACCGAGCATGAGATTGACTATTTCCACGATGGTCCGGAGCGCGCGCACAGCCGGAGCTCTGCGGTGCGGATTGCGGAAGTCGAAAACCCGGGCAAGAGTGACGAACGCGAAAAACCGCCGGGCGACGACGGCGGATTCCTGTGGCGCATGGAAACGTGGTGGAGGATGGAAGAGCGCGACGGCGGTGTTTACGTGCAGAGCGAAGTGGTCTCCTTGACGCGCGACATTCCCGTGGTACTGAGCTGGGTGATCAAACCGTTTGTCACCAGCATCCCGAAAGAGACGTTGACCGCGACGCTCGTGGCCACGCGCAAGGCGGTGCAAGGCCGCAGGTGAAGAGCGCGGTAGGAAGAAGACCCCTTCGGCAGGCCCAGGGAAAACAAGCCCCCACTCTCAGTTCCGATCGTTGGACCCGCCACCGGCTTTGGTTGGCGCGGAAGATGGGTACGCGCGTGCGGCGAAGCCGGCGTTGAGATGGTCGAAATTCAAAATGGCGTTGAACACGAGGAAGTAGCTGCCGGTGGTTTCCCCACGCCAGATCGGGTTGTTGGCGAAGAGCACGACGTGGCCTTGGCCGTGAGGAACGTCCACAATCGCGGGCTTTTCCGCGATTTCGTTGGCGCCGGTGATCATCCCGCTGAGAAGCAAATCCTTTTCTGCGGCGAAGCGAAGAACCACACGAGGCTGCTGGTCCGCGGGCGGAATGGCCCAGCGCGCAAGTTCCGCCAAATCTTCGGGGACGTAAAGCTCCTGCTCGTGCGGCATACGCTTCACCGGCTTTTCCGGCGGCATGTAGGGCCGGGCTTGAATCACGTCAGGATCGGTAGCGGTGCCACGGCCGCTGGAGCGCCCTGAGCCTCCAGGGCCTTCATCCGGACCGAACCCACCGAAGACGCCGCCGACGGTGATGACCGGTCCCTGGCGGAAATAAACAAACAGCTTGTCGTCGTAGCCGTAGATAATGGGGCTTTTCCTGTCGTCGACCGTGGAAAGTACGACACTGCCGGGAGCCTGCATGGCGCGGGCGTCCGAAACGTTGACCATCTCGGTCAGGCCACCGGCGACGGGTAACGCGGCACTGGATTGCACCGCGAGCAAAAGACCGCCTTCGCTCACGAAGCGCTCCAGATTGGCGAGGCCTTGATAGCCAAGGCCGCCACGGATGTCGGCGGTGAAGTCGAGGCCAGGCGCCACGAAGTTGGGCGTGTCGGCCGTATTTTTCCAGGGGCGAGGGTCACCGCGCATCGGCAGACCGCGCAGCTCGGAACTGAGGCCAGCAGGGCCACCGCCGCCCATGGGCGGAAGAATCAGGACGTCGAATTTTTCGCGGAGATTGGAATTTTCGCGGAGCCAGGTGTCGGCGACGTAGGTGTAGGGAATTTTTAGTTCGTCGAAAGCGATGCGGAACCAGCCATCGTTTTGCGTGTTCTGCCAGTTGTGGACGAGGCCGACGCGCGGAGCAGAGATAGCGTGCGTGGCAACCGTGAGATTGGCGTTCGTCGCGTGGACGTGGAGGCCAAGTTCGGCGGCGGCTTTCTCGAGTTGAGCGCGGTCGGCGTCGCGAAGGATGAATGTACCGGGATTAAATTTCCGGCCGTCGGCTTCGAAGGAATCTTCCGCGGCTTCCATGGGAACGGAAGCGAGGCGGAAACGCAAAGTCGCGAGCGTGTTGTCGGTATTGTGGCGGATGAGGAAGGTTTTGCCCTGGCCGTCGATGCCGCCGGGAGCATCGATTTTGCCGACTTTGCGCATGGGCGCGTCGAGGATAGAAACATCCGTGACGCGCAGGGTTTTCACGCCGCGGAGAGCGCCGAGTGTCCAGCCGGTGTCGTCGTACGAGCGCGGATCGCGCGGGCTGTAATACTGTGTGTCGAGGACCATGTCGGCGAGGCGGCTGTAGGGCTGGTCCATGCGAACGACGTAGCTGCCCGCGCGTATGACGGTTTCGGCAGGCTTCTTTTCTTCTTTGGATTTCGCGTCGTCGGGAGATTTTCCCGCTGATTTCTCTGCAGACATCTCTGCAGATTTTTCCTTATGCGCATCGGGGTCGCGGCCGCTTTCGGTGGCGCGAAGACGAAGTTCCCTTTCCGTGCGGTGGACTTCGACACCCTGCAGCACAAAGAGATTCAGGAGGCTGGCTTGCTCGGCGGGGCGAGAGTCATCGGCGGGAAAGACCCAGGCAACAGGACCTTCGGTGCGGGCTTTAGCAACCGCGCGCTTGCTCTTGAGATAGAAATTGCTGAGGAATTTCTGGCCATTGGAGGCGACATTGTTCATGCCGAAAAGAATCGCGCTTTGCTGCATGTTGATATTGTCGCGCGCGGACCATTTCACTTTGGGGAGTGGCGGATTGGGACGATACCACTCACGGCTGGTCTCGGAGGGGCGAAGCGTGCGGACGCGCGTATCGGCACCACCGTTGCCGAAAGTTTCGTAGAAGCGGCCGATGGAGTTGTGATTGTTGGCGATGGAGAGTAGATAGTTGGGCGCCCAGCCATCGTAGAAGCCGTGGGTCCAGACGCCGATGACGCCGCGCTTGGTCATTTCTTCGATCTCGTGATAGGCCATTTCCTGCCATTCGCTGATGACAATGGGATCGAGCCAGGCGTTGTACGGGCCCGTGCCGGTCATGATGTAGAGATAGGGAACGGATTCGTGGAGGTCGTGCATGACCGTGGGGTGAAACTCGAGATAAGTCTTGAGCATGTTGCGGGAGAGAGCGAGGGTAACGCCGAGATTGTCGCGGTTATTGTCGTGAGAAACGTAGTGCCCCCACCAAATGAGCGGATAGGGTGGTTTATCCGGATGCTTCTTGTGCTGGAGATAGATGTCCACCATGCGGTCATGGCCGTCGACTTCAACGATGGGAGTAATAAGAATGATGGAGTCGTTGCGGATTTTTTGGATGAAGGGGGTGTCTTCGACGGCCAGTCGATAGGCGAGCTCCATCAGCATTTCCGGGGCGCCGGTTTCCGGAGAATGGATGCTCCCGTCGGCCCAGTACATGGGCTTGCCTTCGGCGATGAGCTTTTGCGCCTCGGCTTCGCTGAGGCCGCGGGGATCGGCGAGGCGGGCGGTGATTTCCTTGTAGCGGTCGAGCTTGGCGAAGTTGGCTTCATCGGAGACGGCGGCGACGAGCATCTCGCGGCCTTCTTCGGAGGTGCCGATGCTCCAGACTTTGACGCGAGGGCTCTTGCTGGCTAGGAGGCGGAAGTAGGCGTTGATGTCTTTGGTGTAGTCGAGAGTATCGGGAGCACCGATGATGTGATGGAGAAAGGCATCGGGCGGAGGAACGCAGGAGCTAAGCGGAAGATGGTCGACCAGTTCGGTGCTGAAAAATGATTCGGTGGTGAACTCTTTGATCTTATTCGTGTACTCCGGGTGATCGCTCACCGTGCAAGGTTTGGACTGAGCAAAGGCGGGAACAGGGAACAAACACAGTGAAAGCAGAAGACCGGACAGCCTGCGCATCATAAACCACCTCAGAACAAAGAATAGGGCGCGGGGATTCTATAGCGGTGCGTCTGAAAACCTCAAGCGATTCCGCGCGGGGGAAAAAGCGAGAGGTCCATTTTGTGCGGCGAGCCTTGTCGACGGGGCGAGGGGATTTGGCCTATGATTAGCGCCACCCCGGAGGCGTTGGGGCAGGCCTTAAAAGAGCTTGTGCCAGAAGGCTGGCCCTGGGCGGCTAAAGCCCTCCCGCGTTTGTGACGTCAACGGCATGGCTGGAGCCGTGCTTTGACGAAAAACCAAGGTCCCCACACAAAGACTCTGGAGGGAAAAATCGGAGAGAAGAACTCATGGAAGAACAACTCAGCCTGGATTTTTTGCGCGTAGTGGAAAACGCGGCGATTGCGGCGGCACGAACAATGGGATTCGGCGACCGCCACAAAGCCGATGAAGTGGCCGTTGAGGCCATGCGCAAAACGATGGACTCGGTAGAGATGGACGGAACAATCGTAATCGGGGAAGGCGAGCGCGACGAAGCGCCGATGCTGTATATCGGCGAAAAAGTTGGGCTGGCGACGCACGCGCCAAAGGCGCTGTTTCCGCAAGTGGACATTGCGGTGGATCCGCTGGAAGGGACGAACCTGTGCGCGACAGGGGCGCCCAACGCCATCGCGGTGCTCGCGGCGAGCGAGCGCGGCGGATTGCTGCATGCGCCGGACCTGTATATGGAAAAGATCGTAGTGGGGCCGGCGTGCAAGGGCGCGATTGACCTGGATGCGCCGGTGGCGGACAACTTGAAGTCCATCGCGAAACGGCTGGAACGCGACGTGGAGGATTTGGTGGTGGTCGTGCTCGACCGCGTGCGGCACGAAAAATTGATTGATGACATTCGCGCCGCGGGAGCGCGCATCCGGTTGATCGGCGACGGAGATTTGTCGGCGGGAATTTCGGCGGCGGTGATAGGCGCGGGAGTGCATGCGGTGATGGGCACCGGCGGCGCGCCGGAAGGCGTGTTGACCGCGGCGGCGCTGCGCTGCCTGAACGGACAGATTCTGGCGCGGCTGGTGATTAGCAAGCCAGAGGATGAGGAACGTCTGGGGAAAATGGGAGTGAAGGATTCCAAGCGCATCTACGACACCGAAGACCTGGCGCCGGGGAAGAAGATGGTGTTTGCGTGCACGGGCGTGACCGACGGCAATCTGCTGAAGGGCGTGCGTTTCTTCGGGGAGGGCGTGCGCACGAGTTCGATGATCTTGACTTACGACGATCGGCAGGTACGGTTCATCGATTCGGTGCACCTGGAGAAGAGGCCGGATATCAAGGTGAGGTTCTACTGAGAAGTTGACAGCCGACAGTTTACAGTTGAAAGAAGGAAGATTTAACTCAGAGAACGCAGAGGAAAGAAGAGAGAGGAAAAAGCAATTGCTCCTGAGACCAGACAAAGCCGCGATTCTAAAACATGTTCAAGCGCGGACAAGACCGAGCAAAGAAATCTAGCGTTGGGCGCTGGTGACGGCCAGGAAGACACCATCATCCACGGCCACGGAGCGCGTAAAGAGCGTAGAAGCCTTTGCCCCTGAGATGGCGATGTGTTTTGCCATGCTACTGAGCACCGGGCCGGCCGGATTCGCATCCCTTCCGGTTCCGTCCCCGGGTTGCAGAGAAATGCGCGTGGTCTTCGGCGTGCAACTCGTACCGCCCTCAGCTCCGTCTTGGAGCAGACCTACCGGGGGGCCGAGCAGGAACGAGCGGCGGCGGAAGCCGAGACAGGTGTCGCGGACAAATACTTGGCGGAGGCCGCTGTTGGGCGCGCTTGCAGAAGACTTTCCTTCCGCCGAAGGATGCTTCGGGGCCTGGCTAGGGGTAACCGCGAGAAACGCAACGAAGCGCCCCGAAGAACTGATCGAAGGCAAGATACTTTCAGTACCGGCGAGCGCGCCACCTGAATCCGTCGAAACAAGAATCGTTGACGCCTTGCAAGAGGAATCTGCGCGGGCGCACGCGTCGCGCAAATAAATCTGTCGGCCCGGCGGGGAATTTTCGACGAGATTGGCTGCATCCGAACTGAAAGCAACGTAGCGCCCGTCGGAACTCATAGAAGGCGTGTGGCTGTCGCCTGCGGCAGGTGCGCCCTCGCTGGTGACGGAAAGCAAAGACGTATGCGGTTGGCAGTCGGTCGCGGCGCCTTCACAGGTATCGCGCAAGAAGATTTGCGCGTGCTCATCGCGCACAGCAGTGTATGCCACGTAACGCCCGTCAAGACTGACAGCGGGCGTTTCCTCAGCGACGGTCATGGTCGAAGCGGAATTTGCCGAGGCTTTAGCGGCCACGGGGCAAGTGGACTGAATCGGGACGGTTATGGCGGGAGTGCTGGTGCCGCCGCCAGTACCGGCACTGCCAGGAACATTCGGGACCGGCAGCGAGGGGGGGTTGTAAACGGTGATCGCAGCGCTGCCGGGAACGGTACCAAGGTCCGCGGCCGGAATCGTTACCATAATCTGAGTCGAGGCGATGGTAGTTGGAGAAGTCTTGCTGATGGGCGTGAATTGGTATTGCGCTGTACCGAGAGTCCAGTTCAGCGTCGAAAAATTATTTTGGTTTGGGTCAGTGCTATTCACAGCGTTGAGGAAATTCGCGCCGGTGACTGTCAGTGCGAGGTCGCTTCCGATGGTGGCGCAAGTTGGGGAAACGGAAGTGACGGTAGGAACCGGATTGGGCGCGTTGTTCATGATGAAGGTGATGGTATTGGAGAGGCCGTTGTAGCCGGCGCCTGAGCCATAGCTTGAGCTGGGATTATTGGTATTGACCGTAGCGGTGCCGGGCTTGGCAATCAACGAAGCAGAGATGGTGGCCGTGACTGATGTCACGTTGTTGTTGACGTCCAGCGTGATGGTCGTGGTGCACGCGGCCCCGCTAGTGGCAGTTGTGGGACAGGTCTTGCCATTCCATTGCACCACGGTTCCCTTGACGAACCCGCTCCCATTCACCGTCAATGTAAATTGCCCGCTGCCAGCGCTCACTTGAGAAGGAGACAAGAAACTAAGAGACGCGCCGGTGGGGTTCTGAAAGGTGTTGCCGTAGTCGTTGCATCCGGTTACGACCAAAATCGCGAAAGGCACCACAGCCGTCGCTGTCCAAAACCGCTTCATTGCCACTCCTTTTTGTAGTCCTGCAACCCCGAACATCTCCGATGTCCCTCTTACCCGGGCAAACAGCGACAAGGCCGCAATGCCGGCGCACATTACAGGGTGTGATGCCAAATCTCCGCAAAGCGTTGACCAAGTCCGAGCTTGGCTAGGAAGAAGGTTCGTTGGGACTCTTACACCCCTCTGCCAGGCGGCGCGCGGCCCCAAAACACAGCACCAACGCAGTCCTACATCCTTACCATCCACACGGGCAGCTGGTCAATGCGGAAACCAAAATGGCAGCTTGTAAAATCGAAATTCGCCGTGGAGCTTGCGCTGCTGGATTATGTTCTAGCGGCATTAAGCCGCTGCGTAGGAAGACCACTGGAAGTACGGATCAAGGAGCGGCAGGCTCCTGTTGTAAGCCGAGAGCGGCGATGGAGGCGCGAACTAATTGCCGGATACGCGCCTGGCATTCTGAATCGCGGACCGACAAATCCGCGGCGGCACTGTAACACTGCAAGGCCTGTGGCTTGCGGCCAAGTTTTGCGTAGAGATCGCCACGCACCAATTGAAAAAGAGGGTTGGAGGGATATTTCTCAGCCAAAGGGCTGATGATGGTCAAGGCGCGCTCGTATTGCTGATCGTAGCGATGGAGATTCATGGCGAGATAAAAGCGCGCCACGCAGGGAGTGAGTACGCCGTCTTCAATGGCATGCTCTAGCAGGCGGATGCCTTCTTGTTTCGAACCGCCGGGAATGCCCATAAAGAAGCGCAGGATTTTGGCGATGGCACTTAGCGTGTCCACATAATAGTTGTATAGGCCAAGACCAAAATCAGCATCGGCCAGGCTGAGATCAAGAGCCTTGGCGCGAAGGAAGTGCTCGCGAGCGCGGACGCCGAAGCGGGCCGTGTTGCGATTCTCTCCTCGTAAAGAGTAGAGGCGCGCGGCCGCGGCATCGGCCATGCCGGCGTAGAGCTGCATTTCCGCGGATTCCCGCTGCTTGAGCTGGGCGGAAGCCAGCGAGGACGCAGTGGTCACCAATTCCAAATAGTACTGATCCCCCCGAAGCTTGGGGCGGCGGCGGGCATCGCTCATTCCGTACCGGAACTCCGCCGCCGTGCACCAGAAGCGCCACCAGAGCGCGTCCGATTCCAGAAGGAAACCTAGTGGATCGTCGGGACGCTCCTTTTGCAGCTTTTTCGCGGCTTCCTGAGCCTCTTCGAGGTCGAGGGAATAGATTTTTTCAAGGATGGCGGGAGCTTCCGCCGGCAGAGTGAGTTGTGTAGCGCGGCACGGGGTGCATGCAAGGGTCAGCAGATACAGACATGCGATTTGAGCGCGGCGAAGAGACGCCGAGAGAAAGGTGATTCCCATTCCAAGAAGTTTCGCACAAGGTCAGGCTTTGCGCTGGACGAGTTTAAGTTGTTCCAGGAGAGTTGCAAACCGACATGCTTTCGGAATTTGGTGTGTGTTTCGAGTGGATCTTTTCATAGGGTTAGGCAGTACGGGGCGCTTTTGCTATCCTCGGCGGACTGATGACCACACCCAATAAAGCGGCAGACGCCGGGCTGGAGCGCGGTCTGGGCCTGAAAGAAGCCGTCGCGCTCAACATGATCGAGATCGTGGGCATCGGCCCGTTCGTGGTCAGCTCGCTGGTCATCCGCGCGATGGGCGGGCCGCAGGCGCTGCTTGCATGGCTTGCCGGAGCGCTGCTGGCAACGCTGGATGGTTTCGTGTGGTCGGAGCTCGGAGCGGCAATGCCCAAAGCCGGGGGCACTTACGTTTTTTTGCGAGAAGCGTACGGACCGGGGCGCTGGGGCCGGTTGATGTCGTTCCTGTTTGTGTGGCAAACGTTCGTGCAGGCGCCGCTGTCCATCGCGTCGGCTTCGATCGGATTCGCGCGTTATGTAGGATACCTGCATCCGCTCTCCACACTGGAAACAAAACTCGTCTCGGGCGGACTGGTCGTTTTTCTCGTGATTTTGCTGTACCGGCGCATCACCACCATCGGGAAGATATCCGTCTTGCTGTGGGCGGGCGTCGTGGGAACGATGCTCTGGCTGATCTGGGGTGGCGTGACGCACTTCCATGCGAAGATCGCCTTCGATTTTCCGCCAGGGGCGTTCCACTTGTCCTGGGTGTGGTTTGCGGGCCTGGGATCGGCGATGGTCAACACGATTTACAGTTATTGGGGCTACTACAACATTTGCCATCTCGGGGGAGAAATCAAAGATCCGGAGAAAAATATTCCGCGTGGAATCTTTCTCTCGATTGCAGGAATTGCGGTCTTGTACTTGGCCATGCAAACCAGCATTCTCGGTGTGGTGCCTTGGCGCGAGGCGCAGAACTCGAAATTCATCGTAAGCACATTCGTCGAGAGGCTGTATGGGCCTCATGCGGCGCAACTCGCCACTGCGATGGTGCTCTGGATTGCGCTCGCCTCAGTCTTCTCCGTTTTGCTCGGCTATTCGCGCGTGCCGTATTCGGCCGCGTTGGACGGAAATTTCTTCCCGGTGTTTGCTCGGCTGCATCCCACAAAGCATTTTCCGCACATTTCCTTGCTGGTCTTGGGAGCGCTGGCCTTTCTCTTCAGCGTGACTTTGAAGCTGGAAACGGCGATTGCGGGCATTTTGGCCATGCGCTTACTGGTACAGTTCATCGGGCAAGCGATCGGAGTCATGGTCCTGCGGAAGCGCTGGGGCGCAGAACGATTGCCATTCAAGATGTGGCTCTATCCGGTGCCCGCCGTGCTGACAATGCTTGGATGGGCCTGGCTCTTCTGGCAAACGGGGACAACGCGAAAATGGGGCCTCGCGGAGATTGCCTTGGGGGCGCTGGCATTTCTGATTCGTGCGCGAGAAGTGCGACAATGGCCTTTTGAGAGTCGACAGTTAAGTTGACAGTTGGAAATCCCAACGTGCTTTCTTTTGGGGGACGCGTGACTTCTTGGCCTAGGCGATTCGCGGTCGTTTTGCTCTCCTGCACAATCAGCGCGATCGTGGCAAACCTTACCAAGGCGCAATTCCCGCCGGCCCCGGGAACTGGCCCGGGTCTGCCGGAAACTGTGGAGGCGATAGAGCGCACGCGGATCACCACACGAATCCTCTACGTCACCGCGCACCCCGACGATGAGTCGAGCGCGGTGCTGACGTATCTGGCGCGCGGCTTGCACGCGGATGTGGCCTTGCTGTCGTTGACGCACGGTGAAGGCGGCCAAAACGATCTGGGCCCCGAACAGGCGCCCCAACTCGGACTGATTCGCACGCAGGAATTGCTGGCGGCGACGCGCGGCTATGGCGTGAGGTTGTACTTTACGCGCGCCAAGGATTTTGGCTTTTCAAAGACCCCGGAAGAAACCGAAAAAGTCTGGGGAGAACAAGTTCTCGAGGACATGGTCCGCGTGATTCGCACGTTCCGACCGCACGTGGTCCTCAATGGGTGGGGCGGAGTACACACGGGCCACGGGCACCATCAGGCGGCAGGTCTGCTCACGCCGAAAGCGGTGCAGCTGGCGGCAGATCCCTCTTTCCAATTGCACGGGCTGCCGCCGTGGGGCGTCCGAAAACCGGTCGTGGTGTTGGATGTGGACCGCAGCGAAAAACCCCAGGGTTACCTTCTTCCTCTGGATGAGACATCGCCTCTTTATGGCAAAACCTGGCGCGAAATCGGTCTCGACGCCTTTGCGAATCATCGCTCGCAGGGAATTGCCGGGTTTCTAAATTCGTCCTTCCTGCGGCGCCCTATCGCACTCAAACGCGAGGATGGAGGCGAGCTGAATCCGGCAATACTCGCCCAGCCGCTCGGTCCCCTGGACGAGGATTACGAAGAGGGGAACATGGGCGTCGATCCCCTCATGCGTGCGGTCGACTCCGCGCTTGTAGAGGCACGCGACGCAGCGTTGCGGCTCGATTGGAAAGCCGCTGCTGGCTCTTTGGCGGAAGCTGGGAAAAAGCTGAACGAAGTGCCCAAGCCAAGTGGCAGTGGGAATAACCCCGAACCGCTCCTTTCGCTGGCCCGCAGCATAGAGCGCAAGCGTGAAAAGGCAGAGAACGCGCTGACGCTCGCGGCGGGGCTGCGGCTTGAAGCCGTGGCCGACCGAAGTGAAATCGTTCCCGGAGAAACTTTCACCGTGCGAGTCGAGTATCGCCATCGTGAGGGCGTCTCCGGCGATTTCAAAAAACCGGCGCTGAAGCTTCCACCCGAATGGAGCGTGGCCAAGGAAGAGCTGGAATCTCCAAATGCGATTCGATTTACAGTTAAGACGGAACAAAAACCGCCGCGGATCAACGACGGGCCGGCGGTGGCTATTCTGCCGGAACCGCCTCCGCTGATGACCGCCAGCGAGGAAGCGGTGATTGACGGTTATGCATTCACGGTGGTTTCGCCGGTGACTAGCCTTCGCGCCACTTCCACCCGCGTGGACCGCATCAGTCCCCAGGTGGTTCCGCCTTACACGCTGGCGGTGGAACCGAAACAAGACCTCGAGAATCTGTCCAGGCTAAGAAAACCATTTGATGTTCTGCTTCGTGTCCACTCCTATGCCACCGAAGCCGGCCAAGTCCACGCCGGGCTCGTTGTTCCCAAAGGATGGAAAACCAGCGCTCCCGTAACGCTGAAATTCACCGGAACCGGTGACCGCTTTGCGCGCGTTACAGTTACGCCACCGCCGAAACTTGGCGCTGGCCGCTACAAGATCACCGCTTATGTGGAGCGGTCCGCGGATCGCGCACGAAATCTCAGAGCGGAAAGGTTCACTCTTTCGCTGGAGCCTTTGGTGACTCTGCCCACTCAGCTTTGGAGCGAGCCGGCGCAGTGCGTTGTGCATGCGTTCGCGGTGCAGGTGCCGCAAAATCTTCGCGTGGGTTACATCACCGCAGAAGGCGAGCCGATACCGGACGCGCTACGCCGCTTGGGGATCCAGGTCGACATGCTGGACGCCAAGGAATTGGTTTTTGGAGACTTGTCGCGCTTCCGCACGATCGTCGTAGGAGTGCGGGCGTATGAATTGCGCTCCGAGCTTTCCGGGGCCAACCAGCGGTTGCTGGATTACGTGGCGAACGGCGGCACGCTCGTCGTGCAATACAATCGTGATTTCATCTGGGACAAACTGGAACCTGCGCCGTATCCCGCTCTGATCTCGCCTCCGCTTCCGCCCGCGAAAGACGGCGCCGCGCCGACGCCGCGGCCGCTTCCGCGCATCACCGACGAGAATTCTCCGGTGAAGTTTCTGAAGCCTAATGATCCCCTGCTCAACACGCCGAACAAGATCACGCAGGACGATTTCAAAGGCTGGGTGCAAGAGCGCGGTCTCTACTTCTGGACGCAATTCGATCCGAAGTACACGGCGGTGCTGGCAATGCATGATCCCAGCGAGCCCGACCTCGATGGCGGACTAGTTTACGCGCACTACGGCAAGGGCACGTACATTTACACCGGCTTGGCATTCTTCCGGCAATTGCCCGATGGCGTTCCTGGCGCATTTCGGCTGTTTGTCAACCTGCTCAGCGCTACGCGAGCGAAGTAATCAACCGAACACGGAAGCGCCGCGCGCAAGTTCGTCGTCACTGAGCATGCTATCCTCTTGCTCCAGAGGATCCAAACACGCATGAACAAACAGTTCGGAATCAGCCATCCCGGGCGGAAGTTAGGGAAGGCCATAATGTTCCCGCTGGCCGCCGTCTTGCTCCTGGCAAACGTTTCCTCCGCAGCGGCGCAGAAAGAAAAGAAGAAGAAAAAAGACGAGACGAAGGCCACAGACAATTCGAAGACCGTCGTGCCTCTGACCGATGAGCAGCAGATTGATTACCAGCTCTCGGAGATGCTGGGCGCATGGCAGGTGGGCGATATCGAGAAGTTGCACTCCACGTATGCCGACGACGTTTCCATGGTGAACGGTTCTTGGGCGCCCCCAGTCATTGGCTGGGCGAATTACGCCACCATCTACCAGCAACAGCGCGCGCGGATGGAGCGCGTGCGCATGGATCGTTCGAACACCTACATAAGGGCGAATGGCAACACCGGCTGGGCCTGCTACCAGTGGGACTTTTCAGCCGAAGTAGACGGGCAGACGGTATTCTCGCGAGGACAAACAACAGTCGTACTGGAGAAGCGGGACAATCGGTGGCTCATTGTGCACAATCACACTTCCTTGTCGCCAGGACCGCAGCCGCCTTCTCCCGCAAACACCACTACACCACCGCAAGCACCCGCAAAGCCAAACGGGTTCTAGCTGGCCATCCGGCGGCCACTTACAGACAGGGGGCTTCAGAAATTCTGCTTAAGGCCTTCGTAGATCCACAGCCCGCCCGCAAGCAGCAGAAGCGCGCCTGAGAGGATGCCGGTAATCAGCAAAGGACGTGACAGCGTACTGATTTTGGCAACCAATTCGCGCTGCTCCTTGGCCATATGCTCTTCCGCCGCGTCCAGGAAGATCTGATCGTCTTCGTGGCTCGACAAAACGCCGCGCCAGATGAGCAGAAGGATGAAGACAGCGGTGACGGCACCCCAGGCAATCAACAGATAAAAGACAGGGGGCGTAAGCGTGTTATCCATGGCAACCTCCCGATCGAACCGGCCCGCAGTGCCGGCCGGACCGTAGCCGGCATGGGGGTTGTTGCGTGTTTCTAGCCGGGGAGTATAGCACCGCAAATGGAAATTTCTAGGGTTAACTATCGCGAAAACGGATTCACACCCAAAGCCCCTAGAACCCCCATTGCCATGCACACTCCCCCCATCTCGAGCCGTCTTTGGCGCGCGAAACCACATCGCGTTGACAAAGCAGAACCCCGCGGGCAAAATTGAAATGGCCTTGTAACTCTGGTTCGCTCTGTCCGAACCAATTTTTCTCACTCGTGCCCGAGTGGCGGAACTGGCAGACGCGCTAGCTTCAGGAGCTAGTGATCGCAAGGTCGTGGAGGTTCGAGTCCTCTCTCGGGCACCAAACTCTCACGTCTCAAATTCCGCAGACATCGGTATCGAACTCCACCAACCAGCTCACTGGATAACGGGCGATGATGTTTCGCAAACCTGCGAATCCGTTCGCGCGAATTTACTCCCTTCTTCCAAGGCCTTGCGGTTAGCCTCCAACAAAGCTACTTTGCTCGTCTTCGTTTGAAGAACAGCCAGTGCTGTCGCAGGCTGCAAGCAGCCAAGATTCTCCAGAAGTGCGCCAAGCAAAACCATGTTGGCAACTTTCGCCGACCCCAGTTTGTCGGCGATCGCAGACGCCGGCACGCAAAGGATCTCGGAAGGCAGAGAGCCGAGATCGGCTGGAACGGTGCTGCCGTTGTAAAGGATGAGCCCGCCCGGCCGGACCGTCCCGGCAAATTTGCGCAGGGAAATTTTGTTCATGGCGATCAGGACGTCCGGGTGCGAAATCAACGGCGAACCAATGCGCTCTCTGGAAAGGCAGACGTGGCAATGCGCGCTGCCCGAACGCATCTCCGGTCCATACGAAGGCAGCCAACTTACTTCCAGGCCTTCCCGCATGCCAGCCTCGGCCAACAATTGCCCGAGCAGCAGGACTCCCTGCCCGCCAAAACCGGCAATTTTCACCGTCAACCGATTGAAGCTGTGCTCGCGAACCGATTTTTCTCCCGGTTCCATCACTTCCGCAGTTTGGAGGCCTAAGACTTCCGCAAGAGGGCGTTGCGGAGGAACTGCTTCAGCGACAGGCTCAGGTTTGCGATCGCGGAAAACTTGCAGCGGAAAAACCGGAATCATGTGTTCGGCAACCCATTTCCGCGCCGGTATAGGGTCCATCCCCCAGATGGTCGGACAAGGCGACAAAATTTCGACAAAGGAAAAGCCAATGCCGTCGCGCTGAATTTCCAGCGCCCTGCGAATCGCCCGGCGCGCTTTCATGATGTTTTTGTTGTCGGAGAGGGCCACGCGCTCGATATAAGCGGTGCTTCCAGAATGGAAAGCAATTCGGCCATATGTACCGGACGACCTTCGTTCGAGGGGCGGCGGCTCCAGGGGGAGGTCGTGGTTTTTTGGCCGACCAGCGTAGTGGGCGCCATCTGCCCGCCAGTCATACCATAAATGGCGTTGTTCACGAAGAAAACGGTGATTTTTTCGCCGCGATTCGCAGCATGCACGATTTCCGCCGTGCCAATCGCAGCCAAGTCGCCATCGCCTTGATACGAGATAACCATCTTGTCGGGACAAGCTCGCTTGATTCCCGTGGCTGCCGCGGGCGCGCGGCCGTGCGCTGCTTGAACATTGCCAACATCAAATCATGCCTCGGCTCGCGCTCTTTCGCGCGCGTACTTGGCTTCCCGCGCGCGCTGATGCGCTTCGAGTTCGTCCGATTCGAGGTAGATTGAGTTTATGAGATTCTTGCGGGTGGCCGCCGCCCCTTGCACGGCCCAGGGCTTGTGCACTCAATGCAGCTTGCTCTCCGAGAGGTCCGGCGGCTCCATCATTTGCCCGACAAAACCATCGCACAGCACAATGGCCGGATTCCGGTAGCGGTCGGCTAGTTCAAAAGCCAGCTTCGTCAACTCGGCCATCTCCTGCACCGAAGCGGGAGCCATCACCAAGTTGCGGTAGTTTCCATGGCCGCCGCCGTGTAGTAATTGGGATGAAACTCGAAGATCGGATTGTTGTCCACGAAATCGAACAGTTCCTTCGAGCCGAGGACAAACCCCAAAATGATTTTGCGTGGTTTGAAGTTCTTGCGGTTGCCGGTAATCACGCCGGCCTCGATCAGTGGGATCACGCTGTCGGAGACCAGTTCGGTGTGCACGCCCAGATCCTTGCGATCCATCAAAAAGGGCAGGACCGCGTCGGGGATGCCTCCGATGCCGGTCTGAATGACTGCGCCGTCCCCGATAAGCCAGGAAACATTCTTGGCAATGGCGACGTGCATTTCCGTGATTTCCGGTTTTGGTAATTCACAAAGCGGGCGGGAAGATTCGACGAATGCATGAATCTTGCTGACGTGGATGAAGCTGTCGCCGTAAGTCCTTGGCATCTGGTCGTTGACCTGAGCTACAACATATTTCGCGCATTTTGCCGCGGTCAACGTGGTGTCTACACCAACGCCAAAACTGCAAAACCCATGCGCGTCAGGCGGAGAAACCTGGATCAGCGCAACGTCCAACGGCATGGCGCCGCTCTCAAACAGTTGCTCCACTTCGCTCAAGTATACCGGCGTGTAATCGGCGCGGCCATCGTTGACCGCTTCGCGAACATTTCCGCCGATGAAAATGGCGTTGTGCCGGAAATGGCCTTCCATTTCCGGCTTGACGTAATCCGCGTTGCCGAGCGTAAGCAGGTGAACCACTTCCACGTTCCGGACAAAAGGGGCGCGCTTCAAGAGCGCTTCCACCAAGGTTTCGGGCTCGGCGCAGCCCGGCTGGATATACACGCACATTCCAGACCGTACGGACTGCAACGCGTGCTCGGCGGTCTGCACTTTTTTCACGTACTCGCTCCTCTTCCAAGACATGAGTCACTCTCCTCGGGCGAATCGGGCGCCTCCATCGGTTGGAATGCCAAATGCAGGCTGCGGCAAATAGGAGGCGTGATGCTCTGCGGGAGGGGGCGATAGGCTCTCCGTAGTTTTTATTGATCCGGCAAGCAGAAACCTGCGACCTCATGAGTCGCCTCCAGGCGGATCATTCCGTTCCCAGTATCACTGCAAATCATGCACGGCGCGGTGACGGCTCACACGCGGATTTGTGACCACCGTCACACCGCTACTCACAAAGGCTTCTTGATAGATAAACAAGACTTTACCAGCAACGTGCTCCTGCTTGGTTGGTCTTTGCGATAAAATCCGCTACCGTATTTCGGCAAGGCTTTTCTTTGGCGATTCCGAGGTATTCCAATGCTTCCGTATTCTCTCTTGCTCATCTTTCCCGAGTGGCAGCCGCACTTTTCGTTTCCGGCCGGCGCGCAGGCAAACGAAATGATCGCCCTGCGGTGGCTTCACATCATTTTCGGCATTATCTGGATTGGCTTGCTCTACTTTTTCAATTTAGTGCTCACCCCCGCAATGAAGCAGTGCGATCCCAAACTGCGCATCAAGATTTTTCCCGAGCTGATGCCGCGGGCGATGAGCTGGTTCCGCTGGTCGGCGCTAGTGACGGTGCTCGTTGGATTGCGCTATTACTCGATTCATCTCAGCGTAGACGCGAAAAACGCCGGCAATCCTTCGCTCGTCGGCAAATGGTTTGGCTGGTGGTTCCTGGTGTGGATGGTGGCCTACGCTTTTATCTATACGCTGCAACTACCGACCAAAGGAATCCTGGATAGCCCCTGGTTGCGTTCCATCGGTGTAGCGATCGTGGTGATCGCGGCGTCCTGGCTAATTCTCGCGTTGAACGGCGGTGCGACCGTCTCCAATTCCCACTTAGCCATCGGCATTGGAGGCGGGCTTGGTCTAATCATGCTCCTCAACACCTGGGGCGTCGTGTGGCGCGTGCAGAAACGGTTGATTGCCTGGAGCCGCGCTAGCTCCGAGCAGAATACGCCCATGCCTCCGGAGACCGAGCGACTGATGCGCTGGAATTATCTGACCGCACGCACCTCCTTCTGGCTCTCGTTGCCCATGCTCTTCTTCATGGCCGCCGCAAGCCACTACCCTTTTCTCAGCACCGTCCCACGCTGATTCTTGCTCAAGCCCAGGACATACGAGAAAAGCTGCAAGAGGTCGGCGGCGAGAAAGGCTAATTCAGCGTCAAGAGTGAAAAAGGAGGCGGGCCAGGTCTTCCCGCCTCCTTTTTTCCCCTCTCGGGGAATCCAGCTAGTCTGACGGAGGGCGACTAGCCGGTCGTGTGTTGGCCTATTCATATAATCCCCAAACCCGGAAAAAAGTTCCGGCACCGGCCGAAAAAGTATCTACAATCACCCGTGGAGAACCAGCGCCCTAATCTAGTGCCAAACTTCATGCCTAGCACTTCCAGCCTCAGCCCCGATAACATATTGCGTTTTCTAAAACTTAGAGGCGAACCCGTCTCTACAAGCGACATCGCCGCGGGTCTGCAGCTGAAGAAATCCGACACCCGGCAGTTGTTGAAAATGCTCGGGAAGCTCAAGAAACGCCACGCCATCGAGGAGCTGCCAGGCGGCCGCTACCGGCTATCGGGACGGAAGCTTGAACGCGAAACCAAGGTGCAGGCACTTCGACCGGCCGCTCAACCGCCTCCGCAGCCGCCTCCTGGCAATCGCGATGAACTGAAGGGCCGCCTGATCCTTCATCCCGACGGTTATGGCTTTGTGGTTCCTGATACTCCCATTCCCCAACTCGATGGCGACGTGTACATCCCGCGCGATGCCATCGAAGACGCCATGCACGGAGATCACGTTCTCATAAAGATGCAGCGGCGGGCCGGCGTCACGGGGGCACAACGCGCCGAGGGCCGAATCCTTCGCATCCTGGACCGCGCCCATCCCACCATCGTCGGCTTGTTTCGTTACGGCGCACGCGGAAATGCCGTCCTCCCCTACGACACGCGCATCCAGCACGAAGTGGAGATTCCTCCCGGCCACGAGTTGACGCTCGGGCTCGCGAAGAAACTCGGATTCAGCGGCATCGATGAACGCAGCCTGCGTGGCCGCGGCATTCTACGGTTGCCGGAACTCGACGGCGCCGTAGTCAATGTCGAGCTAACCCGCTATCCCCGAAGTGGCGCCGCGGCGACCGGTCGGGTCATCGAAATCCTGGGCCGCCCGGGTGATCTTGGCGTCGACACCGAAATCATCATCCGCAAGCACCACCTGCCGTACTCTTTCTCGGCAGAAGTCCTGCAGGAAGCGGAGCAGCGCGCCAAGCCTGTCAGCGAAGGCGAGCGCGCGGGCCGCGAAGATTTTCGCCATTTAGCCATCGTGACCATCGACGGCGAAACCGCGCGGGACTTCGATGACGCCGTATACGTTGAGCGCCTGCCCGCGCAGGCAGGCCGCTCCAACGGTTGGCATCTTCAAGTGCACATCGCCGATGTCGCGCACTACGTACGAACCGGCAGGCCTCTCGATCAGGAAGCGCGTCTCCGCGGCACCTCGGTTTATTTCCCCGATCGCGCTGTGCCCATGCTCCCCGAGGCTTTATCAAACGGCATGTGTTCGTTGAAACCGCGGGAAGATCGGCTCGTTATGAGTGTGCTCATGGACTTCGATGCCGCCGGGCGCCAGCAATCCGCGCGCATGACCGCCGGCGTCATTCGCTCCGCCGAGCGCATGACCTACACCAACGTCAACAAGGTCCTCGAAGGCGACGTCGAAATGATCCGCCGCTATGCTCTGCTCGCCCCTCATTTTCAAAATATGAAAAAACTGGCGTTGCTCCTTAGCGCGCGTCGCAACGAACACGGCTCCATCGATTTCGATCTACCGGAACCCGTCATCGAATTTGACGAACAGCAGCGCATGATCAACATCACGCGCAGCGAGCGCAACATCGCGCACCGCCTCATCGAGGAATTCATGCTCGCCGCGAATCGCGCCGTCGCGAGCTACCTGTTGAAGCGCGGTATCGCATCGTTGCATCGCGTCCACGAAAAGCCCGATGCCCGCAAAGTTCTCGAGTTCGAAGAGCTAGCGCGCGCTTTCGGCTATTCGTTGGGGGTCGAGGATTTGCATCAGCGCGAAATCACTGTCCGCCACGGCCGTGCTCCCGCACCTGCGAAAGCGGGCCGGCCCGATTCTTACGGCCACGGACGCGAGCGCGCCATGCGCATCGCGCTCCCTGGCGGCGAATTGCGCATCGCGCCGCAGCATTACCAGCGCCTCATCAAGAAAATTGTGGGCAAGCCGGAAGAACGCATACTCTCTTATCTCATGCTGCGCTCGCTCAAACAGGCGCGTTACGCCGCCGATTCCCTCGGCCATTTTGCGCTCGGTTTCGACGAGTACACGCACTTCACTTCCCCCATTCGCCGCTATCCGGATCTCATCGTCCACCGCATCTTAAAGTGGGCCGTTGCATATCCCTCTGAAACTCCGGCCTCCTCTAAAGCACTGGGAATAGCCCCGCCCGGCTCCGAAGCCGCCTTGTACTCTCACGGCAGTCTCGAAGAAATTGCTTCGGAAACCTCCGAGGCCGAACGCCGCGCCGATGCCGCCGAGCGCGAACTGATGGATTGGAAGACCGCACAGTTTATGGAAGAGCATCTCGGCGAAGAATACGAAGGCTTGATCGTTTCGGTGCAGAAGTTTGGTTGTTTCGTAGAGCTCTTCGAAGTTTTTGTGGAAGGCTTGCTTCCCATCAGCGCGCTCGAAGAAGCCGCGAACGCCCGCTGCGTCTACCGCGGGCGCGACCACGCCATCGTCGCGCTCAGCAGTTCAAAAGGAGGCGCGGACGCCTCCTCCCGCCGCCACCCTCCGAAAGATTCCCGCTCCGGACGCGCGTCCAAACAGCGTCCGCTCGAGTGGCACCTCGGCGACTGCGTGCGCGTCCGCGCCGACCGCATCGACCCCATGCGCAAACGCGTCGAATTTGCCCTCATCGCGCAACCTTAAAGTTGTCGTTCCGAGCGAAGCGAGGAATCCCAGCTGGACTTTAGCTCTGGCAAAGTCGCTGCGAATATCACAGTTGCTTGTCTTCCGCAGGCAGCTCTTGAGGATCGTTGTCGGCTCTTTCTTGCCCCGATTTTCGATTTTCCGATTTCGAATTTCCGTCTTCCGCTTTTCACGCTTCCGTAACAAACTCCCCGCGTTTGCCCTCGCTGATCAGCGTTATCCACCGCGGATAGGTCTTCCGCAAATCGGCGAGGATCGCTTCGTAGGGCACGTCTGCGTAATGCCCACGATCCCGCACATACTCCATATGCTTGCGGCCGGCCTGATCGAACTCATGAAACAGCGAATCGTGCCGCCCGTCGAACTCCAACGGATGTACACCGAACCGTTGGCACAGGCTGAGATTAAAGGCTGGCGTCGCTTTCACCCAGCGGCCCTCAAGATACAGCTCCGTCAAGCTGTGCCAGATGAAAATGTCCCCGCCCATCAACTCGAGCAGTTTCTTCGTCGACAGATGGTTGCGCACGTCCGCGAAGGCCACCCGTGCAGGAATGCCTAGGTACCGCGCTCCTGCCGCAAGCAACGCCGCTTTCGGTATGCAGAATCCACGTTTCGCGCGCAGGCAATCGCTTGCCCGGAAGTAGCGCCGATCCTCACCTCCATAATAGGGATCGTAGAGAATTTCGTCGCGCACGGCGTAGTACAGTTTCACCGCGCGCGACACATCATCGCCAGCGCCCGCCGCCACCTTCCGCGCGAACTCCCCTACGCCCGCATCCCGGCTATCAATGAACTCTCCTGCGGCCTTGTATGGTTCGAAGTCCATCCCGCACCATCATGCCACAAACTCAAGGCGCTATTCCTCTCCTCCACTCTGTTAAAATCCCGCCGGGTCTCCTAGCAATCCCTTGCGGAGGGATTCATGAGCTTCTTGAAAAAGCTGGAGCCGCTCACCCTGCTCCTTTTGCGACTCGGCTTGGCCCTCGTGTTCATCTATCACGGTTACCCGAAGCTCTTTGGCGAAAACGAGCGCATCATCGAGGCCTTCCAGGCCATTGGCTTGCCGACCTACGTGGTTTACCTCACGGGCGGGATCGAATTCTTCGCCGGAATCGCTTTGGCCCTCGGCCTCCTCACGCCCATCGCGGGTCTGCTCTTGTTGCTCGACATGGCCGCGGCCATGTGGAAATACAACTTCAATGAAGGCATCTACGCCGTGCGCGAGTACGAACTCCCTTTGACCCTAGGCTTGGCCTGTCTGGCTCTGGCCGCCAACGGCGGTGGCCCGCTTTCCCTCGACCGCTTTCTTTTCCGCAAAACAAGCAACTCCGAGGCAAACCTATGAAGCAACGCTTTCTCAATCAGAAACTGGGCAAGCGAACAACGCGTCGCACTGAACTCCTCAAGACCAAGAACCAGGCCAAGAAACCGACTTTCCCATCACCCCGCCCCGCCAAATAGCCGGCTGCCCCTGGCCATCATTCTGAATGAAGCGAGGAATTCACAGTGTCAAGCCCGGAAGCGCTTGCGTAAACCCGCGAAGGAATGAGGATCCCGGTGGAATTTCTGGAAGGACGGGCGGTTACCATGCATTTTCCGCCGGTGGTGGGTCGCGCGTTGCGGACACGGCGCCGGCGGTGCACTCGCAGCAGGACAATACCTGGAAAGAGGCCGCGTTGGATACCGGCGCGCGGATCCAGGTGCCGTTGTTCGTGGAACCCGGGGAGATCGTGCGGGTGGAAGTGGAAACGGGACGTTATCTGGAGCGCGTGCGGCTGGAGCGCAAGCGCGGCGTAGCTAGGCACCGATCTGAAGCCAAGATGGCTGCCTGATACAGGCGTTGTTGGAAGTTTTCAGAGCTTGCCGAGGCGGGAAGCGGCATCCACGTCGAAGTAGATTTTTTTGTGCATTAGGCTGTTCTCGTGGCCGATGACGAAGCGTGTTTCCGGATCGTCTTCGGTAATCAGCAAACGCAGCCCGCGCGCGTCGTTCGGCACATCGAAGACGAGATCGCTCGTGTACGACTCGCCGGGCCGCAGCGCTTGCGTGAATGGCGTTGAGCTTTCGCCGACCCGCGCGAAGGCGGTCTCGGCTTCCGCAGAAGGCGCGTAGGTTTGCCCCGTGTCGTCGACAAGCAGCACCTTGCGGCGGTTGGGTGTTAGGGGACCGTTCCCGCGATGCGCGGACGTGGTACGCTCGTCAAACCAGGTCTTCACGCGCAGGATCACAAATTTACCGTGCGCCGAGGTTTGCTGCATCTCCGGCCCGAGCGCCGCAGCTGTTTGCGCGCTGACCAGCGAATACGCGAGATGGCAGTCCAGTTCGCAAAAGTATTTCTGGCCTTCCGGCGGCAAGGTCTCTTCGCTGCTGGCGAGCGAGACGCCGCTGAGCAATAGGAAATAGCCCGCGGCAATCGTAATGACCGCACCTGCGCCCAGCCTCGCGAAAAAAGCGGAGCGGCGCGCTGCGCCGTAAAACAAAATCAGCAGACTGATCCCCAGGATGAAAATGGTGCCGAGGAAGAGAAGCACGACAATCGCAGCAAAGTGCGGTGTGGAAGCGGACATTTTCTTTTCTCCTTTTTTCTAATCGTGCTTGCCCTCAGCCGCCAGTCTGCGGCCGTCAGGCCCTCACCTCCTAAAAGAAGAATGGCGTTTTGTGTTTCATATGAATCCCTAGCCGGCGAGGGCGCCAGGCAGTGCGCCGCGCGTGCGTTCTCGCAGCGCAAATTCCTGGAGTGCGGCTTCGAGGTCCGCGGCCGTAAAGTCCGGCCAGGCTTTGCGCACAAACACGAATTCCGCGAAGGCGCATTCCCACAGGAGAAAATCAGACAAGCGCTGCTCGCCTCCCGTGCGAATCAGCAAATCCACTTCCGTGGAGCCGCCGCGATAGACTTCCGCGAGCACGCGGCCGAAAGATTCTGGCGAAAGCTCGGTGACCTTGTAGAAGCGGCAGGCGGCGTGAAAGATGGCTTCGCGCGCCGAGTAGTCAATCGCCAGGCGGAGATGCAGCCGCGTGCCGCGGGCGGTGGCGGCTTCTGAATCGGCAATGGCCTGGCGCAACGTGGCCGGCACGCGGTCGCGGCGGCCGATGATGCTGAGCCGCACGCCTTCTTCGACGCAGTGCGCCGTTTCCGCGAGCAGGTATTCGTGGAGCAGCCGCAGGATGCCGCTGACTTCGGCGGCGGGCCGTTTCCAATTGGCGGAGGAAAGCGCGAAGAGCGTCAGCGTGTGAACGCCCAGGCGCGGCGCGGCTTCGATGATACGGCGCGCCGCTTCCGCTCCCGTGCGGTGACCGGCGGAACGAGGCAAGCCCCGCGAAGTGGCCCAGCGGCCGTTGCCGTCGGAAATGATGGCCACGTGCAAGCCAGGACCTGCTGGACGCGTGAGTTCCGCACTCTGAGCCGGTGAAGGCGCCGGGGGCCGCGAAGCGGGCATCGGCACAACCTGTGAAGTGGGGAGCGCGCCTTTATTTTCTACCGAAGGGGAGAACTCCATGGGTTATCCAATCTCCGCCGCAAAGAGACTCTTTCTTGGGATTGTCGTGCAAACTACTTTGTATCGCAAAGTAAGAACACAAAATTTTTTCCGCTAGCCTTCCCGCGTCGCGCGAATCAACGCTTCCATGTGATTGAGATAGCGCTCGAGGGCCTTGCGTCCCGCACCCGTCAAGCGATACTCGGTCTTGGGCGTGCGGCCGTCAAAGGATTTCTCGCAAACGATGTAGTTCGCTTCTTCCAGTTTGCGCGCATGCACACTCAGGTTGCCATCCGAGGCTTTCAGCAGCGCCTTTAACTCACTAAACGTGAGCGCGCGATTCACCGCGAGGGCGCTGACAATGCCAAGGCGCACGTGTTCATGAATCAGGCGGTCCAGGTCCGCAGGAGCTGCTTCGCGCGCAGGATTGCGCACGGATTCGAGGATCGCTTCGCGGTCGCGCGAGCGTTGCACACGTTCCTGACGCGCAGCGGATGACTTTGCCATACAATCTCCTTACTCAGCCTCCGTAGTGCCGGGCGATCCACCAACCAAACCCGACATGCACCATCCCGAAGCCCGCGGCCATGAAGGCGTCTCCCCAGCCTCCCGGGACAAAAAGGGCCGCGGTACCGAGCAACATCAAACACAAACCCATCACCGGGACAACGCGCACGGAGAATGCTCCGCCGGTCATAATGGCGGTCCCGTACAACAAGAGCCACACACCGGGGAGCGCAGAAAGCGCACCGGCTTGAAACAGAGTGTAGGTCAGAAGAGCGCCCACAACAATGGGCGGAGCAAAGCTTAAAACGAACTTGCGACCCGGTCCGGAGAAGAGCCGGGAATTGGCGCGATGCGCTTTGGTGGCCGCGGCGGGCGCGGCAATGGCCACGGCAATGAAGGCTTCGGCAAGCCAAACCAAGAGCCACGTGCGCGGAGTCGCTTGGCGCGAAGCGACGAAGGCGGCAACCAGCGCGGTGATGCCCATGGCCACGCCGCCCCAGCCCGGCACCGCGGTAAATTCCGCGGCGCTGGCCATGGTTTCGCGGATGTAACGCAGATGGTCGGCGGCGCGAGCGTCAATGGGAATAGGCTCGCGGCGGCGGGAGCGCAAAGGACCCGGAGTGGTGGCCACAGGACAAGTATCGGGGAAGCTCTTACGGCTGTCAAGTACTTTGTAATGCAAAGTCCGAGGCTCACGGTTTGCGCGCGTAGCGGCCGAGGAGGGAGTTCCAGCGGATTTTGAAGACGTCGACCAACATCTGCAGACTGTCGCGGAGCATGCTGATTTTCGTTGCCGGGGAATGGCCCCAGCGAACAGGAATTTCGACCGCCCGCAAACCATGATGCCGGGCCAAATAGAGCAATTCGGGGTCGAAACCGAAGCGCTCGATGGTCTGCTGTTCAAAAATAATGCGGCAACGTTCGCGGTGGAAAGCCTTGAAGCCGCACTGGGTGTCGACAAACGGCAGCCGCAAGATGACGCGAACGATTTTGTTGAATATGATGCCGGCAAATTCGCGAAAAGGAGACTCGTGAACCGTGATTAGGCTGCGGTTGACGGCGCGGGAGCCGATGGCCACATCGAAGTGCTGCAACGCATCGACAAGCTTATCGGCTTCTTCGATGGGCGCAGAAAGATCAGCATCGGTGAACAGGACAATGCGGCCGCGCGCCTCCTGCACGCCGTGGCGGACGCTATACCCTTTGCCGCGGTTGACGTCGTTGGGAACCACGCGCAAGGCGGGGAGCTTGTTGCGGAAAGACTCGGCAACGGCGGCCGTGCGGTCTTTCGAGCCGTCATCCACGATGAGGACCTCGGTTTCGCGGTGGCCGTTTTTCAGATATGCGGCGATGCGCTCGAGCGTTGCGGGAAGACGGAACTCTTCATTGTAGGCTGGGATGACGATAGAGAGTTCAAGGCTCGTGGCGTTCATCGTTGCGGAGGTTTCTGCCAGGCGTGGTGACCGACGAGGGGGACGAAGCGGCAACCCTCCAATATTTTAATCGAAAACGCGCCAGCATGCTTCTCGATGAGCCGCAATTCCTGGTTATCAGCGTCACCGATGGGAATAATCATGCGGCCGCCTTCAGCGAGTTCAGCAAGCAGGGGTTCGGGAGAGGCAGGAGCTGCAGCTGCAACCAGAATCGCGTCGAAGGGCGCGAATTCCGGGAGGCCGAGCGTGCCGTCGCCACAATGAACGTGGACGTTGTTGTAGCCGAGACTCGTTAGTTTTTGCGAAGCGGCGGAAGCCAGTTCCGGGCGGAGCTCGATGGTCAGAACCTCCTCGGCCAAGAGGGACAGGACCGCGGCCTGAAAGCCGCACCCGGTGCCGATTTCCAGTGCGCGGTCCGTTGACTGGAGACGCAAAGCTGAGGTCATGGCAGCGACGATGTAAGGCTGAGAAATCGTTTGGCCGCCACCAATTGGCAGGGGCATGTCGTCGTACGCTTTGGTACGAAGTTCCTGAGGCACAAATTCGTGGCGAGGGACCGCGAGCATGGCCGCGAGGACGGAGGGGTCTTCGATGCCGCGCCGCCGCAATTGCTTTTCGACCATTTCCGCGCGTTGCGGCGCGTAGTCTTCGGTCTCAAGCATGCGTGACCGTCGCAGCATGCTTTTTCCATGCGCCGGTTTTGAGAATTTCTTCCATCTCGGCGAGCGCGAAGTCGCATTCGTCTTCGCGATTGTAAAAATGCGGGGAGAAGCGCACGCCGGCTTTGGGGCGGTAGTCGACGAGGATTTCCCGCGCGAGAAGTTCGCGGCAGACTTCGTAGGCATGTGGGCATTCAACGGAAACAGTTCCGGCGCGCTCGGCGGGATTCTCCGGCGTATTCACTTGCCACCCGCGGGACTTTGCACCACGGACGAGGCGCGAAGTCATGCAAACAGATTTCTCGCGAATGGCTTCGATTCCCACTTGGTTGAGAATCTCGAGGCCGGGCCGGCAAGCAAAGAGCGCGGGAATGTGCGGCGTGCCATTCAGATAGCGATAAGAATCTTCGCGGGGATCGATAGCACCGGTTTCGAACGCAAACGGGCGGCGATGGGCGATCCAGCCGGTGAGAGATGGTTTCAGCTTGGCGCGTAAATCTTCGCGGACATAGAGGTAAGCAACTCCGGGGCCGCCGCATAGCCACTTCAGCACGCCGCCGACGGCGAAATCGGCGCCGAGTGAGCGCACATCCACGGGAACGGTTCCCGCGGCCTGGAAGGCGTCGAGGACGACGTGCGCACCGACGCGATGGGCGCGTTCGATAATGGCACGAGAATTGACGATGTAAGAGCTGCGAAAGAGGACAAGAGAAATCGGCACGAGCAGCGTGGTTTCGTCGATGGCCGCAAGGAACTTTTCCAGATTGAAGCGGATGGAATCTTCGGCGGGAACAACTTCCACGCGGGCGCCGTGGCGGCGCTGCTCGTGGTAGAAGTATTGGATGGAGGGGAACTCAAGATCGACCATCACGATTTTGTTGCGCGGGCCGCGAAAGTCAAAACAGGAAGAAATCACGGCTTGGGTGATCGTGACGTTTTGATGCACAGAGAGTTCGCCGGGCTGGGCGCCAATTAGCGGAGCGATTTGGTCGCCGACGCTGATGGCCATCTCCCACCAGCCTTCTTCCCAGGCCCGCACGCCGCGGTCGGCCCAGGAGTCCGCATATGCGCGCATGCTGTCGTAGACGCCGCGCGGCATGGCGCCGAGCGAATTGCTAATCATATAGGTGGTGCGGTCGAGAATCGGAAATTCACCGCGCCATTTCAGAAGTGCGTCCACGAAACTACTCTCCAGGGCCAGATGTGCGGGGATCATTCCTTCTCCAGACAAAGTAACACACCGTGAGGACGGTGAGCCAGGGGACGCCCGCAAGCAACATGATGCGGAATCCGGGAACCCACCAGGTGGACACCATGACGGCCAGGATGGCGGCGAGACCGGCGAGGGAGGCCCAGGGGCCTGCAGGGCCAAGCTGCAAGTAGGGTTTACTGCGACGTTGATGGTGGCGGCGGAAAGCAAGATGCGTCAACAGCGTCATCAGCCAGGCAAGGAGCGCGCCAAAACTGCTGAGGCCGATCATGAAAACGAACAGAGAATCCTGAAAATACTTCGACAAGATCATCGCCGCGACCATGCCACCACCGGAGGCCAGCACGGCGATCATGGGCATGTCTTTTTTGTTCAGGCGACCAAGAATTGCGGGGAGATAGCCGCCTCGGGCCAGGGAGAAGGCCAGCCGCGCGGCGAAGTACAAGTTGGCGACGGCGCTGGAAAGAGCAGCGGTCAGAACGACGAAGTTCATGGCGTTTCTGGCGGAGGGAATTCCCACCTTCTGGAACACGCGCACGAAGGGGCTTTCACCCATATCGATCTGCGTCCAAGGGACGATTCCAACGACCAGCGCGAGTCCAGCAACGTAGAAAAGCACGAGCGCGGTGACGGTGTTGCGCAGAGCTTTAGGAACGGCCTCCTTGGGATTAGCGGCCTCACCCGCGGTGCTTCCTACAACTTCGATGCCAAAAAAACTGAAGAGCCCCAGGATGACACCGAGGCCGACCCCTTTCCAGCCATTGGGCATGAATCCGCGGTACGCGGTGTAGTTGGGGAAACCGACCTTGGGGAATCCGATACCGAATAGCAAAGCGGACCCGAGGAGGAGAAACGCGAGGATGGTCACAATCTTGACCATGGAGAGCCAATATTCGAAGGTTCCAAGATTCCCGATGTGGATGGTGTTGACGTAGAGAATCAGCAGGGAAAACAAGCCAATCCAAATCCACGCAGGTGTTTTCGGGAACCACAGCTTGCAGTAGATCGCTGCGGCGACGACTTCGCTGCCCACCACGACCATCATGCAGAGCCAATAGGTGAGGCGAATGGCAAAGCCGGCCCAAGGATTCAGGTATATTTCCGCATACAGTCCAAAGGAGCCGGCGGTTGGATGGGCCGCGGCCATTTCCGCGAGGGCCCACATCATTGGCAAGGCGATAAGGGCACCGGCCACAAAGCTCAGGATCACCGCCGGCCCGGCCAGCTTGACAGCGATGGCACTGCCCAGGAACAGACCGGTGCCGATGGTGCTTCCAAGGCCGAGCATCGCGAGCTGGACAGGCGTGAGGTTGCGCTGCAGACCGGACTCGCGGGCGACGATGGTCGCGGGCCGGCCGTTTTCGGCGGCTGCCGGGATGTCGAAAGCGGGTTCGCTCATGGCGAGGCATCGTAGCAGAAACACGAGCGATCTTCTCCATTTTGACCTGAACGTTAGGCCAGTGAACGCATGCAACACAGACTGTCCTTCGAAGCGCTCGCGCCTCATCGTGCGCATTTCTAGAATCAGGGGGTGGCGCGGGACCCCAGGCGGCGCCACGGAGGCGGTCATGAAGGCCCTGCTTGCTTTGATTATCATTTACATCGGCACGTTCTTCCTCGTTATTCAAGGATCGTCACAAGATTCCGCGCAAGCAGCACCTCAGAGCACGAGCGCTCCGCAGTCCAGCTCCGCCATCGACCGGGTAAAGGAGGCGGACATTCGCTCGTTGATGGAACTGGTTGGAGCACGCGATATGGTGCAGGACGGGGCCAACAACGCCATCGAACAGTCGCGGGAAAAGCTGCTGGCCACGGTGCCGAGCAACGAAAAAGGCCAGGCTTTTGTGAATGCGTTCTCGGTGAGCTACCAAAGGAAATTTGACGCTGATCAGGTGACCGAGCAGTTGGTGGAGATTTACGACGAGCACTTTACCGACGACGAAATCAAGGGGCTTCTGCAGTTTTATGGTTCGTCCCTGGGCCAGAAAGTCGCCGCGGAGATGCCCAAGATCAGCCGGGGAACCCAGGCGGCAGTCCGCACAGCGAGCGGCAAAGCGGCGCGTGAAGCCTTGGCGGAAGTGAAGCAGCAGAATCCGGAAGTCGGGCAATCGGCGCGGCTCGGCAACGGCCAAGGGCGATTGCAGCAACGGCGAGGGCAAAGGCCGCAATTGCAGGCGGCTCAGCAGGAACAGGATCCCCAGTAAGAACCTCTTTTTTTCATTAGGACTCCAAAAGCGCTTCTTAGGAGATTAGAAGCGCTTTTTGATTTTTATGTCGATGCCGAATGTACCGTTTTGATCACGCAGGCCGACGATGGAAACGTTGCGGTCCACGTTGTACTCCACCTGAATGACCTGCTGCTGCGTCGAACTCACATTCGAAACATAAGTGATGGTGAGATTGCGGGCGATTTGCTGCTCCACGGTAACGCGCGCCGCGGCGTTTTGTTCCGATCCGGTAGAACCAACTTCCGCAAGCCCGGGATCCACGCGAAAACGAGTGATGCCAAACAGCTGCTGGACGGGTCCGCTCAGCTTGCTAGAAAGCGCCTCCGAAAGAATTGCCGAAGCATTGGCCGTACCGCTTGACGAAGTGCCCGCACCCCGGTTTGCCGCTGACTCCGCGGTGGTTTGCCCCAAGGCCAGCAAGGTGATGATATCGTTCGTGGGCAAGGGAGGATCCGAGCGATAGGCCAGCGTAAGCTTGCTGGCAGGGCCATTGAAATTCAAGGTGATCTCATACTGCTCGATGGTGGTCGTTGCTTCGACATTCAGAACGGGATCCAGGCGAAAAGGATTCGCAAAATTCAAGTCGCCCCGCGAGACGCGGTACCGATTACCGGCAAAATTCAAATTGCCCGAAAGAATATGGATGTGACCGAGCAGGATGGGATGCTCCCAGGTTCCGCGCACACGGAGATTGGCGTCGGCCTGCAGTTCCGCGCCAGGCCATTCCATACGGGCATCGGGCGCGGAGAGCGCTTCGACGTCGAACTGCAAGTTGCGCAAATAGGGCGAGGCGGTGGACGGACCGGTAATTCCTTCCTTTGCCGAGACGAGCATGCCCGCGACTTGGAGGCCCTGCGCGAGAGTGACGCGCTCAATCATCACCCGGCCCGAGAGAACAGCGGCGGTTGGCGTGCCGGTCAGCCGCAGAGTTCCGCCCGCCAGCCAACTCATACCTTCAGGATAGCGGATGCGCACGCGATCGGAGCGCACGTTGACGTCATAGCGCAGTGGAGTCTCCGCGTAATTCACGGTGCCGGAAAGGTGGAGCGTCCCTCCGCCGGATTCGGCGCTTACGTTTTCAAAGTACAGGCGCGTGGCATCGAAGACCAAATCGCCCTGCATAGCATTGAGCCCGGTGGGAAAATCCGCCGCCCGAGCGGAGGCGTTTTCGATGTGCACGCGGCCGGTGATACGCGGGCGGTCCAATGTTCCTTCGAAGGAGGCATTGACCTGGGCTAGGCCGCGCGCATCCAGATCCGGCACGTAACCGCCGAGGAGGCGGAGGTCCAGTCCACCGTTCAGATGCAATCCGAGCGTGCGGCGACCGGCGAACTGGACAGACCCGGCAATTTGCAGATTCGTGTCCGTACCGCGAAACGTGACGGGTTCAATCTCGAGAGAATCGCGCGTGGAGCGAAAGTGAACTACCCCGGTGTTTTCCAGGTGGACATTGGCGTAATTCATGGCCATGCGTGAGAAATTTGCGTCTACGGCGATGCTCTCGGAATGCTGAAGCGCGCCGTTCACCGAAATATCCCCATCGGCATTGGCATGCCCGCTGAATTTTTCCAAGTGCAGCGCCGTGAGCAAGAAGGGATCCAAGTCAATGTTTTTGATGGAGATTTTTCCGTTCAAGTTGTAGGGTTCGGAGAGCATGAGCGTGGAACCACCGGATATTTCTCCGGTGGCCATGGCGGAGCTCAATTCCAGATGCGCCGTCGCGCCATCGGACTTCAAATGGCCTTCAAAACTGCCGATCACCGACTGTCCCACCCTAAGATCGACGACGCGAAGGGTTCCGTCGGCCGTGGGCGCTTGAAAGGGGCCGCCGGCCTTCAAGCGGAAACTCAACTGGCCGCCCACCGGCAAACGACGCGATTGCAGCTCTTCAAAATTTTCCAGCGGCAGACCCGCACCCACTAGATCGGCGGAGAAGGTTTTCTCTCCGAAACGATAATCGGCTGAACCGGTAATGATTCCGGCGCCGCGGCTGGCTTCTTTTCCGGGCGGGAAAAATCGCAATTCTGCATTAGCGATGTGCGCTTCGTCCGCGCCGAGGTTGAGCTGCCCGCGCAGGCGGTTGAAGGAAAGTCCATACACTTTGGCGTCGGCCAGATCAAAAAGGCCCGTTACGTTTGGCTCTGCCCGCGTTCCGCGCCCGTGAAATTGGCCCGTCAATAAACCTTTCACACGATAGGATATCCGCGACCATTGCTGGAGATCTTCGATGGGCGCTTTTTCAAAGCTAATATCTGCGGTCCACTCGTTCTTAGGCCGGAAATTCCATTTCGTCAGGGACAGGTTGGCCTCGAGGGAGGCCTCCGTATCGCCGCGGCGGGCCGTTCCATGAAGCAGAACCAGCCGTGTGGGGGAGTAAGTTAAATCACCTTCGAGAAAGTCCACGAATGCGCCATCGTAGCGAGCGTTTTCAACCCGTAGGTGGCCTTGAAACGTGGCGCCGGAATATGGACCAGTAATCTTGCCTTCCCATTTCGCACTTCCGGACATGGGTTTGGTGGCTTCTTGCGACGCCGGCACGCCCTCGCGCAAGCCATTGATGAAATCCTTGAAGGTTTCCAGTGCCTGGGTTTCGAATTTCGCGTTCAAAGCGGAGTTTCGCGGGGCCAGGAGGCCGTCGACAGCGCCGAGGGAAGAAGGCGTTTCGAATTGACCGGAGCTGATAAAAAGGGTGTTCGGGTCATAGCGATAGTGAAGTTGCCACGAACCGCGGACCGGCTGGTGCCGTTCGGCAAGCTGCTCGGGATAATCCCAAACACTTTTTGCCGAGACTTCGAAGTGCCGGAAAGGGCCGGTCCAGGTTTCCACGGAGTCTGCGGTAATGCGCGCATCCCAGTGCAATTCGTCCACGGGGAAATTCCGGTGCTCGATGCAAGGTAAAATGGGTGCCAATTTCATGCCTTCGACGTGCGTCTGCGCCCGGAACTTCAAGCCCTCCCACTGCAGGTTCACGCGGCCGGTTACGGACCCTCCAAACGCGCCCGCAAAAAAATCCGGAATCTGGAGACCCGCATTGTCCACATGGTAGGTGCCGCGGCTCGCCAGCCCTTTGGCGTGAAAAATCTCGTAGGGTAAGGCGATATCTTGGGTGGCATAGGTCCCGCTGCCATTGAACTTGTTGCCGGTGAATTGACCTTGGCCATGAAGATCGACCCGCCCGGTTGGTATCTTGGGATCGCGCAGGGTGTCACGGAAGTCGACGAGTTCCAGCCATCCGCGGTAACGATAAAGCCACTTCGGATTGGCCAAGCCGTTCATCTCCGCCTGCGCATCAATGCGGGAATGGCCTGCATTGAGCATGCCCTGTTCGAGTGCAAAACCATCACGCGAGAGGGTGAATTTTGCAGTCAAGCCCACGGGCAATGGCGCAAAGCGTTTCGAATCGAATTCCACGGTCTGCCACTCGAGATTGCCGAGATAGAGTGGATAGTCCTGCGTTCCGGCCGCGTCCAGTGAAAACTGCAGATCGCCCCCATGCACGGTTATTGGTGTCTTCACGTCGTTGAATAGAACCCATCCGTCGGTGAGCACAAGGCGATGCACACGCAGCTGGAAGAGTGTGTCCTTCCATTGCCGCTTTGACAAGCCAGGTCGTGCCGGCATTGGCACATTGCTGGCTCCGTTCTTTCCAACGACAATATGCACATGCGGCTGCTGAACCAGAAGCTCGTTCAGCGAGATCCTTCTGCCCCAAAACGAATCAATGCGCAGCGCGGCCTGAACTTCGCTTGCAGAAAACAGAGGCTCGCCAGCCGACTCAGTTCCGTGGATCATCAAGCCGCGGATGGTCATGCGCATGGCCAGCCAGCGGATGGACATGGCCCGGAATTCCACCCTTCCACCGGAGGCTCCTTCCAAACGGCTGATCAGGAGCCGTTCAAGCAGGGGGTTGCCAGCGCCGCTGCCGAAAAAGATCACGAGCCCCATAATCGAGAGAACGGCGAGCACCCAAGGGGTGTGAATGATCCAGCTCCAAATCGCGTGGCGGCTCCGTTGTTTCACTTCGCCACCCCCGCAAGTAGGTTCTCGATGCGCAGGCGCAGCCGGCTTTCTTTCAGCCATTGCTCCGCTTGTTGGTTGATGCCGTTTTGGACCAGGGCCTCTTGAACGGAATCCCGCGCCTCGTCCAGCGAAGGCGGTTCTTGCCCGCGGGCCCTAGCGCGGGGCACGATGGCAGTTTGGTAAAAGTCTTCTACTTCTTTGGGATCGATTTGCACTGCTGGGCGAAAGCGGGAATCCAGATAATCGCTTAAATAGAGTTGTGAAGATACCATGGCCCGCACGTCCAGCTCGCTGAGCCCCGCCTGTTTCCTTCTCGCTTCGTATTCCTGTTGCGAGGCAAATGAGCTCCGGAGACGGCTCAGACTGTGTTCGATTTCCGCATCCGAGGGATGCGGAGCATGCGAGGCGTCGGCCTCCGTTCGAACGATCCATTGATCGATGAGGCGGTCAAGAATTTGCGCGTCAGTTTCTGATTTGCCATTGAGGAACTGCTGGTAGCGGCTGAGGGCGCGAATGTCGCTCAGCAGGATGACGTCGTTCTCCACCCGAGCCACAATGCGATCCACGACTTCTTGTGATGAAAACCGGGCACTCGCACTCGCAATCGCCATGGCCACCGCGAGCAAAAACCCGTGAATCGCTAACACGCGCATCAGAAACTGGGCCCTAAACTGAAGAAGATTTGAAAGCCGGGCAACCGTGTGCTTTTTTGGCCGAGGGAACCAGCCACGCAACTAGGCGCATTGGAAGGACAAGGAATCGGTACGATAAATAAGGGCCGATTGAGCTGATAGCCGAGATCGATGCGAATCGGTCCGACAGGCGTCTTATAACGGAAGCCGAGGCCCGCGGTGTGCGAGAAGTAGTTCAGCTCGTTCGAACAATTCGTCACGCACATCGGCACATTGGTCGAGCTTGGGGGCTGGGACGGATTCTGCAGGGCCAGAGCTGGGCTCGGCAGATTTGTGCGAAACGAGATGCGGCTCAGGCGGCTGTATCCGTTGCCGCCATCGTAGAAAAAGGCCCCGCCGAGAGAGGTCCCCAGAAATGGCAGGCGCATCGGAAAACGAAACTCCTGGTTCAGCACCAGCAGAGCCTGGCCTCCTACGGGAAACCCGCTGACGGAGTCTCGCGGACCGGCCTGATTGAGAGCGAATCCGCGTAAAGACGTGCCGCCTCCGGCAAAGAAGCGCTCTGGCAGCGGAATTACGATGGGCAGCGGCGGCGTTGTCGGTGCGGGAAAACTCAAGGATACGGTTTCGCGATAAGGCCCGAGGATGCCAAAGCGAATCGAACGCGCAAAACTGAACCGCCGCTTGATAGGGTGATAGCTAGAGTTTTGATAAAAGAACCGCAGAAAACTGGCACTCGAACCAATGTACGTGTCGGCCACGCCAAAATCCGCACTGTTAAAACTGCCTTTGGAGGCATCGGCGGGATTGTCCCGCGAATCGCGAAACCAGGTGACCCCGAACTGCGAGACCAGCGTAGGCTGGTTGAACAGCGGAATTTCCTGACTGGGAATCTTAAGGTCGGAAACACGCACCTGGCGGAAGGCGTAGCGAAAAAGCACGGTCGTCAGCGCGGTAACCTGATCGGTCAACTGCACCGAACCCTCGTAACGCTGTTCGGTAAAGGTATTGATGTCGCGCGTCTTTTCCGCGAAAGCGGTGGCCTGAAAACTGAGATGGGAATCGCCAAAGGTGTTGGGTGCGGAGTATCCCAGCAACGCGCGCCCTTGCAGCGTGCTTCCGCGCAGCTTGAAGGAGAGAGTGCCCGCGCGTCCGGTTAAGTTGAGTTTGCTGACTTCCAGGATGCCGCGCGGCGCCGCCTCAACCTGGCCACCTGTCGGATTCGTCGTGCTGGCAAGCCGCTGAACTTCGAATCCTCCGCCGTAGGCCACCGTGTAGCGCTTGGCCTCTTCGACGAGAACGGCGATGTTTTTGTCTACATCAGTTCCCGTGGGATTCTGGGGCGCAATGGTCACGCGATTGAAGATCCCAAGGTTGTAAAGGCGCCGCTGGGACTCGACGACGTCGCCTTCGCGCAAGGGCTCGTGCACTTTGATGCGCACCTCCCTGCGGATCACGCCAGGCCGGGTGTGTTGGTATCCACTGATCAGAACACGGCGCACGCGCGTCTGCGGACCTTCTTGAATATGATAGCCCAGCCTTACTTCCTCGGCTTGCTCAACCGGAAGTTTTGATTCCTTCACTGCCTCTTGCTTTTTTTCCGCCAGGGGCGGCGAACCCTGATGAGCACGGGGAGAAGTTTCCGGTGATGCCGCACTGGTTGGGACGCGTTCTGCGGTCGCCGAAAAGGTGGCCTCGGGAAAGCCTTCGTTGAAATAAAGAGCCAGGATATTGGCGCGGTCGGCGGCTACGCCGAAATCCGAATAGGGCTGACCGGGGGTCGACCCAACGACTCCCATTAGCTCTTCTTCCTTGAAGGCATGTATTCCTTCGATGGCCAGTGAGGCGACTCGGGTTTGCTTTCCTTCCTGGACCGTGAAGCTGATGAACAAGTCTCCTTCTTTGCCCTTGTAATTGTCCTCTACGTGGGGCGTGACTTTGCCGTCCAGAAAGCCGTTGGCCTGATACAGGCTTTGCATGGATTGCGCATCGGCATCCACAAGCCGCCGGCTGAACCGGCCGGGGGAACCAAAGGCTCCCTGGAAAATTTGCAGCCGGCTCTTCAGCAATTCCGTGTCGAAGTACTTGTTCCCGGAAATCTCAATGCCTACCAACTTGTGCTTGTCGCCTCGTTCCACCGTGTAGAGTATCGTTTCTTGTGTCCCATGCCAGGCGCTGGTTTTCACGTCGTGCATTTCGATCTTGTAACTGACGTCGGCATCGAAGTACCCCTCGCGTTCCAGCCGCTCCCGAAGGTTCCGTTTCCCTTCTTCGAGAAGGTCGGGGTCGACGGCGCCTTCCTGATAAATGGGGATCAATCTCTTGAGCTCGCCTTCGGAAAATTTCGTGCCGCTCACGGAGACTTCCATGCGCGGCCCTTGTGTCACTTCCAGGAAAATGGGAATGGCGTTCTTTGCGGCATCGTAATCTCCCCGCTGGACCGTGACACGCGCGCTGAGATGGCCTTTTTTCGCAAGAAATTTCCTGACGCGCGCCGTGCCACGTTGCAAACGCGCCGAGGTGACGGCCTGGCCCGTCTTTATCTTGAACCGAGAGAGAATGCTGGCATCCTTGTACGCCGTATCATTCTTCAGTTGGATGCTTGTAACACGCGCCCGAGGACTCGACTTCACGTGAACAACAATATCCATCTGGTGCGTCTCGGGGTGGGCGACCGCTTCGGCAGATGCCTTCGCCCGGTACAAACCCTCCTCGCGAAGCGTTTCGCGCAAACGCTCCAGCGCCTCGTCCACAATCTGTTTTCGGTAAGTTTGCCCCAGGCCAATTTGCATGGCGGCCGCCGCAGAGGCTTCGCTGGGCGGCGGCTCCAATCCTTCGAGGCGCACCACATTGACAAACAGGTTTTCCCGCGCCACGAAGTCTAGCCTCGCGCCATCGGTCACCGGCGCAACAACGGCCTGCAAATCTGCATAATCTCCGGTTCGATAGAGCGCCCGCAGGCTTTCCGCGACTTTTTGCCGATCCAGAGGCTTTCCGATCTCCACGGTGATGCCCGACGGTGATTCCGCAAGGACCGTTCCGTCTTCTCGCACGATGCGAACGGCGACGAGCAGCGGCTCGGCCGCTACTTTTTCGGAAGCGGTCGCCTGCGGTGCTGGTTCCTGTGGATGGATGGGCGCCGCTCCCATCAGGAGCGCGAGCGTGATAATCCCTGGCATCCTCTTGGCCCAGCGCAAATCGCATCCTTCCTTTCGCTCAGACGAAGCGTAGCATAGGGGCGTTGCCTCCCCGCTGCCCTTTGGCGCTATGATGTTACTTGGCAGGCCTGTCTGTTTGGCCAGTCGGGACCGCACCATCCGTGAACGATTCTCACCAGGAAAAATACTCGCGCCAGATGCTGTTTGCCGGGATTGGCCCCGGGGGCCAGCGCCGCCTGCTCGCCTCACGCGCGACCATCGTTGGTTGCGGAGCCATCGGGGCGGCCGCCGCGAACCTTTTAGTTCGCGCAGGAGTAGGTTCCGTCAAAATCATTGACCGCGACTTCGTAGAGCCCTCCAATCTCCACCGCCAGACGCTGTTCGACGAGTCCGACGCCTCCAAGGCACTGCCGAAGGCCATTGCCGCCGAGCACAAACTGCGGGCAATCAATTCCAGTGTCGAGGTGAAGGGCGTTATAGCCGATCTTAGTCCGCAAAATGCCGAGGAGCTTCTTTCTGGCTGCGACCTCATCCTCGACGGTACCGATAATTTTGAGACGCGCTTCCTGATCAATGATTTTGCCGTGAAGTCCGGTCAGCCGTGGATTTACGCCGCTGGGGTTGCCAGCTACGGCGTGACCATGACCATCCGGCCGGGACTCACGCCCTGCCTCGCCTGCCTTCTCGAATCCGGAACCCCCTTGCACTCCCTGGAAGAAACCTGCGACACCATCGGGGTGCTCGGGCCGATTGTGAATCTTATTGCTTCCTGGCAAGTCGCCGAAGGTTTGAAGATTTTGGCGGGCCACCCCGAGGCTCTTCATGGCCGGCTGCTCTCCGCCGATGTCTGGACTGGCCACATGCAGTCCATAGGCTTGGCCCGCAATCTCGCATGCCGGGCCTGCGCCAGGCACGAGTACCCCTATCTCGTAGGAGAGGCCCAGCCGCACATCACCCTCTGCGGCCGCGATTCGGTACAGATCCACGAGCGCAGCCGGGCCCTCAACCTTGCGGCGCTCGCCCTTCGCTTGCAGCCGGTGGTCGAGGATGTCCGCCAGAATGATTTCCTTATCCGCTTCCGCGTCGCGCCATATGAAATGACCGTTTTCGCGGATGGGCGCGCGATTCTTAAGGGCAGCAAAGACCCGGCGGTGGCGCGCTCGCTCTACGCGCGCTACTTAGGCGCTTAAAACCTTTTTTCTCCAGCGGGGCGTGAACTTAGCGAGGATGATTGGAGCGACCGAACGAGCTTCGCATGCTCGCGCGATCCAGGTTTTCACGCAGGTTCATGAGCGTCAGAAAAGTGCTTAGAATCCGCGCCTTCAAATCATCGGTCAAGTGCAGTCCGCTCGTCGCCACCCGTGCCAGTCGCTCGCCGTGCTCGGTAATAAAGCGCATGATTTCCCGTTGGCGCTCCGGAGGCGTATTGCCCAGCGCCGTTTCGCGGCGCATTTCGCCGCAGCTGGTTTCCAGAGCCAGCGTGAAGTGCAGGACGCACAACTTCTGCTCGCCGAGTGCCGGAGGCGAGTCGTTCTTGCATCCTGTGATTTGGCAAGTGGTTCCCATGGGGCCCGAGGCGCACGACGATAATTAACATTCCCCGCCCCGAAAATCCAGTGGCCATCGGGGCAGATGCGCCGAATCTTACATCGGCAGGTGAACTGGCAGGGCCACAAGAAATTTGCACTTTCCTATTGACAACAATATGCAATAGATTGCATAAATATACATGCGTTGGGAGAGGCCATGGGGGCAGGAAAAACATTTCGCCAAGGCCAAATCCTCCGTTTGGTGACGGGTCAACGCATCGCCAATCAGGAAGATTTGCGCCGGCGCTTGGCCGCGCAGAAAATGCGCGTCACCCAGGCTACGCTTTCCCGCGACTTGCAGGAACTGCACCTGGTGAAGACCCAAGAAGGATACAAACAGGCTTCGGTTTTGCCGGAAGAGCCCACTCCTTTGCCTTCGCTGGCCCGGGCGCTGGCTGAGTTTCTGCTGGACTTCCGTCCCGCGGAGAATCTTCTCGTGCTGAAAACTCCGCCCAGCGGCGCGCAACCTCTGGCCGCCGCCGTCGATGCCGCTAAATTCACGGAAATCGCCGGAACCATTGCCGGGGACGACACCATCCTGATCATTACGCCCAATAAGAAGACTCGCGAGTCCCTCCAAAGGAAGCTGGAAGCCCTGGTCAAATGAGGGACCCTCGACAAATCGCGGTTGTAGGCGTCGCAGGCTACAGCGGCCTGGAACTGGCGCGCATCTTGCTGCGCCACCCCGCGCTGCAGACCCCGGTTTTTTATGTTCGGGATGCAAACGGCACGAAATGCCTGTCCGAACGCTTTCCCCAGTTCCGCGGTTGGGGCGAAGCGCCTCTGCGGCTCCTCTCGGTCGAAGCCATCACTTCGAGCGGCGCGGGCATAGCGTTCCTTGCCACCCCGCATGAAGCCTCTGCTGAGTTGGCGCCGCCCTTGCTGCAGGCGGGGTTGCGCGTCGTCGATTTGAGCGGCGCGTTTCGCTTCCGTGGAGCGGAGACGTTCACTTCCTGGTATAAGCTGCCTGCTCCCCATGCGGAGTGGCTGAGCGAAGCCGCTTATGGCATCCCTGAGCTCTATTGCGAGGAAATCGCGGCGGCGCGGCTGGTTGCTAATCCCGGCTGCTATGCCACGAGCGTCATTTTGGCGCTGCGGCCGCTCACGGACGCCGGCTGGATCGCGCCGAACACCTCGGTCGTTTGCGACTGCAAATCGGGGGCCAGCGGAGCCGGCAAAGATCCCCGGCGCGATTTGCACTTTGTGGAAGTAGACCAGAATTTTAAGGCTTACGGCGTTTTCACGCATCGCCACACGCCGGAAATCCTTGAACATACCGGCTTGAGCGAGTCGCAGGTGGTCTTCTCGACACACTTGTTGCCGCTCGCGCGCGGAATTCTTTCCACCATTTACGTCACGCTCAAGCAGCCACGAACTGTTGCCGAAGTCGAAGAACTCTTTCGGCGGTTCTACGCCGGACGGCCCATGGTACGCATTTGGCCTGCCGGCACGCTGCCCGAGTTGCAGCACGTCGCGCATACGAATTTTTGCGATATCGGCTTTGCTCTGGATTCTTCTGGCCGCCGCTTGGTTCTGGTCTCCTGTCTCGACAATCTCGGGAAGGGCGCAGCCGGCCAGGCGGTCCAGAATTTGAACCATATGCTAGGCATCGAGGAGCAGACTTCACTTCAATGAGAACGGTAATCAAATTCGCGGGAGCGTTGCTGGAAGATGATGCCACGGTGCGCAACCTGGCTCGTCAGGTTGCAGCACTGGCTCGAGAAGGCCACGAAATTCTCGTGGTGCACGGCGGCGGGAAACTTTTCACCGCCACTCTCAAGCGCATGGCTATCGAAAGCAAATTCATTGGCGGCCTGCGCGTGACGGATCGCGAAACGCGCGATGCAGCGATCATGGTATTCGCCGGCTTGCTGAACAAAAAACTTGCGGCTGCGATTTCCGCGGAAGGCCAGCCCACCGTCGGAATTTCCGCCGCGGACTCTCGTTGTTTTCTCGCTGAACCCATGGTGCACAACGAAGTGGAAGGGGGGCTCGGCTACGTCGGCTATCTCACCGCCTTGAATCTGCCCTTTATCGAGTCGCTTTGGCGTGAAGGGCTCCTGCCCGTAGCCCCTTGCCTGGGAATCGGCTTGGACAACGAAATCTACAACATCAATGCCGATCATATGGCTGCAGCGTGCGCGGAGTTCCTCAACGCCGACCAATTGATCTATCTCACGGACGTCGCGGGCGTCCTTGACGGCGAGAAAGTTCTCTCCGTGGTTGCCTGCCAGGAGATCGACCGCCTGGTGCTGTCGCGCGTCGTTTCCGGAGGCATGGTTTTGAAGTTGGAAGCCGCCAAGCGCGCCATCGAAGGCGGAGTGCGCCAGGTTCGGATTGTGGGGGGCACGGCCCCGAAGGCCTTGTTGCTTGCCGCGCATCCCAAAGAACTTGCTTCGGTTCCCGGTACTCGCGTGCTGCGGCATCTCCATTCCGCCACGCAAACGGCTTTCACGGCTGCATGATGCGCAACTCATCCAAGAAAAGACCGAAAGCACAACCGCCGCGGAAAGCCAAGAAATTGTCGGCACCCCTTTCCAAGCCGGACGTGCGCCTGTTGGACGCCGAGAAGTTTCTGCTGCCCACCTACAAGCGCCAGCCTGTAATCATGTCTCACGGACGTGGCGCTTATGTTTTTGACTCCACCGGCAAAAAGTATCTCGATTTTCTTGGGGGCATCGCCGTCAATGCCCTCGGCCACGCCCATCCACGCATCGTCAAAGTGATTCGCCGCGAGGCCGCGCGCGCGATTCATCTCTCGAACTTCTACCACAACGAGTTTCAAGGCCCGCTGGCGCGCAAGCTCACCGAGTGGTCCGGTCTAGATCGCGTGTTCTTCGCCAATAGCGGCACCGAAGCGATTGATGGAGCAATGAAGCTGGCGCGGCTTCTCGGCCGCAAGCCCGAAGAAGAACCGGCCGGAGCACCCGCAAAAAAGCATCGCTTCCTCGCGCTGGAAAATTCGTTTCATGGGCGCACTTTCGGCGCCATCAGCGTTACCGCTACAGAAAAATACCGCTTGCCCTTCGCGCCTGTCGTTCCGGGAGTCGAGTTTGTTCGCTTCAACGATGTTGCCGACCTTGAATCGAAGTTTGGCGACACCGTGTGCGCCATCCTGATCGAAACGGTTCAGGGCGAGGGCGGCATCTATCCCGTTAGCGAAGCCTTCTGGAACCGTGCCAGGGCTCTAGCTACCCAACACGGCGCGCAGCTAATTGCCGACGAGATTCAGTGCGGCCTCGGCCGCACTGGCCGCTACTTTGCCTATCAAAAATTCCCTTCAAAGCCGGACATTGCTTTGATCGCCAAACCGCTGGCCGCCGGTTTGCCTCTTGGCGCTATTCTCACGACCGAAACCGTTGCCGCTCGCGTGTCCCCCGGCATGCACGGCACAACTTTTGGCGGCGGGCCGCTTGCTTGCGCCGTGGCCCTCGAATTTCTGAGCATCGTTGAAGAGGAACAGCTTCTTGAGAATATCCGCACGCGCAGCGCGGAACTGCGCGAAGGTCTCGCAGAGCTCGCTTCGCGATTCGACTTTATCCGCGAAATCCGTGGCGAAGGGCTGATGATCGGCATCGAGCTTTCCGTGGAAGGCGCGCCGTTTGTCGCTGAAGCCATGGAGCTCGGCTTGCTCATCAACTGCACGCACGACTTTACTCTTCGCTTCCTGCCGCCGTTTATTATCACGCGGGCCCAGGTGCGCGAATTCCTAAAACTCTTCGAAATCGTTCTTGCCAAAACTCCAAAGCAGGCTTCTGCTTTGGATGCTGGTAAGTCTGCCATTCCGCAGGGCGCGGCGCATGTCGCCGCAAGAGGATAAACCGAATGACTGCAACCCCACTCGTTGCTCCTATTTCCCTATCAACCGATCTCCTCACCGGAGCGGAATGGAGCCCCGCGCACACGCGCGAACTTCTTCACCTCTCGGCAGACATCAAGGCGCGGCCCGTTCGTTATGCCTCCACGCTGCACGGCAAGTTCATTGCCTTGATTTTCGAGAAGCCCTCGCTGCGCACGCGCGTCACGTTCGACGTCGGCATCCAGAGCATGGGCGGTGCCGTAGTCTTCCTCGACCACACGCAGGCTTCTGCCTCGCTCGGCAAGCGCGAGTCCATCGCCGACGTGGCGCGCAACCTCGACCGCTGGGTCCACGGCATCGTGGCCCGCGTCTATTCGCAAAAAGTGCTGGAAGAAATGGCCGCAAATGCCAGCATTCCCGTGATCAACGCGCTTTCCGACAAGTTTCATCCGTGCCAGGCACTGGCGGATTTCTTCACCCTCGAAGAACGCTTTGGCGCTTTGCGCGGCTTCAAGCTGACGTATGTAGGCGACGGCAACAATGTTTGCCACTCCTTGATGTATCTTGCCGCGCGCCTAGGCGTTCATTTCCGCGTGGCCACGCCGCCGAATTACGCGCCTGACCCTCAGGTAGTATCCGACAGCAAGCGCGTGGCGCGTGAGACGAAGGCGAAAATCGAGATCATGCACGACGCGCGTGAAGCCGTCGCCGGTGCCATGGCCGTCTACACCGACGCTTGGACTAGCATGGGCTTTGAAGCCGAAGAGGAAGTTCGCGCCAAGATTTTTCAGCCTTACCAGGTCAACAGCGAACTGCTGTCGCTCGCTTCTCCGGACGCTGTGTTCATGCACTGCCTTCCGGCGCATCGCGGCCTCGAGGTTGCTCCGGAAGTGCTGGACGGCTCGCAATCCGTCGTCCTCGACCAATCCGAAAACCGCATGTATGTGCAGAAAGCCATTCTGCACACTTTGTTCTGACATGGAAATGCGCTCGGACGTTTCGGATCGAACTATCTTTGATTTTCTTTGTGGGAGCGCAGCAATGCTGCGCCCTATCTTGGCAACCACCATCGCAAGTGAGGAATCGTGAACCAGCAACAAAACAGAACGAAAAAAGTCGTGCTCGCGTATTCCGGAGGCCTGGACACCTCCATCATCATTCCCTGGCTCAAGGAAAATTACGGCTGCGAAGTCATCGCTGTGATTGGTGACGTCGGCCAGCGGGAGGATCTCGAGGCTGCGCGCAAGAAGGCGCTTGCTACCGGGGCGTCCTCTGCTTTCGTCGAAGATCTTCGCGAAGAATTTGTTCGCGATTACATCTGGCCGACGTTGCGCGCCGGGGCCATTTATGAACACACCTACCTGCTCGGCACTTCCATGGCCCGGCCGGTGATCGCCAAGCGCCAGGCGGAAATCGCCCTCAAGCTGGGTGCCGACGGCCTTTCCCACGGCTGCACCGGCAAAGGCAACGACCAGGTGCGGTTCGAGTTGGCGTACAAAGCCATCGCGCCCAACGTGCAGATCATCGCCCCTTGGCGAGAGTGGGACATCCATTCGCGCGAGGACGCTATCGCTTACGCCCAAAAGCACAACGTTCCCGTCGAGCAGAGCAAGAGAAATATTTACAGCCGCGACCGCAACATCTGGCATCTCAGCCACGAAGGCGGCGAGCTAGAAGATCCCGCCAACGCGCCGGAAGAGGCCATGTGGCAGTGGGTGGTTTCTCCGGAAAAGGCTCCGGACAAGCCTGAGGAGGTAGAGATCGCATTTGAGTCCGGCACTCCCGTCTCCGTCAACGGTACAAAACTCGGCCCCGTCGATCTTTTGAACAAGCTCAATGAAATTGCGGCAAAGCATGGCATCGGCCGCACCGACCTCGTCGAGAATCGCCTCGTCGGCATGAAATCGCGCGGTGCCTACGAAACTCCGGGCGGAACGCTGCTGGTGAAAGCGCACCAGGAGCTTGAACGCCTCACCGTGGACCGCGAGACCGCGCACTTCCAGCAGGCGCTCTCGAATCGCTACGCCGAGCTGGTTTACTACGGCTTGTGGTTCTCGCCGTTGCGCGAGGCGCTCGACGGCTTCTTCGATGTTGCCCAGCAGCGCGTCACCGGGGCCGTGGGCTTGAAACTCTGGAAAGGCACACTCAACGTCACCAAGCGCGTTTCCCCGTTTTCGCTGTATCGCGCGGACCTAGCGAGTTTTACCATGGGCCGCTTCAACCCCAAGGACGCCGAGGGCTTCATCAATCTGTTTGCCTTGCCTGTTACCGTTCGTCCCAAGGCCAAGGCCGGCACTCAGTCGTAAATTTGTCATTTCGAGCGAAGCGAGAAATCTCTCTTCGATGAGCCGATAAGCAGACAGATGACCGAACGCAAAGACGACCGATTATGGGGAGGGCGCTTCGAGCGTGAGCCCAACGCTCAGTTCGACGCGTTCCAGCGCTCCTTTGCGGTCGACCGTCGGCTCCTGCCCTACGAAATTGCCGTGGACCGCGCCTGGGCCAAAGCGCTCGAACCTATCGGCATTTTCACCGCGGCGGAAGTGAGGCAAACGCTCGGTGCGCTCGACAGAATTCTCGAGCGTGCGAAAACCGATGCCGCGTGGTTCGAGAAAACCGGAACTGGCGCCGAAGACGTCCACCACTTCGTCGAAAAAGCTCTTGTCGAGGAACTTGGCCCACTCGGCTGGAAACTCCACACCGGCCGCAGCCGCAACGAACTCGTGGCCACCGATTTTCGCCTCTTGGTCATCGATGCTGCCGCTGAAATTCAACGCCAGCTCGACGAGCTCCTCAATGCGCTTCTGACGCAAGCTAAAGAACACCTCAGCGTGCCGATGGCGGGCATGACGCACATGCAGCACGCGCAGCCGATTTTGCTCTCGCACTTCTTGCTGGCCCACGCCGAAGCCTTCACGCGCGACATCCCGCGGCTGCAGCATGCAGCCGCCAGTGCAGACGCCTGCCCGATGGGTTCCGGCGCGCTCGCGGGAAATTCTTTTGGCGTCGACCGCAATGCCATTGCCCGCGAACTCGGCTTTTCTCGAATTACTGCCAACAGCCTGGATGCTGTCGGCGACCGCGACTTCGCGCTCGATTATCTCTTCGCGCTCACTGGAATTACGACGCATCTTTCGCGCCTCGCTGAAGATTTCATAATCTTCGCTTCGCAGGAATTCTCTTACGTCATTCTTCCTGACGAATATTCCACCGGCAGCAGCTTAATGCCGCAAAAGAAAAATCCCGACGCCTGGGAACTGATTCGTGGCAAAAGTGGCCGAATCAGCGGCGCATTGCTCGCCTTACTCACAACCCTCAAGGGCCTGCCGACCAGTTACCAGCGCGATTTGCAAGAAGACAAAGAAGCGCTCTTCGCTGCTCACGACCAAGTTGCCGATATGGTCGCGGTCGCGACTGGCGCTCTGGCGTCCACGAAGTTCAACGCAGAGCGCTTGCGTGCAGCCGCTTCCAATCCTGCGCTGCTCGCTACGGAAGCAGCAGACTATCTCGTGCGCAAAGGCATTCCCTTCCGCCAGGCGCACGACATCGTCGGGAAAGTCTTACGCCAAGCCGAAAAACAAGGCGTTTCGTTGATGGCTTGGCCGCTGGACAAACTCAAAGACATTTCCCCCGCGTTTGAAGCGGACTTGGTAAAGAGTCTCAGATTGGATGCAGCCCTTTCCGCAAAAAAAGTTCCGGGGGGCACCGCACCCGAAAGCGTGCGCGCCGCCATCGCCGATCTGGAAGCACGTCTCAACAAAAAAGCCATCAAAACAGGAGCCAAACCATGAGTCTACAATCCGCGCTTCACTTAGGAACCTTCCCACTCGTTTCAGAGGATCGGAGGTCCCTTCCGCGAGCGGCACGCTAGCCATCCGGACACCCCGCGAATGAACCATGCTCTCTCCGAAGCCGCGCTTCCCCGCGGATTCCGCTTCGCTGCGACCGCCTGCGGCTTGAAAAAAACCGGCGCGCTCGATCTGGCGATTTTTTCAAGCGATCTCCCCGCCTCTGCGGCTGCCGTGTTTACGCAAAACCTAGTGGTGGCTGCGCCGGTAACGCTGTCAAAAAAAAATTTACAACTTTCGGGTGGACGCATGCGCGCCGTGGTGGTGAACGCCGGAAACGCCAATTGCGCGACGGGTGCGCAAGGTGACGCGGCTGCGCTGCGCACGGTGGAAGAAACCGCGCGGCGACTGCGTGTGCAGCCACACGAAGTTTTTGTATGCTCCACGGGCGTGATCGGCGTACAGCTGCCGGTGGAGAAAATTCTTCGCGCGCTGCCCTCGCTCACACGCAATCGGCGCCCCTCGGCGCGCTCGTTCGCGGAGCTGTCTCTGGCAATATGCACCACGGACACGCGCCCAAAAACCGCAGCGGCCTCTTTCAAAATGGCCGGCAAGAGGATCCATCTAGTGGGCTGCGCCAAGGGCGCGGGGATGATTCATCCGAACATGGCGACCATGCTGGCTTTTGTGGCCACCGATGCGGCCATTTCGCCGGCGCTGCTGCAAAAGACGCTCAAGGAAGTAACGCAAAGGACCTTTAATGCCATCAGCGTGGACGGCGACACTTCGACGAACGACACGCTGCTTGTTTTGGCGAACGGCGAGGCCGGCGCGCCGTTAATCAAGAAGGGCAGCAAGGCACATCTCGCGTTCACCGCGGCGCTCCAAGAGGTTTGCCAGCCGCTCGCACTGCAAATCGTCGCCGATGGCGAAGGCGCGCAGCGGGTAATCGAAATCGAAGTGCGCCATGCGAAGAGCGAGGCTGCCGCGCGCCGCATTGCCGAAACGATTGCCACTTCGCCGCTGGTGAAAACGGCCTTCGCGGGTGGCGACCCCAATTGGGGCCGCATCTTCGCTGCCGCCGGCCGTTCGGGCGTGAAGTTCGATCCCGCGCTGGTGGACATCAAGATGGCGGGCATTCCCGTTCTCCGCAAAGGCCAGCCGCGGGAATTCAACGAGCGCACCGCCAGCAACAAACTCCTTGCCGACCACGTTCCGCTGGTCGTCGACCTGCATGCTGGCGACGCCCGCGCGCGCTACTGGACCTGCGACTTCACCTCGGAATACGTGCGCATTAATGCGAGTTATCGCACCTAATCGGTCCTACTGGACGTAAGAAACTGGCGCAGTGGGCGCAGTTCTTTTTGACTTTCGGCTTAGAGCGCTTGCGTATACAGAGAGGGTTCGATCGGCGACAATGTCCCAATTGAGACAAAGCTCGGCTCTTTTTCGCAGCTTTGCTCCGAGCTCGCATCTCCGCGAATGGTTGTTCAAAAGTTCCAGGACACACTCCGCAAGCTGCTGGGGGTTTTCTTCTTCCATCCAAACTCCATACTCTCCCAGGTGATCCGGGATTCCTGCCTTTCGCGTGCAAACCACGGGTAGCCGGTTGCCCGCAGCAACGGATGCGGGAAGCCCCGCAAAGCCTTCCGTGTAAGGCAAAATGAGCAAAAGACTGGTCTGGTAAAGCGGAATGATGTCCTCCATCGACAACTGATTGAGCCAAAGAACCTTGTCAGCCACGCCGAACCGTTGCGCCAATTGCAGGGCTGCTTCGGGAACTCTGTCTCCATAGTGCCCATGGATTTTTAGCGTGGGGAGGTCTGCGCCCAGGCGCTGTTTGAGGATGGACATGGCCTCAAAAAGAGTCTGAATGCCCTTGCCCGACATGAGCTTATGTCCGCCGTAAAAAACGAGCCCATCCCGGGGATTCTCGTCCGTGAACTCCGGAAGATCGACCCCTTGCAACACGACATGAATTCTCTCCGGCTGGACTCCGAGTCGGATCAACTTCTGCCTTATATCGTTACAGTGAACAATGACTGCGTCCGCCTTGTTATAAATCCCGTTTTTCTCGGGGATCTGGAGTTGATAGTAATCCAATTCATGAATCGTTATGACCCGCACGGCGCTCGAAGGTTGGCTCAGCCAATGGAAAACGACGCTCGAACCGTAGGCATTTAGGATTTGTTGAAAGTGAACGAGCTCGGCGTTCTTCGATAAATTTCGATATCGCCGCGCGCGAAAGAGGTAACTCCAGTGCCTTACACGGATTCTCGCCCAACGCTTCCAAGCCGTTTTCGATTCATACGGGCGGACATGCGGCAGTTCAAAGTAATAGCAGTCGTGAATCTGGAATCTCTTGCCCACTTCGATGGGATCGCCACAGCCGCAATTCGAGGCTACCCACTGGATGGCCTGCCCGGTCTTCTTTTCTATGGCTCTCCTTAGTGAATCGGCATACCAGCCGTAAGAGGTTTGGAAGGGGCAACAGATGAAAGTGACTCGCATGCTCAGGAAACCTCTTATCTCCGATTCCTGACACCGAATCGATGGAGAACCGAACTGTATTTTTGCTTAAGCGCGGGCAACAGTTTCGTCCTGACTTGGCATAGGAAGAACGGGTAGAAATCCCGATTGAAGACCATGCCAGTGAAGTGCTGGCGCGTCGCGGACGTCCACGACAGCTTGAAGCGGTCCCGGACGCCGCCAAAATCGAGTTCCCGAATTCGTTTCCCGGCACACTCTTCAAGGATCGCATTGATGAGCAAATGGCCAGGCCCCCCGCGGTGGAACGACTCGTCATAGGCAATCTTGACGGGATAGTAGCAATCCTCGGTCACCAAGCTGAAAGCCGCAGCTACCGTGCGACCGCCGGCCTGCAGGGTGTGGAGGCAGAACTGACCCAGCCTGGCCGCAATACGCGCGGCTTCCTCATAGAAGGCGAGTGTTTCTTTGCAGCACTGGATGGCAGAGCCCTCTTTTCCTTTCCATCCAGATGCTTCCAATTCAAAAAACCCGCGAAGCAATTCGGGGGCGGCCTGGACCTTACGAACCAGCCTCAGCGGGCCTCCTGTTTCCGCTTGCAACACCCGGGCGAATCTCCGAAGTTCATGACGAAAATGCCGCGACGTTTCTCCTAACCAGTCCGCTCGTCCGAACCCGTCGACCTTTATGCGCAAATACGGGCTTTCGCAACCGGGCAGAGCTCTTGTCCGAAACCCATCCCGGGCAGCGTGGAACAACAACCGATGGCAGGGGCCATCGGCGGGAAACATGGGGAGTTCAAGCAGGTGCCACTGCGGAATTCGTTTTATAAGGTTCCAGATTGCTTTAACGCCGGCGTCTCCCGCCGGACCGGGGACGCGGAGGATATCGAATCGCACGGAATGCGTGTTGGCGGCGCCTACAAGCTTGAGGACCGGCATTCCGGCAAACAGGCCCCGCTTCCGTAGCAAGGGCAGCACGGCGGTGAGACGGTCGCCGATGCGCGCCGTCAACAGCACTACTTCGCTTGCCCCCTCAAACGCATAAATGTACGTGCAAATCCATTCCGGTCTGAAGAAAGGTTCGCAACTCGTTTCTTCGCACAACTGACGCCATTGATCTTCGATCGAATGGACGATCTCTATGCCGCCAACCAGAACTTCCGAGGTGGTCAGATCAACAATTTCCTGGACCGAGGTTAAGACAAGGCCGTTGTGTACCACAAGGTTCCCCACCGGGATCAGCGCAGAACTAGGAATAAGGACCACCCCCAAAATTCCTGAAGGGCTTCGTCGATCACAGACTCTGGGTCTGCATCGGCTTCCGTACACTCGCATGACTCGGGTGCCGGTTCGAATGCGGGCGATACTGTCAATTCCTCTAAGGTTAATACCTGATGTGATTATGGCGGGAGCGATGGCGCAGAGGTCATTTCCAAAAAGTCTTACCGAGCACGGTATTCCCCGAAAGGCGAAAAGACGCTAGGACTCCCACTTCCAGTTCGCAAATTGTTCGCGGAGGGCGATTTTCTTGAATTTGCCGACGGATGTACGGGGGATGGAGTCCAGGAACACGAAGGCGTCGGGCAGCTGCCACTTGGCAAACGATGCAGCGAGGAAGGCCCGCAACTCTTCGGCGGTGGCGCTAGCCCCATCCTTCAGGACGACGGCGGCGAGCGGGCGTTCCTGCCATTTCGGATGGGGAATGCCGACGACACACGCTTCTTTCACGGCGGGGTGCCCCATCAGAGCGTTTTCCAAATCGACGGAGCTGATCCACTCGCCGCCGGACTTCACCAAATCCTTCGCGCGGTCGACGATTTTGACGTAGCCGTCTTCGTCCATGGTGGCGACATCGCCGGTGCGGAACCAGCCGTCGTCCGTCCAACGATGGGCTTGGTCGGGGGATTGGTAGTAGCTGGCGGCGATCCATGGGCCGCGAATTTCGATTTCGCCCGAGGTGACCCCGTCCCAGGGTGCCTCCCCTTCTGGCCGCATCAGGCGAATTTCCACAAAAGGAGCTGGCCATCCCTGCTTGGACCGGACTTCATATTTTTTGTCCTCCGCCCAGTCTGCCATGCGCGTGCGGAGGCCGCCGGTAGTGCCGATGGGAGTGGTCTCGGTCATGCCCCAGAGATGCTTGATGCGCAGGCCGAAGCGGTCCAGCCGCCGAATGAGTTCTACCGGAGGAGCGGTACCGCCAACCAGAACACGTATGGGTGCGTGAAACTTCCAACGCGTGGGATTTTTTTCAAGGGCATCGAGAACGGCGATCCAAACCGTCGGAACGCCGCAGGCGACTGTCACTTTCTCGTTGACCATCAGCTCCAGGATGCTTTCGGGATCGACATGGGGACCCGGGAGCACGAGACGCGCGCCGAGCATGGTGGCGGCATACGGAATGCCCCAGGCATTGGCGTGGAACATGGGAGCAACCGGCAGGACGGTATCGGCCTCGCTCATGCCAAACGCTTCGACCAAGCCACAGCAGAAGGAATGCAACACAAGAGCGCGGTGCGAGTAGATGACGCCCTTGGAAAAACCCGTCGTACCCGAGGTGAAACACATCGCGGCTCCGTCGTTTTCGTCAATCGCCGGGTAGTGGAAGTCGGCGCCGGGAGCAGCCAGCAGCTCTTCATAATTCAAAAAGCCTTCGGGCACGGTATGGAAGCCATAGGGCACGACGATCACACGTTCGAAAGGGATATCCTCGCGGAACTTTTCATAGATGGGATAGAGCACGTCATCTATGAGGAGAAAGCGGTCACCCGCATGTTTGGCGATGCTCGCAATTTCATGCGGATGGAGGCGAAGGTTCAGCGTGTGCAAGATGCCGCCGGCGCATGGAACTCCGAAGAAGGCTTCCAGGTGGCCGGAATGATTCCACATCATGGAAGCGACGCGGTCCCCTGGTTTTAAGCCGAGTTTTGTGAGGGCGGCGGCAAGACGTCGTGCGCGGCGATAGAATTCGCCGTAACTGGTGCGAACAATGGACTTATCTGGTTTTCGGGAAACGATTTCGACCCGCGGGAAGATTTTCCCGGAACGCTCCAAGATCGTGCGGAGCGTCAAGGGAAAATCCATCATCGTGCCGCGCATGGACCCTCTCCGAGCGGGGACAAGCGGGCCGCATGCTAGCACGAATTCTTGGTCAGGGGGAATCGCGCGGGGCAGGGGTAAACTAGGAACTAGGGGCAATCCGGGCATTTTATTTAGTTGCAAATCCGGTCAATTTCCGAGACGATGCACCAGACCGCTGAAGTTCCGGTCTCGCTCCCCTCGGCGGCAGCGCAGATTCGCCTCCCCGGTGAACGAAGCTGTGGCTCCGGCGCGCTCCGCGACTCGCAAGTCAGGTTCCGGGCAGAAGGAGTAATAGGTGAAGAAGCTCTATATCGGCAATCTTCCGTTTTCGGCAACGGAGGATCAGCTTCAGGAGTGGTTTTCCCAAGTGGGAGTATCCCCTTCAGGCGTCAATCTCATTCGCGATCGTTTTACGGGTCAATCGCGCGGCTTCGCCTTTGTCGAGATCAACAGCGACGAAGAGGCGGACCGTGCGATCAATTCCTTGAACGGGCAGAATTTCGGCGGGAGAAACCTGGTGGTCAACGAAGCCCGTCCTCAGACCGAGCGCAGCGGCGGAGGACGTGGTGGTTACGGCGGCGGGCGCGGTGGTGGTGGTGGTGGACGTAGCGGCCACGGTGGCGGCCGTGGCGGAGACCGCGGCGATCGCGGCAATCGCTGGTAGGCAGATAGTTCGAGTCTGAGAAAATTGGGACTCCGCGCAGCAAGGCCCAGCACTCCCCTTCTGAAAAACCCTGAGCGGCACGTCTGCGCGAAATCAGGTTCCCACTCCGCGTATTTGTACGTACTGCTGCGCGTAATTCCGGGTCCGGCTGCGTAAGATTCATTCATCCCAAGACCACCGTGCGCGACCTGTCTCACCCGTAGTCGCACCGAGGATCTTCTCCAGATAGCGCGCGAAACAAATATCCCCGTAACGGGTTTGATACAACAGGTGAGGAAAATGCTTCACCGAGAAGTTGCTGATGTATATGAATAGCTGGGACATTGGAGCAGCAGCCCAGGGGAAGACGCGGAGGAAAACCTCGGTGAACCTTCCGGGCGCACGCTGCATCCAATGGCTTGGGTAAAGAGTGGTACTACACAGCATGACCACTTGGAGCAAACGCGATTGGAAGCAATTTTACGAGATGGCGCGCCGCCCGTGGCGAAGTCACCGTCCTCCCCGACCGGTGTATCCGACGGGGTTGAACCGCGTGTTACCGGCCCAGGGATTCAGTCTCTCCGAGCTTGATGATGCTGGCGTGAACCTCGAACTTGCGGAGCGGCTGGGGCTGCCCGTGGACGCGGGACGCATTGGCACCTACGGCCCCAACGTTACCGTTCTGCGCGATTTCGTGCGCTCCTCGCGGCAGCCTTTGTAAGATTTCTTTCTTTGGCATCCGACGATCTCTTGGTGTCTTCCGTTTTTCATTCGAACGCTGCAGGCTTCCAGGGCTAGAATAGCCAGCTCTCTCCCTAGGAGTTGCGAATGAAAAACTTCCTTCTATTCCTTCTGGTGATTCTGGCTTCGGCTTTGCCCCCGGCCACGGCGCCGGAGTATTCCATCCAAGCCATCCGCTACGCTTCCGCCGAAGATGAAGTTGCGGGCCTCGTCATGGGCGCGCCGAAAGGCGAGAAAATCAACATCGCCATGGTCGTCTGGCTCATTCGAGGCGGCGGCCACAACATCCTTTTTGACAGCGGCTATCACCGCGATACTTTTCTCAGGTCTTTTCCATCCGCGGAATACATTCGGCCCGACGAAGCGGTGAAGCTCGCAGGCGTCCAACCCGAAGAAATCACCGACATCGTCATTAGCCACTCCCACTGGGACCACCTCGGCGGCATCGATCTTTTTCCCAAGGCGACGGTCTGGATTCAGAAAGAGGAATTTCGGTATTACACCGCTGACGCGTGGCAGCCCGGCGGCAATCATGGAGGTATCGATCCCGAGGACGTGCAGCAACTGGTCAAGTTGAATACGGAAGGACGCTTGCGCTTGGTGAATGGCGATAACGTCGAAGTTCTTCCCGGCATTCGCGCCTACACCGGAGCACGACACACCTACGCGTCCCAATATATTCGCGTGGAGGGGCATCCCCCGTTTGTGCTGGCCTCGGACAATTGCTATCTCTATCGCAACCTCGGGGAGCACAAGGCCAGCGCTACGTTTTCTGAGGCCGACCAGCCGGCCAACATCAAGAACCAGGCGCGCATGATCGAGTTGGCGGGCTCCCCCGACCGCGTTGTGCCCGGCCACGACATGCTGCAATTTCAGAAATTTCCTACGGAAGGCCGCGTCGCCAAGATCCGATAGGCGAGCGCCATTTTGCCATTTGGCTCGTCCAAACACGGTGACGCGCGAGAAGTGTGGGTAAAGCATTCGGCGGGGAAAGGAGCTCGACAAAAATGAAGAATCTATCGGCAATACTGGTTCTGGCCTTTGCTGCATTGCTCTCGCCTGCACAAGAAAAACCGAAAGCACAAACAAGCCCCATTTGCCTGATGCACCTGCAGAAGACTAATTCGACCGAGGACCCGCACCATGAGGGCGTGGTGCAACGCGGGGATGAGGTGATGGGCTTTTCCCACGAGAAAACCACGCATCATTTCAGACTGTACGCCGACGGCGGAGCCATCGAAGCAGAAGCCAACGACGCAAAAGACGCGGCCAGCCGGGATCAGATCCGCTCGCACTTCGGACACATTGTCACGATGTTCGCCGCCGGAAATTTCTCGGCCCCCATGCTAATTCATGCGCAGAATCCACCAGGGACAGAAACGCTGAAACGCCTGCAGGACGCAATGCAGTACAAGTTGGAAACCACTGAAAAAGGCGCGCGCATCCGCATCACCACAAAGGACCCGGACGCGCTGCGCGCCGTGCACGAGTTTATGCGCTTCCAGATTTCCGACCACCAAACCGGCGATTCTCTCGACATGACGAAAGTGCCATAGCTGCATCCGGACTTCGGTTTGTAGCCTGCTTTGGATACGCGTAAAATAAAAGTTTCGCGCCTATTCTATGGCCTCGCCCTTTCACATCCTGTGCAATTCGCCGCCTCCGGTGCCCCCACCCGACGCGCATCCGCGGCCGGATTGGCTGCGCGTTAAGTTCTTTGGCGGAGAGCGTTTCCAGGACCTGAAGCGCCTGATGCGGACCCTTGACCTACACACCGTGTGCGAGAGCGCGCGCTGCCCCAACATGGGCGAATGCTGGGAACATGGCGCGGCCACCTTCATGATTTTGGGAGACATTTGCACGCGGGCTTGCGGCTTTTGCGCCGTGCCTTCCGGCAAGCCCGTGGGGCCCCCCGACGAAGAGGAGCCCTATCGCGTGGCGGATGCCGTGGCCAAGATGTGCTTACGCTATGCGGTGGTCACCAGCGTGAATCGCGACGACCAGCCCGATGGCGGCGCGCACATTTTCGCGCGCACGATTGAGGAGATTCGTAGGCGCGTGCCCGGGTGCAAGGTGGAAGTGCTGATCCCCGATTTCCGGGGTGACTGGAACGCGCTCGATATCGTGCTTGCGGCGAGACCCGACGTTCTCAACCACAACACCGAGACCGTGCCGCGGCTCTACCGGCAAGTGCGCAAGGGCGCGATTTATGAAAGGTCGCTCGAGCTACTGCGGCGCTCGAAGGAAACCCATCCCCAGATCCCCACAAAAACCGGAATGATGCTCGGCCTCGGAGAGGAAAAAGAGGAAGTCCTAGCCACGTTGCAAGAACTCGCCTCGCAGGGCACCAACATCCTTACGCTGGGGCAATACCTCCAGCCCACGCGCGAACATCTCCCCGTGGTGCGTTATGTCCACCCGGATGAGTTCGCGGAATACAAAGCCCTCGGTGAAGCCATGGGCTTCAAACACGTCGAATCCGGACCGCTGGTGCGTTCGTCCTACCACGCCCTCGACCAAGCAGAAGCCGCATTCACGTAGTATCGGGCTTCTTGCTTTAAGCAGAGGCTTGGCGCGTTCAATGATCTTGGAAAACCCTAAACCCGTTATATACGAATTGCGTGTATTCATTTTGCTGCGGCCGTGGATCAGTCTGTGAAGGGCACGGCGCGGCCGCCGCGCACCACCGTGGGAATCACGTTGTCGAAGCCCTTGTGCTCCTTCGCGGAATAGTTCAATTTGAGTTTCGGGCCGAGACCGATGTCGAATTCATGAAGCGATTCGATGCCGCGAATCAGTCCTTCCCGGGTCGGCTCCTTCCCCGCTTTCTGCAGCCCCTCCATCAGCACCATAGCGTCGACAAAGCCCTCCAGGCTCACGAAGTTGCGCTGCGCGGAAGGATAGTATTTCCCCAGCGTGCGGCGATAGAGCGCGACTGTTTTGTTTTCGGTCAGGTAGTAAGGAGGCACAACCTGGGTGACCACCATGCCTTCCGCATCGGCTCCTGCTTCCTGAATTAAATCGTCCGTGCCCACAAACGATACCGTCAGGAAGAGCGGCTTCCAGCTTTTGGCATGCGCTTGCCTGAGAATCGGCGCAACCGTATTCGCCGGTCCGACCAACACGACCGCTTCGGGGTCCGCGGCCCGCACCGTGTCGATTGCCCCTCCCACTTGGGCTGTCTGCCGAGGATACGAGGCAGTCGCGACTGGCTCGGCGCCATGCGTTTTCAGCGCTGTTTTCACTCCCTCGAGGACGGCAGCGCCAAAGGGATCTTCGGGATAAATCACGCCGATTTTCTTGTACCCAAGCGTGCCCCACAAGCCCTCCATCTGCTCGCGCGTTTCGTCAAAGTACGAAGCGCGCGCACGTCCACGACCCAGTGGCGCAAAGGAACGTACAGGGTTTGCGCGCCGGTGAAGAGACCAACCAGGGGAATCTTATTGCTTTCCGCCATCGGCAGATATTTCACCGCGGTGGGAGTCCCCACAAAGAATCCCAAAGTAAAAACCTTCTTTTCCATCAAACGATTGAAGCAGGCTTCTGTCTTTGCCGGATCGTAGCTGTCGTCGTAAGAGATCAGTATCAGCTTGCGGCCGTCCACCCGCCTGCATCGTTGATCATGTCAAAGTAGGCTTTGGCGCCGGTCACCGTTTCCGTGCCAAGAAAATGCGAGGGTCCTTCCAGAGCGGAGCACGACCCGATCAGGATCTCTCTTTCGGTAACGCCAGGCCTGCCAGCAACGGGGCCGTGAAAAGACACACCAGCAAAACACACAGCGCGAGGCTGCTTCTAAAAACAATCGTTCTCATTTTGCTGTCTGGTTATTCCTGTGCGGAACGCCTGTCAACGGAATAGGCGCGAAGATGGGCAAAGCAGTAAGCAACGATGGAACAGATCAACCAGGTCGTTACGAGGACACATGGGGCGCTTACGGAAATCCACTACTTGATGGGCGGGCCAACCAGAACCATGCCAATGCCGGAGACGAGAAGCACGATGGAAAGCGCGGGAGGAATTTGCACGGTCTTTTCTTCCTCCATCGTGGCTTTGATCGGTCCGATCTTTGCCACCTCTTCCTGTTTGTGATAGCTGAAGTTAGGATGCGCCAGCCCGACCACGCCACCAACCAGTAGGATGATGCCGAGGATGATAACCAAGCGCTTCATGCGGCTCTCAAGCTACCACAGTCCAGCGACTTTTTGCCCAAAACAACTGCAAAGACACCTCTGCGCCAGATTGGCGGATAAAAATGCCTCCAGTAAGCTTGGGTAAAGACTCAGGAACGGCTGGCAGCCGCTGCCGCTTTCTTGGCAGCTTTCGCTGCCGCGGAAGCCTTGCGGCGGCGCTTAGTCTTCGGCGGGGTGGCGGGCGCTTCGCCGATTAGCTCGGCGTTCATGATGCTTGTGACAAACAGCTTGGGCCCATGGTCGTCAAAATCCACGGACGTGCGCTCCGCGTCGGAAGCGGTAACGATCCCCAAGCCGTACACTTCATGTTTGATAGTCTGACCTTCCTGCAGTACTTGCACAACATCCTCCTTGACCACTCTTTCTCAATCCCCATTCGAATCTCTTGGAGTGGGAGCCCGGCCGCAACCGGGACTCCCCTAAAACAGGCTAGAGGCTAACGACGTTCTCTGCCTGAAGGCCCTTCGGGCCTTTCTTCACCTCAAATTCCACCGTCTGACCCTCGTTGAGGGACTTGTAACCGTCCATTTGAATGGCGGAGAAATGCACGAAGACATCTTCCCCGGTCTGACGCTGGATGAACCCGTAACCCTTCGAAGCATTGAACCACTTCACTGTGCCTTGTTCCTTCACTTACACTACCTCGTTATTAGAATTGCTTTGCCTCTCTTGGTCCGTTCCCTGTAGTCCCGAAATTTACGCTCCGGCTTTGCAAGTACCGTGACAGCCTCCAGCCCGCAAAAAAAGGCCGCAAAGTTTGTCCTTGCAGCCCCTCGAACGAGTCAAAAGGTAATACAAGAGCAACAAATGCTATCAATAAACTACCATAAAATGGAGCATTTGTCTACGCGGAACCCCACGCTTTGATCCTCTCGAAGCGCACACTAACCACATGTAAATAAACAGGTTATAGAAACTTTGGAGGGCTCTACGGCAATAGCAGCCAATTGAGTGCGTCAATCGAGAGATTCGGGCTCCAGGCGCAAAACCCCTTCCCCAGAAGCCTTCTTCTCCCAATATTTGCGTACCCAAGCCTCCCAGCTCTTTCCGGCGGCCGTGTCTCTCCCTGAAAAAGAAAGTGCCGCAATATTGGCGTAAGCAATTTTCAACTTTTGGTTGGCTTCCTTAGGGATAACCCGAACAAAGCTGTTATTGAGGGAATTCCCGACAATGCGATCAAAGACGTAACCCTCGATTTTTGAATTATCTTTGAGCGTTAGCGTGACATCGCCGCGGTAGTCGAACGCTTTCTCCAAGGCAATGCGCAGTTCCTCCTCCGTGGCAAGCTGGGGAATCCACCCCTGAACTGTCTCATGCAGGGCTCCCGGAGCAACCTCCAATTGATCTGGATCGAGCGGGGACCCCTCCGTATGACTGGGGCGGTCAGCATGACGCGGCCCACTCATACCCGGCTCTCCTCAAACTGCCCCTTGGTGGTTTCGATTTGAACCAGGGAATTGTAGGAGTGCACGGGCTTTACCGGTTCATTCAGCAAGGCAAGAGCGTCTGGGTCCGCGTAAGTCGTTGACAAACTGGCCTTCACGGTCGCCCAAAGCCCGCGCCAGCCACTGAAGGTATGGTCTACCGCAGATGCCTCATAGCCACTGTGCACCATACAGTTGGCACACTTCGGGTTGCCGGACTCCGTGCCGTAGTTCTCCCATTCCGTGGAGTCCAGCAGTTCCTGAAATGTGTCGGTATAGCCGTCCTGGAGCAGATAGCAGGGTTTCTGCCAGCCGAAGACGTTGTAGGTAGGCATCCCCCAAGGCGTGCACGCATAATTGCGCTTGCCCATCAGGAATTCGAGGAAAAGGGGCGACTGGTTGAACTTCCAGATCTTCTTGCGGTTCGCCAAAATCGCGCGGAACAGCCGCCGCGTGCGTGCGCGCCCCAGGAAGTGCTTTTGATCCGGCGCCTTGTCGTAGGAATAGCCGGGGGAAAGCATCATGCCCTCGACGCCAATCTCCATCATTTCGTCAAAGAAGGCGCGCACGCTCTTGGGATCGGCTCCATCAAAAAGCGTGGTGTTCGTGGTCACGCGGAAGCCGCGCCTCAGCGCTTCCTTAATCCCTTCGAGGGCCAAATCGTAGCCGCCTTCGCGGCACACGGAAAAATCGTGATGCTCTTTTTGCCCGTCCACGTGAACGGAAAACGTGAGGTACTTGCTGGGCTTGAAGAGATGCAGTTTTTCCTTGAGCAGCAGGGCGTTCGTGCAAAGGTAGATGTACTTCTTCCGCGCGATCAGCCCTTCTACAATCTTGTCGATCTCTGAGTGCATCAGCGGCTCGCCGCCGGGGATAGAAACCATCGGCGTGCCGCACTCTTCCGCTGCCCTGAGGCATTCCTCAGGTGACAATTCCTTTTTCAGGATGTGCGCCGGATATTGAATCTTCCCACAGCCCGCGCAGGCCAGATTGCACCGGAACAGGGGCTCGAGCATCAGCACGAAGGGGTAGCGCTTGCGACCCTGCAGCTTCTGCTTGAGGACGTAGGTCGCAACCGTCCACATTTGTGAGACAGGTACTGGCATTCTCCCTACTTAGCCTTGCACGTGGATACAGGGGTGCACCGAGGCCCCCAGAGTCTCTCCGAAGAACTGAGACTGTGGCCCTATTGTACCTGAGAACCCGTGAAATCCACGCGGTTCCTTTTGGCTCCTTCTGCAACCACTTCCTATACTGGCAAAGCGAATGCACCCTCCTTCTTACGATGCCGCCAACTATTGAAACGGAGTATCTAACGCAGCGATGCGTCTCTGTCGCGGGTACGGAGGTAAAATCGAGGCCTGGACAAAGCACAGAAACTAAGGCGTTTATGCCGAGACGAAATCTACTCACTCTGTTCGAAGATTTTGCCCGTTTCGCCAGCGATGTAGCTGTCGTGCAAACACGTGGGTACCGCAGGGAAAAGCTGACGTATGCGCAGTTGTCTGCTTACGCTCGATTCTGGAGTCATGCCCTCGCCCAAAGCGGAATCGGCCCGGGGGACCGTGTCCTTCTTTGGGGAGCCAGTTCTGCAGATTGGATTGCCTGCTTCTGGGGTCTTCTTTTGCGCAGTGCCATCGTCGTGCCGATGGACGCAATCGCATCTCCCGATTTTGTTCAGCGCGCGATCAAAGATGCCGACGTGAAGCTAATCCTTCGTGATCGCCGACTCGGCGAACTTCCCAGCGCACCCCCTTCTCTGGTTATCCACGATCTCAAAGATGCTTCTACAACGCTGTCGCCCGGAGCGAAAACCGAAGTTGATCCCGGCGATACGTCATCCCGCAGCACCATCGCGGAGATTCTCTACACGTCCGGAACCACCGCGGAACCGCGCGGCGTCGTTTTGACGCACGGCAATTTCCTTGCGAATCTCGAGCCGCTGGAGAGTGGCATCAACGAATACCGAAAGTACGAGCGCTGGTTTCATCCCTTGCGTTTCACGACTCTCGTTCCCCTGACTCATGTCTTCGGCCAATTTATGGCCCTGTTTGTTCCGCCGCTGCTTGGCGCGGCCGTGGTGTTCGAGGCTTCGACAAATCCGGCGGAGATCATTCGAAACGTGAACCGCGAGCGCGCCACTGCGCTCATCGCCGTGCCGCGAATGCTGGACCTTTTGAAGGCAGGTCTGGAGCGTGAATTCGAATCCCGCGGAAAATCGCAATGGTTGAGTCGCAGGCTCGAAAGAGCAAATGGGCGAAAATTCCTTCGGCGCGCCTGGGTGTTTCGCCGCCTCCATGGCCGTTTTGGCTGGAAATTCTGGGCCTTTATCTCCGGCGGCGCGGCGCTCGCGAACGATACGGAGCGTTTCTTCAAACGCACGGGTTACGCGGTGATACAAGGATACGGCATGACAGAAACCGCTTCACTCATCAGTTTGAATCACCCGTTTCGCGCCACGGAAGGTTCGGTCGGCAAAGTTCTTCCGGGGCGCGAATTCAAGTTGGCCGACGATGGCGAAATCCTCGTGTGCGGAGAAAACGTCGCGGCAGGCTACTGGAAAGCGGGCGCGCTCCAACCGTCCAGCCCGGAGGGCTGGCTGCACACCGGCGACTTGGGAGAAATTGACGCGGAAGGGAATCTGCGTTTTCGTGGCCGCAAGAAAAATGTCATCGTTACGCCCGCGGGAATGAACGTTTACCCCGAGGATCTGGAAAACGCTTTGCGCTCACAGCATGGTGTGCGCGATTGCGTGGTCATCCCGTTCGAACGCGAGGGCAACGCCGAACCTTGCGCCATTCTTCTGATGCAAGATTCGAACGAGTCTGGCGCGCGGACGGCCGTCGATTCTGCAAATGCGTCGCTCGCCGAATACCAGCGCATGCGCCGTTGGCTCCTCTGGCCTGACCTGGACTTTCCGCGGACCTCCACCGGCAAGCCCCGTTTGCCGCTCGTCGCCTACCGCGCGCAAGAAATTCTAAACGGCCAGTCTGCCGCTCAGGCAGCAACTGTCGGGGCGAGCCTCGGCCCGCCAGCAGAGCTCCCTCGCCCTCGATCCAGCCGAAACGCCGTTGCCGAACTGGCAGCCAAGCTGAGCGCGAGAGAAGGAAAGCCAGCCCGCCTGGAGCAAGATCTGAATCTGTCTTCCCTTGACCGCGTCGAGCTGATGAGCGCCCTCGAAGCGATGTTCCACGTGGAACTAAATGAAGCTGCTTTCGCGGAAGCCAAGACCGTCACCGAGGTCGAGCGGCTCCTCGAGCAACCTGCCGCGCAATATAACAAGCATTGTTATATGCGCTGGCCCCAGTGGACGCCTGTCCGGTGGTTCCGGCTGGCAGTTTATTACGCGCTCGTCTGGCCTGCCACGCAAATTCTGGGGCATCCGAGAATCGTAGGGCGGGAAAATCTAGGTGCACTTCGAGGGCCTGCGCTCCTGGTCTCCAACCACATCACGCGCCGCGCGGACATCGGGTTAATCCTCGCCGCGCTCCCCTTGCGATTCCGCCACCGCCTTGCGACGGCAATGGGCGGAGAAAGCCTGCAAAGGATGCACCGCCCGCCGCGCGAGTGGCTGTTTGCTAGACGTTGGGCGTACCGGCTGGGCTACTGGCTGGTCACCGCACTCTTCAACGTTTTCCCGTTGCCGCAATTTTCCGGCTTCCGGGAAAGCTTTCGCTTTGCCGGTGAGTGCGTGGATCGCGGCTACAGCGTGCTCATTTTTCCTGAAGGTGTGGTGAACAACTCCGAAGACGGCCGCATGGCACCGTTTCAATCCGGCATCGGACTGCTCGCGGAGAATCTGCGCATTCCCATCGTGCCGATGCGCCTTGATGGCGTCTGGCAAGTGAAACGCGAGCGGCGCCGTCTCGCGCATTTTGGCGAAATCACCGTTCGAATCGGTGCGCCCGTTACCTTTGCTCCCGGCACCGCTCCGGACGAAATCGCCTGCCAACTCGAATCCATCGTCAAATCTCTGTAGCGATTCGCCCAGGCCTCTGGCATTGTAATGTCAATCGTTCTGCCGCATCTAATTGAGAAGGACCGACAATAACTTCCCTCCGCCGGGCATGGATTTAGTTCCTGTGGCAAAATAGAAAGTTCAGGATGGCACACCGTACGACACTTACGCAAGAACAGCTCGCCAAAACACTGAAGGCGGTCAAAAACGCCTCCGGGGCCGTGCCCGCAAAGGCATCTGGCAACGCGGAGCGGGAGCGCATCTTTGACTCTTTTCGTCGTTGGGGCTACTTGCAGGCCAATCTCGACCCCCTGGGCATCTTCCGACCGCTGAAGCACCCTGATCTCGAGGAATTAACAGGCCAGGCAACAGAGGAAGCCCAACGCATCTATTGCGGCACGACTGGCGCCGACTTCATGCATTTGCCCGAGCCGGAGCGGCGGCACTGGATCATCGAGCGCCTGGAAGCTCCTGCCCAAGAGGTCGACCAACACAAAATTCTCGAGCGGCTGATCCGTGCCGACCTCTTCGAGCAAGTCTTACAGGCGCGTTATCTGGGCTCGAAACGGTTTTCCCTGGAAGGCGTCACGGCGCTGATTCCTCTGCTCGATGCGATCCTGGACGAGGCGGCAGAACACGGCGCGGAATCTTCCATCATGGCCATGAGCCACCGTGGCCGCCTGAATGTGATGGTGCACGCCGCGTGCAAGAGCCCGCATGAAGTCGTGGCCGGCTTCGAGGACGTGGACCCGCGAAGCGTGCTTGGCGCGGGCGACGTGAAGTATCACATCGGTGCCACCGGTACGTACGTCACCAGCTCCGGCAAAGAAATCGCCATCCACCTCGTTTCGAATCCGAGCCACCTCGAAGCCGTCGATCCCGTGGCCGTCGGCCGCTCGCGCGCCAAGCAAACACGCTACGGTCTGCAAGGCCCTTATATCGACCGTTCGCTGGAAACCCTCAATAAAGTCGTTCCCATCGTGATGCACGGCGATGCCGCTTTCGCCGGACAAGGCATCTGGGCGGAAACGCTCAATTTTGCCGACCTGCGCGCCTACACGGTCGGCGGCACGATCCACATCATCGTGAACAACCTCATCGGCTTCACCACCCCGCCGCGCCAGGAACATTCGGCGCGCTTCGCGTCCGATATCGCCAAGCGCCAGTCGGTTCCTATTTTCCACGTGAACGGCGAAGATCCCGATGCCGTCGTGCGCGTCGGAAAGATCGCCACAGAATATCGCGCCACGTTTGGCGGCGACGTGGTTGTCGACATCATCGGCTACCGCCGTCACGGTCACAGTGAAGTGGATGACCCCACCATCACGCAACCCAGGCTTTACGAACGCATCAAGGACCATCCGCCGCTCTGGAAGATTTATGCGGAGAGCACCGGCATCGACGCGAGGCACATCGCCGAAACCGTTCGCAAGGAGTATGAAGAAGAGCAGACCAAAGCTCGCAGTCTCAGAAAGATTCCGCGGCTACGCCAACTACCCGAGTATTGGGCGCCCTATTTTCATGGCCGCTACAAGCCCGAATACGAAGTCGACACCGGCTTGAGCCGTGAAAAGCTCGCCGAGATTACCGACGCCCTCGTTCGCGTGCCTGGCGGTTTTCACGTGCATCCGAAGATCGCGAAATTGCTCGAGCAACGCGCCGAAATGGGTCATGGCAAGCGCGCCGTCGATTACGGTTTTGCCGAGGCCTTGGCTTTTGGCTCTTTGCTCCTGGAAGGCACCCCGGTCCGGCTCACCGGTCAGGATTCGCAGCGCGGCACGTTCAATCAGCGTCATGCGGTACTGGTCGACACGGAAACGGAGCGCGACTATCTCCCGCTCTGCCATCTTTCGCCGAATCAGGCTTTCTGCGAGATTTACAATTCCTCGCTCTCCGAAGCAGGTTGTCTCGGTTTTGAGTATGGTTTCAGCCGCGATTACCCTGAGGCGCTGGTCCTCTGGGAAGCACAGTTCGGTGACTTTGCCAACGGCGCTCAGGTAATCATCGACCAATTCATCAGCGCGGGCGAGGACAAGTGGAATCTTCCCGCGGGAATCGTGATGCTTCTTCCACACGGCTATGAAGGCCAGGGGCCGGAACATTCCAGCGCGCGCCTCGAACGTTTCCTGCAACTCGCCGCCGAAGACAACATGCAGATTTGCCAGCCTTCTACGGCGGCGCAGTATTTTCAGCTGCTGCGCCGTCAGGTGCGGCGCCCGTGGCGCAAACCGCTCATCGTTTTCACGCCAAAAAGCATGCTGCGCCATCCCGACGCCAGCTCCAGCATCGAAGAGTTCACGCATCCCCGCTTCCTGCCGCTCGTTCCTGACCGCGAAGCGCATGACGCCTCGCGCATCCTGATTGCCAGCGGCAAAGTCGGTCACGAGTTGCGCGGTGAACGACGCCGCCGCAAGGACACGAGCACCGCCATTTTTTTGCTCGAGCAGCTTTATCCGATGCCCCGCGCGGAAATCTCCGCGGCCATCGCCGAGCATCCCCATGCCCGCGAGATGGTGTGGGTCCAGGAGGAGCCCGGAAATATGGGCGCGGCCGGCTTTGTCCTTCCGCGGCTTGACCGCATCGCCAAAGGCGCCGGCCTGGTCCTGCGTTCCGTCAAGCGCTCTCCCAGCGCCAGCCCCGCGACGGGTTCCGCCAAGGCCCATGAACTGGAGCAGAAAACGCTCCTGGCACTGGCATTCACCATCGCCAGCAACAATTAGGCTTGCGCTTTAACATTCCGTTCACATAAATGTAAACACCGTGTTATCCGGGAAAAGACAGCTTCTGCCACAATCAGATGTGCAGCAAAAAACCTTGAGTGAACCGAATTATTCCAGTTCCTATCGCCGTCCGCCGAGCTACGGTACACTTTCTTCGGGCCGGCGCGCCGGGCGTTTAACCGCCATGAAACGCGTATTCATCATCGAAGACGATCGTGACATTGTCGAACTGGTTCGCTATAACCTCGCCAACGAAGGTTTTCTGGTCACTGCGGCCCACGACGGCGTTACCGGCCTCGCCACACTGAAGAAAACTCCGCCGGACATCTTGCTCTTGGACCTCATGCTTCCCAAACTCTCCGGGCTGGAGATTTGCCGCGAAATTCGGCGCGACGAGTCGCTCAATCGTTTGCCCATCCTTATGCTCACGGCACGCGGCGAAGAAGCCGACCGCGTGGTCGGGCTGGAGATGGGCGCCGACGATTACGTGACCAAGCCTTTCAGCCCGCGCGAGCTTGTTGCACGCGTGAAGGCCTTGCTTCGTCGCACGGAGCTTCCCGCAGACGTGCCGCACGCCGTCGAGATTGGCAAGCTCACCATCGACCCCGCTTCCTACCGCGTGTCCCATGCCGGCAAGCCCGTCGTTCTCAGCACGCTGGAGTTTCGCCTCCTCTATTACCTGGCTTCGCGTCCCAACCGCGTTTTCACGCGCGATCAGTTGCTGGATGCGGTCTGGGGCACCGATCGTTTTGTCACGCCGCGCAGCGTGGACGTCTACGTGCGCAGGCTCCGCGAGAAAATCGAATCCGATCCTGAAAACCCGACGCACTTGAAAACCGTACGCGGTGCCGGGTATCTTTTCGAGACACGTGCGGCTTAACCTTTTCTGGAAACTCGGCTTCGCCTTTTTCGCGCTGCTGATCGCAGTGTTGCTGCCCGTCGATTACTACGCCGAGCGCAATTTGCGGCGGGACTATGAGCGCGCCGGCTTCGATCAACTCTCCGCCATCGCGCGCATCGCACTGGCCAGCCCGCCTCCCGTTTCTTCCCTCTCCACGAATTCTCGAACCCCTTCTCCGGCCCTTCGCGAATGGGTCGCCAGAATGGCTGCGAGCGACGTCCGCGTTACCGTAATTACCGCCGATGGACTCGTGCTGGCGGATTCTCAGTCCGATCCGCAAACCATGGAGAACCATGCCGGACGGCCGGAAATTCGCGAGGCTTTGGCAAAGGGTGACGGCCTCTCCATTCGGCACAGCGTGACCATCAACCGCGACCTGCTGTACTATGCCACGCGTTTCTCGATCCCCGCCGGGCCTCCCGTGATTTTGCGTTTTGCCATTCCTCTGCGCACCGTGGATGACGAAGTGTGGGGATTCCGCCGGAGGCTTTGGCTTTCTTCCCTCGCCATGCTCCTGGTTACGGGAATGGCCTCGCTTCTGATCTCGCGCTCTTTCTCGCGCCGCGTGGAGCGCCTGCAATCGTTTTCGCGCCGCGTGGCCGAAGGCGATTTTCGGCCTATTGAGGCGGACCGCTCCGGCGATGTCCTGGAAGTTCTGGCCGCCTCCTTGAACGACTCGGCGGCTCGTCTTGATCGCGCCATTCGCACGGTCACCGAGGAGCGCGACCTTTCCGCCGCCATCCTCGGCAGCATGGTGGAAGGTGTCGCTGTCGTTAACTCCGCGGAGCGCCTGCTCTTTGCCAACGCGGGCTTCGCAGAAATCCTGGAACTCGGCGCCCCGCCGCAATCCGGAAGTTCCCTTGTCGAGGTCGTGCGCCAAACGCAACTTCTCGAAGCCGTGCGCGCGGTCCTGAAGGGCACGCCCCGCGTCCAAGCCGAAATCGTGACCGGCACGCTTCGCCAGCGTTTCTTCGCCGTGACGGTAGCTTCCGTTAAGGCCACCGAAAATTCCGGCGCAGTCGTGGTCTTGCACGACATCACCGATCTGCGCAAGCTCGAACGCATCCGGCGCGATTTCGTCGCCAACGTTTCCCACGAATTCAAGACGCCGCTGACCGCGATACAGGGCTTTGCGGAAACCTTACTCGCTGGCGCGAGGGACGATCCGCAAAATCGCACGCGTTTCCTGCAGATCATTCTCGACCATTCGCGGCGTCTCGCCCGCCTCACCGACGACCTCCTCGAGCTTTCCAAGATGGATGCCGATCGTCTGGATTTGGAGATGGACCGGCTCAGTGTCTCTCAATTTGTGCAAAGCTGCCTCGAGACTGCTCAGCGATCCGCCGCCGAGAAACATCTGCGCCTTTCCCCCAAATTACAGGAGTCTCTTCCCGATATTGCGGCCGATCGCCGGCGTCTCGCCGAGGTCCTGCAAAACTTGCTGGACAACGCCATCCAATACACCCCCTCCGGAGGCAAGATTGACGTTTCTGCTTCCTCGGACGGTGACGAAGTTACCTTCACCGTTTCCGACACCGGAATCGGAATTCCGCTTGCGGATCAATCCCGCATTTTTGAACGCTTCTACCGTGTCGATGTCGCGCGCTCCCGCGAGGTCGGTGGTACCGGCCTCGGTCTCTCCATTGCCAAGCATCTCGTTGAAGCTCACGGCGGCCGCATCTGGGTCGAGAGCGAAATCGGGCAGGGTTCGCAGTTTCATTTCACAGTCCCGGTATTCCAGCCGCAGCACGCCGCGACCCGGGCCGTCCGTTAGTTGCCTCTCACCCGCGGGAAAGTAGAACGCCCGCCACTTCCGCTTTTGCGGCCTTTTCACAATGGACTTACCAAACTGTAATAATGATCCGGTCAAAATACTGCTTGAGATTGGGAGTGTAGAAACGGCAGTCCTTTCAAAGGAGAGCGATGGCCACCAGCGCACGACTCACCGAATCCCTCATGGTCGACACGCTCATGAACTATCTCGTCTCTATGGCGCGCACGGTCGAGAGCGCCATGAACCGCGCACTCGACGCCATTGTCAGCCTCGACCATCCCCGCACCGCCGCTCTCCCCGGGGAGGTGTTTCTCCTCGAGCCGCGCATCAACGAAATGGAAATCGTCATCGACGAGCAGGCCATCCGATTGCTTCGTCTGGGCTCGCTCCCGGAAGAGGAATTGCGCCTGATTGTCGCCGCTTTAAAGCTGAACAACGACCTGGAGCGCATCGGCGACCTGGCCGTAAACCTGGCCGAAGGAGTCGTTTCCCTTCGGCAAATGCCCGACGCGCAAATTCCGGAGGAACTTGCCCCGATGGCTTCTGCGGTACGCACGATGGTCAGCCAGAGCCTCGGCGCGCTCATTTCCCGCAGCGTTGAGATGGCCACCACCGTTCTGGAAAGCGACGACGTCGTCGACAGATACCGCGACCGCATCTTTGAACGCCAGCTTAAGCGTATGACGGGCGAGCCGCAAGTGGTCGCCCCGTGCTTCCAGTTTGTCCTGGCCACACGTCACCTCGAACGCATCGCCGATCACGCCACCAACATCGCCGAAGTCACCATTTTCTGGGTTCGGGGCCTCGATGTTCGTCACGGCCGCGGTCTGGGCGGTCTTCGAGAGTCGAACGTCACGAAGAATTCACCAGGCCTTGATTCGGACGTGACCCCGGGCGGCCATACTGACCACCTGATCTTCACGTAACCTCCTACCTCGGGGACCGGGTGCACCCCTGGCTCCGGTCCCCTTCTCCCCCCGCTACGGGGCGGAAACGGCGCTTTGGCAACCTCTTGACCCCGCCTGGCAGTCCTACTATCGTTCTAACAGAGTTCAGGATGAACAGTTCTTCTTATCGTTCCGGTCGAACTGTGGCTTTAAGAGGGTGCCAGTGCGTCTGTCTTGTCATGACAACGCTTCTGCTCTGCAACCCGTTTTTGCGCAACGCCGCGATCGGGGCATAGCTTGGAAGTTTGCCATCCGGCGAGCCACCGAGCGACTATGGGAGCCTCCGAACTGCAGCACTTTTCTCCAACCGACGGGTGGGACTATCACCGAGCGGTGAACTGTGCGGAAGAGCGCATTGTTTTGCGTCTGCCCGGTCTCACAGCTCAGTTTCTCCTCGTTTTGCCTTCCGTCCCGCTTGTCTCACAGCCGATTTTCGGTCCCGGCCTGTGGTTCAGGCCGCCGCCCGCTTCCTGATTGTTCATTCTGTTGACCTAGGTTGTTTAACGAAGGCGCAGGCTCCAGCTAGCCCGGCGAACTCTCAAGCCCTGGCGCAGGCTTCGACAACCGGCACGCCTCTCACCCTGGCGCAAGCCGAAGCCATGGCCCTCAAGAACAACCCTCAAACCACCGTCGGAAGATTGCGTGTGCTTGTTGGGCAGCAATACGTCCGCGAATTTCGCTCCGCTCTCTTGCCCAATGCCAATTTGAGCCTCACTGCAGTAGATGCCAATCCGGGGAGCCGCCTCACCGCGGGTTTTCTGAACAATCCCATTCTTTTTCCGCGCGCGGCCGGGGGAGCCAGCGTCAGCCAGCCCGTCACCGATTTCGGCCGAACGACCAACCTGCTTTCCAGTTCCGAATTCAGCGCCAAAGCAGAAGATCAGAATGCTGCCGCTACGCGCGCGGACATTCTGTTGGCCGTCGACCAGGCTTTCTACAACTCGCTCGACACGCAGGCCCTGGTCCACGTCGCCGAAGAAACCGTACAAGCCCAGCAAACTCTCGTGGACAGAGTGCAGGCTCTCACTGACGCGAAACTCAAGTCCGAGCTCGACCTGAGCTTTGCCAAAGTCGAACTGGCCCGCGCCAAGGCCGCTGACCTCGAAACCGAAGTGAATCGCCAGAAGTTGCTCGATCTCCAAAACACCATTTCTCGCGACGTGCGTATCTCCTGGCAAGACACCAACCGCGCCTACGAGCGTCTCTCTGTCACCAAGCAGCTTCGCGAGCAGGCCGACCTCGCTCTCGACCTCGCGCCCGCTACAACCTCGGTCTTTGCTCGATTGTCGAATTCACTGAGGCCGAACTCCAGAAAACCGAGGCCGACATCGCCGATACCGACGCCACCTACCAATATCGCTTGACCCAGACGGTCCTCGCCTTTACCATTGCCGCGCCGAAATAGCCCTTACATACCGGCGGAACGGAAAGGAAGTTCGTCTTAGGGAGTTTGCGAATGGCTCGGCTCTTCGTACAACCGACGCACGGCCGAAACTTTTCCTGGACTGCATGGCTTCCGCTTGTTTTGGCCTCCCGCCTGTTGTGGATCCGTTGACAAATACGCTACCTTTGCAACCTCTTGTGCGTCCATGGCTTGCTGTACCCCTGTTTGTTGCGGGATATTTACAATTAGTTGACGCAATTGTAAGACGCGCTCTTTACCATTTTGCCGCGCGGTGGCACGCCCATTTTTCGGTAGCACTTCGACTTTTGTTCCAAAGAGAGAGGAAATGAAAAACTTAGCTGCACTGACACTGTTCCTCACCACAGGAATGGCATTCGCTGATACTCCCAAGGACGCCGATGCACAACCTGCCAGGGCCGCTGCTCCTGCCAAGCCCAGAGCAGCCAAAAAGGCAGAGAAATCCGATTCAGCGCTTGCCGCGGAGATCGAAGAGCTCCGGCAGGCTATTCAGTCCCAGCAAGAACAACTTCAATTGCTGAAGCAGGAGCTCGCCAAGCGGGACCTCCAGATCGATGAAGCGCGCGAGGCCGCTGCCGCCGCCAACGCCCGCGCGGCCGAAGCCAGCACCAAAGCTGTTGAAGCGGTCGATTCCTCCGCGGAGGTCAAAACCACAGCTGCAACGTTGAACACCACGGTCAGCGATCTGAAGGCCAGCAACGAGGTCCTCAAGACTACCATTGCGAACAACGAAGCGCAGGCGGAAAAGGCTGGCGAAGAAGGGCCCAATACGATTCGTTACAAGGGTGTGAACATTACTCCGGGTGGTTTTGTGGAAGCGGCAACCGTCTTCCGCAATCGGGCCACCAGTGCCGACGTCAATACGCCTTTCAACAGTATCCCGTACCCCGGAAACTCCCTTGCCAAGGTCAGCGAGTTTAACTTCACCGCTCGCCAGAGCCGGTTAACCCTGCTGGCGGAATCCAAGGTCGGCGCCGCGAAGCTGACCGGCTACTTCGAGACCGACTTCCTCGGTGCCGGCACCACATCAAACAACCGCCAAAGCAACAGCTACGTCTTCCGCCAGCGCCAGATCTGGGGACAGTTGGCTACCGACAGCGGATGGAGCGTTACCGGCGGCCAGATGTGGAGCCTAGCCACGGAAAATCGCAAAGGGATCCAGAACCGCGGAGAAGCTTTGCCCATGATGGTCGACCCGCAATACGTGGTCGGTTTCACCTGGCAGCGCGCCTATGCATTCCGCGTCGTAAAAGACTTCGGCGGAAAGTTCGCCGTGGGCGTTTCCGTCGAGGGTCCGCAAGCCACCGTCGGTGGCCGCGGCTTCACTTCGTACCAGAATACTTCCGCAAACGGAACCGTTACCGCGTCGCAGAACTTCTTCATCAATGCGCCAGGCGCCGGCGGCGGTCTCTACAACGCGTTCGACTCTACGGGCTACAGTGTTAACAAGGCTCCCGACTTCATCTTCAAGGCCGCCATCGATCCTGGCTTTGGCCACTACGAGGTCTTTGGTGTCGTCAGCACCTTCCGCAATCGCATCTTTCCCTGTGCGGTTGTCAGCCCGAACGCGGGCGCCAATGTTGTGTATACGGCTGGAACCCAGGTGACTTGCTCGGGCCAGACCCCCGGGACCGCAACAATTACCACTCCCAGCGGCGTTGGGGCTTTCAACGACACTCGAACTGGCGGCGGTTTCGGCGCCAGCGCTCACTGGGCCTTGTTCAACAAGAAGGTCGATTTTGGCGTAAAGGGGGTTGGCGGAGACGGCATCGGCCGCTTCGGCTCTTCGCAGCTTCCCGACCTCACTTTCCGGCCCGACGGTACGCAGGCTTTGATCCGCACGGGCCATGGGCTGGGCATCCTTGAATTTCACCCCGATCCCAAACTGGACGTCTATCTCTACTACGGCGGCGAGTACGCTTGGCGAGCCGGTTATGCGGGCTATACAACGGTCCGCATTACCAATTCACCTGCTATCCCCGCTCAGGGTGGCAACCCTGCTTACGCCGGCGTGGCTAGCGTAGCTGTGACCAGCACCATTGGCGGATACGGCCATGTCTCAGCGAATAACAGTGGATGCTCCACGGAAACCGCGCCAACAGGCTCCTTCACCCCCGGCGGCGGCGGAACCTGCGCTGGAGACACTCGCTTCATCCAGGAAGGCACCCTCGGCTTCTGGCATAAGTTCTACCAGGGCCCCAAAGGCGGCATGCGCTGGGGCCTCGCGTACTCCTACATCACCAGGACTGCATGGTCTGGGGCAGCCAGCAACACTCCGAAGGCTGTCGACAACATGGTCTGGACCTCTTTCCGCTATTACCTGCCGTAGTCCAGGCCAGGCCATCGCGGCCGTCCCTCCCCTGGGGACGGGAGAAGGGCAGCTCCTCACCGAGCTGCCCTTTTTGTTTTTACCGCCTTTATAAGCGTCGGCACCGTCTTCACGTTCTCGCGAGCTGCAGTGCAGCCTTGCTGGCGCAAACGCATTCCAGGGACCCCTGCCAAATCATCAAGAACAGAAGACAGGGAAACTTGCTCTAAGGAAGCCGCGGTCGTCCCATCGAAGGTACCAAGCGGATGGAGATGAGGAACGTGCCGTTCTTGCGGCCAACCACCTCAAACTGCGCGGCATTTTCCCCGTCGCCGCCGGAACTCAATCGCCGTACGGGATTTCCTCCCTCAAGCTCGGCAATGTCCGGAGCGAGGTTGCGCGCTTCCAAAGAAATCTTTTCCGCCGTACCGCGCACACTCACGGTTAGCGGGCGATGCTCGCCGCGCTTCAGCGGCGAGGAGTCCGCTCTTAGCTCCAGATCGACGAACGTGACAGAAAACTCCGGCGCATCGCGTTTCGCGCAGGCGACGCTAACCTTCACCGGGCCAGGCTCCAGCTCCATCGGGGGAAGAACTGTCAGTGCAGCGGGTGAAGAGGCTAGCACCAGCGCGCCGTGGTCCGCGATGGTCACGTGGTTGGCGTCGGCGTCGCCGCAAAATCCTTTTCCAAGAATTTCAAAGCGGTCCGCCAACGAAGCTACGCGCGGAGCCGAGGAAATTTGCATCGCGGCTGCCGACGCTTCCGCGGGCGTGAGAATCACCGTCGACACGCGCCCTGGACGCCCCTCAATCGAGCCATAAATGAGGCCGGGATTCAGCGGGGCCACAAAAAGCGCGCGGCCTGTGGAGTCCGTCTTGAGGTGATCGCCGTTCGAAAAATTGATTGTGACTCCGGGCGTGAGACGTCCGTTCACGTCCAGCACGGCGAGCATGGCGCGCTCGCCAGAAACGATGCGCCGCGGCAGAAGCAGGATACGGGCTGCGGCAGGAGAAGGAGGCGTGAGAGGCGCTTGCTGTGCCGCTAATGCAACAACGAAGCTGCCGGCGGCCAGGCAAGCGGCAAAGAAAAATGGACTGCGGACAGCCATGCGTGAATTGTAGTGGAGAAGTTCGTGGCGGGGAAAGGCGTATGCAACCGGAAGACGTGCTTCTTCGTGACTTCATTTTGGCGTAAACGGACACCGCGGCGTCACGCGGCGCGACTTGCTTTTGGCGCGAAGCGTTTGTCCGCAAAGAGGCAAATTCGCTCCCGGGTCGTGCCGTCCCTGTTTGATGTGATTCATTTTTCGGCCCATTTTATTTTTCCGCTTCGACCGGCTCTTGTTCCGGCGAATATATCAGCACGGTTCTTCCCATGACGCGTGCGGAAAGCCGCCGCAAGCGGTAGCGGAACGGACGCGGCTCCGAACCATGGGAGCAACCCTCGAGCCGGTAAAACGTGTCTTGGTACTTCACGGTTCGCGACGGCGTCCAATCGGGCTTTGCGCGGCAGGCGCGAATTTCCAAGAATTCCTCCGCGCCTTCTTTGCGAACGCACAGCTCGTCGGGAAGGCTGAGGGCCTTCGTGACGCGAACTTTTTCGCGGATCGCTCCGACGTACGAGGACAAATTCGTTTCCGTGTAGCCGCCCTCCTGCGCGGCGCTCGGACTGCTCTGCCCGGCGATCTTCAGAAAAATCTTATCCAGCACGAACAGCGGGAGAATCCCAAGATCGCTTTCGGTAAATGCCGCGCCAACGAGCCGTACGCTGCCTTCCACTGCAAAGTACAAGATCAGCCAAGTAAGCGGATGCGTGGCAAAGATGAACATGGCCATGAAACCAACTTCTTGATCGCTGACGCCGGGGCCTGCTTTGCCGGCGAGGGCTGCGTCCAATCCTCGAGAAACCCAAGTGGTCACGGAGTACGAATACCAGTACAGCATGGCGATGATCGCAAGCCCGAACTCGCCGAACCCACTCAGGATGCAGGGGAGGCGCCATTTCATGGATTTGAGAAATGGCAGCGAGCGGCGCCACCGCTTAGGGAGCACCGCGAGGAATGGCCCGAAGAGAAAAGTGAACATCGCCGAGGACCGCAAAGCATACTAGAAGGTTGGCAGGAACGGCGTTTCCTTCGGGCTTCTTTGTTCCGGTTTTTGCGTTTTCAGATAGGGGCCCCACCCCCCTGTTTTTTGTAAGTGTTGCATCTAAAGAACTTAGCGCTTCCATAGGTCCTTAGAATGCGCAGTCCCGAAGGCGCGTTGCGTTGTGCACCGACGGCGAGGTCACCGTCACCGCTAGCGCCGTTCTGTGGGCGGGGTATGTCATCGCGGAATCTGAGCGCGAGTAACAAGAGGGGTGCCGCTGGTCCTCTAGAGTGTCGCCAACTGGCCGATAAAGATAATCGACCGGCGTGTGGCTTAAATGCGAGTAATTAGTAGGGTTCAAAGCCGATTCGCGGGGCTTGGGGTGTGCTAGCGTGGGAACAGGCCCAGTCTTGCGAGTACAGGCAGAGGTGTGAAAAAACCAGTGGCTAGTGGTTAGTGACTAGTGGCTAGGGACCAGCGGCGGGAAGAAAAAGAGGAAAGGTCAGCCGGTTCGATTCCTCAGCAAACTGGTACAGCGCAACGGAGCAAGTGTGCAAATTGCGTGTGGCGGCGTGACCGACGTTGGTCGCGTGCGAACGAACAACGAAGATTGCTTCCGCATCATCACCCCGCTGAACCTCTACGTGCTGGCCGATGGAATGGGAGGGGAGGCGCACGGCGAAATCGCCAGCGCTTTGGCGGTGGAAACGGTGGTGAAACATTGTCTCGACGAGGAAGCGAATCCAGCGGCCAAAGTCTTGGGAAAAGTGGAGCCGGGTTGGAGTGCCAAGACCAAGCGGCTTTCAACGGCGCTGCACTTGGCCAACAAGAAAATTTGCAAATCCGCGGAAGAGCATCCGGAGCAGCGCGGCATGGGCGCGACGTTGACGGCCGCGTGGATTGACCGGTCGAACCTGAGCATCGCGCACGTGGGCGACAGCCGGGCGTATTTGCTGCGCGGCGGCACGCTGCTGCAGTTGACACGCGACCATTCGCTGGTTGCAGAACAAGTGCGCCGGGGGATGCTGACGGTGGTGGAAGCGGAAGAGAGCGAAATGCAAAGCGTGTTGTTGCGCGCGCTGGGAGCGCAGCCGGAGATCGAAGTGGACGCCGAGGAGCACATCCTGTTTCCACGGGACGTCTTGATGCTGTGTTCGGACGGATTGACGCGCGTGGTGACCGAGCCGGAAATTGCCGGCGTGCTGCAGGCAGAAACCGATCCGCTACGAGGCGGGGAAGAATTGGTGTCCCTGGCCAATGAACGCGGCGGCCCGGACAACATCACGGTGGTGATTGCGCGGATGCTGAAAGATTCCAAGGGATGGTTTTCGTGGTTGTGGCGCCGTGGGGCGCGGAAGAATCTAGGCAACAACGGCAGTGCCGGAGGAAAGTAAAATGCCGAAACTCAGCCTCATGTTCGACAACAAACTCGTAAGAGAGGTGCCGGTGGGAAGCCGCCCGGTGACCATCGGGCGCGCCCCGGACAACGACCTGTCCGTGGACAACCTAGCCGTTTCCAGTTACCACGCGAAAGTGTATTTCGAGGCGGGGCGCATGGTCATTGAGGACCTCAACAGCCTCAATGGGACCTTTGTCAACGATCTCCGCGTGGAGCGCGCCACTTTGCACGACGGAGACAACGTTCACATTGGCAAGCACATCATCAAGGTGGATACCAGCGGCGATGCGCCCATGTCGTGGCAGTCCGGGCGGAAAGCGGCGGCACCGCGCATCAATGAAACGATGGTGCTGGACACCAAAGAGCGGCGGCAGATGCTGCAACAGGCGGCGGCGATGGGTGAATCCATGCAATTCGCCGGGACACGCGTGAAAGTGGCGACCCTGATGGTGCTCGGCGGAAACACCGACCAAAAGGAATATATCTTGACGAACAAGCTGACGGTCATCGGAAAGTCGGCGATGGCCACGGTGCGGCTGAAGGGCTGGTTCAAACCGCAAATGGCGGCGCAGATCAACCAACGCGACGATGGCTATTTTCTTGGCCCTGGCGACAAGGTGCCTTCGGTGAACGGACGGCCCATCGGAGGGCCCACGCGGCTGAATGACGGAGACTTGATTGACGTGTCCGGCGTGAAACTGAATTTTATTTTCCGCGAGTAGCGTTCGAACGCGATGGCCGTCCCGTCAGCAGGGTTGTGGGAGAGGCGGGGCTCATTCGGCCTCTACGAACTGCTGCAATCGTGGTGGCGGCACCGCGTGTCGTTTGTCATCAGCGTATTTGTAACGTTTCTCGCGCTGGCGCTCTACTATTTCACCTTCGTCGGCGAGCGGCCGACTCCCATTTTCAATTTTGTCCAGCGGTTGGAATTTGCTTCCTTGGACACGCGCTTCCGCTACCGGCCGCTGGGGCCCGGTTGATCCGCGAATCGTGATCGTGGACATCGACCAACATTCGCAGGAGGTGCTGGGCAAGTGGCCTTTTTCGCGGTCGCACTTCGCCCGGATGCTCGACGTTCTTCGCGAGGACGGCGCGAAAGTGGCGGCGTTTGATGTGACCTTCAGCAAAGCCGATCAAAGCGCAGCGCCGATCCGCGCCTTGTGGGCGGAAGTGGAATCGCGGAAAAACCGCGGCGAGCAAGTGGATCCCGTGCTGTCGGCGGAAGTGCGGAAGCTGGCGGCCGCTTACGACCCAGATAAACAGTTTGCCGCCGCGATTCAGCGCTTTGGCGCCGTGGTGTTGGGAAACTTTTTCCTGCATACCGAAGCCGATCTTCGCGGCATCGACGACAAGACGCTGGACGCTTACGCCAATCAGATTGCCTTCTACTCTTTCCCCAGCGTCCGTCCAGTTCGGCCCGGAACCGGCAAGCAGGACCGTATCAACGTCTTCGACGGGATTCTTCAATGTGTATCCCGACGTCGACGGCGTGGTGCGGCACGCGAATCTTCTCATTCCCTACTGCCGCTCCAAAGACTTCAACGATTGGGACCTCTACCCGTCGGTGGATGTGCAGGCCGTGCGGTCCTATTTTCGACTGCCTAATGAACAAGTCGTTCTGGAGTTCGGCCCTGTCGGCGCTTACCGCATTTTGTTCGGACAGGCCGCGCAGATTCGCACCGACGAGCTGGGCCGAGTGGTCATCAATTATCACGGGCTGCGTTACACGTACCCGCATTATTCGCTCGCCGATGTCGTCGAGGGAAAACTTGGGTGGGAAACTTTTCATGGAAAGATCGTGCTCATCGGTGCGACCGCCACGGGCATCGGCGATCTTCGCACGACGCCTTATGGCGGACTGGATTATCCAGGCGTGGAGATTCATGCCCATGTCATTGACAACATTTTGCACTAATCGTTCCTGGTTCGAGGAGCAAAGCAAACGCTCACGGATGTGCTTATTATTCTGATGTTCGGCTTTCCATTAGGCGTCTGGATGGCGCTGGTTTCGCCGCGCTGCATGTGGTTTGGCGCTTTCCTGTTTGTGCCTTTGGTGGCCGTGAACTACTGGACGTTTTTGCACGGCCGGTGGCTCAATTTTACGGTGCCTGCGGTAACGCTTACGGCCAAAGTGTTGCTGGTTTCTCTCTACCGTTCGCTCTTTGAAGAAAAAGAAAAGCGGCGCGCGCGCGGCTTTCGGGCAGTACCTCAGCCCGGAAGTGATCCGACGCCTGCTGGTGAATCCGCAGCTCGTCGAGCCAAAGAAGACCGAGATCACCGTGATGTTCAGCGACATCCGCGGCTTCACCACCATTTCCGAGAAACTTGACGCGCAGGAATTGGCGCTGTTTCTGAGCCAATATCTTTCGGACCTGATCAGCCTCGTCTTCGAGAATTACGGCACACTCGATAAATATATCGGCGACGCCGTGATGGCCTTTTGGGGTGCGCCCTTCGAAGAACCGGGCCACGCCGCGAAGGCGTGCAAAACGGCGCTCAAGATGACGGACCGAGTTCGCGAATTGCAAAAGAAATGGAAGGCCGAAGGCAAGCCGCATCTCGACATCGGCATCGGTCTGAATACCGGCATGGCCAGCGCGGGCAACATGGGCTCCGCTCTGCCTTATGGCTACACGGCACTCGGCGATGCAGTGAATCTTTCTTCGCGTCTCGAAGGGCTCAACAAGGATTACGGCACGCACATCATCGTAAACGAATCCACGTACCAGGCCGCCAAGGATAGCGGCTTCGTGTTCCGCGAGCTCGATTTGATTCGCGTCAAGGGAAAACTCCAGCCGGTCACCATCTGGGAGCTTATCGGCCGCGTGGGCGAAGATACGGTGTACGGCACGGCGGAAGCGGTTCGTTCTCGAGTCGAACTTTTCCAGCGGGCTCGCGCGCGCTCCTGCCAGCGGCAATGGCAAGCGGCGCAGGAGGCGTTTCAGGAGATTCTGGACCAATGGCCAGACGACGGCCCTTCGCGGGCGTACTGGAAGCGCTGCCAGGAATATCTCTTCGAAGAGCCACCCGAGGGTTGGGACGGTGTCTTTACCATGACCCACAAATAACGCCGAGCATCCCCCCGAAGCGTCCAAACGGATTCCCACCAACCCACAAAAGGTGCTCGAGCAACGTGATATAAGGTGTTCTTGGGTAGTAGTGGTCGTTTTCCCGTGGAGGTCTCCCATGGCGCGTTGGTTCGTACTCGCCTTTTCTTTCCTGTTGGTTCCCGTAAGCTCCCCAAGCCAAACAGATGGGTCGAAAGAAGCCAAGAAGCTGAGCATTCAGGGAAAAGTGATCGAGGCGAAGGGCGGGCAGCCAGTCCGGAAGGTCAATGTGGAAGGTAAGCGATGTTCCCGGCGGAATCGTCCCTTAACAGTGAGCCGGTCCGTACCCGAAATAGGGCCCTGAGGAATCTAAGTACGAAAGGAACAAAGCCAGCACCCTGCCCATTGTAATCCGGCGCGGATCACGCGACCTGACCAGGGGGAAGAGCAGTACTTATGTGGATTGTCCGATTAGCGTTACGCAGGCCATACACATTCGTGGTCCTGGCCCTTGCGATAATCTTGCTGACCCCGGTCGTGCTCCTGCGCACTCCCACGGACATTTTCCCGGAAATCAACATCCCCGTCGTGAGCATCGCGTGGACTTACTCGGGGCTTTCGCCGTTGGAGATGGAGCAACGCGTTACCTCCACCATCGAACGCGGCGCCACGACCATGGTCAATGATATCGAGCACCTGGAATCGCAATCTCTTCCGGGCATGACTATCATCAAGCTCTATTTTCATCCCAAGGCCAACATTTCGACTGCCTTAGCGCAGACCGCCGCCGCCACAGAGACGATGATGAAGTGGCTTCCGCCGGGCGCGACTCCGCCGCTGGTGATTATCTACTCGGCTTCGACCGTTCCGGTGATTCAGATTGGGCTGACCAGCGACACCATGAGCGAGCAGCAGCTCTTTGATACCGGCACCACTTTTCTTCGCCCGAAGTTGACCACGGTCCCCGGCGCCGCCATTCCCTGGCCGTACGGAGGGAAGCAGCGCTTCATCTCTGTGGACATCGATTCGGCTGCGTTGCAGGCCAAGGGGCTCTCTCCCGTGGACATCGTTAACGCGATGAACCAGCAAAACCTCATCCTGCCCACGGGAACCGCGAAGCTCGGTCTGCTGGAATACAACGTGGAGATGAACGGGAGCCCGCGCACGGTGGCGGAGCTGAACGATCTACCGGTCAAGACCATCAACGGCACCACCATTTACATGAAGGAAGTAGCTCACGTCCGTGACGGCTTCTCGCCGCAGACCAACATCGTGCGGGCCAATGGCCGGCGCGGCGTGATCATGAGCATTCTGAAGACGGGCGGCACTTCCACACTGGAAGTGGTGTCGCGCGTCAAGGAAATTCTGCAGTATTACTCGGGGGCTTTGCCCGAGGGGCTGCACGTCACCACTTTCTTCGATCAATCCCTTTTCGTGCGCGCCGCGATTCAAGGCGTGGTCCGGGAAGCGCTCATCGCCGCCTGCTTGACGGCGGTCATGATTCTGCTTTTTCTCGGGAACTGGAAGAGCACGCTGATCATCGCCATTTCCATTCCTTTGTCCATCCTGGTGAGTGTCATCGCCCTGAGCGCGCTGGGCCAAACGATCAACATCATGACCCTGGGCGGCCTAGCCCTCGCCGTAGGCATCCTGGTCGACGATGCAACAGTAGAAATTGAAAACATCAACCGCAACCTGGCCATGGGTAAAGAGACCATGCAGGCCATCTTGGACGGCGCTGCGCAAATTGCCGTGCCTGCATTCGTCTCCACGATTTGTATCTGCATTGTCTTTATTCCCATGTTCTTCCTGTCTGGAGTGGCGAAATTCCTCTTCGTGCCGCTTGCCGAGGCGGTGATTTTCGCTATGCTTGCCTCCTATTTCTGGTCGCGAACCATCGTGCCAACCCTGGCGATGTATCTTCTTTCCGCCGAGGATGAATATCATGGCGACGAGCATGTTGGCGAAAAAATGGGATTCTTCCGGCGGTATCAGCAGGGATTCGAGCGGCGGTTTGAGGCGTTTCGCGAAGGTTATCGCCGCGCGCTGACAACGGCCTTGCATCACCCCTGGTTGTTCACCGCTTGCTTTCTCGGATTCTGCGTTCTGTCCGGTGGGCTAGTTCTTGTCGTTGGCCGGGATTACTTCCCCACTGTCGATGCGGGCCAGATTCGACTGCACATGCGCGCGCGTCCCGGCCTGCGCATTGAAGAAACCGCGCGGTTGGCGGACCAGGTCGAAACCACGATTCAGGAAATTATCCCGAAGCGGGATTTAGTCACCATCCTGGACAATATCGGTCTGCCCTACAGCAGCATCAACATGACCTACAGCAATGCGGGCACCATCGGCACCTCCGACGCGGAGATTCTCGTACAGTTGAAGAAAGACCGGGGCAGCTCCACCGCGACGTACATCAAAGAACTTCGCGAAATGCTGCCGCAGCGATATCCGTCCACGCAATTTTTCTTCCAGCCGGCGGACATAGTTTCGCAAATTCTGAATTTCGGGATGCCTGCGCCCATTGATATCGAGGTGATGGGACAAAATCAGGCCGGCAACTACCAAATCGCAGAAAAACTTGCGTCACAGATCCAGCACGTTCCCGGCGCTGTCGACGTGCACGTCCAACAGGCTTTCAACGATCCCACCCTGCACATGGAGATCGACCGCACCCGCGCGCAGTCCGTGGGCCTGCAGGCGCGGGACATTGCGCAAAACTTGCTGGTCTCCTTGAGTTCCAGCTTCCAGACGGCCCCGGTTCTCTGGATGGATCCCAAGAACGGCGCAACCTATCAAGTTGCCGTGCAAACTCCGCAATATCGGATTGATTCGATGCAGGCGCTGGAAAACACGCCCGTCACCGGAGCCGGCGCTGCCGCCGCGGACGAGCCGCCGCAGATTCTCGGCAACCTGGTCAATATTTCATCGGCCATGCGGCCCGCCGTGGTGTCCCACTACGACATCGAGCCGTTGATCAATGTTTATGCTTCCGCGGACGGGCGGGATCTCGGCGCAGTGTCCGATGAAATCGCCAAACACGTGCACGCCATCGAAAAGGAATTGCCACGCGGCAGCCACATCACCATTCGCGGCCAAGTGCAAACAATGAAATATTCGTTTGATGGCTTGGCAATCGGCTTGGTCGGCGCCATTGTTTTGGCCTATCTCTTGATTGTGGTCAATTTTCAATCCTGGTTGGATCCGTTCGTCATCATCACCGCGCTGCCAGGCGCGCTGGCGGGCATCTGCTGGATTTTGTTCTTCACGCATACCACGTTGAATGTGCCGTCGATGATTGGCGCAATTATGTGCATGGGCGTGGCCACGTCGAACAGCATTTTGGTGGTTTCTTTCGCGCGCGAGCAGTTGCAGGAAGGAAAGACGGCGCAACAAGCCGCGCTGGAAGCCGGATTCGTGCGCATCCGCCCCGTGATTATGACCGCGCTGGCGATGATTATCGGCATGGTTCCGCTGGCCATCGGGCTCGGCGAAGGCGGCGAGCAAAATGCTCCACTAGGCCGGGCAGTGATTGGCGGCTTGATTTTCGCTACGTTTGCCACGCTGTTCTTCGTCCCGACGGTGTTCTCCGTCATTCACGGACACCGGGAACGCCGAAGGGCGCTGGAAACCGCTGCCGTTTCCGTCATACCCTGAACGGTAAGGGCGCGGGCGAACTCGAGATTGCAAGAGACCAGGGAAAACGCAGTATGGAGTTGAGATGAGCTCTCAAGATAGCGGTCAAGCTGGCGAAAAAGGGGGAAAATTATTCCAGGTGCTGTCGGGCGGAGCGCTCCTCCTTGCGGTGTTGGGCGGGCTCACGCTACTGCAGCGCCGCTCGGAATACCGCACCCTCGCGGAAGAAACGGAAACGCTTGCGATTCAGACTGTTGGCGTGATCCACCCAACTCCCGAAACGGGCCAAGAAGACTTGGTGTTGCCGGGAACGATGGAAGCGTTCGTCGAGTCCCCGATTTACGCGCGCACCAACGGCTATCTCAAGAAGTGGTATCACGATATCGGCAGCCGGGTTCAGAAAGGCGATTTGCTGGCGGACATCGACACGCCGGAAGTGGATGAACAGCTCTCGCAGGCGCGCGCCGATCTCGCGACGGCGCAGGCCAATGCTCATCTTTCTGAGATCACGGCTTCGCGCTATGCGGAGCTCTTGAAAACCGACGGCGTCTCCAAACAGGAAGTCGATAACGCCGCTGGCGACCTGGCGGCCAAGCACGCCATCGTGCAATCCGCGGAAGCAAACGTGCACCGCCTGGAAGAAATGAAATCCTTCCAACACATTTACGCTCCCTTCTCCGGCGTGATCACGCGGCGCAACGTGGACATCGGAACGCTGGTCAATGCCGGCAATGGCGGCGCGTCGCAGCAGCTCTTCTTCCTGGCACAAACCAGTCCTCTGCGCGTTTATGTGCGGGTCCCGGAAATCTACGCCAACACCATTCATGCGGGCCTTGGAGCCCATCTCGAAGTCACGCAGTATCCGGGCAAAAAAATCGAAGGCAAGGTGACGCGCACGGCGGAAGCCATCGACCTTGCCACGCGCACCCTGAATACGGAAGTGGATGTTCCCAACCGCGACGGAACGCTGCTGCCGGGCGGTTACGCCCAAGTTCACTTGGAAGTCAAAGTGAGCGGCTCGCGGCTGCAAGTCCCCGTGAACGCGCTGCTGTTCCGCTCGGAAGGGCTTCGGGCCGTCGTTGTGGATAACAACCGCAAAATCCACCTGCGGCAGATTACTGTCGGGCGTGATTACGGAACGAGCCTCGAAGTTTTGCAGGGTCTCGATGCACAGGACTGGATCGTCCTCAACCCCGCCGATTCGCTGGAGGAAGGCCAGGAAGTGCGCGTGCAAGAAATCGCCATGAAGGGGGCCGCGTCGTCACCAGCGAAGCCGCAAGCACCTGCGCAAGGTTCCAACAAATAATAATGAGAAGTGCTAAGCATATTGCTGTCCTGAATAGCATTGTTGTCTTTCTTTTCGCCGCGGGCTGCACCGTGGGCCCTAAATACCAGCGCCCGTCTGCTCCCGTGCCCGGTAAATGGGATGTTAGCGAGCCATGGCGCGAAAGCGCGCCCAAGGATGGAGTCCCTAAAGGCGAATGGTGGAACGTTTTCCAGAACGACGAACTGTCCGCGCTCGAAAAGCAAGCTCTCGACGCGAATCAGACCATCAAAGTTGCGGTGGCCCGCCTGGAGCAAGCGCGCGCCGCCGCTTCACTGCAGATTGCCACGCAATTTCCAAATCTAGCGGCTGAGCCGCAGGCTGAGCGTCAGCGCCTCTCGGGCAATCGCCCCACAAGTGTTAATCTCCCTGCCGTTGCTCCCGTGACGCAGAACATCATTACACTGCCGTTTACGGTCGGCTATGAAGTGGACTTGTTTGGCCGGCGGCGCAGAGGCATTGAAGCGGCACAAGCCTCTTATCAAGCATCTGCGGCCGACCTCGAAAACGCTCGCCTAGTCATCACCTCGGAACTTGCTGGCGATTACTTTACGCTCCGGCAGCTTGATTCGGAGCTAAACATCTTGAACCGCACCGTCGAGACGCTCCAAAAAGGTTTGCAACTGGTCCAATCGCGGCACACGGGCGGTCTCGCTTCCGGTCTGGACGTGGCCGAAGAAGAGACCCTGCTAAACACCACCAAGACGCAGGCTGTTTTGCTCGAGCAACAACGCAAACAGGTTGAGGATGCGATTGCGGCGTTGCTCGGGAAGCCCGCGCCCGACTTTCACCTCGCACCAAGAGAATTCAACGCGGAGCCTCCCGCTTTGGATGCGGGACTGCCTTCGGATCTCCTTGAGCGCCGTCCGGACATTGCTGAAGCCGAGCGCCAGATGGCCGTAGCCAACGCGCAAATCGGCATTGCCCGCGCAGCTTACTTCCCTTCACTAAACCTTTTTGCCAATGGCGGATGGCAGGCGGCGGACATCGCCAAACTTCTAAATGTGCAGAGCACCTTCTGGGCTGTCGGTGCCAATGTGGCCGAAGCCATCTTCACCGGTGGTTCGCGGCGCGCGCAAGCGCAATTCGCCAAGGCTGGTTACGACGCAAGCGTGGCTTCTTACCGCGACACGGTCTTGAATGCCTTCCGCGAAGTGCAGGATGACGTCACCGGCCTGACCGTTCTCGACCAGGCTTTTCATTCGCAAGAGAAGGCCGTGGATTCTGCCCGCCGCACGGTGGATATCGCCACCAGCCGCTATGTTGGCGGTCTCGTGAGCTATCTCGACGTCGTGAACGCCCAGCAAAGCTTATTGAATAACGAGCAAGAGCTTGCCGTGATTCGCGGTCAGCGCCTGGTTACCAGCGTGCTGCTTGTGAAAGCCCTCGGCGGCGGTTGGGATGCTTCGAGCCTCGCGGCAGTACAAATCAAAACGAAACTGCGGGATGTGGTTGCGCCCTAATCTACTAAGCTCCCGGAAGGTACGCTCAGGGGTTGCCAGTGTCGTGAGGCGAGATGACGCGGCCTAATTCCGAAGCGCGGCTCAGCCGGTCAAACATCTGGTAGGCGGCGTCGGAAATTCTGGTGATAGCTTCGCCTCCATCGCGTTCCCGCCGCAAATATGTGGTCATCACGCTGATGACGTAAGGCCGTTTGCCGGTAAAAACAATCCCGGAATCATTGCGCACGCCCTCCAGTTCTCCCGGTTTGTTCGCCACCTTCACATCTTCCGGCAAATTGCGCGGGATATAGCTTTCCTTGTGCACGCTGAGCAGGTTGAAAAAATCTTCGGTCATCTGCCTGTTCAACACTTTGCCGCGATAAAGGTTTTCGAGCAGCAGCATCATTTCGCGCGGCGTGGCCACGTTTTCTCTGCCTTCCGAGGCCGCCTTCAGGTCCATCATCTTGCGCCGCAGGCGGGTGCGCGCCAGCCCTAGGGAATCAAGCAACGCGTTTACGTTTTCCATTCCAATGCGGTCAATGATCACGTTGGTGGCGGAATTATCGCTCACCGAAATCACCAGTCCCGCGACGTCGCGCAGCGTCAGCCGCGTCATCCCCGGCGTAAGCACGCTGGTGATGCCGCTTCCCCCGACCAGGTCCGACTGTTGCAGGGTGTAAAAATCCGTGAGCTTGATTCCGCCTTGTTGCGCCTGGCGATATAGCTCCGCGAGAATCGCAATTTTGATGGAACTGGCCGTGGGCATCACTTCGTCGGCATGCAGCAAATACTTCTGTCCAGTCGTCAAGTCCAGGATGGCCACCGCAAGTACCCCGTCGAGCTTGCTATCTACTTCATTGACCGTGGCCGCCAGCTTTTGCCATAGGACGTGTTCTTTCTCCTGGGAATTTTGCTGCGCCGCGGTGCGCAAAGGTCCACCGCTGAAAACTGCCGCGCATCCCACAACAAGCAAGACTTTCTTCAACAAGGAACCCTCCAAGTGGAGGAGATTATAAGGCCTGTCGGAAAACGTTCAGAGCACTTTTCCTCAAACCGGCGGGTTGGTCTGCTATCGTCGGCAGAGGCGTACTGAATGGGCACCGGCGAAACCATTTCCACGAAATTGTGTTAAATAGGAAGAAAGGCGCTCGACCGCCTGCGAAAACGCCGAGCCGGCCATCTCCTAGACAATCGAGCAACACAAAATCCCGGCAGGCTTCGCTCTTTGGAGAAAACACTGATGCGCAGATTCTTTGCAGGATTGGTTTTCATGGCGTTGGCGGGTATGTCCGCTCTGGCCACGCCGCCTCAAGATCGCGACGACCGCCGTGACCGCGATGAGCGTCATGACCGGGGCAAGCACAAAGGCGGGGACAAGCATGGCGACGAGGATCGCGGGGATCGCGGAGATCATGACAACGGCAAACATAAGGGGTGGGACAATCCGCACAATCCGCATTACCGAGACTGGGAGTCGGACCATGATCGCATCCGCCCCGGCCGCGCCTATCCTCAGGGGCGTTATGCCCACGTGAGAGAAGTATTTGTAGCGCGCCGCTTTGATTACCGCACTCGCCACCTCTTTCTGCACGACAATTCCGATTGGGTCGTTGCTTCCTACGACGTCGACCGCTGCCGCGACTGGGAATGGAACAGGGACCAAGTCTACGTCTACGACGACGACCATCACGCGGGCTGGTATTTGCTCTTCAACGCGCGCTTGGGCCGCTACGTTCACGTCGAATACTTCGGCGTGCATTAGACTCGTCGTTTAGGTTTGTCCATTAGGACTTGCATCGACTTGAGTGATGCGCACGCTCTCGCCGACTTGAGCGTGGTTCGGGTGCTGGGTGGTAAGCGCCCCAACCGCTCCGTTGAAAACAAAATATTCCGGCCGTTCGTCCATCAGTTTCTGCAGGCTCATTTTCTGATGTCCCGACCCGCCGATGTCATCCACGGTATAGATTTCTCCCTGCATCACCTAGAACTCGCGGTCTACGCGTGGCAACCCGTCAGGGGGGCTCCACCACCACCTTAACAGCTTGCAAACCATTCCTTCTGACATGGCGGGGCTTCCTTCTCTTGTTTCGCGATTGGAACGATTTCAATGACGGGTCTGCTGCGCCAGCAATTCCGGAATTGCCAGTGCCGTACTCGCCACAAAAAACCGCGTCGCCAGCCCGATCTGGCCCGCAACTGCCAGAACAACTCCGGTGCAGTTGCTCGCAAGCGCGCTGGCCAGCGCGCCCGTGCGCAATGATTTCAACCCCAGGAACACCCGCAGCCATTTGACACTGAATCCCCAAACAAACGGCACCAGAAATCCCCAGCCCATCAGCGCAAGGTACCGCTGGTCGAAACGGCGCAGAAACGCCGGGCTGTCGCCGCGCAGCGAGACGTAGAAGCTTCCGCCCAGGTTCGTGACCACCACGGCTAAAAACCCTATCGCTGCGGTCAGCACGGCCCAAACCCATGGCTCAAGCCCGGCTTTCGAGGGATCTTGAGGCCGATGCTGTGAAGTGATGCGAAAGAAAATCAGGAACGCCGCCAATTCCAGAATGCCCGACAGCGGCAGCAGCACGCGCCAGTTCCACAAGTACACCGTCGCGCCCCACCGCAGCGCCACACCGGTGGTCCAAAGCGCCCAGCAAATCCAAGCCTCGCGGACAGCTTGTGTCGCTTCGCCGCGCAGCTTCGGAATCGCATAAAACCGATACCCAGCAGGAAACTCCCGATCCACCCGAACACCTGGGCGTGGCCGTGCGCCTGCAGCCACGCCGTGGAAATCAGACCGGCGCTCTCCCGCGCGCTGATTTGCAGAAGGTCCCACACACCCAGAAGGGTTCCCGGAAACAACATAAAGAACAGCCCCGTCGTGATGTACGCCATCAATAAGCGGGAGAGTGCCGGTTCGCGAGCGCGCGTCAAGCGGAAGATTTCCTCAGCCGAATTTCGCGAAGAAGGCCTGCTCGCGCCTGTTCCCGGGTTCGTAGGTGCCGGAGTGGATGTTCCCATGGCGCCCTCTGCTTACAGGATCTTAGCTTCCAGCTCGACGGCTCGCGGAAACAGGATGTTGTTTTCGAGGTGCACGTGCGTGTGCATGTCCGCCTCGTGATCTCTTCCGCCGACACGCCCGTTTGCATGCACGCGTCGTGCAATGACTTCGCGCCTCCACAGCAATAGTCGACCCCAGCCTCTTCCAAAACCTTTTTCGCGCCGGGATTCGACGCTGCAATGTCCCGCACCTTCGTCGTGCTTGTAAAGCTCATGACTGCCTCCCTTATGGAGTTAGTCTGCAGGGAGAGGCGAGTGCGGGCAGTGACTAAAGTCACTCCGCGAAAAATCTTCTCTCTGTTGGGAAAATACGCAAAAACTACTCGGGTGAGCTCAACTCGCGCTTCATTCCCGCAAAGTCTTTGATCACCAGCTTCCGACCCTCTACCTCCAGGTATCCCTCCGCCTGCAGCCAGCTCAAATTGCGCGACACCAGTTCCCGCACTGTGCCAAGCTCTGCGGCAAAATCCTGATGGCTCTTCTTCAACTCGAGATGGATTCCGCCTTTTGAACGCGTGCCCTCTGCTTCCGCCAGTTGCAAAATCAACGCGATCAGGCGCTGCCGCACCGTGGTGAACGACAGCTCTTCGATGATCCCGACCAGCCGCCGCAGCCGTCCGCCCACCACCGCAATCACTTTCAGCGCCACGTCGGGATGCTCGCGGCAAAAATTCTGAAAATCCTTGCGCGAGATGAACAGAAGCTCTGTATCTTCCGACGCCGCGGCCGCTGCCGGGTAGTTTCCGCCGTCAAACACCGGAAGTTCGGCAAACGAGCTTCCCGGCCCTTCAATCGCCAACACTTGTTCGCGTCCCGACGCCGACAGCTTGAAGATGCCCGTCTTCACCCGACGCGACCAGGAACAATCCCGTACAAGGGTCGCCTTCCCCGAAGAGCAGGTCGCCTCGCTGCAGCCGCTTCTTGCTCGTTCTTCGAGCCAACGCCCTGGTTTCCTCTTCCGTAAGGCTCGCGAAGAGCGGAGTCTTGCGTAGCACCGCCTGAATGTTGTCGACCATGCCTGCAACCTGCTTGCGCTTACCGGCGATTTCCTACTGCTCAATGACGACTGACGCTAAATGCCGCTTTACCCCGGCGGCCAGCGGAACTGTCTCCCACCCAGCAAGTGCAAATGCAGATGAAACACCGACTGGCCCGCGCCGCTGCCGTTGTTCAGCACCGTGCGATAACCGGCGAGAAGCTTGCGTTCGCGCGCAAGCTGCGCCGCGACGAGCTGCAGCTTTCCAAGCACCGCTTGATCTTCTGCCCCCGCCTCCGTCAGCGATTCGAAATGTTTTCGCGGGCAAATGAGGATGTGCGTGGGCGCTTGCGGGCTGATGTCCTCAAACGCGAACAGTTCGGCGTCCTCGTACACAATCTTCGACGGAATCTGCTTGGCGCCAATCTTGCAAAACAGGCAGTTGGGATTCATCGGATTCCTCCTGCGGGCGTTTCCGGATCCAGGCGCGTGACGAACGGTGTAAAACCCTCGCGCGACCGCAGCTGTTCGCCGAACTGCCGCGCCGCGTCCTCGCCGGAGATTTTGCCGACGCGCACGCGGTAGAACGTTCCTTCCGGCGCGTCATACTGTTGAATGAAAACCGGCGAGTACGAAACGGCGAGCCGGTCGCGCAATCGCTCCGCATTGCCATGGTCATGAAACGCCCCCACCTGCACGGTGAAAAATCCTGCCGTGGGGTCCACGTTGCCCAGGACTTCCACGCGCACCGGCGCGACACCGGGTCCCACCAAATCAATTTCCCGCGCCGCCGCCAGCGAAAGGTCGATGATGCGGTTCTCCACAAACGGCCCGCGGTCGGTGATGCGAACCGTGGTGCTCTTTCCATTGCTCAGGTTCGTCACGCGGACCATGGCATCGAACGGCAGGGTACGGTGCGCCGCTGTCAGCTTGTACATGTCGTAGATTTCGCCGTTCGAAGCGCGCCGCCCGTTAAAAGGGTCGCCGTACCAGGAAGCGTTGCCCTCTTCGGTATATCCCGCCGGAGCAGGCACAGCAACGGGTCTGTCGCGCCGTGGCGTTCCCGTCGGCCTGCTCGATGGCCTTTCGGGCACGTCCGTCGAGCGCTTTGCGGATTCTCCCGTTCCTGGAGGCGTGCTTGCGGGTTGTGTTCGTGGCGGTTGCCGGCCAGCCACCGGCCGGCGTCCTGCGCATCCCGAACCGGCCAACGCCAAGAAAAACAAAGTTGCAGAGGAAAAATAGAGAATGCTGCGCAGGTTCCGCGCGTTACGAAGACGTGTTCGCCGCCCACTCGCCTTCGGCGTCCTGCGAGACCTCAGGAGTGATTTCTTCAAAGGCCCGCCCGTATTTACGATTTAGGGGATTTTGCCCGTTTCTGTGAATTGCGCGCCGCGTTGCGTTCCTCGAGCCAGCTTGCCGCTTCGCTCAGCTTCTCGGACACTTCACGGAGGAACTGCGCCGTGCGCTTTTCCGTTTCCGGGGCAACGTCTTCTTTCATGAACGTCTTTAACCGCTCCAATTCCTCGTCCACTCGTTTCCCAAAATCTTGCAAGTTTTTCATGCGTTTGAGCCGGGCGACTTCGTCGTCGATGCGTTTCCCGAATTCTTCGAATCGCCCCATGGCCTACCCCTTGCTTTCCCGCGATATTACGCGCGTTTTCTGTATTATAGAAACGCCCTTTCCCGGTCGCAAGGAGGACGGTTGACCCTACCCTACCGTTGGCAGTGGCGATTGGAGCGTTGGAAAAATGCGATGCGCGGGTTCTTCGGGGGCGAGCAGCAGCCCCGCCCGAAACTCTGCCCCGTCTGCGGCGCGCTGGTCGGTATCAATGCCACGCGCTGTCACGAATGCGGCGCCAATCTGCGCTTTTCCCTCGCCGCCCTCGGCAAAAAACTCTCCGGCGTGTTTGGGGACAACGAAGCTCCCATCACCACCGCGCTCCTCATCGCAAATATTTCGATGCTGGGTGTGAGTTGGCTTTCTTTTGCCGCCATTGGTGAGGGAGGCGGCTTAAACATCCTTTGGGGACTCGTGGGTGAACCGCAATTTCGCCTTGGCGCGACTTATCCCTTGCTCATTTTCTATCGCAATGAGTGGTGGCGCCTGATCACCGCCATGTTTCTTCACGCCGGGCTGGTCCATATCGGATTCAATATGATGGCATTGATGCAATTTGGCCCGGCGTTGGAGGAGGTTTACGGCTCGGCGCGCTATCTGTTCCTGTATGTGGTTACGGGAGCTTTCGGTTTTTTGCTGAGCGCGGGAACGGGTCATTTCTCGCTCGGCGCCAGCGGCGCTTTGCTGGGACTCGTAGGAGCCACGCTCGCGATCACCTCGAAGCGCGGCGGAGTGTACATGCGCGAAATCCGCTCTCGGCTGATTACTTCCGTGGCCATTCTGTTTCTTCTTGGATTTTCCGGTTTCATGGCCATGGACAACCTCGCCCATGGTGGCGGACTGGCAGCAGGCTTTGCACTGGGCAAGCTCTTTGTTGACCGGAAACCCATGAACGTGAAAGAAACGCGCATCGCCTACACCCTCGGATGGCTCGCGGGAATCGTGGTCATTGCGAGTTTCATTCTAATGTTCCTGCACTTTCGCGATCCGCTTCCCGGGCGCGGTTAAATGGCAACACATTCCGTCTTACTCGCCGCTGGCGGTCTCTTGCTGTCGATTTCTTCAAGAGCCAGGGTGTGGAGGGTTGATTCGGCGGGCGGTGATAAAACAATAGTGGAAGCCGGAGTACACGCACAACGCCGTGACGGCGTAGATCAGAGCATGGTTCAGCAGCGAGAGATGGAACTCCGGATACGCCGCGCCGAGCACCACCATGAAAACCAGGATGATCTGGAAGAGCGTCGTCAACTTGCCGTAGATGCTCGGGGGAAAGGGCTGGTAACCCCACGCCAGGATGATCACCACCGCAACGATGAGAATGAGAATATCCCGGCCCAGTACCAGGATGGTCAGCCACCAGGCAAGCTGTTTCTTGAAGGCCAGAACGACAAAAGAGGACGAGAGCAGAAGTTTATCGGCGATGGGATCCAGGTAGGCGCCAAGCGAAGAGCGCTGGTTGAACGTCCGCGCGATCAGGCCGTCGATGCCATCGGAGAAGCCCGCAATCACGAGCACAAGCAAGGCCCACTTGTACTTTTCGTAGGACATCAAAATCAGGAAAAACGGCAGAAAAGCGAGCCGGAGAAAAGTAATTTGGTTGGGTACAGTCCAGATGCGGCCCTTCATTTTTGCTTAAGAATAGAATAATTCAGAGGTTTTCTTCAGGCAACTCCGCCAGGCCGCTGAAGCAGATTTCGAACCGAAACTTCCGACAAGTAGCACCTTCTCCGGCGGCTGAAAGGGTTGAAATTGTCATTCCGAGCGTACCGAGGAATCCTGGCTTGAGGTCATTTTTCATCGGGCCCAATGAGAGCATCGAAAAGTCCTAAAAATTATTTCAGACAAATTGCGCAAGATAGTCTTTTAACGAGCGGCCCAACTTCCGCGCGAAAAGCTCGTTCATCGAAGGAATCGACCCGGAGGGCTCATCCAGAGCGACGCGTTCGACGCGGTGCATGGGAAAGAAAACCGTGGGGAATCCCACGCGTTCGCCGTCCGGTTCGTTCATTTGGCGGATGAAATGGTCGAAGGAATTCAAGTCGATGCCGCGCAGCGTGATGCCCGAAGGATTGATCGTCAGCAATTCGCCCCACACTTTTTCCTTGGGAGTGTGCAGGCTGACAATCACGATGGAATGCGGGTCCATGGTCGGAGGGTCCTGTATTTAGACTATCGCACTTTTCTGCGCTGTTCACTTCGCCGTGCGGAAAAAGCAAAGATCAAGCAGAGACGCGGAACGCGCCAAGAATCCGAAGCGAAAACCAAATCCTGCTAGATTCGATCCAGTGTCATCCCGAGGAGCCGGAGACGACGAGCAATCCTGGCTGGATCTGTGCCAGCCGCCAGAAGATCTCGCGTGCCATCATTTCGTGTGCCCATAGGCCTGGTTCAGCCACCACAGGGCATCGTGCAAGTCTGCGGCGGAACGCACATCAAAAGAAAACCAACGTTTTCCCACAGCGATGCGCAAGTCTTTGAGCGCGCGTTGCTCCAAGTCCCGTGGTATCGGGTCAAATCGAAAAATAACGGAATTCGGAGTGTCGAACCCCCGCGTGACGGGCAGACCGCCGAAAATCTTCTTTCGCCGGTAGAGACCCATCATCCCGAACATCGGCCGCGTGGTGATTTGCGGCCAACCGCCCACTTCCGTTTTCAGCATGGCGGACCACTGCTTCATTTCTTCCGAGATCGGCGGCATCTTCGGCCGATCGCGCATGGCCCGCCGCGTTTCCTCGACTGGCGGATTCCTTTTTGCTTTCTTGCTCTTCATTGGTAGGCTTCGTCAGTTACGAAGCAACCTTGGAAGCGCGAAAATCGAGCGAGGCGCCGCGCTTCAGCAACGACTCTGCTTGCGCGACCATGTTCTCGATGATGCTTGCCGCGCTGGGCCGGTCGTGCAGCAGTCCGGTAGCTTCGCCGACGACCGTCAAATACATATCCAAATCCTGCTGGGCACGCGCTTGCGCATAAGCTTTCGCAAGGCTGCCGCGCGCTGCATCGGCTTCGGTTTCGCGGTGCGCCCACTCGTCGGTGAACTTGTTCTTGAGAACACGAAAGGAAAACTCTTGCGGCCAAGGAACGCCGCGCAGGGCATCAATCGCTTTCGTGCGAACCGTTTCATCGCCCGTAGCCCGCGCCGCGCGGTCGGTCATCGCTTGCGGCGTCAGCGCCTCCGCGGAAGCCCAGAAGCGCGTGCCCACCAGTGCGCCGTCGGCTCCCAGCATCAAAGCAGCGGCGAGACCACGGCCATCGGCGATACCGCCCGCGGCGAGCAGCAGCGTCTTTGGCGCGCGCTTTGCCAGAAAGTCCCTAATCTCGGGGACAAGCGGCAGCGTCGAGCGATTCGCGCCATGGCCTCCTGCTTCGGTGCCCTGCGCAACGATGGCGTCAGCCCCGGCGTCGAGCGCCTCCTCGGCATGCCGCAAAGACTGCACTTGGCAGATCACTTTGGCCCCGGCGTCGTGAATCCTCTTTGCGTACGGTTTCGGTTCGCCGAAAGAAAGAAACACGCAGTACGGAGAATGCTTCAAAGCTGCTTCGAGCGCTTGCGACGCGCGCTCCAGCGCCCACGTGATGAAGCCAACGCCAAACTTTCGGCCGCGCACGAGCGCGAGTTCTTTCTCCAGGTCCGGCTCGCCACCCAGCGCTCCGGCGTAGCCGCCACCCAGGATTCCTAGCCCGCCTGCATCCGACACGGCCGCGACCAAGCGCCCGCCCGCGATCAGCGCCATCGGCGCGCACAGGACCGGGTGGCGAATCCCCCATTGCTCGGTTAACCGCGTTTTCACAACTGCCATCCTTTCCCGAAATCCTGGTGCGGCGCTGCTCTTCACCCTGGCATGGGTTTGGGGCCGCCGGAGGGAAGCAGAAGTTTCGGCTCGGTGAGGGATTGCACCTGCTCCAAGGTGGCGTCGGGCGCGAGTTCGTGCAGAAGCAAGCCTTGCGGCGTAACGTCGATGACGGCCAGTTCGGTGACAATGTGGTCGACGACTTCGACGCCGGTCAGCGGCAGCGTGCACTTCTTCAGGATTTTGGGTTTGTTGTCCCGTGTGGCGTGCTCCATGGCGATGAACACGCGTTTCGCTCCCGCGACCAGGTCCATGGCGCCGCCCATGCCCTTGAGCATTTTGCCGGGGATGGCCCAGTTGGCGAGCGTTCCCTTTTCGTCGACCTGCAGTGCCCCGAGAACCGTGAGATCGATGTGGCCGCCGCGAATCATGGCGAACGAATCGGCCGAAGAAAAATAGCAAGTGCCGGGAAGCTCGGTGACGGTTTCTTTGCCGGCGTTGATGAGGTCGGGATCGACCTCCGCTTCCAGCGGATACGGGCCGACTCCCAGCATCCCATTTTCCGATTGCAGAATCACGTCCATGCCCTTAGGAACGTAGTTGGCAACGCGCGTGGGCATCCCGATGCCGAGATTGACATAGTAGCCGTCGCGCAGTTCCAAAGCGATGCGCCGCGCAATCCGTTCCCGTTTTTGCTCCTCCGTCAGAGGCATGAGAAATCCTTTTTCACCAGTTCTAAGTTGTAGGTTTTAAGTCGTAAGTAAAGACAAGAGGACAGGCAAGAGTGCCCGTCCCACTCAAACCATTGCCGTTTTTGTTCTTCACTCTGCGGCATAAGGCCTCAACGTCTAGGTGGTTCTGCTTTCCAGCGCTGCCAAACCAGCACGGTCGCCACCAATGCACCACCTCTCGGAATGGGCGGAGCGCGCAGAATCAGTTGGTCTCCCTCTAATTTTACAATCGTGCGAACCAGATCTGTGCCAACGCGGTTTGCACTGAGCTAATTTGCACGTGATGCGTCACCGGGTTGCCCTCGAGCGTGAAAGTTCCGGCATACGCGGCGAAGGTGGCGAAAGCTTCGGCCCGTTCCTCCACAGGGGCCGCGACGTAGTCGATAGTCGAAAGGGGCCTGCGTCTTGCGTTGGAGATGATCGCCATCATTCTCCCGTCGGCGCTGTAGGTCAGAAAGCCAGTAGGGTTTGGTCCGAATGTATCTCCAGTTACGCCCTTCTCCGTGCTTTCCGTTGCGGAGACTGGTTTCCAAGTACCGACAAGAGCGCGCTTCGATTGCGCCCTCGTGCTTGCAGGAAAAACAAGGATTGCGATGGCTGCAGCCGGAATTCACTTCTTCACCAAGCCCTCCTTCAAAAAAAACCAAAGCACCACTCGGAAGCCCTGCCTACGGAAGGCAGCGACCGCTCGAGCTTCAAGGAAACTTTTTCTCAAACTTCGGCAATGTGGCAGCAAGAACTTCTCCGACGATGGTTAGGCTTTGGGGATCGATTTTGTCGAGCGTGTCTTGCGTCGTGTGCCAATAAGGAATGGAGAAGTCGATGAGGTCGCAACCGGCCACGCCGCGGCGGATGAACGAAAAATGGTCGTCGCCGCCGACGGTATAGTCCTTTTTGATGAACGTATGCTGGTAGCCGAGTTGAGCGGCGGTCTCCCAAATGAAATCCGTAAGCCAGCGAGTGGAGCCGGTGTCCCGAGTGATTTTTGCGTTTTTAGGGCCAATCATGTCGGCCAGGATCATGGCTTTCACACGCTTCAGTTCGCCGGCAAGCGCCATTCGTGCGGCCATTTCGCGGCTGCCGAACGTGTTGTTGCTGCCATCGTCGTTCCAACGAACGCTGGCGCCATCAGTCCAATTACCTTGCGCCTCTTCCCCGTCGAAGAAAGCAATCCACACGTTGAGCGCATTCTTTCGCGCGCAGAAAAGGCGCGCCAACTCGATCATGGTTCCCGTGCCGGAACCGCCATCGTCCGCGCCCACAAAGTTGGGGATTCTCACGGTGTCGTAATGGGTGGTGTACAGAACGACGCCGGTGCTAGTGCCGTGAAGTTTGACGACAATATTTTTCATTGCAAGATGGCCAAGAACCGTGGAAGCGTGAAAGTCATGCTCCTCGACCGGGCATCCGTAACTTTTCAGCTGGCCGATGATGTAAGCTTGCGCGCGATGAATGCCATCTGAGTCCGGGGGCCGCGGTCCAATCTCCACCAAATGACGAACGTGCTCATACGCTCGGTTGCCGTCGAACCTGGCAGTCGTTTCGGAAGCGCTGGGCAACCGGCGAGCGGCCGCAACAGGAAGCCAGCAAAGCGAAACCAGCGCCACCGCGACGCGCCGCGCAATCCGTTCCGGTTTTTGTTCTTCGGTTAGTGGCATGAATTCAGTTCATAGTCGACCGTCTAAAGTCGAAAAGCATAACTTATGTTTCGGAACCAGCCATAAGCTGCCAAGGATACTCGATAACATACAGTCGGAGTGCCTCCTTGATCCAAGCTTGAACTGTCGTCTAAGCGGACTCGTTCATGGTTTTCTTACCGTGCGGCGCTCGATGCGCTTTTCGTATTTCGGGCCCTGGAAAATCGCGTCCACGAAAATTCCCGGCGTGTGCACCTGGTCCGGCGGAAGCTTGCCGACTTCGACCAGCTCTTCGACTTCGGCGATGACATAATCGGCGGCAGTAGCCATCATGGGATTGAAATTGCGCGCGGTCTTGCGATAGATGAGGTTGCCCCAGCGGTCGCCTCTCCACGCTTTGATAAACGCGAAATCGCCGCGCAAGCCGCGCTCCATCACGTACATGCGGCCGTCGAACTCGCGCGTCTCTTTGCCCTCCGCGACCATCGTGCCATAGCCGGTAGGCGTGTAGAACGCGGGAATGCCCGCGCCTCCCGCACGCAGGCGTTCGCTGAGCGTGCCCTGCGGATTCAGCTCGACTTGCAACTCCCCGCTCAGGACGAGTTGCTCGAAGAGCTTGTTCTCGCCCACGTAGGTGGAGATCATCTTCTTGACCTGGCGCTGCTGCAGGAGCAAGCCGATGCCGAAGTCATCCACGCCGGCGTTGTTGCTGACGACGGTGAGGTTCTTCGTGCCTTTGCGGCGGACAGCAGCGACGAGGTTTTCCGGGATGCCGCAGAGTCCGAAGCCGCCCATAAGAATGGTGGCGCCGTCGCTGAGCTTGGCGATGGCGGCGTCGGCGGATGCAATGCGTTTGTCCATGGGAAGTTTTCGGTCGTAAGTGGTAAGTGTTTAGTTTTGGAAATGAAAAAGCAAGGGCGGCCTTCACTGAGGACTATGGCCATAATGGCTGCGCCTACCAGGCCAAGGAGAACTACGAAGGCTTTGGCTGCTGGGCGATGGCCACGTCAGCCCGGCAGAATGTTTTAGGTATAATCTGTCGCCATGAGCGAGAAGGCGGGGTGGTCGCGTAGAGATTTTATGAAAGTGGCGGCCGGCCTTGCCGGTGGCGTGATTGGCAAGGTGGAGGCGGGCATGAGTAGCTACGGGACAGCGGGCATACCTGGCACGAGTGATCCGACGAAACTAAGCCTCAGCGAAGCGTCGGACCTCGTGCATGGCAAGAAGATTTCCTCGGTGGCGCTGACGCAGGAATGTCTGAAGCGAATCGAGCGGCTCAACCCCAAGCTGAATGCGTTCATCACCGTGACGGCGGAGAGCGCGCTGGAGCAGGCCCGCGAGGCGGAAGCGGAGATTCAAAAAGGCCAATGGAAGGGTCCGCTGCACGGAATACCGATTGCGCTAAAGGATCTGGTGGATACGGCGGGCGTGCGCACGACGGCGGGAAGCGAGCTCTTCCAAGATCGCGTCCCCAGCCAGGATGCGGAGATTGTCCGGCGCCTGAAAGCAGCGGGTGCGGTGCTGCTGGGCAAGCTGAACATGCACGAGTTTGCTTTTGGAGGAAGCTCAGTCATCAGCGCCTTCGGCCCTGTGAGGAATCCCTGGGACGTCGAGTATTCGCCCGGAGGATCTTCCGGGGGATCCGCGGCGGCGGTGGCCGCAGGACTTTGTTTTGGGGCCATTGGGTCAGACACGGGAGGCTCCATCCGAGAGCCAGCGGGCTATTGCGGAATCGTGGGGCTCAAGCCGACGTACGGCCGCGTCAGCACGCGGGGAGTGATCCCGCTATCGTGGTCGCTCGACCATATCGGGCCGATGACGCGGACGGCACGCGATGCGGCCTTGATGCTGCAGGCGCTCGCGGGGTATGACGCGGAGGATGTGACGAGCGCCTACGCCGCGGTGCCCGATTATGCGGCAACCCTCGAGAAGAAGACGAGTTTTCGTCTGGGGATTCCGCGCGCAAACTTTTGGGAAGAACTGCATCCGGAAGTGCAGACGGCCATGACCGCGGCTCTTGGCGTCCTCGCAAAGCTCACGGCGAGCCAGCAAGACGTGAGAATCCCCACAGGGAGTGAATTTTCCGGAATGATTCTTGTGGCCGAGGCCTTCGCCTACCACGAAGAAAACGTAAAAGAGAATCCGAAGCTTTATCACCCGGAGACTTTAAGGAGAATTCGCTCGGGGGCGGAGGTGAGCGCGAGCGAGTACATTGCCGCGCGCCGCCAGCTCGAACAAATCCGGCGGGCAACGCCGAAAATTTTCGAAACCGTGGATATTCTGGTGACTCCGACTTTTCCTGTCCCGCCGCCGAAGATTTCCGAATTGCTCGGCGAACCGGACAAGCTGCGCGGCCGGGAGCTGCTGATGCTACGCAATACGCGGCCGCTCAACGTCCTGGGATTGCCCACGATTTCCATTCCTTGCGGCTTTACCAGCAATGGCCTGCCCATTGGCATGCAGCTTACGGGAGCGGTGGGAGGCGAAGCCGCCGTGCTCGGCCTGGCGCATTCCTACGAGCAGGCGGCGGAATGGCACAAGCGCATGCCGAGTGAGAGTTAAGTCGCGGTTAGAGAGCAGCGCGGCGTAGCCGAGTTTGGATTTGCCGTGGCGGTGCTTGGCGGCGGCGAGCAGCTGGTCAAGGGTGCGGTCAAAATATTTTCCATGGAGCCAGAGGGCCTGGATTTGCGCGGTGTCGCAGGAGTCAGTGCGAGACCAAGACAGGTTCTTCGGAGGCGCTTTCTGGAACTGCGGGTTGCGCTGCGGGCCGGAGCAATTCAGGCACTTGGTCGCGAACCGTAGGAGCAGTTTCTGCGGCTGGTTTGGTGTAGCGCAGGAGCAGAAGGAACGGCAGCATGAGGAGAAAGGCCACGCCCATGATCCAGAAGGCCTCGACAAACGAGAGCATGGCGGCCTGCTGCTGCACCATGCCATACATGGCGCCGAAGGCCTTGCGGTAGGCGGTGTAGTGATCGAAGCCGTACGCTTGGAACCAGGCCTGGGCGGCGCGCAGCATGCGCGGCATAGCGAGGCTGGCAGGCGTAATGTGCTCCGCGAGGCGGCTCTGATGAAACTGGCCGCGGCGCGAGAGGAACGTGGTCATGATGGCCACACCAAAGCTGCCGCCGATATTACGCATCAGATTGAAGATGCTGGTGGCGTGGCCCATCTTTTCCTTGGCGATGCCCGACATGCTGTGGGCCATCAGCCGGATGAACAAAAAGCTGAGAGCGATGCCTTGGAACACTTGCGCCCAGAAAATGTCCCAGTAGCCCGCGTTGAGGTTGAGGTGGGAGAGAGAAAACATGGTGAGAGACGCAAACGCCCACAGGCAAATTGAGATAAAAAATCCAGCGCCACGAATAGTTGTCGGTAATCCAGCCGCCGAGTGTGGGACCAAGGATGGGCGCCAGCAAAATGCCCAGGCCATAAGCAGCCATGGCCTGACCGTGTTCGGGAAACGTCTCGAGCAGAATGGCTTGGGCAAGAGGCTGCAGTCCGCCCCCGGTGAGTCCCTGAAGCACGCGAAAGCAGATCAGCCAGGGAAGGCTGCCCGCCAAACCGCACAGCAAGGAGGTGAGGGTGAAGCCGGCGACGCAGGACAGCAGCAGTCTCTTGCGACCGAGATAATTGGCAAGCCAACCGGCGATGGGCGGGATGATGGCGTTGGCCACGAGATAGGAAGTGACGACCCAAGTGCCCTGCTCCACAGTCGAGGCCAGGTTTCCGGCGATGTGCGGGATGGCGACGTTGACGACCGTGGTGTCGAGAATCTCCATGAAGGTCGCGAACATCACCGAGAAGCTAACGACCCAGGGATTCACATGAGGAGTTGGGTTGGCTCCCACGGAGGTTGGCTTCGCAGGCTTGATGTTGGGCCCCAGGGAGCACGGAGGGCGGTGACGCGGCGAGGTTCAGGCGCAACACCGGAAGTCACAGGCGACGGATCCTGTTGCAGAGATAGGAGTTAAGCACAACTTGAAAGGACCGAACGGGACGCAGCCGAGTGCCCCGAACAGGCTGGAAACATTTGGGCTCAAGCCGCGTCAGACCTAGGGACGGCAGGACGAATCCAGGAGGGGTGGGGATGAAACGCACGTGGATCTTGATCGGTCTCTTGGCGGTCTTGGTGCTGGCGGCGGCAACGCCGCGGGTAAGTTCAAACAACCAGAGCAGCACGAACGCACCGGTGTATACATCAGACGGGAACTTGAAGTTCCCCACGCAATACCGGGAGTGGGTGTATCTCACGTCGGGGGTGGACATGAGCTACAGCCCGAACATGAGCATGGATCATTCCATGTTCGACAATGTGTTTGTGAATCCCGAGGCGTACAAGGCGTTTCTGCAGACCGGCACGTGGCCTGACAAAACCATGCTAGTTCTGGAAGCGCGCATGGCCGCGAGCAAGGGCTCAATCAACAAGAAAGGGCACTTTCAAACAGGAAACATCATGGGGCGCGAAGTACACCTGAAAGATGAAGCCCGCTTTCCGGCAAAATGGGCGTTTTTTAATGCGGACGATGGTGTGACAGGAAAGCTGCTGCCGAGAGAAATGGATTGCTACTCCTGTCACGAACAGCATGGCGCGGTCGATACGACCTTCGTGCAGTTTTATCCCACGCTGCTGGAGATTGCGAAGAAAAAGAATACGCTGAGCGCAGCGTACGTGAAGGAAGAGGCTGGAAAATAGCGGCAGAGAAACTGGCGCTTCCCTTTCCCCAAAAAACGGCTTTCGCCTACTTCTCGGTTGGTGCGGGGATGTCATAGACGTAGCGGGTCGAAGTTTCGTAATTGTTGCGGCCCAGCTTGAGATTCAGCGTTTCATAGAGTTGGCGGCCGTCGGGAGAGAGCTCGAACGTGCGGCTCATCTTTCCGCCGCGCGGGTTCTTTTCATCCGTTACCAGCCGGCTGCCCTCCCACTTCGCGGCGATTTCCTGGTAATTGTCATCTTTCGACTTTTGCAGCTTGCGCCGGTCGGTCATGAACGCGCGTTTGCGGTCGTGATCGTCCTTCAAATCCACTTCCGCGCCGGTCATGGAAAGAGTTATGTTCGTGGGAGGGCTCAGAAGTTCGTGCATTTTCTGACGCTCCGAGTCGCTTTCGCCGCCGTATCCGCCGCGCCGCCCTCCACCGCCTCCTGGCCAACCGCCGGGGCGTCTCCCGCCATAACCGCCGTTCGAATCTTCGTCGTCACGCATATGTCTGCGCGGATCATCGCTTTCGTCGCGGTTGAGCACCCAATCGCCCAAGATGCTCTGCCGTGCAGCTGGCAGAGGCCTGGGTTCTGGTGCCTTGGCCGCCGGTACGGCTCCGGGTGGTGGCGCTGGAACCGGTCCAGCTGGTGCCTGCGCTGCAACCAAGCCGCAAAACGCGAGTCCAACCAAACTCGCAAGACCCACAAAGCCCGTCCTCAAAATTGTTCGTGCGACTTTCATGGCTCCCCCGAATCCCACAGATCAGCAATTGTACTTCCCACCGAGCAGAAAAATGGTTCCCAGTCGGTGGATTCGTTAGGAATGTGAAAGCAGACGTTCAAGCTCCGTGGCACGTGGAAGCAACGCAAGCGCGCCCAATTCGCGGAAGCGCGCAGCGCGCTCGCGGTAGCGGTGCTCGTCGCGGGCCATGACCGCCAGGAACGGCACTCCGGCCTGGCGAGCGGCCAGCGCATCGTCAATATTGTCGCCCAGGTAGAGGGCCTTCGCCGGATCGCGCCCGTCGAGAATCATTTGCAAGCCGTCGGGATGCGGCTTTTTCCGGGCATCGTCCATCGTGATAATCGTGCGGAAGTGCTTTGTGGCAGGCCAGCGGTCAAACGTGTACGAAAACTCCTGCCGCGTGCGCCCGGTGAACAGATTCAGTTCATATCGCTGGGCCCACTTTTCGATTTGACGCGGGCTCACCAGGATTTTTTCATTGCGCACGTTTCCCGGCTTACCGTCGCTTCCCCAATAGAATTTCTCGAACGCCACTCTCGCCTCGTGGTAAGAAAGCGGTTTGCCCAGCGCTGTCACCCACGCCGCCACCATGCTCCAGTCGTCGTTGAAGCCCGGCCTGCTCTTCCATTTGTGCAACTCGGCGTAGGTGGCGCGCTTGCCAGTGAGGTAGCTCACCGTGTCGAGCGCCGAGCGCCAATAGGTGCCTCGCACGTCCACCAGCACACCATCCACGTCAAAAATCAGGATTTTCGGCTGCGTGGGAAGCGCTTTGCTCTTTCGCGTTGTCCCCTTTTTCATCGGGAGTGCTTTTTGCGGCACGTTTCCTTTTTCCTTCGAATCGCACTGGGTAAACAAAAAGTTTCGCCGCTGCAAAACTCTGCGTCAAGCCAGGTTGGCCGCCCTGTGTTCCAGGGCAACGTTGCTGGCAAATCCGACGCGTTGCTACACTGGAACAACGTCTGACGGCTTCCGCGACTGTCATCCCGAGCGCGGCAAGGGATCTGCTTTTTCCTTTAAAAGCTTCTGGAAAATGCGAGCCGTGACGGGGAGCTACGTATGGCGAAATTTAGCGGTGTGGATTTCATCGATTTCGATTCCCAATTGAACGACGAGGAAAAACTCGTCCGCCAGACCGCGCGCGAATTCGTCGAGAACGAAGTCATTCCCATCATCGAAAAACACACCCGCGAAGCCACTTTCCCGATGCACCTGATTCCGCAGTTGGGCGAACTCGGATTCTTTGGCGCCAATCTCCACGGTTACGGCTGCGCGGGCATGTCCAACGTCGCGTATGGACTAATGACTCAGGAGCTCGAGCGCGGCGACTCCGGCCTGCGCAGCTTTGTTTCCGTGCAGGGCGCGCTGGTGATGTATCCGATTTATTCTTACGGCAGCGATGCGCAGAAAAACAAATGGCTGCCCCTTTTGCAACAGGGCAAAGCCATCGGCTGCTTCGGCCTGACGGAGCCGCAATTCGGATCGAACCCCAGCGGCATGCTCACGCGCGCGGTGAAGAAGGGCTGCAAGTACGTTTTGAACGGCGAAAAAATGTGGATCACCAACGGCTCGGTCGCCGATGTAGCGGTGGTGTGGGCCAAGGGTGAAGACGACAAAGTGCGCGGCTTCCTGGTCGAGAAGGGCACGCCAGGCTACAAAACCTGGGACGTGCATGGCAAGTGGTCGCTGCGCGCCTCGGTTACCTCAGGGTTGTCCTTCAGCGACTGCGAAATGCCGGATACGAATTTGCTCCCCGGCGTCGTGGGCCTGAAAGGCCCGCTAAGCTGCCTGAACCAGGCGCGCTACGGCATCGGCTGGGGGGCGCTGGGGGCGGCGATGGCCTGTTACGACACCGCGCTGCAATACGCCAAAACGCGCAAGCAATTCGCCAACAAGCCCATTGCCTCCCACCAATTGGTGCAGGAAAAACTCGCCTGGATGATCACCGAAATCGTGAAAGGTCAATTGCTGGCGCTGCACGTCGGGCGCCTCAAAGACCAAAACAAAGTGGACCCCTCGCACATCTCCATGCTGAAAATGAATAACGCCGCCATCGCGCTGGAAACCGCGCGCAAAGCCCGCGACATTCTTGGCGCCAACGGCATCGTCGACGATTACTGCATCATGCGCCACATGAACAACCTCGAAAGCGTCTACACCTACGAAGGTACCAACGATATTCACAAGCTGGTGATCGGCGAACGCGTCACCGGCATTTCGGCCTTTGCGTGACACCGACAAATCGAATGAGTAGCAAAGCCATTGTCCTTTGTGTCGTATTTCCATCATTCGCACTTTTCGTATCTTCCCATAAGGCCAGCGGCAAGAATGTCTGCCTCCTTGATGGGCAAGAGAATCAGTGGACGGGCGAAGAAATGGGAATTCCTGCGAACATTCCCACCGCGAAATGGAACGCCACAGCCACCTTGTGGGCCGCCTGCGAACAAGATCAAAAGCAGCATCCAACTCCAACGCCGAAAAGCACGCCTGGAGTTTCAATCCTAATGCACAGTTCGATGCTCAGGTTTCCTATCAGCGGGGAATTCGATTGATGGCGTGAATGAAAAGGTAGACTGCCTCCGCAATCAGAAATGCGCCAGCAGCGCGGAAAAAGAGAACCATGACCTTGTAGTTCAGCGCGGCTGTTTCCGGACTCGGTGGCTTAGAAATGCGCGGATGTCTTTCTCGAAACCGCATGGTCCACGCGTTGTAGCGTTGAGCCATGGGCTTGGCCCAGTACGACAATGTAGCTCCCGCCAACGCTACACCTGCGAGAATCACAAACTCGACCAAAAGCCAGAAATGCAGACGGGGCATACGGCCGCATTTTCAAACAACCTCTAGCTTTAAACAACAGAACAGGGCAGGAAACTTGTAAGCGCGCTGGCCGCGATGTATCGTGCCGTGCGGGAGAATGTCCATGCAACCTCGAACTGGATTCCGATTTGTTGCGTTTCTCGCTCTTGCCGTTTTCACGGCGGGCATTTCGGCGCGCTCCGCAGAAGCGCGGCCGAAACATGCTCCGACTCAGCAAAGCACCACGCCAAGAGGAGTCAATGCCGCGAATCCCAAGATTCGCGCCATCACTGCGTTCGTTAACCTGGATTGGCACGACTATCAACGGCAAATCGCCGAGGCGCTGAAAATGCTCCGCCGCGCGCAGGTTACTTTCGAGTCGCGCGGCTACCAGGTCCAGACCATTCGCATCGCCACCCAGCCGTTCCCGGAATACATCCAGGGCATGAATACGCAACAGGCGGTGGACTTCTTCAAGCTGGTGGACGCGCTGGCGGGGCAGCAAAAATTCGCGATGTCCATCGGCCCGGCCCTGCTGAACGCCAACGACCCCACTTCGCAAGCTGATATGCTCGCGGAAATCCTTGCCAACACCAAAACACTGAATGGCAGCCTGGTGGTGGCGGGCGAGGACGGCGTGCGCTGGGGCGCCATCGGCGCGGCCGCGCGCGTCATGAAAAAACTCGAAACCTCCACCGAGCATAGCCAAGGTAATTTCCGCTTTGCGGCTGTTGCCAACGTGCCACCGCTATCGCCGTTTTTCCCCGCCGCATATCACACCGGCTTTGGCCACCAGTTCGCCATCGCGCTGGAGTCGGCCGGCGTCGTAGCGGCCGCTTTCAAGGACGCGCCTGACCTCGCCTCGGCCCGTCAGCGCCTCACCGATACGCTGGCCGCGGTCGCTTTTGACGTCGAGCATCACGCTGGGCGCGTGGACTCCGAAACCGGCTGGACATACATGGGCATCGACCTTTCGCCGGCGCCCTCCCCCGCCAAAGACGCTTCGATCGGCGAAGCCATCGAAAACCTGACCAAGCAGCCCTTTGGCATGAGCGGCACGATGACGGCTGCGGCCGCCATTACCGCGGCCATCAAGGATGTAAAGGTGAAGCAGACCGGCTACACCGGGCTGATGCTGCCGGTGCTCGAAGATGCGCGGCTGGCGCAGCGCTGGTCCGAAGGCCGCATTTCCGTGGACGCGCTGCTCGCGTACTCTGCGGTTTGCGGCACCGGTCTGGACACGATTCCTCTGGCGGGCGACACCACCGCTGAGCAGCTTTCGCTGATTATCGCAGACATGGCCAGCCTCTCGGCGAAGTGGCACAAACCCCTCTCCGCGCGGCTGATGCCCATTACCGGAAAAGGCTGGGGCGAAACTACCGAGTTTGACAGCCCGTTCCTCGTCAACGTGACCCTCCAGCAATTCGGCGAGAAGTAGTTGGGTTTCTTTCAGATTCGAATTTCTCTTCGGTAGGACAGGCACTCTCGCCTTCCTGTGCGCCCCACTCGGGTTGCAAAGGACGTAAAACTACCAGGCAAGAGGAACTTCAAGCATCCAAGCGTTCGAGCCGCCGGTGGATTCCCAAATAGCGAGATGCTTGCCATCCTGTGAGGGAATGGCCCAGCCAACGTAAGGCTTATTTTCCTGAAGCACGGGTTTCGCGCGGCCCCGGAGATCAATGTTAATCAACGCGCGTGTCTCACCGTGGAGCACGGCGCTGGCCCAAAGACTTTTCCCGTCGGCGGCCCAGTCAATGGTGGCGATGCGCGCCCAGTCTTTCACTTTCAGAACGCGCCCGGCGCCGCCCCGCGTGGAGATCAGCCGGATTTCCGCTTCCGGGGCCGCGCGCATCTTCTTGGCCAGCGCCAGCGTCCGGCCGTCCGGTGAGAGGCTCCAGTTGAAGTATTGCCATTCGGGTTCACTGATGCGCAGCCACTCTTTTTTCGCTCCGGTTTTAGCGTCAAATTCGTAAAACACGAGCGCGTCTTTCGTGTATTTGCTGCAGAGGCACTCGCGCGAAGGCCATCGCGCACATTGAAAATTGTTGATGCCGGAATCTTGGAGCAGGAGCTGCGCGGTTCCACCCTCGAGCGGAATGTGCATCAGGCGCACACTGCGATACTGGAATTCGGTTTCCGGTTGCGTGTTCGCAGCGCTTGGGCCCGGAACATTCGAGTTCTGGCTGGAAGGAACGGCGGTCGAAGTGTCGACAGGTTTGCGGTCCGCCTCGGCCAAATAGAGAATCTCGGTACGTTCGGGATTGAGCCGCAGAATGACGGCCGAGCCCTGAACGCCGGAGATAGGTTCGGGAGATACGGCGCCGATTTGCTGGCGAAAGATGTGAAACGCGCCTTCGCGATTGGAGACGAACAAGACGGATTTGCCGTCCGGCGTCCACTCATACGGACGGCTTTGCCATTCGTCGAGGGTGAGGCGCTGGAGTTTGCCGATGTCGCGCGATTTGACATCCACGTCAGCAACGAAGACGGCAGGCTCAATGTTCGTGCGGATAAACACAGCGTGCTTGCCGTCGGCAGACATGTTGATGACCGGCTTCCAGTCCGGGCCGCTGGTGAGGCGCACCGGGGCACCCCAGCGCCATCCGGACCGCGCGTCAACTTTCACCGCCCACACGTTGGATTCGCCCTGGTCGGGAGGCTCTTCCGCGCGCGAGAAAAGGATGCGGTTGTCCCGCGTCCAGACCAAGCCGTATTGCAGACGGTAGTCGGAGAAGACGACATCCGTTCTGCCACTAGCCAAGTCGTACGTCTCGATTTGAATGTCCTCGGTGCCATACCCGGGCCAACAGATATCCTTCAGATACGCAAATCGCTGGCTGTCCGGCGACCAAGCGGGCGGCCCCAGCACGAATCCAGGTGCTTTGATGGCCATACGCGGCGCGCCGCCTTCGACGTTGGCCAGCCAAATCTCCGAGTGGTCAAACTTGTCGCCGCGGAGAAAGGCGATTTGCTTGCCGTCAGGAGAAATGTTTCCCGCTTCCACGTCGGCCACGAGTTTTCGCGGTGCGCCGCCCAGCAGAGGAATGTTCCACAGGCCGGAGCGCTCCTCGCTGCCTGCGACAGCTTCTGCCAGCAGGTGGCTGCCGTCAGGGAACCAACTCACATGGTGCACGCGGAATCCCCCGGGCAGAGGCAATGGGTGTGTTTCATCCGTCGCGATTTCGCGAAGGAAGGTCCCTCTCGGGTCGATGTAAGCCAGATAACGCCCATCGGGAGAGATCGCGCCGAAATAGACGGGAACGTCGGGAGAGTTGGCAGTCAGTCGGATTTCCGTTGGTTGGACTGGCTGATGCGCACGCGAGGCACGCATGCCGAGGTGGAGGCCTAAGGCAATTGCCACGACGACGAGAAGGAAGGCTCCCGCAAACATGCGCCAACGCCGCGGTTTAGATAAGTTTGACGTTACATGGACCTGGGCCGTTGAAGTTTCCACGGCAGGAAATTCCACCGGAGCGAGGAAGCGGTAGCCGCGGCGGGCTAGGGTTTCCACAAAACGGGGATTCTCAGCCGAGTCACCGAGGGCGTCGCGCAAGCGCTTGACCGCGGCATTGAGGCCGTGGTCGAAATCCACGAAAGTGTCGGAAGACCAAAGACGTGCGCGAAGATCTTCACGGGGGACGACTTCGCCCGGACGCTTGAGAAGCATGGCTAGGACCTGAAAGGGCTGATCCTGGAGGCGGACTTTGCAGCCGTTGCGGCGAAGTTGGCCGGCTTGAAGGTCTACTTCAAAGATTCCAAAGCGCATTACGCCTCTGACCGAGTTCCCTGGCATTTGGGCCGTCCCAGACTGGGCTCTTTAGGTAATAACGGTTCCTGGTTAGAGAAAGTTTCCGCCGATTCCTCGCGAGCTTTGACTCTATCTGTTTGACGTTAGGAAGCTTATCTCGTCATCCAGAAATGAGCAGCGCGCCTCCTCCGCGGCATTGAGGTACTTACCGGACTGAACCATTTTCGGCGCCACCGAGAGGTGAGTGCCGTGATTACAAAGACGTTTTGGGGATGGTTTTGGTTTGTTGTGGTTTTGACGCTAGCGAGCACCAACCTTTCGGGAAAAGATCCTCGGATGGGTGCTGTCTCAGAGAACGCCCAGATGACCGTTTCGGTCTACAACGAGGCCGGAGTGCCGGTGGACGTGTTGAGGCGCGGAGAGCACGAGGCATCGCGAATCTTTTACCGGGCGGGCATTGCGGTGCATTGGCTGAACTGCAAAGTGCCAGCGCCAACCGAGGAGATATCCCGAAGGTGCCGCGAAGTGGTCTTTCCGGAGCACCTGCATTTGCGCATCGTGCGGAAGTCGGTCGGTCTGAAAGGAGAAGCAATGGGGATTTCCTTCCAGACCGACGACGGTAGTGGATGCTATGCCGACTTGTTCTACGAACCCATGGAAGACCTGCAGAAGAGTGATGGCGCGGATCTTGCGAGTCTGTTGGGACACGTGGCGGCGCACGAGATCGGGCATCTTCTGCTCGGGACGAATTCGCACGCCGCGGCCGGGATCATGCAGGCGCACTGGACTTCCCAGGAGCTGACAGATGCCGCGGTGAACAGGATGGTTTTTCTGAAGGAGGAATCGCAAAGAATGAAAGAACGGTTGCTGACCGCCACGCGCGTTTCCAGAGAAAACTCAATGGGCGATGCGCCTTGAGCGGGCGGCTAAGGCCCCCGGCTCCAAGCCCTAACCTACTTTTGTCCTATAACTTAACTTAGAACCTATGACGCGCTCTCGAAACGCCTCTCCGGGGACTGTACGGAAGGACGGTTAACGGCTAGGCCCCAGGACGGCGCACAACGGGGAACACTCGTCTAAGCTTGGAGGATGCGCAAGCATGTCCTTCTCGCGCTGTGGCTGTGCGCGGCGGCTTCGCAGGGATTGGTGTCGGGCGCGGAAGCAGAGCGGGCTCAGACAGCGGGACGGGCGGCCCAGGCAACAGGAAAGCAAGCGTCCGCGCAAAACGCACCGGCCAATCGGCCACCGGCTATACCGGCAGGCTTCCGCCTCCTCAGCCTGAAAGAAGGGCGAGCGCTTGTGCAGCGAATGGCCTGGGCGGACGACGAAGAGGGCCTCGCTCCGGACTGTTCGCACCTCGTACACACCTTGTATCAACAGGCGGGATATTTGTATCCCTACGCTAGTTCGCTGGACCTTTACCGCGGGACCGGGCAGTTTTGGCGCGTCCCCTACGCGCAGCCCGGTGATTTGATCGTGTGGCGCGGCCACGTGGGCATCGTCGTGGATCCCAAGGAGCATTCTTTCTTTAGCTCGGTCACTTCCGGGACGCGGATCCAGAACTATCATTCGGCGTACTGGCAGGCTCGGGGATACCCTCGCTTTTACCGCTATTTGACGAAGAGTCCGCTGAAAGGCAGCGGGACGAGCGAAGTGGCGGACCAGCCACTCAGGCAACAACCTAACGAGCAGTCGGTCATCGGCAGCGCCGAGAATCGGCCGAGTTTGCAAACGGTGAAGACATCTCCTGCTCCGGCGGGTGGAGCGTTAGGCAAGCCGCGCAATGCGATAACCGCGGCGCACGCGGAGAACTCTTCGCAGCCATCGCCTTCGCAAGCGCCGTTGCAGATTCTTCTGCGAACCAGCGAAAAGCAGCCCAAAGCGTCGGACGTAACGTCAGCATTGCAAGTCGCGAATCTCGAGGCTGGCGAGCTGCTGCGCGCGGGGAATTTGGAACAATTGGAACGGCCGGTGGTGGTTTACCGGCAATTGCAAGTGAGCGGCGTGGAACTCAAAGGAAAGCGCGGCACGGCGCAGATCCAAATGGAAACCGTGGCGACGCTTACCGGGCAACGCATGGAATCGCAGCCCGGCTGGGAAGACCATGAATTGGAACTGGAGCGTACGAAAAAAGGCTGGGTGATGGTGCAAGGAAATGAGATTGCGTACGTGCCGATAGATGGAGCGATGCGCATCCTGGCAGCGCGTTTGGCGGCGCTGACGCAGAGCACGGAGCGAAGCACGCAAAAAGACCGCGAGCAGGCGCACATCGTTCGATTCATGAGTTTGCTGGTCGAGTAGAACCCGGATTTCCCTCAAGTGAGCCGGTTTCATTCCACGAAAAATGAGAATGCGAGCCGCGCTGGTTACGCACCGGTGTCGCGGAAAACCACAGGCTTAAGACCCACCACTACGCTAGGGCACAGCGAATTGCGCGGGGCACACGGGATCGGATTGGCATTCCCCACCGAGGGCATCAAAGGGGCGAGGATACTGGGTTGGCGTGAATTCGAAATAGGCAGGCGGGACAGGCAAGAGGCCGAGAGGGGTAGGGAAACCGTTGAGGTTATACCCCGTCGCAGAAGCCGCCGCGTTCATGGAGTTGGGATCGAGCGGCCCCCAAGTCCCCGTGTTCAGGCGGAAGAGCAGCGCCCGCACGGCGGCAATGCTTTCGGCCGGGGTGATAGCGCAGTGGCCGGCTCGGTCCACGAACGTCTGACGCAAGAAAGCGGAGTTCCCTGCTTCCGTGACAACGTTGCTGTAAGCAGACTCATTCTGCACCAAAACGAGGCCGTCCCCCTTGGTGTGCAGGGTGAGCACGGGGATGTGAATCTGTCCATCGAAGATGATGTTGGCTTCGAGGTAGTGAAGCGCATTCGGATCGGCGCTGATGCGCGGGGTGTTCTGAAGGGTCTGCAGGTCGGTATTCAGATCGAGGCCGGCCCGCTGATAGAGCGCGATGACTTCGTCGCGATCGATGGAATTCGCGAGCAACGAGCTGTAATCCACGCCGGTGTTAAACGACGGGTTACCGCCGGCGCGGAATTCCAGTTCGGCACGGGCTGAGAAAACATAGGGAAGGTCAATCGTTTGCGCTAAAACGAACTGGTTGAATTCCTGGGCTGCAAAATCGGTGGGCGCAGGCTCCCTGGAAGCGGGGATCAGCCAACCGGGTCCGTCCGCAAGAGCCGCGATCAGAGCGAGGCGCGCGCGGCCCTGCGGAGTGGCTTGCGCGGCGGCAAGCGCTCCCTCGGCAAGCAGAAGATTACCGACTGGGTCGGAGATATTGACAACCTGTAACCCCGTGCCAGGCGCCAGCAAGGCTTTGAACGCGAAGCCAAAGTCGAGCGCGGTGTTCCATGTGGCAACGCCCCCTGAGAGAACGCCGCACATGGGGAGGGCGGCGTCAAACCGGCCTGGATAACGCTGGATGAGACCGGCGGTAACCATTCCGCCGAGAGAGTGGCCCCACGCGATGGTGCGCGTGGGCGGGCCAACCAACTGGTTAAAGAGATCGAGCACGCTGATTTGGTCGGGCAGGGCTTCGTGAATGGCCCAGCCCGTAGTGGCATAGGACGACCCGGCGAGCGCGAAGCCGCTTGACAACATGTAAGCGCGTGTAGCGGGATCGCCCACGTCTTGTGCGGGATTGGAACTGCCTGGCGCCACATAACCGTGGCTATACAGAAAAAGCGTTCCGTTCCAGTTCGCGGGAACTTCGATGAGATACGTAGCGCCGTCGGGCAAGGTGCCCTGGCGGGCGAGGACGCCAGACTGCGCAGGGGCGGCCGGCGAGAGCGTCAGGAAGAGAATCCCCTGGGATGCGAAAGAGAAGATGATCTTGGTGGTAGACGACATGACGATTTGTCCTTCAGGCTTTGAGACGGGAGGGTGGCTGAAAGCAGGGTTGGCGAGAGTAAAAGTTTACGACAGAGGCGAGGCCGCCGCAAGGGGGAGCGAGCCGTAAGGAGCCGTATCGCGGCGATCGCGGCTGCAGGCGCTTGAACAGCCAACGCAGAAGCTAGGGAGAAGTAGCGACGCAGTACATGGTGATTCCGCTAAGCAGCTTGGGATAAAAATCGGTGGACTTCTGGGGCAGAACTTCTCCCGCCGTGGCGATTTTCATGACTTGTTCGACGCCGCAGGGATTCAACAGGAACGAAATCTGCGCGCGGCCGGAATCGACGGCGTCGAGAGCGGCGGCGGCTTCGCGCTCGTAGGTAAGATGGGCTTCCGCGGTGACGGCTTGCGGCGTAATGCCCAGAGCCGGCTCGAGGATTCCTTCGTGCAGCAGGACAACGTCGAGTTCGCGCTGAAGCGGCGAGACGTTAGGGAGAAGTTGCGCCAGATTGATGCCTTCGCGCAACGTCAAGACGTAAAAGGCGCGTTTTTGTGAATTGGCGGCGGGGTAGACACCGATGGCGCGTTTCGGGCCTGCACAGTGGAGACAAGCCAAAACCTTTCTGCGTGCTTCAGCTTTTTTTGCGTCACTCGAAAAAGGAAATTCTTCAGTTGTGAACCAGGGCTCCAGGTGACGGCGCACCGCGGACCACGAAAATTCGTCAATGTGCGCGGCGACGCGGTGCGTAGGCAAAATCGTAAGGCCCTTGCTGTGCGTGTTGATGAAGGTCATCATGACGCGCTCGAACGGCGCGTCGGGATCGATTTTGCCTGCGCGTGCACGGCATTCGTTGCGGTAGGCGAGCGCGGTTTCATAGCGATGATGGCCGTCGGCAATGACTAGCTTCTGATCGGCCATGGCGTGCTGAATTTCAGAGATGCGGTGAGGACGAGAAACGATCCATAGGCGATGGATGACGCCATATTCGTCGCAAAGCTCGGTGTCCGGTGGGGCAGACTCGGCTTCGGCGAGGATTTCATCCACGCGCCGCTGCGGATCGGAATAAAGCATGAAGAGCTGGCCGGTGTGGGCTTGCGTGTGGCGCAGGAGTTCGAGGCGGTCTGCTTTCGGACCGGAGAGCGTCTGTTCGTGGCGGAAGACAACCCGAGCAGAATAGTCTTCGAGTTGGCCGGCGCCAATAAAGCCGCGGCGCTTGCGGCGCTCGTCAGTACCGGGCAGTGTATATTCCTGAGAGTAAGCGTAGAACGCAGGTACAGGATCCTGCCGCAAAATGCCATTGCCGATCCAATCGCTCAGCGCAGCCGCGGCGCGCGTGTAGACGTTGTTCTGCGGGGTGTCGGTTGAATGGCTGCGGCCTTTTTCAACCACAATGAGATTGTGTGGATTGGCGGCGTAATATCTTTCCTGCATGGCCGGTGAAATCTTGTCGTAAGGCTGGGTGAGGACGCGGTCGAACGCGACGCGGGACGGATTGTAGCGAAAAGCGCGAAAGGGAAAAACCTGAGCCATGGGGTCTCCGGAAGTTTTACCTACAGCATGCGAAGCCTTCCAGTTTACGCGAGGCGCAGAAAAATCCAAAAACGGGAACGCTATTATAACTAGCATCGGAGCCGTTCCTCGTTGCCGCGTGGCTAATGACACCGGATAACTGCGGCGGGAACGTGTTCATACTAAAATAGGTGTCTTATGCTGGCTCCTAATTTCTCTTCCATGCGCGCGCTGATCTTTGATCTGGACGGCACGCTCATTGATTCGAAACAAGACCTCATCCGCTCGGTAAACGCCATGCTGGTGGAGATGGGGCGCGAGGCGCTGCACCAGGACACCATTTCCGGCTACATCGGACACGGCGCGCCGAAGCTGGTCGCGCGGGCGTTGGGAAACGGGGCATCCGAAGAAGAGCGCGAGCGCGCATTAAAGTTTTTTCTGGCGCATTACGAAGGACACAAGCTGGATTCGACGCGTGCGTATCCGGGAGTCGCGGAAGCGCTCGAACAGCTGCACGAATTCCCCATGGCGGTGTTGACCAACAAGCCTGTGCGCGTAAGTAACAGAATCTTAGTAGGATTGGGGCTGGCCCAATATTTTCGTGCGGTGTATGGCGGGAACAGTTTTGAAACGAAAAAGCCCGACCCGCTGGGCGCGAACAAAATCCTTGAGGAACTGGGGGCTTCTGCGGGAGAAGCGCTGATGATTGGCGACTCCGAAGTGGACGTGCAGACTGCGCGAAACGCGGGCACGCTGGCCGCTGCTGTGAATTATGGATTTGGAGCGCACGACCGCGCCTCCTATCCCGCCGACATTTATCTCGACCGCCTCACAGACCTACCACCGTTGTTAAGGAATGGACGATAAGCAGCTGAACTTTGGGTGATAGCAAAACAGACGGGCCGGTAGCGTTCCCAGGAAAGTTTCTAGCGCGTGGTTGCGGCTAGAGGGTCCTTGTGAAACCAAAATCGATCTACTTGGCATTTTGCGTTCTTGGCGTGGTGCTGCCGTACTCGCAATTTATACTTTGGATCATTGCGCGGCACGACGTGCCACTGGGTCTTTTCTTACGCGAGCACTGCCATTACTACCATGGTTGGCAGATGACCGCTCGCAAGATCATTCATATCGACATGGACGCGTTTTATGCGTCCGTAGAGCAGCGCGACAATCCGCAACTCTGGGGCAAACCCGTTATCGTCGCCTGGCGCGGCAATCGCTCCGTAGTGTGCGCTGCTTCGTATGAAGCGCGAAAGTTCGGCGTGCGTTCTGCGATGCCCGCTGTTCGCGCCGGACATCTTTGCCCTAACGCAATCTTCCTGCCCCCGGACTTCCCGCGCTATCGGGCGGTCTCCCGCCAGGTGCGCGAAATCTTCCAACACGACACCGACTTGATCGAGCCATTGTCCCTCGACGAAGCCTATCTCGACGTCACGGAAAACAAGACCGGCTTGCCTACCGCCACACAAGTGGCACGCACGATTCGCGAGCAAATCCGCTCGGAACTGGGCTTAACCGCATCGGCAGGCGTAGCTCCGAACAAATTCCTCGCCAAGATTGCGTCGGACTGGAAAAAACCGGATGGGCTCTTTGTCATACAGCCGGAAGAAGTAGATTCATTCTTGTTGCCGCTGCCCGTGAGTCGTCTCCCCGGAGTAGGCAAAGTCATAGAAGAAAAGCTGAAGCGCTCGCTAAGAAATACTCTCCACTGTCATTCCGAGCGTAGCGAGGAATCCCTCTTCCAACAAATCCCTAAGGCCTTCGACGCACCAACCGTGGGGGACCTTCGAAAGCTGGATTTGCCGACCCTCGAAGGCCGCTATGGCGCGCGTCTCTACGAGTTGGCCCGTGGCATCGACAGGAGTGAAGTAGTCCCCGACAGGCCAACGCAATCCATATCCGCCGGGGATACCTTTGAACAGGATGTCTTGCTAACCGAGATGGAGCCGATGATCCGAAGACTTGCGGAACACACCTGGGCTGCCTCGCGCAAGGAATCGCGAATCGCGCGCACGGTTGTACTGAAGCTGAAGACCAGCGAATTCAAGATTCTCACTCGCAGCCATACGCCGAGCTCTCCACCTTCTTCTTGCGAGGAGCTGACGAATATCGCCCTCTCGCTGCGGGAACGTGTCGGCCTTAGCCCGCAGCAGCGCTTCCGCCTGGTTGGCGTCGGCCTGAGCAACTTTTGCGACCCTGAGGATCCGCCCGCTCAGTCGGCTCTTTTCACCTAGCGAGAGCAGCTCGCTTTGCGGCTGCCCGTCATCCGTAAGTTGACGAATCAGTTTTTCGCGACATGTTAGGAGCCGCGGAAAGGATTTAGCTAGAAAGGGGGTAATGTGCGCGACAGGCTTCAACCAACGAAGGGATCGACGACGTGCACGTGCACACCGGACTTCGCGAAATCGATCCGGTTTCGCGTAGCGACCGCCAGACCGTGAACAACCGCGGTCGCTGCGATCAGGCTGTCCTTGATCGGCATGGCGTTCCCGGTTTTGCGAAGACGTGCCAGCAGTTCCGCCCATTTCAGGCCGGTGTCCGCGTCCCACGGAAGGCAGCGAAGACGCCCGACCCCTGCATCGAACCAACGTTCCAGCGCCATCCGCTTTTTTCCCTTGGGAAGGAGAAGAATGCCAAAGCGCAATTCCCCGAGAATCACGGGATCGACCGCGATGTCAGGTTCGTGTCTGCGAAGCCAATCCACGACCCGCGGATCAGGAGTTGGTTTCGTCGGCTCGCTCAAAACGTTGGCGTCCACCAGATACTTCACAGGGTATCAGTCGACTCAGAATCGATGGGAACAAAGAAATCTTTGTACGGACAGGCGAGCAGCCAGTCGATGGCACCGGCGTTCCGTGGAGGGGCGCGCCGAACGAGGCGATAGTCTCCACGCTCAAGACGTTCTACGTCGAACTCCTGCCCCGGCTTGATCCCGTCCATGTGCCGGAATTCCGCCGGCAAAACAATCTGCCCCTTGGAGGAGATCGTAGTCTTCATAAAAGTAAGATATCGTCTTACCTGTTCGCGTGTCGAGTGCGTTTACCGGTGACGGTGGTATCGCCGGCAATCCCAAAAGCCATCCCACTAATCCGCAGATTTGCGGAGCACACCTGGACCGCGTCGCGCAAGGAATCACGAATCGCCCGCACCGCTGTACTGAAACGGAAGACTCGCGATTTCAAGACTCTCACGCGCAGCCACACGCCGCCCTCTCCTCCCTCTTCCTGCGAGGAGCTGACGAATATCGCCTTCAGTCCGCAGCAGCGCTTCCGCCTCGTTGGCGTTGGTCCGAGCACCTTCCTCGACCCCGAGGATGCACCTACTCAGCCGGCTCTTCTTACTTAACCGCAATGGCGCTTTGGGACAGAAGCCACCTATGGTTACTCGCCTCCTTCTTGTTCTGGGCAGAGCCTGTTCCGGGCAGAACCTACCACAAGGTCGCAGATTGGTGTTAAATAGCCGCCCATGGGAAACGGGTTTCTATGCCTCTCATTCAACGTCACATTGGGTCTGCTTCTCTTCTGCACGCATTCTACGCGCGCGCAAGTCACCGCAATTAGAGCAGGCTCTGTCATATTCCCAGATACTGGGAAGTCAGCCACGAATCAACAATTGCTGGTGGAAGGAGGAAGAATCACCGCCATCGGAACCAACGTTCAGGTTCCAGCTGGTGCCAAAACCATCGATCTGAGTAACTACACGGTGCTTCCAGGACTAATTGACGCGCATACCCACCTCTGCGCAACAGTCGATGACAAATGGGATTTGGGCGATTTTTGGATCATGGCGCTCCAGCGGCGCCAAGGATTCCGTGCGATTCTCGGCGCGCAACACGCTCGCGAGATGCTGAACGCAGGTTTCACCACGGTCCGCGACGTGGGCAACGCAGGCGATTTTCTTGATGCAGATCTTGCCAAAGCCATCCGCTTCGGCATCGTTCCCGGCCCAAACGTTATCTACGCAGGCCGGATCATCGCCCCCTATGGCGGACAATTCTGGGATACGCCCGCGGATCGTCAGCTATTACACAATCCGGAATATTTCTTCGCCGACTCACGCGATGAGCTACGGCGCGCCATTCGCGAGAACGTTTATTTTGGGGCGCAGGTAATCAAAATTGTTGTCGACGCCCAACCGTACGTTTACTCGGCAGATGACATTCGCTTCGTCGTTGATGAAGCGCATGCCACTAGTATTCCTGTCGCAGCTCACGTACAGACCGAACGTGGAGCCCACAATGCAATCGAAGGTGGAGTTGACTCCATTGAACATGCATGGAAGATTTCCGATCCCGATTTGGCGCTTGCACGCAAGAAAGGTATCGCGCTTGTTCCCACCGATACACCCGAGGCGCTATTCGCACATTACGGCATGGACACAGCCGAAGCCAAGCGCGTGTATTCCGCACATCGCGACCGCTTGAAGCGGGCATTTCAGGCAGGAGTACCGATTGTGTTCGGCACCGACATTATGTTCGACCTGAAAGGAAGGTCGCGCGGAGACTTGGCGATCGATTTTGTGGACTCCATGGTAGACGCGGGCATGTCGCCGGCCGATATTTTACAATCCATGACCTCGGGAGCCGCGAAGCTGCTTGGTGTGGCGAACGAACGAGGTACGCTACGCCCAGGAGCCGCTGCGGACCTGGTTGCCGTCCGCGGCAATCCATTGTCCGAGATTCACTCCCTGAGAGAGGTTGTATTTGTGATGAAGGATGGAGTCATTTCTCGCGAGGGCGCTCCGCTTAAGCAGCGCTAACTCCCTTTAGAATCCCCTACCAAAGCGCGGGAGCCGGCCCTCTTTGAGTAGCACCGTCGCCGTTGCCGGTGAAAATCATGAGACTGTGTTTCTGCAGCAGTAATCGAGATGGGTAGGACGCGGGAAGCGTTGATGGAAATGATGTGATCCTGATTCCGCAGGACGCCTTCAACCCGAAGGAATTTCTCCGCGGTTGAACACCGCGCGGTATTTCTCGTAAAGATCGGGATTCACAATCACCTTCGAAATTCCTGTCTCATCTTCCAGACTCAAAAAGACGAAGCTCTTCGCTGTTCCCGGCCGCTGCCGAGCGATTACGCATCCTGCTACCCGCGTGTACTGCTCGTGCGGCACGCGAGGCAAATCGCACGCTCGTTTCACTTGCAGTTTGGACAAAGCCTCCCGGAAGTAGGTCATCGGGTGCGGGCCAGTGCTCATGCCCGAATGGTTCACGAAGTGATCTTGGAAGTATCGAGCTTACGCTTACCGCGCTACCGCACCCGAGTAATACCCTTCGCGAGTAAGGATGGTCAAACCGGGGCGCTTCACTCGCACTTCAATGGAATGATAATCCGCACTGCGGTCCGTACCCGTGGGCGTGTAAGCCAGGGTGTACTGGTTGCGCGCTTCTTCCGTGACGCGCGAATAGAATTCCTCGAGGTCCTGCTGTTTCAGCCCGTAATAGACGTCCCCGCCGGAGTCGTGGGCGTATTTGGAGAGCCGCTCGAACTTGCGGTCGAAGAAGGCTCTTCCCACGCCGACGCCGTAAACCGCGATGTCGTAGCGCAATAGCTCCTTGAGGACCGCGTCGTATTTGTTGGCATTGACTTTGGGATTGTTCACTCCATCGGAAACGAGCAAGATGATTTTTCGCCGCCGGCGTTCCGGGTCGCGGTCTTTGAGTAACTGCGCCGCGTAATACACAGCGTCATCGAGCGCTTTGGTGGACTGCGCCTTGAGAATCATGCTGGTCTCAGGCAGTTTGGGAGCATCACCGGTAGCGGAGTGGCCGTTAATAGTCGGCGTTTCATTGACCGAACCTGTGGGCCCCGCGGAAGGCTCTTCACCCAAGCGGGTGCGCTTCAGCTCCGTGAGCAGCTTGTCCTGGTCGCTCGTGAATCCTCTCCCTTCATGGAAAAACTGGTCGAAGCGGCAAACAAAAACTTCGTCATTGGCGCTCAAGCCGGCGACGATGGCATCCAGACTTTCCGCCACCTGCCGCGCATCTTTTCGGTTCAAGTCGTTGTCGATAAGCAAAACCAAAGAGAGCGGAACGGCCTCCGCGCTGAAGTAAACAATTCTTTGTTCGACGTTATCTTCGAGAATCCGGAATTCGTCCCTGCGCAAGTCCGGTACGAGGTGGCCGTCGTTATCCTTCACCGTAACCGGTACAACCACCTGATTGACCTGGACGCGCAGCCCGGGTTGCTGCTGAGGCGGGGCAGGAGGAGTCTGTCCCTGGCCGGAGGCCGTTGAACCTTGTTGCGCTGCGCGGGTCTGAGGCGTGCGCGCGCGGAGCGGCTGAAGCGCAAGTGCCAGGAAGAGCACGATGCTACCCGACAGAATGGTTTTTCGTAGACTTTTCATGGTCCTCAGGCCAAACTTCGTGTTGATAATGGTCCCGCGGGGTCGGTCTCGGTCTCGCGCATCCCATGAGCCGCTCAGCTGCATCCTATTGGACGGCGATGACCCGCACGGTGCGTTTGGCGGGCATCTTTTTGTCCAGGAAAGTATACATGCGTTCGATAAACAAAGTTGTGACGCGCTGCACCGCGGCCTTGGTTGCATGGACGCTGGCGTGGCCCGTGTGGGCGCAGGCGCCGGCACAGCAGCCCGCCCAGCAAAGCGACCAGCAGCAGGTGCCCACCATCAAAAGTCAAGTCAGTCTGGTCAATATTTTTGCTACCGTGCGGGACAAGAAAAAGCACATCGTACCCACCCTGAAACAGGAGGATTTTCGGGTCTTCGAAAACGATCAACAGCAGAAAATCGCCTTCTTTACCGCCGAAAAAACGCTTCCCATCACGCTGGGGCTGCTCATTGACACCAGCGGCAGCGAACAAAATCGCCTTCCCGCCGAGCAGGACGCCGCTTCCCGCTTTCTGAACCAGGTTCTGCGCAAGGGCGATGAGGCCATGGTGGTGTCTTTCGATCTGGACGTGGACATGCTCTCCGATTTCACCGACGATCGCGCTCAGTTGCAGCGCGCCATCCATCACGCGCAGATCAATGCCGCCGGGCCGATGGTGACGCCGGGGACTTTGCCTTCCGGGCCCAACGGAACGCATATGTACGACGCCATTTGGCTGATTTGCGGACAGAAATTGGCCACCGAAGCGGGCCGCAAAGCGCTGGTGATTGTTACCGACGCGGAAGATTTCGGAAGCAAAGTCACCGTCAACGAAGCCATCGAGGCCGCGCAGCGCGCCAACACCGTGGTGCATTTCTTGCTGGTGCACGATCCCGGCCAGGGCTGGCGGCCGGACATCGCCCACAAGATTGCGGACCAAACCGGCGGCCGCGTCATCGAAGTGTCCTCCGAAAAACATCTTCAAGAAGCCTTCGACCAAATCTCTGAGGAATTGCGGTCAGAATACACCATAGGGTATTACTCGACCAATGCGGCGCGCGATGGAACTTTTCGCAAAATCAAGGTGGAAACCACGGACAAGGAATTGAAAGTGCTCGCCCGCAAAGGCTATTACGCACCAAAAGATGGACCGGCGTAACTAAGCGGCCGGCCCACACGCCCAAAGCCGGACCTGCCTGATGGAGTTTCTTGCGCGCAAAGGATGTGGGCGCCCAAGGACGGGCCGACTTGATACAAACGGCTTCATGAAAGCGCTTGCTTGATTCCGTCGGTTCAGTGGAAGCGCTCCTTTGACGTGGTTTGGCGAAGGTGCATTAGACGCATCTGAAGAGCAAAAAAAAACTCTAAGCCAATTGCCAACAATTTGAAGCATTTACCTAGCGCATCGTTGGAACCCGCTTGAACTCGAATTGCGTTCGGCTTTCGAAGGAATGCGCTCGAACGCGGCGCATTGACCGCGATTCGGCCTGCGTTTACTATCCTCATTTCACGCATACGACTCATGTCTATCCCGCAAGAAGACATGAGCCTTACCGGCACCTCACACACTTCACGTCCGGCAAAATCGCCGAGTTCGCCTTTTCGCCGGATAGCTCCCAACTCCCTTCGAGCGCGGCCACAACGAATCCGACGCCGTGCTCCTGCGCGATACCTCCCGCTAGTAATTCCCGACGTTTTTCTTTCGTTCCCAGCCTCCTGTTGTCAAAGATTGGAAATCGAAGGGGGATTCCTCACATGCGCAAGCCGACGCTCCGCAGGAGCGGAGCGGAAAAAATCGGCTTGCTCCACTCGGAATGACGGAATAGGCGTAGCGTGAGAAAATTTACAGGCCATAAAGAGGGAGTTTCGCGATGAAGACTTTGCTCTTTGCGGGTTGTGTTGTGTTTGCGTTTGGCGGTCTGAGCGCGCAGACGCCTGCCTGGCAGCCCTCGCCGGGCCATACCGAAGTCCCAATCTGGCCGGGGGAGCCGCCGGATGCGCAGCCTGTCGCGGGCCCGGAGGAGAGTCACTGGTGGCCAACAGCCCCAACCGGGCCGCCCGGTGGGTTTACTGTGGACCACGTCTCGCGGCCCACGATAACGGTCTATTCGCCCGAAGGAAGAAATACGGGCGCGGCGATGGTCGTGTTTCCTGGCGGTGGATATCAGGATCTAGCCATCGATCTGGAAGGCACGGAGGTCTGTGACTGGCTGGCGACGAAAGGGATTACGTGTGTGCTGTTGAAGTATCGCGTGCCGAATTCGGGGCCGCATTGGGATGAGCGATGCCAGTGCGAGAGGAAACCGAAGGCACCGACGGCGCTCGAGGATGCGCAACGAACTTTAGGGCTGGTGCGGTTTCACGCCGCGGAGTGGCATATCGATCCGCACAAGATTGGAGTGCTGGGATTTTCAGCAGGAGGGCACCTGGTGGCAGACATCAGCACGCATTTTGACAAGCGTTTGTATCCTGCGGTCGATGCAGCCGACAAAGAAAGCTGCCGGCCCGATTTTGCGGTGGCTCTTTATCCGGGGCACTTGTGGGTTGACGATGGACAGTTCGGGCTGAATCCCGATATTCGTGTTACCAGCCAAACGCCGGCCACGTTTTTACTCCAAGCAACGGACGACCCCGTCGACGGCGTCGAGAACTCGCTCAGCTACTATCTCGCGCTAAAGAAGGCCAAGGTTCCGGTGGAGATCCATTTGTACGCGCAAGGCGGGCATGCGTTTGGGCTGCGGCGCACGAAGTTTCCGGTTGCCGGGTGGCCTGCGTTGGTCGAGACGTGGCTGAAGACCATCGGGACGGTTTCGAAGTAAATAATTCGCACGGGCAGCGGAGGAGGAAATCGGCCCCCTACCGAACGTGAGACGCTCACCCGACCCTGGCGACAACTTCTTGCTGGCTTTGACGGAAGCCGGCAACGCGGATTATCTCGTCACCGGCGACAAGAGCGGCCTGCTGGGGCTGGTCGCTCACAAGTCCACACGCATCATCACCGCGCGCAACTTCGCTGCCTTGTTCACGGAGAAGGCACCGTGAATCGCGGGTTTTCTAGAATCTAGAACGGGCTAGTGCGCTTGAGGCGCGTCCTGGGCAGCGGCTTGCGCGGAACCATGTCGTCGCGGTTGGCGGTCAGGTACACGAACGAGGCCACAATCACGGCCATCTGCTTCATGTCCGCTTCCTGGATGCGCTCGTACACGTCCATGTTGGAATGGTGCGTGCGCGTGTCGTAGTCCAGAGGATCCTGGACGAATTGAAAGCCCGGCAGGCCCACGGCGTCGAAGGAAAGATGATCGGTGCCGCCGGTGTTGCGGATGGTCAGCGTGGTCATGCCGAGATTGTGGAACGGCTCCATCCACTGCGAGAAAAGCGGCGCGATGGCTTCGTTGCCCTGAAGATAGATGCCGCGGATTTTCCCTGAGCCGTTGTCCACGTTGTAATACGCGTCGAGTTTGGCGTGCTCGGGCAACAATTTGATTTTTTCCTTGTCCGTTCCCTCCGGCTCCCAATCCGCAAAATGCTGCTTCACGTAGGCGCGCGAGCCGAGCAAGCCCTGCTCTTCGCCGGTCCATAGGCCGATACGCACGGTGCGCCGAAGCCTCACGCCGGTCGTCTTGAGAATGCGCATGGCCTCGAGCATCACGCCGGAGCCCGCGCCGTTGTCGGTGGCCCCGGTTCCGGAGTGCCAGGAATCGAAGTGCGCGCCGACCATCACAATTTCATCGGCCTTGGCTTTCTCGGAGCCGGGAATTTCGCCGATGATGTTGAAGGAATTCAAGTCGTCTTCGTAGAACTTGTTTTGAATGTCGGCTTGCAGGGTGACGGGAACTTTCTTCTCCAGCATGCGCACGAGGCGGCCATAATTTTCGCTGGCGACGGCGACACGGGGCGGAGCGGGAGGATCTTTGGGATCGCGGCTCCCGCCACCTGAAACAAACACGGTGCCGTCGTCGCCCGGCGAAGGCTCAAGCCAAACCGCTACGCCTTCTTCCACAAGAAACTTCTGAATCTTTTCATTGAGCTCGCGCTGCGCGCGAAACCGCAATAAGCGGTCTTCCGGGCCACGTGCGGTTGGGACTGGTTGCGTGGATTCCTCTACCAGTTCGGCGTCGGTGTAACGATGAAACTGGGCTTCGGCGCGCGAGGGAATTTCCGGGTGCTGCGCCGTCAAGACAAATTTCCCCTTGAGCTTTCCGCGATACTGCTCGAGGTCCTCTGCTTTTTGAATAGGTGCCCACACCGCTTCTCCGGTAACCACGCCGTTGGTGCCGGGCGTCCACGCTTTGGCATACGCGATGAGAGGAAAGGGACGCGGCGAAATTACCTGGAGGGAAAAGCGCTCGTTGGACCAGCCTTTGCCGAAAGGACCCCACGGTTCGAGATGCACGTTGGCCAGCTGCCATTCTTTCATTTTGCCCATGGTCCAATCGGCAGCGTGTTTGATGTTCGGCGAATTGGTGAGCCGCGGGCCATAGACGTCTGTGAGATAGCTCATGATGTCCATAACCTGCGAATGATTGAAGCTTTCGTCCTTAATTTGCTGGATGGCGTTCAGATCCGCCGCGCTTGGCGCCTGCGCCCGCAGTGGAATCACCGCCACGACCAACAGGAGAATCAGCAAGGTATTCCGATGCTTCCGCACATTCGCCTCCAGGCAGGCTTTGTCCTGCAAACTTGCTTGATGGGAATGAACCCAGTACGGCGACGTTAGACTAAAGGTGAGACGGCTCAACCGCGCGTTGCGTTTCACAACCCAGACTTCACTTGCCCAACCTACTTTGAAAGACCGCTGTCATTTCGGAGAGGGAAACAAAAAAAGATTCTCAGCAAGCTGCCACCAACCGAAATCGAAAATCAGGCGAAATCGAAAATCAGGGCTTCGCGGTCCCTTGGGGCGTTCCCTGCGGAGCTCCCGAACCAAGGTCTGACGCGGCGTTGGCGTCCCGATTCGCACGCGCATAATATCCGCGCCGCGCGCGCACCTGGTAGCCCTTGTGATCCGGCACTTCCACGCGGATTTTGTGATAGCGCCCGTCCATCACGTAGTTGGCAGGTTGATAGGCGATCGAATACTGGTTGCGAAGCTCGTCGCCGATATCCTGAAAAGATTGGTCGAGATCGTCTACGTGGTAGGGAAAAAACGCGCGGCCGCCGGTTTCTTCCGCCAAATCCTGAAGGACTTTGTCGCCTTCGGTGAGATGGTATTTGCGGTCGCTGGTTTTCTCCGGATTGGTTTCTTCCAAAGAAACCCATTGTGTGCTCGTGCTGATGGTGTAGATGACGACGCTGGTGCGTTGCGCCAACTCGATGGCTTCCCCACGCGTGTGGATGGACAAGTTGTCCTCGCCATCGCTGATGAGAATCATGACGCGGCGAACCACGTCGGGCTGGTCTCCGGGCGGGCGCGGCGGATGGTTCAACTGTTTCGCACAAGCCTCATAGATCGCGTCGTAAATCGCGGTGCCGCCGCCGGCGCGAGTGCCCATAATCTGGTCGCGAAGCGCCCCGGTATCGCTGGTGAAAGGCTGAATAATTTGCGGTTCGTCATCGAAAGTCATGACAAACGCTTCATCTTTATTGCGGCGAAGCACGCTGAAAAGAAAACTGACGGAAGCATCTTGTTCGAACTTGATGCGGTCGCGAATGCTGTTGGAAGTGTCGAGCAACATGCCAATGCGCAAGGGCAAATCCGTCTGCCTGCTAAAGTAACGGATTTCCTGCGGCTTGCCTTCGTCGAAAACCTTGAAATCGCTTTCCGCCAGATCCGCCACCAATTTGTTGCGACGATTTAAGACGGTAAAGAGCACATCGACGAGGTTGACTTCGCGTTTGAAGGTTTGACCGCTTCGCGGTGCTTGCTGGCTGGGAGTGGGCGCGGACGGCGGGGCCTGCTGACTCGTGCTGCCAGAGGACTGCTGCGCCAAAGCCGCGGAGGCGGGAAACAAAAGGGCGGCACTCAAAACAGCCGGAAGTAGAGCGTGTGGCCGGTTCATCGCCTATAAATTATAGGTAGCCCGCGAGCGCAGCGTCAATTCGGCTCTGCGATTCATTCGCAGCGACACAGAGTTTGGCCAAAACTTCGCGAAGCTCGCCCGGTAAAGGCGCGCGAACTTCGATCCACGCGCCCGTCCGCGGCTGGGCAAAGCCAAGCTTGGCGGCGTGCAGAAAATTGCGCTCCAACTTAGGGAGCGCAACTTTGCCAACGCGCAATTGAGCCGCTGCACCGTAGAGTGTATCGCCGACCACGGGATGCTTCAGCGCGGAAAAGTGCACGCGGATTTGATGCGTGCGGCCGGTGTGGAGTTGGACCTCGACCAGGGTCGTGTTGTCGACATTTGCGAGGATGCGCCAATCCGTGCGTGCTGCGCGGGGATTCGCGATGGCCGCCCCGCGCCAGGACTTTCGAGGCGTGGCCATGCGCGTGCGATGGATGGGGTCGCGGCCGATGGCGAGTTCGATGCTGCCCGTCTTTTCTTTCAGAATGCCTTGCACCATCGCCAGATAAGTTTTTTTTACGGTGCGCTGGTGGAACGCTTCGCCAAGCTTGGCGTGCGCCGCGTCATTCTTGGCAACCAGAATCACGCCGGAAGTCTCTTTGTCGAGGCGATGCACGATTCCGGGACGCAGCGGGTCACCGCCTTTGGAAAGTTGCAAGCCCCGCCCAAGCAGCGCGTTCACCAGCGTACCCGACACGTTCCCCGCGCCGGCATGGACGGTCATTCCCGCGGGCTTGTTGATGGCAATGACGTCTTCGTCTTCGTAAAGGACTTCGAGCGGGATGGCCTCGGCTTTGGCGACCATCGCGGGGCGCCTCGAAATTTCGACGGTGATTTTTTCGCTTCCCCGAAGATGCAGCGAACCTTTTGTGGCAACCTTCCCGTCGAGTTTCACGCGCCCCGATTCGACCAATTCCTGGACGCGAGTACGGCTCAGTTCGGGGCATTGTGCGGCCACAAAGCGGTCGAGGCGCGCTCCCGCGTCGGGAGGAGCAGCGACGAGTTCTCGAACTACTTGCCCGGAGGCAGAAGTCACAGAGAGATTCTAGCAGTACAGGCACACGAACTACGCAAGTGGGTAATCCGGGATTCGATTAGCTGATCTACGCGAGAATCTAATAATCGCAAACCTCGCAAAGTTCGCAAGCTTCGGCGGACTCTCCGCCGGCCACTTCGCCAAGAATTTGCCCGCTTTGTTGCTGGTGGCGCGCCTTGGGTTTTTCGCCTGTCGGCGAACGAACGAACTAAATGCCGGTTGAGCGGCGACGGGAAACATTCATCAAGCGCGCTGATGGCGTGGCCGATCGCAACATTGCGGCATTCGCGCGTCGCGTAGCGAGCCTCTTCGACCGCCAGAATGCCTTTGGCGATCTCATCGGTGAGATACGGTTTCGCGCGCGCAATGGCCGCCGCTCCGTGGATCGTATTGGCGGCGCTGATCAGGTTCTTGCCGGAAATCGGGGCAAGATAGATACCGAGCATCGCGTCGAGCTTCTTCTTACGGTCGGCGACGGCGAGATTGCCCAAGGTAAGCATGGCGTTCCACTTGAAAATGCCGTTTTTGTCGCTAAGCAGCCGCACGAAACAGTCGAAGTGCGGATAGAGCGCTTCTGGAGACTTTTCGCTCACCAGGCGCAACAATTTGCTCGCGGCAAAACGAACGCGAGGAGTTACGGAACCGAGCGCGTCAATGACCGCCAGGAGCAACTCCGGTTCGCCTTCCACCTGCCTGGCCAAACGGGGAAGATTCGGATTGCGCCCGTTCATGCCTCGACAATAAACGGAGAATCGGAAACTTCTACGAGAGCTGGCATAAAACACCTCTGCAGGCAGTATGGCCCCTGGGCCACGGGGGTCAAGGATGGGGGTCACACCGAGTCCGTTCGAATGAACAAACAGGGTGTTTATGATTGGCCGGATGCTAGGAAGACGACAGGAGATTCTTGCGCCGCGACGCTCCTTGGTAGGGGACGCGCTAAAGCGCGCCCCTACACACTGAGGAGAGAAGAGCCGGCAGAATGCCGGCGCTACAACCATGGTTTCCTCCTCGACAAAAAAGTTTCAGGAAACTTGATGCGGTGTTTCGTGCCTGCGCCCAAATAATACGTCAAGAAGGATGAGCACGGCACCAAGGGTGATGGCGGAGTCCGCGACGTTGAAGGCGGGATAATGATAGCTGCCGAACCATACTTCGAAGAAGTCAGTGACCGCGCCGTGGAAGATGCGGTCGGCCACGTTGCCCGCCGCGCCACCCAGCAGGAGCGCCAACCCTGCATTTCCCATGGCGCCTGTGGTTTTGCCTGACACCAGCAACCAAGCGAGTACGGCGATCACGACAAGCGAACCGGCGATTAAGATGACACGCGTCATGGTGGAAGGGGAATCCGCCAGGACACCAAAGGCAATGCCCGGATTCCGGCTATGCACCAAATAGATGAAATTGTGAATGACTTCGTAGCGCCAGCCTTCCGTGGTGCGCGCCTCAAACCAGGCTTTGGTGGCGCGGTCGAGTACCACGATGGCAAAGGTGATCCACAGCCAGCGAAGGCGAGGAGGAAGAGTCATGAAGGAAAGGGGCGTTTGTCATCTCGAGCGCAGCAAGGGATCTGCTTTTCTGCAAAATGCAAAAGCAGATTCCTCGGGCCTGCCTGCCGGAAGCAGGCAAAACGGCCCTCAGAATGACAATTCGGCGTATTTTTCAGTCGACAAAAAGGGTGCATGTCAGCTGGCCACCACACTGGCTTGGGCGTCGCGTTCGATTTCGGCGAGGGCTTCGCTGCAACGTTCGCAGACCGTCGGATAGCGCTTGTTTTCACCCACGTGCGTCGAGTAATTCCAGCAGCGCTCGCATTTCTTGCCGTCGGCGCGCTCGATTTTGACGGCCAAGCCCGGAAGAGTCTCACTTGGCTGAAGCCCATCGCCTTCGGCGGGATCCACTGCGACTTGCGACACGATAAAGAGCGCGGGGAGCTGCGAGCTTTTCTCCTTAAGTAGCTCTTGCAAGCCAGGCGCTTTCGAATTGGCGTGCAAACGGACCTTAGCCTCCAGCCCGCCGCCGATGGCTTTGGCAGCGCGGGCCTGTTCGAGCGCTAGGAGAACTGCGGAACGGACCTGGGCAAGATGCTCCCACTTTTCGGCTTCCTTTGCGGTGACGCCGCAAGCCAGCGACTCGGCTTCCGGGAATACCGCCATGTGCACGCTCTCCGCCCTTCCCGCGGATTTCGGCAGATACTTCCAGACTTCTTCGGCGGTAAAAACAAGAACCGGAGCAGCCAGCCGCACCAGCGCATCGGCAATCTTCCAAACTACGGTTTGCGCGGCGCGGCGCGATTTGTTTTTCGGCGCTTTGGTGTAAAGCCGGTCCTTCAGCACGTCAAAATAGAACGCGCTAAGGTCCACCACACAGAACTCATAGATCGCGTGATGCACACGGTGGAATTCGTAGTTCGCGTACCATTCGCGGCATTTCTTCACCAGTTCCGCGGTGCGATCCAGCATCCACTGATCGATTTCTTCGAGCTGGTTGTTCGCGAGCGCATCGCGCGACGCATCGAAATCGCCCAGATTGCTCAGCGCAAAGCGGAAGGTGTTGCGAATCTTGCGGTACGCTTCGCTGAGCTGGGTCATCACGCGCTCGCTCATTTTCACGTCGGCTTGATACTCCACCGACGCCACCCACAGCCGCAGCAAATCCGCGCCCCAGCGCTCGCAAATCGCAATGGGATAAAGCGCGTTGCCGAGCGACTTGGACATCGGCCGGCCTTGCTCGTCCAGAGTCCAACCGTGTGTGACCACGCTGCGATACGGCGCAGCGTCGCGCGTGCCCGTGGCCACGAGCAACGAACTGTGAAACCAGCCACGATACTGGTCCGGCCCTTCCAGATAAACATCCGCGGGCCATTCCGGGCCTTTGAGCACGGAAAGGTGCGATGAGCCCGAGTCGAACCACACATCCAGAATGTCGTTCTCTTTGCGCCAGTTCGACGCGCCGCACGCGCATTTCGTTCCCGGCGGCAAAAGTTCTTGCGGGGAATGCTTGTACCAGGCGTCCGCGCCTTCTTTCTCGAACCACTTCACGACGTTGCGCAACGCCGCGAAATCTTCGAGCCGTTTGCCGCAATCGTCGCAGTAAAAAACGATGATCGGCACACCCCAAAAGCGCTGCCGCGACACGCACCAGTCCGGTCGCCTCTCGATCATTTCGTACATGCGGTCTTCGCCCCAGGCGGGAATCCACTTCACCTGGTGAATTTCCTCCAGCGCCTCCTGGCGCAGCGTTTTTCGCCGGCTCTTCGCGGCCTGGTCCATCTTGATGAACCACTGTTCGGTGGCGCGGAAAATCACCGGATTGTGGCAGCGCCAGCAGTGCGGATAGCTGTGTTTGTAGTCGCTGCGGCCGAGGAGAGCGCCACGTTTGTTCAGCAGCTCCACGATCTGAGGATTTGCCTCGAAAACCGACTTGCCTTTATATTCCGGAAGCCCCTCCAGAAAGACTCCGCGATCATCAATCGGCGCATACGTTTCCAAGCCGTATTTCTGCCCAGTGAGAAAGTCGTCGGCGCCGTGACCGGGAGCGGTATGCACGATTCCCGTACCCTGATCAAGTTCGACGTAATCGGCAAGCACTGCCGGCACGATTCTGTCGAGAAACGGGTGCTGGAAGCGCAGACCGGCATCCACGAGAAACTTGCCTGTGTGCGTTCTAAGGGTTTTCCCCGGCGCCTTGCGGCTTATGGCCTCCCAAACGGTGTGCTGAAGCTGGTGAGCGACGATTTCCACGTCACCGTCGGTTTCGACAGCCGCATATTCAAAATCCGGATGAAACGCCAGTGCCATACTGGCCGGAATTGTCCACGGTGTCGTAGTCCAGATGACGGCATAAACGTTCTTGCCTTTAAGCTCGGATGGGATTTTGTCCGCGTTCGCGCCGTCCTGAACAAGTTTGTATCGCACAAAGATCGAAAGGCTGCTGTGATCCTCGTACTCGACTTCCGCTTCCGCCAGCGCGGTCGAATCGTAAATGCACCAATAAACCGGCTTGCGCCCGCGGTAGACGTAGCCTTTCTCCATGAACTCCAGAAAGGCCCCAGCAATCGTAGCCTCGTAGCCAAAGCTCATGGTCAAGTACGGATCGTTCCACTGGCCGAAAATGCCCAGGCGCTTGAAATCGCGTTTGTGCTGTTCCACGTAGCGCGTGGCAAATTCGCGGCAGAGCTTGCGGAATTCGGCCGGCGGCACTTTGCCTTTTCCGCCTAGTTCCTTTTCGACCTGCGTCTCGATCGGCAGGCCGTGGCAATCCCATCCGGGCACGTACGGCGCGTAATAACCCGCCATGCTCTTGGTCTTGACAATCAAATCTTTGAGGATTTTGTTCAGCCCGGTGCCGAGATGAATTTCGCCGGTGGGATACGGCGGCCCGTCATGCAACACAAAAAGGGGCCTGGCTTTGCGTGCTTCGAGGATACGCTCGTAAATGTTTCCCGCGTACCAGGCTTCGAGCTGCTTCGGCTCGTTTTGGGGCAAGCTGGCTTTCATGGGGAAGTCGGTCTTGGGCAGGTTCAGCGTCTTTTTGAGTTCCAGTGGTTCGGCCATGGCTTCGCGCGCCGGATATCCCTTCTTCGCCTGTGTTTCGTTGCCTGCGTTACCGTCCCTTAGTCCAGGTTGCACGGCGGGAAACATCGGAAAGTAGTTGAACCTCGTATGTTACAATGAATGCCAGACAGGTGTCAGCCGCAGGGGGACGCACAACCTTTCCGGGCCTAAGCGAATCCTATCGCTGGGGATACCAAGGGCGGGTCCGTTGCGTCTATACTAAGGGGATTACGGTGCCAGGTAAAATTAACAATCTTGTACCACCTTCCGCCATGAAGCCGAAGGTGTCTCCCGCAGGGGCGCAGTCTTCCAGTCAAGCCAAAGCGCCGTATGTGCCGAGATTCGGCAGACCGGCGATTCTCGTCCCCGATGATTTCTGGTCGAACCTCAAACAGTTTCTGACCGAGCGTCCCATCAAAGTTCGCGAGCGCAAGGATGCGCCCTTCACCCGGACGTCTTTCGGGTCAGGACTCGCAGGCAATTTAGCGGAATTCTTCCGCCCTGAGCCCACGAGCAAGCGCCCCGTCAATAGCCGCTTGGCCGTAGCGTGGGGGGCGAATTTCGGCGGATTCGGCACGCGCATCAAGGAATTCTTTTCGCCTCCGAAGCAGCCTGCGCTGCCGCCGGGGATCAAGCCCATCAAGGTAAAAGACATTTGGACGAAGGACGAGAATTTCAGCACCAGCCAGATGCTCGCGATACTTTTTCACGCGGCGGTCATCGCGCTTCTCCTGGCACCCATCGCCTGGCATGTGGTTCCCACAACGCAAGCGAAGAACAAGGTCGACATTACGCCATTGGACATTTCGCCGTACATTGCCAAACTTCCCGCCGGCGCCAATAAGGCCGGCGGCGGCGGCGGCGGTGGCGCGCACGAGCAGTTGCCTCCCGCCAAGGGCAGAGCGCCGAAGTTTCAGTGGACGCAATATACTCCGCCCGTGCCGGTCATCCGGAATCCCAATCCAAAGCTTGCGGTGGATCCATCGCTTCTCGGCCCACCGGATCTAAAGGTCAGCAATCCAGCGCTCAGCAACATGGGTGATCCGTTAGCAGCGTCGGTCAACTATTCCGCCGGGCCGGGCGGTGGCGGCGGCATTGGTACAGGGGATGGCGGCGGGATTGGCAGCGGTTCCGGCGGCGGTCTTGGACCTGGTTCCGGCGGCGGGACCGGCGGCGGCGAATTTCGCGCGGGCGTGAATGGCGTCGGGCAGCCCGCTTGCATCTACTGCCCGAACCCCGATTATTCCGACGAGGCCCGCAAAGCCAAGTATCAGGGAAGCGTGCTGCTTGATGTAATCGTCACCGCCGACGGGCGCGTGATCGATCCGCGCGTGCTGAAAGGCCCTGGACTGGGCTTGGAAGAAAAGGCCATCGCCGCGGTGAAAAACTGGCGCATGCGCCCCGCGACCGGACCCAACGGCAGGGCGGTGGCTTGCCGCGTGAACATCGAAGTCGTCTTCCGCTTGCTCTAAGTTTTTTTTTCGCATCCTAGTCTAGTTCTCGCAGCTCAGCGCTCTTGTTTCCTTCTCTGCGCTCTCGGTGTCCACTGCGAACTGTGCGTTAATACAATTCTTCTCGCTCATCACCATCTTCGGGCAACCAATTTTGTTGCACTGTCTTCTCACCACGCGTTCGGGGCGCGCCTCCAGCAGGTTGGATTGCTGGTTCGGAGGCGTGTGTGGAGGTCTGAGTATGCGCGATCTTTTCTTCCAATCCCTGTCGTCGGTTTCGTCCTCACGGGATTCCCTGTTTCATCGAATTCGCGAAAATTTCCGTCAAGCATTTGCCCCCGAGCGCATCTTCCCTTCCTCCGCCAACGGCGCGCCGCTGCATCTGCCGCGCTGGAGCGGCTCACCTCGTTCGGGGCGCGCTCAGAGCGCTTCGCTCCTCACGCACGCAATCATCATCACAGCCCTTGCTCTGCTGACTCTTCCCGCGCGCCATTTCAAGACGCCTGCATTGCCGCCGGGCGTTAAGATCCCCGGCAAAGTTTTCACACCTGCGGAGCTCTGGTCTTCCAGGATGGGGCAATATCCTTCCGGTGGACGCGCCAGCGGCGGCGGACGCACCCCCATACCAGCTACCAGCGGCAGTCTCGTGCCAGTTTCTTCTATACAGATCTTGCGGCCCTCACTTCCTCCCCAGCACGAGTCGATTGTGCCCATGCCCCCGACGATTCTGGACCCTGCCGCCCCGCCGGTGCTGACTCCTGTGAACAAGATTGGTCTGCCATGGATGAGCGAAGAAACCAATTCACCGGGCCCGGGCGACTCCAACACGGTCGGCAACAGCAACGGAAAAACCATGGGCGACGGACCCGTCGACGGACCGGGCGGGCTGGGAAGTTCTCTCTCCAGCTATCGCCCCGGGACCACGCTACCCATTTGCGTCTACTGTCCCAATCCGCAATACAGCGACGAAGCGCGCCAGGCCAAGGTGCAAGGAAAAGTCACGCTGCGCGTTTTGGTTGGCGCCGATGGCCGCCCGTCGCAAGTGCGCATCATCCAGGGAATCGGCCTGGGCCTCGACGATCGCGCGGCGCAGTCGGTGCGAACCTGGAAGTTCGTTCCCGCGCACGACGCGGCCCGCCGCGCCGTCGCGACGTGGATCACCATCGAAGTCGTCTTCCGCCTCATCTAGCCGTGCTTGATGGGGCGGCGAGTTCATGTCGTAGTCTTTCACCATATTTGGCACCGTCTCTGGACACGTTCTCGCCGGCAGAGTTGCATTTTGCAATGCCCTACGAATTTGCCAAAAACGAGTTTGAACTCGAGGCCGCATCTTCTTCTGCGCGCTCGGGCGGCCCTCCGCGCAAGGCCACGGGCACCGGCATCCTCGATCCTCCCGTTCCTCCCAAGCGGCCGCACGGACCCATTGCGGCCGCGCCGACCTCTCTGTTCTTCCGCGTTCTTGGCGGCCTGCTCCTACTCGGCCACGCCGCTGGATTCTGTTCTTGCTTTTCGCCAGGCGCTGAATCCGGACGCGCAATCATCGCGACGGTGAAGAGAGGTTTCATTACTTCGAGCAAATAATTCCCCGTTCCTCGAAACCTGCTACCATTTCTGTCCCATGTCTACCCGAAGCTGCGCTGTCTGCGGAAAGGAATTTGAGCTGCCGCTCAGCAATACAACCGCCACCGTGTGCCCTGCGTGCTATGAGGCAGCCTGGAAAGCCGGGGAAGTTGCGCTCGTCCAAGAGACTGCTAACGCGCCGACCTATCCGGTCACCATCGGCCTCATTGTCCTCAACGCACTTGTCTTCGCCTGCATGGTGCTGCGCGGCGTCTCGCCATTCAGTCCCACACCTCTGCACGCCCTTGCCTTCGGCGCGGACTTCGGTCCGCTCACGTTGAACGGGCAGTGGTGGCGCCTGGCCACCTGCATGTTCGTGCATTTCGGCATCGTGCACATCGGCCTCAACATGTGGTGCCTGTGGAACCTGGGCCGCGCCGCGGAAACTCTTATCGGCCGCTTCTCCTATCTTCTGGCGTATTTCGCCAGCGGCATCTTGGGCAGCATTGCCAGCGTGTATTGGCATCCGATGGCCGTTGGAGCCGGCGCTTCCGGAGCCATTTTCGGCATGGCGGGCGTGCTCTTCGCGTTTGTCCGTTTGAAAAAGACACCGGCGCATCCGCAGATCAGCAAAAATATGGTCGGGAGCATCGGCAGCTTCATCGTCTACAACCTGGTGATTGGCGCGGCCATTCCGGGCATCAGCAACGCTGCGCACGTTGGCGGGCTGGTCATGGGGCTGCTTGTCGGCGCGCTTCTCCCGTCGGCAGCTGCTTCGGAATCTTCCCGGCGCACGCGCCTTTCTTTGGTCGCACTATTTTCCGCAGCATCCTTGTTCGCTTCCGCGGCCGCTGCCAAGCGTCTTCGCTCCGGTGTTGCGGAGCTTACCTCCATTCGCCATCTCATCACGCAGGGCAAGAACGACGAAGCCATCACGAAGTTGCGCGAACTCCTCGCTCGTGATTCGCAGTTTGCTCCCGCGTACGACCTGCTGGCGTCGCTTTATCTGTCTGGAGGGAACTACTCGGAAGCCATTTCCGCTCTCGAGCAAGCGAACGGAGCCGCCCCCTCCAACATCTCGTATCAACACCGGCTCGGCGGCGCCTACCTCACCGCGAAGCAATTCGATCGCGCCGTCGCTTTCTTTCAGAAGCGGACTCGCGCCAACCCGGGCGACTCGCGCAACTATATCGGCTTGGGCCAAGCCTACCTGGGCTTGCAACAATATGATTCGGCGATCGCGGCGTTTAACCAAGCGGTCGCGCTCAGCCCGAAATCGTCCGCCCCGCAGTTCGCCCTCGGCCAGGCGCAGCTTAAAGCCGGCCGCTACGCCGACGCCCAAGCCACGTTCCAACACCTCGTCGCCGAACTTCCCAACGATCCTCGCGCCCGCGCCGCCCTCGACCTTGCCTCCCGCCAAACCCGCTGACCTCGCCCGTGCTCGCCGCGAGCCCTATGGTGTTGTAGCGCATTTTTTCCTTCGATCGTTCTCTCTCTTCCATCTTGTTTGTTCTTTTGTGTTAGCCTCTTCCCGTGCAATGCCAATCGTTGCGGTAGTAAGCGCAATTGGTCTCCCCCTGGAGACCAGTCAAGAACGCGCCGGTCTAAAGCCCGACGCTACCTGGAAACTGAAAACTCGCTTCCCGGGAGGCCACTATGCGTGAAACGCGCCGAAACTTCTTTGTGAACCTCGCGTTCCTAACGGGCTCTCTGGCGCTAACTAGGGAAATCTCCGCCACGCAAAATCCGCCGACGCCTCCCCCGCCGCCCGCGCCTGCGCAAATCCCCAACCAAACGGTAGATCAGCCCTACCCCGGAGACCTTGCTGCGGCAAAGCGCTCCCTGCTCCTAAAAAACGAAAAGGAGTTCCGCGAGGGCGTCGAGCGCCTGTACCAGCTCACTTCCCGCTTGCGCGATGAACTTCAGAAAACTCCGACCGCCGACATCTTTTCCGTCCGCATCGTCAAAGAAACCGAAGAAATCGAAAAACTCGCCAAGTCCCTCAAGTCCAAAGCCAAATCCGCCTGACCTCACATCGTCTGGCTGGTTCGACACGCGCAGGCTTTTGGCGTTTACAGTTGAGCTGCCGCGGCCGCGGCGCGCGTCGCATCGGCTGCCGGTGCACGCGCAAGAGTTACAGGATGCGGCAAAACCATTTCGAGCGGCGAACCCTCGGTCACATAGAAATGATGGCTCCGCGCAAGCAGTACGAAGGACGCGATGGTCCCTGCAGCGAGGCCGCTGACGCCTCCTATAGCCACCCCCTTTGGCGTGTTCGACGTCATGGTCATTCCGCCAAAGCTAGTTGTTTGCGTGGTATGAACGGCAGCGCCAATCGCGGTCCCGAGGCCGGAGCCGATAAGGGGTGCCAGGACCGCCCCGGCTTTCGCGCCCGCGCTCGGGTTGATCCACGCGGTGCCTTCTTCACTCTCGATTTCCAGCGGGCCGTTCACGTTGAGGACATAGCCATCGGGGAAGGCGATCGAGACGGATTGCATCAACAACTTCGCGCGGCTGCCTTGCCGTGTGAGTTCTTCCACCTTGCCTTGCACAAAGGCTCCTGCAGGGATCGCCACTTGGTCGCCGGCAAGCACGGGGTCTGTGGTCTGGGCAAAAACCTTGTCGCCGCGATGCATGACCTTGCTGTCGACAGGATGCGTGAGAATCAGCGCAAGTTGCGTTCCGGGAGGAAGAGTGACGGGAGTTTCCTCCTGCGCTGGATTTTGCGCGGGCATCTGCGGAGAGGCTTGGCCGTCTGGGGGAGCCGGCCGTTGCGGCGTTTGCTGCGCTCCGCTTGGCGCGACCAGCAAAATCATCGCCCAAATCGGCCATAAAATTCGCTTCTTCTGAACAGTCTGGAAAACCGAGGTAAAAGTCTCAAAACCGCGGAAGCTTGACGGCATAGGGGACCTCCTGAGGAGAGTCGACGAACCTGCCCTTGGATGGTGTGCGGGCGGGGAATCCGCACACTCATGAGACGGCACAAGATGCAACGCTGGGTACGGCAGAAAGTCGCCTCGGTCTTGCGAAAAAGCCGCCTCGCCGCTCGTGATTTCCCATTACGGCTCTGCCTGCCCGGGCAGGGTAGCTCAGGGCCCTAGTCCTGAGTAAACCGCCGCGTCGCAGAAGAAACCCGAGACAAGCCGCGCTAATTCAATTGCCGGGATGGTATTGGCGTTCGGTGTGGCCCTGGAGTTGGGAACGGTAGAAGTAAACCTCGCGCAGATTTCCCGTGGCGTAGCGTACGGCTTCGTCATTGAAGTGCGGCGAGGACCGATGGCCGCTCTCGCCGCCGGCGGTCACGGCCCGCGCGCGCACTTTGTCGCCAAATTCGACCACTGCGACGAAGCTGTTACCGTTTGTGCCATACCACTTCTTCGTTCCGGGATACTCGTGCGCGCCAAACGCCGCGAGCGAGCCCCAAAACGACGACGTGAATCCGACGGGAATGCTGGGCGCGGCATCGCTGAAGGGCTGGACGAGGTCGCCCGTCAGTCGCTGGAAGCGGTTGATGTCGCCCCAGGGCGTCTTCCACGTGCCGAAGTTGGCGGCAAGTTTGTCCGAAGCTTCGGCCAGCGATTGCAGGAGAACGTCGGGAACAACTTTGGTGCAGACGTAGTCGCTCAAGTAGATGCCAGCTTTTCGCGCGTCCGGGCCGAAGCGGCGCTGCAGGTCGTCTCCCCAAAACATGGCGAGCGCCGTGGGCACGGAGGCTGCGCCCCAACGCAAATCCCAGCCGCGCAGCGCGTCAATTTGTTGCGCGGTCTTCGCCTTCAAGGGATTATCGCTCGGCGTTCCGTCCCAGGCTTTGATCAGCGCGGGGATCGGCCGCTCAAACCACGTCAAATAGCTGTCGTAGGCGGCGGAGATGAGCGAATCGAGCGTAAAATCCTTTTTGTCTTGCAGCACACGGATGGCGTGCATGCCGCGCGCGGTTTCTCCGCCGGTTTCGACATACGGAGGAAAATCTTCCTTCTTCGGGCTGTACGGGCCCGCCGCGGACCAAGGCCAATTGTTGGAGTTGTAGAGCCAGCCGTTTTTGGGGTTCAGGAGGTGGGGCGTTTCATCGACCGAAAGCAGGCCGTGCCAGTCGGCCGCGGGATTGCTGCCGTCCACCGGCTTGGCCCAATCGAAGCTGGGATCGCGGCGGGGAATGAAGTTGCCGTGAAAGTAGGCGATATCGCCGTCGGCATCGGCGAAGACGGTATTGTTCGACGAGTTGGTGTGCAGCTCCATGGTTTGGCGGAAGGATTTGTAGTTATTCGCCTTGGTGCGCAAATACGATTGCGTCAGGGCCTTGACGGGCTCGTTCATCAGCCGGATAGTCAGCCACTTGCCGTCGGATTCGCCAATCACCGGGCCATGCTGCGTGCGGTACACGGTGAACTTTTTCTCGGCCATGCCGTTGGCGGTTTTGTACGGCACGGTGATTTCGCCGGTCTCGACCGGAAGTTCTTGGTTGCCGTACTTATAGAAGAAGCGGTCGCCTTTTTTCTCGACGGTCTCGAGATAAAAGCTGAGCTGGCTCACTCCGCTCGAGGTATGCATCCAGCCGGCGCGGTCGTTGAATCCCTGATAGACGAAAAACTGGCCCCAGGTGACGGCACCGTAGGCGTCAAGACCGTCTTCGCTGGCCATTTGCAATTCGGAGCGAAAGAAAAACGAGGTGTGAGGATTGATGAGCAGCAGCGCGTGATGGTTCACCGTGTTTGACGGCGCGATGGCGAGGCCGTTCGAGCCACCGGGCTCTTCGATGTCGTCGTCAAACGCCGGCCCGTTTTGGCTGACAGGAACTTTGCTGTAGAACGTTTCGAGCGGCGCGAGGTTCACGCGCTCAATGTCGGTGCCGATGCTGCCTTCGGTAAACGTCAGCGCCATCCAAGGCTCGAATTTTTGAATGACGCGCGGTTTGAAGTCGGGATGTTTCGCAAGGTAGAAGTTCAGGCCGTCGGCCCAGGAGTTCATCAATTGTTTCAGCCACTCCGGGCTTGCGGCGTAATCTTTCTTGATCGTCTCGGGATCGATGAAAAGCTTCATCCGCAGGTCCTGGTAGATTTTGGATTCGCCTTCGGCTTCCGCGAGGCGACCCATGGCGTTGATGTAATTCGTCTCGACGCGGTTGAAGTCGTCTTCGGCCTGGGCATAAATCATGCCGAAGACGGCGTCGGCATCGGTTTTGCCGTACACGTGGGCGATGCCCCAGTTGTCGCGGAGGATGGTGACGTCGCGCGCTTCCTGCTCCCACCGCGCCATTTCCGGCGTGCTGGCAGTCTTTGCCGCTTCCGGAGCGCCGGCTGGTTGTTTCGCCTGCGGCGTCTTGGCTGGCCTGGACGCAAACGATGGCACCGTGAATGCGGCCGATGCGGCAAGAATGAAAAAAACAGCAAACTTCTTCATGAATGTCCCTTCCCGAAAATGTGGATTCGCGATGCGACGCGGTTACAAGCAATCGACGCGCTTGGCGCAACGGCAAAGACTAACATACGGGCAGGGCGCCGGCGCGCCGGGCGCGGTTCGCCAACTGCACAAAACCCGACGCGTTCCTTTAGCCCGCGCTGCAGCAATCTGCTAGGATTCGAGCATGAGAAAAGCGGCCGCGTTTGTTTTCCGTCTCCTCGTGCCGAGTCTGGTGTCCGCCGGCGCCGCGCCTGCGCAGACCGCTGCCGGTTGGTTGGAGTTTACCGCGCGCATCACGCCCACCGCGGCACGGCCCGAGCCCGTGCGCCAATTCACCTTCTACATTCTCACCAAGAGTTACCGGGATATCGTCAAGGAAGCAGAAGAAAAAGATCCGGTTCCGTCACGCGACGCGTTCATCGACAGCCTGAAGGTTTCTCCCGAATTGCGCGATTGGCTCAAGGGCCACGACACGCTTGACCTGACATCTCCAGAGCTCGACAAATTGCTGGCCCCCGACGATCTCATCCACGTGCCGGAATTCCTGCGGGCCTACCAGCGTTCCAACAGCGGCGGGGTCACCAGCGGCATGCCCAGACGGAAATACAGGGATGAGGATCGCACCGAACATCCTGAGAAATACGAGAGGCTTAGAAAGGAGTATTTAAACGCGTTGATGAAATTCATCCGGTCGCATCCGGAAACCGTTTCTGGCGTCGAGCTGGAACTGGACGGCGTCAATCCGCAAAGAAAATGGGCGGCGATCCTGAACGAACGGCGCAAGAAGGTGCAGCTTACCGCCCCGGACCTTGCACAACTCCAATTCCTCGCGGCCAAGGCGGACACTGACCTCGATGGTCACGCATCCGTGTCCGGCCTGGCTCCCGGCGATTATTGGATTTCCTCGCTCAACGTGGAGGCCAACGCCGGCGACATGCGCGTGCATTGGGACGTTCCCATAAAGATCGAGGCAGGGCAAACCACTCGCGTGGAACTTTCGAACTTGAATACCACGGAAGCAAGCGGCTCCAATCCTTGAGAGGCGAGCGCCGCGATGGGCACGCCGCTCCACTGGATCGTTTTCAATCTTTTCATTCTCGTTTCGATCATGCTCGATTTGCGCGTGTTTCACCGGCACGCGCACAAAGTCGGGCTGCGCGAAGCGGCGATTGCGAGTTTTTGCTGGATCGGGATTTCCGTGCTCTTCGGGTTGGGAGTGCTGTATTTCCGCGGGGAACGGCCCGCGCTGGAATTCTTCGCGGGCTACCTGATCGAAAAGGCTCTCAGCGTAGACAATTTGTTTCTTTTCCTGGTGATCTTCCGCGCGTTCGCGGTGGAAGACCGCTTACAACACCGCTTGCTGGAATGGGGCGTGGTGGGCGCACTGGTGATGCGCGGAATTTTGATCGGTGTGGGGGCGGAGCTCATCGAACACTTCTCCTGGGTGCTGTATGTGCTGGGAGCATTCCTGGTTTACGCGGGGATTCGGTTGTTTTTCAAGAAAGAGGATGTTCACCCTGAGAAAAGCAGGATTGTCAGTTTCGCCAGCCGGCATCTGCGCGTGACGCAGGAATATCATGACGGAAACTTTTTTGAGCGCAGTGCAGGAAAGCTCTTCGCCACGCCGTTGTTTGTGGTGCTGCTGGTCGTGGAGATTACTGACGTGACGCTGGCGATTGATTCGATTCCAGCAGTGTTCGGAGTCACGCGGGATCCCTTTATCGTGTACACGTCGAATGTGTTGGCGGTTCTCGGGTTGCGCGCCCTCTATTTTCTGCTGGCAGGAATCATCGACCGGCTTCGGTTTTTGGATGAAGGGCTTGCGGTAGTGCTCGTGTTTATCGGCGGGAAAATGATTGGCGAGCGCTGGGTGCCGATTCCCGTGGAGACCTCGCTCGCGGTGGTCGGGGGCGTGCTGCTGATGGCGTTGCTGGCTTCGATTCTGATTCGGCCGAAGAAGAGAATCTAAGACATAAAAGCGTTCAAAGGTTGAGGCCCTGGTAAACTGGGGCGCAGCATGCTGCCCCCCTACAGAAGGATTGGAATCGGTCATGCGCAATTCTAAGAATTTGGAATGTGGCTTAGCCTATTCGAACATAAGTTCGTCGACGTAGCACCACATCCAATTTTCGCCCGGCTCCTGCGAACGGACCATGGGATGTTTTGTGGCGTGAAAATGTTTCGTGGCGTGTTTGTTCTTCGAAGAATCGCAGCAGCCTACGTGGCCGCAAGTCAGGCACAAGCGCAGATGGACCCAACTGTCGCCCATCTTGAGGCATTCTTCGCAGCCTTTGGTCTTCGGTTTGACTTTGCGAATCTGATCGAGGTGCGTACAGCTATCGGCCATGTGAGTCTCCTTGGATTCACGCAGTGCGCGAATCACATTGTGGCTTGAATGGGAATGCGCACTTGAAAATGGGTGTCGCCGGGAACGGATTTGACGGTGACCAGGCCGCGCATTTTCTGAACGATGCGGTGCACCACATCGAGACCGAGGCCGGTGCCTTCGCCTACGCCCTTGGTGGTGAAAAACGGCTCGAAAATGCGGGACTGTACTTCGGGTGGAATGCCCGGACCGTTGTCGACGATTTCCACGAGCACGTATTCATTTTCGCGAACCGCGCGCACGAGAAGCTTTCCTGTATTGCCCATTGCGTCGGCGGCATTGTCGATGAGGTTGGTCCACACCTGATTGAGTTCGCTGCCGTAAGCCATCACTTTCGGCAGGTCGGGAGCATAATCGCGGGTCACCGCGATGCCGCGCTTGAGTTTGTGGTGCATGATGGTCAGCGTGGTTTCCAGGCTCGATTTAATGTCAACCTCCTGGAGCGGGGCCTGATCCATGAACGAATATTCCTTGATGGCTTTGATCAAGTCGGAAATGCGCGCGGTGCTGTTGTCGAGTTCGGAGGAAATGCGCTCCATTTCGAGAAGCGTGGCAAAGCGGATCAGTTCGGGTCCGAGCGCGGCGCCAGCCGCTCCTGCGAATTTTTCGAGATGCTCGTCGGTAAGATTGGCATCGGCGAGTAGCGGCGCCAGCTTCCAGGCATCCTCGACGCCGCGCGCTTCAAGCCAGGATTCAATGGCATCCTGTCGGTCGGAACGAACAAATTCATCCTTGTAATCCGCAGGCTTACAGGAAGCACGGATTTCGTCTTCGCGCTGGGCGAGCAAGCCGCAATCTTCGGCGCGAAGCGAGGAATTGCGACCCGCGGCGCGTAGGCGCTCGAGACAGTCGTGCAGCGCGGCGGCAGAGCGCCGAGCGGCTGCGGAGGGATTGTTCAATTCGTGGGCGAGGCCAGCAGACAATTTGCCGAGCGCCGCTAGTTTTTCGCGCTGCTGCTCATCACGGGTGACATTGCGAACGCGATCAGTGAGCAAACCCACAAGGCGCTGAGAGAGTTCGGGCATGCGCTGAAAAAGCTCGGGGAATTTCTTGGTCGGAAACGCAAGCGTGCGCATGGGAAAGACAGCGCGCACAGTCACGAAAAAATTCTTCATCCGGGAAAACGGCAGGACGCCGGTGACATCCCCTGCACGCGCGCTATACACGGGGCCGTCCGCCGGGCCGTTTTCACGGCGCGCGCGCAATTCTCCTTCGAGGATCACGAACATGGTGTCTGCGGGAGCGCCTTCCTTGACCGAAATTTCACCTGCGGCCGTGCGGCGCTCTTCGCATTGCGAGACAAACCATTCCAGATCGTCCTGAGGTTGATCCGCAAAGGGCAGGACTCTCCGCAAGTCGGCCACCAGGGCTTCGATGCGGGCTTGGTCGGCTGGAGCACTCATGAAAGTGTAAATCCTTAAGTTTTAAGTTCTAAGTAAGTAAGAAAAGGAACGAGAATGATCGTGTCATCTTCTGAATCGTCTTCATTCACTTTTCCCTTGTCAGTCTCTGAGAAAAAATCATGGTGCTATGACGCAATTGGCTCATTGGACCTTCGCCAGATACTGGTGCATGAACTGGACGACGACGGCGCCTTCGCCCACGCCGGAAGCAACACGCTTGACGGAACCATGGCGCACGTCGCCAACCACAAAAATTCCGGGGATGCTGGTTTCGAGCAAGCTGGGATCACGGCTGAGGGTCCACGATTCGGGCTTCTTGCCATCGCGGATCAGGTCGGGACCGGAAAGGATGAAGCCGCGGTCGTCGCGCTCGACGACATTGCCAAGCCATTCGGTGCGCGGCAGCGCGCCAATAAAGATGAAAAGGCTGCTGGCGGGCAATTGCTTGGTTTCGCCGGTGGGGGAGCAGAGAACCGTGATACCGCTGAGGCGTGCATCCCCGTGAACGCCGACGACGCTGGTCTGCGTCCAAACTTCGATGTTGGCGGTCTTTTCGATTTGTTCGATCAAATAGTGAGACATAGTACTGGCGAGAGAGTCGCCGCGGACCAACATTACGACCTTTTCGGCGAACTTGGAGAAGTGCATGGCCGCCTGGCCGGCGGAGTTCGCGCCACCGATGACATAAACGGTTTCGCCTTTGCAGGAAATGGCTTCCGAGGTTCCACCGCCATAATAAACGCCGGCACCTTGAAGGCGATCGATCCCCGGTACGCCCAGAGTCCGCCACTGAACACCCATGGCCAGAAGCAGGACATGGCAGGAGATTTCCGAGCCGTCGGCAAGCTTCAAATAGCGATAAGGGCCATCGATTCGAATGCCGGTGGCTTCCTGCGGAGAAAGGATTTCCACGCCAAAGCGTTTGGCTTGAGCCACGGCGCGGCGAGCCAAGTCGCTGCCGGTAAGGCCGGAAGGAAAACCGAGGTAATTTTCGATGCGCGAGCTGAGGCCAGCCTGCCCGCCCGGAGCTTCGCGTTCGATAATGACCGTGCGCAGGCCTTCGCTGGCGCCGTAGACGGCAGCAGCAAGTCCGGCAGGACCACCGCCGACGATGGCCAAATCATAGAAATTGGTTTGCGCACGAGTGCGCAGGCCGATTTTGTCGGCGACGGCGGGGAGCGGCGGCTCGGCGAGACGCGCACCATCGGGGAACAGTATTAAGGGAAGAGACTGCGCCGCCTCGGGGCCAAGGGAATTCACAAGCCCCCGCACTTCCGGATCGCTTTCGGCTAATTCGACATCGATCCATTGATAAGGTACTTGATTGCGCGCAAGAAAATCGCGCAGCTCATAAGAACGGTTAGACCAGCGCGTGCCGAGGACGCGAATGCCCTCGTAGGGCGGACGAAACGTGGAACTCCAGTCGTGGAGCAGATCGTCCAGCGCGGGATACAGTTTTTCTTCGGGAGGATCCCAGGGTTTCATGAAGTAATAGTGGACGCGGGCTGCGTTGATGGCATCGATGGCCGCGCTGGTATCCGCGTAGGCGGTGAGTAGGGCACGCTTGGCGAGCGGATGAAGCTCCATGGCTTCGGAGAGGAAGCCGACGCCGTCCATTTGGGGCATGCGCTGGTCGGCCAGAAGAAGGGCCACAGGATTGTTGCGAGCCTTGAGTTCGCGCAGGGTGGTAATGGCGGCGCTGCCGGAGTTCGCGCGCATGACCCGGTAGCGGTTCGCATAACGGCTGCGCAAATCGCGCTCGATGGCGCGCAGGACCTCAGGGTCGTCGTCGACCGTGAGCAAAACTGGTTTGGGCATACCCCTCAGATGAGCGGAAAACGGATTTCGTTGCGTCGCAGAAAGAGCTTTTACTGCGAACGACTTCAATTAGGCCGACCCTCACGCTACAATTCCTTGCGGGTCCATGTCTAGTCCTCTCGCTACAGCGATCGCGGGTTTATCGTCCTCCGAGCCGCCAGTAAGGCAAGCGGCCGCGGAAGAGGTTTACCGCCTGGGGCGCGCGACGGCCGGGATCGCGGTTTCCGCGTGGTGGGGCGACGAAGAACTCTTGGCCCTGTTGCAGGGTCCCAAACCGGCGATAACCGTGGGGCTCGCGGTGCAGCGCGAAACCTTCAACCGGATTCGCATTGCCAACGGCACGCCGAGACTTGCCGACGTGCCGCCCGACCAAGACGCCGAGGAGTTTGAACTGCATTTTCCTTCGGAGACTTCTCTCGACATTCTCACCACGCGCGAGCCCGGCGGTACGGGAGCCATCGCCAAGTACCTGGCCAAGTTTGGAGAAGGCGTGCAGCAAGTGGAGTTTTTGTGCGCGAATGTGGACCGCGCCACGGAAATTCTGAAGGAAAAATTTAACGTCGTGCCGGTCTATCCCGCCACCCGTCCGGGTGCAGATGGAACGCGCGTCAATTTCTTTCTGGTGGCCTCTCCCGATGGAGGCAAGGTGTTGATCGAACTCTATCAGACGGCGTCGAAAGCCTAGTCTTAACAACCCTGCTCACCTCAGGGGTTAAGACACGCAGCATCCCGATCGTATCGGCATGGCTATCCTTCGTGCCTCAGGGTAAAAAGCCGTGCCCCGACGAAGAGCCATTTGCAGATAGTTTGCCGTCAACTGTCGCCATAGACGGGGATGGCGGCGCCGTGAATGACTTTGGCGTCATCGCTGCATAAAAACAGAATGACACGCGCGATGTCGTGGGGCTTTGGCCACTTCGCAAAATCCGCTTTGGGCATGGCCTTGCGGTTTGCCTCCGTGTCGATGATGCTGGGAAGAATGGTATTTACCCGAACCCCGGTGCCCTTTACCTCCGCGGCAAGAGAATCGAGCATCGCGACGGCCGCGGCTTTGGAAGCAGCGTAAGCGGAGGCGCCAGCGGCGTGGTCGAAAGCGGCTTTCGCAGCTACGTTCACGATGGCGCCGCGCCCCTGCTTGAACATCGTGCGAACCGCAGCACGCGAAAGAGCATAACCCGAGCGAAGATTCAAGCTCAGCATCTGCTCGAACACCTTTGTTTCCATCTCCCACAATTTCAAACCGCCTGCGTGCCCGCCGATCGTATTCACCATCACATCCAGGCGACCGTGCTTGGAAAAGGTTTTTTCGATGAGTTGCGTGGCAGCGGCTTCGTCGGTAACATCGACTACGTGACCTTGGAGCCGGGCAGCGTTTGCAGACTGCGAGTTCTCGAAGGATTCCCATTCGGCCTGATTGCGATAGCTAACAGCCACACTGGCGCCTTCTTCGAGAAACGCCGTAGTTACCGCTTTGCCCAAGCCGCCGGTGCCACCCGCGACCAGAACGACGCTGCCTCCGAATCTTGCGCTCACGAACACACCTCGGAACAAGCCTCAAAGCTCACGTACCATCAATGGCCTTGACGCCCATTTCGCACGCTTCCTGCTCGACGAAGGCCATGGCCCGCCGGCCAAAACCGCGGCGGCGATAAGCGGGGACTATGTACAGTTCATCGAGGAAGGCGTCGTGGCCGTGGAACGCAAAACTGAAGCCCCGGGTCAGAATGATATAGCCGAGGAAAGCTGGGCCGTCGTAGATCAGCCAGATGCGCCCGAAGGCGGGAAGCGAAAGAAATTGATGAAAAGCGGACCGTGCGCCGCGGACTCGTCGAAATGCATGGCGCCCGGTTCCTGTTCGGCAAGCGCGCGCATCATGGGTAAAAGCACAACCTCGTCACCCGGAATGGCTTCACGAAATTCCAGCGACGGCACGTTCACTCCCCGCTCTGCTCGAGCAGTTTGGCGACGAGGCCGGTCCAGCCGGTTTGATGGTTGGCCCCAAGGCCGGCGCCGTTGTCGCCGTGGAAGTATTCATAGAACAGAATCAGATCGCGCCAATAGGGATCGCTCTGGAAGATTTCGGTTCCCCCAGCGACGGGCCGGCGGCCCGTGTGGTCGCGCAGGAAAATGCGGACCAAACGGCGAGAAATTTCCGCAGCGACCCGCCAGAGGTCGGATTCCCGGTTCGAGTGCGTGGGGCATTCGATTTTGAAATCTTCCCCGTAATAATGGTGAAACTTCTGAAGGGACTCGACAAGGAGATAGTTCACCGGAAACCAGATGGGCCCGCGCCAGTTCGAATTGCCGCCGAACAAGCCGGTGGCGGATTCCGCAGGTTCATACGCAACGCGGCTGATATTTCCGTTAACCTGCACTTCATAAGGATGCTCGTGATGAAAACGGGAAAGCGCGCGCACGCCGTAGGGAGAGAGAAATTCGTTTTCGTCGAGCATGCGCGCAAGAACGCGTTTTAGCTGCTTGCGGTTTACCAGCGACAGCAGGCGTCGTACACCGCGTGCCGAACGCTGGGTCATTTCGATGTGTTCCGGCACATCGGCGTGATTGTCGATGAACCATTGCATGCGACGTTTGAAGCCGGGCAGACGATCTACAATTTCCGGCTCCAAGGTTTCCACGGCGAAAAGGGGAATAAGGCCGACCATGGAGCGAATCTTAAGGTAATGTTGGCTTCCATCGGGGAGCCGGAGAACGTCGTAGTAGAAACCATCCTCGTTGTCCCAAAGCGCCATGCCGTCGACGCCAATGTCGTTCATGGCTTGCGCAATGTAAACGAAGTGCTCGAAGAATTTGCTGGCGACGTCTTCGTAAGCGACATCCTCCTTGGCGAGTTCCAGGGCGATGGCCAGCATGTTCAGGCAATACATGCCCATCCAACTGGTGCCGTCCGATTGTTCGAGATGGCCTCCGGTAGGAAGCGGAGCGGAACGATCGAAGACTCCGATGTTATCGAGTCCGAGGAAGCCGCCCTGAAAAATGTTCGCGCCGTCGGGGTCCTTGCGATTGACCCACCAGGTGAAATTGAGCAGTAGCTTGTGAAAAACTTTTTCGAGGAAACCGCGGTCGGCAATGCCCCGAACGCGGCGCTCGATTTTGTAAACGCGCCAAGCAGCCCAGGCGTGCACCGGAGGATTCACGTCACTGAAAGCCCACTCGTACGCCGGCAATTGCCCGTTGGGATGCATGTACCATTCGCGAAGCAGCAGGATGAGCTGATCTTTGGCGAAATCGGGATCGATGAGCGCAATAGGTATGCAATGGAAAGCCAGATCCCAAGCGGCATACCAGGGATATTCCCACTTGTCGGGCATGGAGAGAACGTCGTCATTGTAGAGGTGCGTCCAATCCTTGTTGCGGCCGTGCCAACGCTCCGCGGGAGGCTTGGGCCCGGCAGGATCGCCTTCAAGCCAGGTGCGAACGTCGTAGTGATAAAACTGCTTGGACCAGAGCATGCCCGCGAAGGATTGGCGCATGATGGATTTCGCGTCAGCAGAAAGAGTTTTCGGGATGCGCGATTCGTAAAACTCTTCTGCCTCTTTTTGACGCGTGGCGAAGAGCGCGTTAAATCCAGCGTCAAAATCATCGGTGCCGGGAAGGCCTTCGGTGCGCTCGGCATGAGCGGGGGAGGTGATTATCCCATTTCTCAGCGAGTCCAGGCCCAGTCCCGCGAGGGGTTCGATGTCGGTGAGACGGAGTTTCAGCGTGGCAGACGCGCCGGGCTCAAGATGCAGCGGATAGTGCGCGGCCACTTTTGTGCCCGCAAGATCGGAATTGACCGCGGCCTGGTAGCCGTGAATGAGGTAGTCGTGAAACCCGTCTTTGACGTACGGACTTCGATTTGCAGTGTTAAAGAGCCGCGCAAAATTCGTTTCGTTTTCGGTGAAAAGCAGCTCGGGATTGCCCGCGCAGAGAAGCCAGCGCGTGCCATACTGCCAGTGTTGGAGTTCGACGCAAGCGGTGCCAGGAAAGCTGGCGGCCGCTCGCGCCGCGGGCTTGCGGAGATCTCTTCCCCACGACCAGGTATTGCGAAACCAGAATTGTGGTAAGACATGGAGCGCGGCGGCTTCCGGGCCACGATTGACGGCGGTGATGCGAATGAGGATGTCCTCGACGTCCGCTTTGGCGTACTCGACAAAAACATCGAAATAGCGGTTTTGGGAAAAGACACCCGTGTCGAGCAATTCGAATTCCGGTTGGCCGCGACCACGCCGCTTGTTTTCCTCGACCAATCGCCCATAAGGAAATTCTGCTTGCGGGTACTTGTACAGCATGCGCATGTAGCTGTGCGTGGGAGTAGAATCCAAGTAGAAGTAGTATTCCTTCACATCTTCGCCGTGATTGCCCTGATTCCCCGTTAAGCCGAAGAGGCGTTCCTTGAGGATTGCGTCGCGGCCGTTCCAGAGCGCGAACCCGAAGCACATCATTTGGTGGCGGTCGCTAATTCCTCCAATGCCGTCTTCGCCCCAGCGATAGGCGCGCGAGCACGCATGATCATGCGGAAAATATTCCCAAGCGGTACCGTTCGCGCTGTAATCTTCGCGGACCGTGCCCCACTGGCGTTCGGAGAGATACGGTCCCCAGCGCTTCCAGTGCTTCTTGCGCATGCGCGCTTCTTCGAGGCGGCGGTCTTCCATGGTTGGGGTTCGTGGCATGAGCGATGAGCCTTAGAAAAGGTTTAGATGAAAAGCAATTGGCCTGGTCGCATTTTTCTCAAAAGGCGCAGAGAGGGTTCAGAGCGCATCCCGTTCAAGCATTCGGAGCGGCCCAGTGCTGCAACTCTTCTGTGGATGGCCTTCGCTTTCAGCGTTGCAGACTTTCGGACGCAATTGCAACTCAAGAAAAATGGAACCACCTGCCGGTGTTCTGGCCAAGAAACCGCTATGGAAGCCCAGCCGTTGTACTCTAGTGCATCCCATGCGCATCCATGACAATGCCACCCAAGGAGACTACGGCGATGCTTCCCACCAACAACTACCGGGGCTGGAAGACTCCTAGAATGCGGCGCTTCCCGCCAGTCTTGGCGGCAACGCTTCTTGGCCTCCTCAGTCCCGCCGCCCGTGTTGCGCTAGCGCAGGATCGTCCGCTGGACGACCTGCGTAAGCTGAACCAGTCTGTGGACGCACTCATCAGGAAAGTGTCGCCGAGCGTCGTACAGATCCTGGTTACAGGATATGGGCCGTTGGAAGAGGGCGAGCGCGGCAACACCAACACGATTATCGGTCGACAGCGGGCCATTGGATCGGGCTTCGTCGTCGAGGATAGCGGATACATTGTGACCAACGCGCACGTGGTGAATGGAGCCCAGCGCGTGCAAGTAGTCTTGCCGAATCCCAGCACAGAGAGCTCCTTGGAAGCCGCTCTTTCGACGCGAACCAGAATCGTGCCAGCGCGCATTGTCGGCGTAACCAAGGAACTCGACCTTGCCGTGATTAAAGTGGATACCGGAAAGTTGCCTGCGCTCCCCATGGCGGACTACCGCAAACTGGGCCAAGGGGAGATGGTGTTTGCGTTTGGCAGTCCGGAGGGCTTGCGCAATTCGGTCACCATGGGGGTGGTTTCCGCCGTCGCGCGGCAGACCGACCCCGATTCACCGATGGTGTACATCCAGACTGATGCCGCCATCAACCCGGGAAACTCCGGTGGCCCGCTGGTGAACGTGAGCGGAGAAGTGGTCGGCGTAAACACGTTCATCCTGTCGCAATCAGGAGGAAATGAGGGCCTCGGTTTTGCCATACCGAGTGGCGTGGTTGGTGTGGCCTGCGGGGAATTGCGCAAGTTCGGCCACTTGCATCGCGCGCAGATCGGGATCAGCATGCAAACCATCACACCCACGCTGGCGGCGGCGTTAAACCTGCCGAGAGACTATGGAGTGGTTATTTCCGACGTGCTGCCGGACAGCCCGGCGATGGCTTCCGGGCTGCAAATTGGCGACGTGCTGGCAGTCGTAGACCGGAGGCGCGCCGAAAATCTGCCCTTCGTCGCCTTTCACTTTTTTGCCCTCGAATACGGACAAAAAGTTCATCTCGATGTTCTTCGCGGGAAGGAGCGGCTGGCGTTTGATGTGCCGGTGGCGCCGCCACCGCGGGACACCGATCAAGTTGCTGCGCTGGCGGATCCGGAGAAAAACCTGGTCTCAACGCTGGGAATCCTGGGAGTGGAGATTGATCAAAGGATCTCTGCCATGGTGACGGACCTCCGCGATCCGTTTGGAATTGTTGTGGCCGCGCGCTCGACGGGAGCCAAAGTGGAAGTACCCCTGCTCACCGGCGACGTCATTCGCACTTTGAACGGGCAGCCAATGACCACGTTGGACCGCCTTCGCAACGCATTGAAGGCGCTGTCGCCCGGCGCGCCGGTGGCCTTGCAAATTCAGCGCGACCAGAAGCTGCTTTTTATCTCCTTTACCATGGATTAACGGGAGCACTCTCTCGGGAATGTGCGTCTCGCGTAGTTTTCTACGCGTAAAGCAAATTCGTGTCGACGCACGAGGCGGACAAATCCTTGAGGTAGTTCACCGGTCCCTGCACGACAAATCGGCGATGATAGAGCAAGAGCGCTCGCAGGCCGGCAAGTTCTTCGCCTCCGCCCGCTCTCCCGGGACCGCCATGGAGGCAACTGGGCACCACGTTGCCGTGCCCCGTGTGCTGGCTCCCCACCGTAGAGTCCACCGCCACGATTCGCCCATGCAGATCGCCGATGCCAAGAACAACCTCCCGTAAGAAGGCAGGATCGTTCGAAAAGACCGAGGCCACCAGCGAACCGCTCCCGCGCCGAACCATAGGAATGAGATCCTTCGCGCTGTCGTAAGGAATCAGGGTCATGACCGGGCCGAATACTTCAACATCGTGAACATATTTCGAAGCCAGGCCGTCGTTGCTCGAGAGAAGCGTGGGCTGAACAAACGCGGATTTTTGCGGGTCGGCATCCACCGGTTGGAAGTGGTCGTTGCCGCCAAATACGACGGAGCATTCGGAACGCAATTTCTTGAGCCCTTCGAGGCACGCAGTTTGCTGAGCCTTGTTCACCACCGGCCCGACTCTTACTTCCGCATTGCGTGGGTTTCCCACTTTCATCGTGCTCAAGCGGGAAGACGCTGCTTCGGCGAAAGCTTTGAGGATCCGGCGCGGGGCGAAAATCCGCCGGATGGTCGTGCATTTCTGGCCCGCTTTTATGGACACTTCCTTCAGAACTTCCTGAACAAGCAGTTCGAAGAGGTCGGATGCTGGCGCGCCATCCGGTCCGAGGATAGCGGAATTGATGCTGTCGGCCTCGATGTTCACGCGCACGGAGCGATGCAGCACGTTGGAATGCGAGCGCACGCGCGCGGCAGTGTCCGCGGAACCGGTGAAAGAAACAATGTCTTCTTCGCGAACGTGATCGAGCAGTTCGCGAGCGGAACCACAAACAAGCGAAATGGAGCCCGACGGCAGGATGCCGGACTTCACCACGTCTTCCACCATCCGGTGTGCGAGCCACGCCGTTGGAGAAGCGGGCTTCACGAGCACGGGAACTCCCGAGAGAAACGCGGGCGCGGCCTTTTCGCAGAAACCCCACGCGGGGAAGTTGAAGGCGTTAATGAAAACCGCCACGCCTTTCGCGGGCGAAAGAAAATGCTGCGCGCCGAAAACACCCGTCTTCGACAAAGATAGCGCTGCCCCTTCCTTCAACATTTCCCCTTCGGCGAGGGCGCGGCCAATCTTCGCGTAATATTTCATGGTGTAGAGCGCTCCGTCGACGTCGAAGGAGGCATCCGCCTGCGTTGCGCCGAGATTCAGAAGGGAGAGACGGAAGTACTCATCCCGGTTGGCGGCGAGCACCTCGCCGATCCTGGCCAGCATTTCCGCGCGCAGCCCGTAAGTAAGCTGGCGCAGGGCCGGTCCGCCTTGCGTCCTGGCGAAATCTAGCGCGGCTTTGAGGTCCGCGCCACCAGAAGAAATGCGCGCCAGCTCGTCCCCGGTCACGGGATCAACCAGGGGTGTGCCAGGGCCCGATCCTTCGACCCATTTGTCAGCCACATAGTTTGCCAGTTTCATGGGAAGACCTCCTCAGGAACCGAGATCGCTTGTCAGCACAATAATGCATATCCGACTGAACAATTTCCACTTCAATCTTCCAGTGGATAAGAGTCTCTTTTCCTTATATCTTTGGGCAATAAAGACTTAGCCCTAACTCTCCGATGTGATGTATTTCACGTAGCCTCTGCACAAAAGTACCTTTTCTCGTGTTGACCTGCATCCCTATCCTTGTACTATAATGCAGCTGAGCTATCCTGCTGAATTCATGGCACCTCCTACCACAACGCAATCCAAGGCCTCTACTCTACAACCGGCCCAAGGCTCCGAAAATGGCGATTTTCTGATGGCCCTAGGGAAGCGCGTCCGCGAGTTGCGAAACCGCCGCGGCCTGACGCGCAAGCAAGTATCGCAAGAGGCCGACGTGTCCGAGCGCCATCTCGCGCAACTGGAAGCTGGCGAAGGGAACATCTCGGTGGTGCTGCTCCAGAGGATCGCCGAAGCCTTGCATGTGCCCATCGCAAGCTTGTTTGCGCCGCAGATCGACGAGCCGACCGAGAGAAGATTAATCCAAAGATTTCTGGAGCGCTTGCCGCGGCACCGTTTGGAAGACCTCGTATTCCGGTTGATGCGCGACTTTGGCCACGAAGAAAAGGGGCGCCGGATGCGCATCGCCTTGATCGGCATGCGCGGCGCGGGCAAGTCCACCTTGGGAGCGAAGCTGGCCGCGGAAACCAACAACCGCTTCGTTGAGTTGGATAGCGAGATTGAAAAAGATACTGGAATGCCGCTTGGCGAAATTTTTTCTCTCTATGGGCAATCCGGATTTCGCGCGATTGAGAAGCGCACGCTGGAGAAAGTATTAAAAGAAAACGAGCGAGCCGTGATCTCTGTGGGAGGCGGGCTGGTCTCTGAAAAGGAAACTTTCGACGATCTCCTCTCTCACTGCTACACCGTTTGGCTCAAGGCGCAACCGGAAGAGCACATGTCGCGCGTTATGGCGCAGGGCGATTTTCGTCCCATGGAGGCAAACGATCAGGCGATGGAAGATTTGCGGCGGATATTGGAAGCCCGCGAGCCGCTTTACCGGAAAGCGGACCTGGTTTTGGACACTTCCGGAAGTTCGGTGGAGGAGAGCTTTGCGAAATTGAAGGCGACGCTACAAGCGAATTTGCAATAGGAGGATGGCGTGGACGCAGCGGTGACTCAAGAGGTGAAGACGAGACCAGCGGCAGTGGACTATCAGACCGAGCCTTCGCGCTACAAGCATTGGCGGCTTTCTTTCGATGGCCCGGTGGCGACGCTCACCATGGACGTGGCGGAAGATGGCGGAATTCGTCCTGGCTACAAGCTGAAACTCAATTCTTACGACCTGGGCGTGGACATCGAACTCCAGGACGCCTTGCAGCGCATTCGATTTGAGCATCCTGAGGTTCGCTGCGTCGTTTTTGCCAGTGCGAAGAACCGCATTTTTTGCTCTGGCGCCAACATTTACATGCTGGGGCTCTCCTCGCATGCCTGGAAAGTGAATTTCTGCAAATTCACCAATGAAACGCGGATTGGCATCGAGGATTCGAGCCGGAATTCGGGGCTGAAGTTTCTTGCCGCCTGCAACGGAACGACCGCGGGCGGCGGGTACGAGCTGGCACTGGCCTGCGACGAAATTATCCTGGTCGACGACCGCTCGTCCGCCGTAAGCCTGCCCGAGCTTCCTCTGCTCGGCGTCCTCCCCGGAACCGGCGGGCTGACGCGCCTCACCGACAAGAGAAAAGTCCGCAAAGACCTTGCCGATACGTTTTGCACCAGCCAGGACGGTGTACGGGGGCAGCGAGCAAAGGATTGGCGCCTTGTGGATGAGATCGTCAAGCCGCAGCAGTTTGCGGAACACGTCAAGCAGCGCGCGCTAAAGCTGGCCGAATTGTCCGATCGGCCCGTGGGGGCAAAGGGGATATCGCTGACGCCATTGAAGAAAGTGTCGGACGACTCAGGCCTGCATTACGAATATTTGGATGTGCAGTTCAACCGGGCAGCGCGCACCGCGACTATTACGGTGAGAGCGCCGGAATCGGTTGGCGAACAAACCGTCGAGAAGGCTCTTGCGGCAGCAGCGAATTGGTGGCCGCTACAAATGGCGCGCGAACTCGATGACGCCATCCTCAGCCTTCGGACCAACGAACTGGAATTGGGCCTGTGGGTCATGAAAACGGCCGGGAATCCGGATGCCGTTCTTGCCCTGGATAAGTTTCTCCTAAGTCATCAGGACAATTGGTTCGTGCGCGAAGTGCTGGGAATGATGCGGCGAACCTTCGCGCGGCTGGAAGTGACGTCGCGCTCGATTTATGCCATCACCGAGTCGGGCTCTTGTTTCGCGGGTACGTTGGTCGAGCTGGCCCTGGCGGCGGACCGCATTTATATTCGGGACACCGAAGAAGTCGACAGCGTAGCCACGATGACGCTGTCGGAAATGAACTTCGGGCCGCTGCCGATGGTGAATCGCCTTTCGCGGCTGGCCGCGCGTTTCTACGGGGACAAAAGCACCATCGAGTCGCTTCATCAGCAGATTGGCAAGAAACTTTCCGCGCGCGAAGCGCTCGAAGCCGGGCTCGTCACCTCTGCGCCCGATGACCTCGATTGGGAGGACGAAATTCGCCAGGCCCTTGAATCGCGCGCGGCGCAATCCCCGGATGCGCTTACCGGCCTCGAGGCGAACTTGCGGTTCGGGCCCAGCGAAACACCGGAAACGCGCATCTTCGGACGGCTTTCCGCCTGGCAAAACTGGATCTTCATCCGCCCGAACGCCGTTGGCCAAAGTGGGGCGTTAAAGGTGTATGGCACGGGCGCGCCGGTGAAATTCGACTGGGAAAAAGTCTAATCGAAGGATTTCGGAGAGAACTGAGGGGCAGTCATGATCAATTACACGGAAAAAATCCCAAACAACGTGGATTTGGGACGAGATCGCGTCTTGCAGCGCGCGCTGGAGCATTGGCAGCCCGCGTTTCTCGGCTGGTGGTACGACATGGGGCCCACCGAGAGCCGCAACTACGATGTGTACCTGCGTACAGCGGTCAGCGTGGAGCCTGACGGCTGGGCGCATTTCGATTACGTCAAGATGCCGGAATATCGCTGGGGAATTTTCCTGCAGCCGCGCGATGAGCAACGGCAAGTGAATTTTGGCACGCACAAGGGCCAGCCGGCGTGGCAAGAAGTGCCTGGCGAATACCGCTCGACACTGCGCCGCATCATCGTGACGCAAGGCGATACGGAGCCGGCTTCGGTGGAGCAGCAGAAGATGCTGGGACTTTCCTGTCCGTCGTTGTATGACCTGCGCAACATTTTTCAGGTGAATGTGGAGGAAGGCCGCCATCTGTGGGCTATGGTCTACCTGCTGCATCGCTACTTCGGGCGCGATGGCCGCGAAGAAGCCGAAGCTTTGCTGGCGCGCCGCTCCGGCGATACCGACAATCCGCGCATTCTGGGCGCGTTCAATGAGCCGACGCCGGACTGGCTGGCGTTTTACATGTTCACGTTCTTTACCGATCGTGATGGAAAATTCCAGCTTTGCGCGCTCGCGGAATCCGGCTTTGATCCCCTTGCCCGCACCTGCCGCTTCATGCTGACCGAGGAAGCCCACCACATGTTCGTGGGCGAGACAGGCGTAGGGCGGATTATTCAGCGAACCTGCGAGGTGATGAAAGAAAACAAAGTCGAAGATCCATCCGAGGTGCGGGCGCTCGGAGTCATCGACCTGCAAACAATTCAGAAGTACTTGAATTTCCACTACAGCGTGACGCTCGACCTTTACGGTTCCGATGTTTCCTCAAACGCTGCGAATTACTTCACCAGCGGATTGAAAGGCCGCTTCCGCGAAACGAAGCTCGATGACGATCACGTGCTTATCGATGCGTCTTATCCGGTCTCCGAAGTCCTAGGCGGGAAAATCGTGACCAAGAAGGTTCCGGCATTGACGGCACTGAATGAACGGCTGCGCGACGACTACATCGATGAGATCGCGGACGGCGTTAGCCGCTGGCAGCGCGTCATCGATGAAACTGGGATCGCTTTTCGCCTGAGCTTGCCCCACAAAGGCTTTCATCGCGCGATCGGGAACTTCGCCGGCCACTTCATTAGCCCCGAAGGCGAAGTGCTGACCGAAGAAGCCTGGAAGCAGCACGAATTCGAATGGCTGCCTGGCCCAAAAGACTATGGCTTCGTGCAATCCCTCATGACCGGTCGCGTGACCGAGCCAGGGAAGTTCGCGAATTGGATTGCGCCGCCTCTGCGTGGCATCAACAATAAGCGGCTGAATTTCGAATACGTTCGTTTCAACTGATAGGCGCGAAAATACGAAGTTCTCCGGCTCAGCGGTGGAGTCCTGTGCAACCGATCATCGACATCCACATCCACATCATGCCCTATCACATGATGAAGCCGTTTGCCCTGGAGCTGATCAAAAAAGGCCGCCGAGACTATCCGGATGTCGAACGCTATAGCACGGATTCAAAAGCGTTCCTGGCATTTCTCGACACTTTGGGAATCGAACGCGCGGGACTGATCAACTACGTCGCGCCGAAGATTATCGGCTTCACACCCGAAGTGAATGACTGGAGCGCAAAGTACTGCAGCGTGGCGCCGGACCGGCTCATTGCGTTCGGAGGCGTTCTTCCTGGAACCGTGCCCGATCCCGGCACGGAAGTGGACCGCCTTGCCAAACTCGGCATTCGCGCCATCAAGATGCACCCTTCGCATCAAGTGCTCTCGCCCAACGCCTACTTGGATGGAAATCGCGGCCTCGCCGTCATCTACGAGCGTGCGCAAGCGAATGGGCTGCCAATTATGATCCACACCGGAACTTCTATTTTCCCCGGAGCGCGAAATTTGCACGCACAGCCGCTGCTTTGCGACGACCTCGGCGTCGATTACCCGAATCTTGTGGTCATCCTCGCGCACGGAGGAAGGCCGCTGTGGATGAATGAAGCATTTTTTCTCGTGCGCCGCCACAAGAATATGTACATGGACATTTCCGGCATCCCGCCGCAAAAATTGCTGGAATATTTTCCGCGCATCGAGGATGTTGCGGATAAAGTTTTGTGGGGTACGGACTGGCCAGGACCCGGCGTCCCCGAGATCAAAGGGAACATCGAGAAATTCAAGGCGCTGCCGATTGGAGAAGCAGCGAAGCGAAAAATCCTGTACGACAATGCGGCGCGGCTGTTCCCGAAGTGAAACGGATCGAGCCTGCTTTGCTAGTCTAAATCATACGACTCGGAAGACCGTAAGATTTGCATAGGCCATGATGACCTGCGACCAGCCGATGGAGAGAGCGTCGCGCGAGCAACGGCGCGAGGTGCAGTGGCAAAAACTGCACGAATTGCTCCGCGTGGTCTGCGGCTACAACCGTTTCTATACAAAGAAATGGCGAGATGCGGGCATCGTTCCCGAAAACATAAAGGCACTGTCCGACCTGCGCAAACTCCCGTACACGGAAAAATCCGAGTTAGTGCGCGCCCAGGAGGAAGCGCCGCCCTTCGGAACGAATGCGACTTTTCCGCCGGAAGCCTACTCACGCGTGCATCAGACCTCCGGAACCACAGGCGCTCCTTTGCGCGTGGTGGACACCCCGGAGAGTTGGGAGTGGTGGGGGAGATGCTGGGGACACGTGCTGCGCGGAGCGGGAGTTACGAAAAACGATAGGGTATTTCTGCCGTTCTCGTTTGGCCCCTTCATTGGGTTCTGGGCCGCCGTGGAAGGAGCGAGACAGCTGGGGGCGATGATGATTCCCGGCGGTGGATGGGATTCGTTGCAACGGCTCCACATGATGCGCGATCTCGGAGCAACGGTGGTCTGCTGCACGCCGACTTACGCGCTGCGGCTAGCGCAAATTGCGCGCGAGCAAAAGTTTGACCTGCGATCCATCCCCCTCCGCACGCTCATCCATGCTGGGGAGCCCGGAGCGAACGTCGCGCAAACCAAAGCGCGAATCGAATCGGAGTGGAATGCGAAGTGTTTCGATCACGCCGGCGCTTCCGAAGTGGGCGCATACAGTTTCGAATGCGAACGGCAGCCCAAGGGGATTCATGTCATCGAAAGCGAGTTCATCCCCGAAGTGATTGATCCTCAGACAGGCAAAGAAATGGAACCGGGCGAAACCGGAGAGTTGGTGATCACCAACCTGGGGCGGCCCGGATTTCCCGTAATTCGCTATCGCACCGGCGATCTGGTTAAGTTGAACCTAAGCCCATGCGCTTGTGGGCGCACCTTGGCGCGCTTTGATGGCGGGTTGCTTGGCCGCAGCGACGATATGGTGACGATTCGCGGCGTGAATGTTTATCCCACGGCCATCGAAAATGTCATTCGTCAGTTCCCGGCGGTCGACGAATTTCAAATCATGGTGAAAACGGTGGAGGCAATGCATGATCTCGAAGTACAGATCGAAGTGACTTCTGGCAATGATCGAGAGCAAGTGCGCTTGCACGTAGAACAGGCTATCTATCGGGCGCTTTCGCTGCGGCCCACCGTTACTGTGGCGCAACCCGGGGCGCTGGCGCGATTCGAAATGAAGGCGCGCCGCTTCCAGCGGCTGGACAGACGTTTGTAACCTCCCGGGCAACGTGTATTCCCGTCGGTCGTGCACAAAGGCCATTTTTTGCACTCGAAGTGAACAGGTGTTCGTATTCTGAACAGATGTTCAGAACGCATTGACACAAGCAAGAAAAAGGAAGACACTTTCGATAGGGGGCAGCTTAAGGGAAAAGACTCTTCCCCCGAGAAGAAAGTGGCATCCGAACAACAGTCCGGGACCTCACGTAACGGGCGCCAGCGTCGCCGTTATCAGGCTCGGCGCCTGGAAATCTTGCGCGCGGCGGGGCGGCAATTCCGTTCTCGCGGCATTGTGGAGACGGGCATGCGTGATATTGCGGAGGCCGCGCAAGTCTCCCCCGCCAACCTGTACAACTACTTCCAGGGCAAAAGTGAGATTCTCTTTTTCTGCCAGGACAGTTCGTTGGATCGCCTGATCGCGGCGCTGGAGAAGGTGCGCTGCGCGAAGACCAGCGCCGCTGCCAGATTGCGGCAAGTGATCGTTTCTCATTTGCGCTGCTTGCTCGACGAAGTCGAGGGTTCGGCCGCGCATCTGTTGACGAATGCTTTGCCACTGCGGCAGCAACGTTACCTGGTTGCCAAACGCGACCGCTATGAACTGGGCGTACGGAATCTGATTGCCTCGGGGATGCGGACCGGTGAATTCGTCTCCGGAGATGCGGCGCTGGTTGCGCGGGCGATGCTTGGGGCGCTGAATTGGAGCGTGCAGTGGTTTCGCCCGGATGGGCCAATGAGGGCTGAAGAAATTGCGGAAAAATTGGCGGAATATCTAATTCGCGGCTTGCTGGCGACGGCAGACTCTCTCGGGCGGTTAGCCAGCGGAAGAAAAACGCCGCTGGTCGTACGCAGACAGGTTACCGAAGACGCAGGAAAACGTGTGACCGTTGGATAGCCGTTCGAAGGGTGATGACAAGTGGCGACGCTTCCGATTGAATCACAAAAGACGGCACAGATCCGGTTCGCGCTGAATGGCGAAGAAGTTGACGTTTCTTTCGCGCCGTATAAGACGCTCCTGGAAGTCTTGCGCGAGGATCTCGGCCACACCGGGACGAAGCATGGTTGTGAGTTGGGAGAATGTGGCGCCTGTGCGGTTCTTTTGGATGGCAAGCCGGTGCTCTCCTGCCTCGTGCTAGCACTCGAATGCCGCGGACGACAAGTCCTGACTGTCGAGGGGCTTTCCGTCGATGGACGACTCCATCCGCTGCAAGACACCTTCGCGGACCTCGGTGCGGCGCAATGCGGCTACTGCACGCCGGGTATTTTAGTGACGGCCAAAGCGTTGCTCGATGCGAATCCGCATCCGTCGCGGGATCAAATTCGGGAAGCGCTCTCGGGGAATCTTTGCCGCTGCACGGGATATCTGCAGATCTTCGAAGCTGTGGAAGCGGCTATGGTCAGGATGGCAGAAAAAGAGGAGGGCGCGCCCTGAGCGCTTGTCGAGTTGCAAGGCGGTCGTCTCGATTAGGAATCTGCTTTGCCTTGAGCTTTGCGAAAAGCACATCCCTCGCTCCGCAAAAACGTCCGGAGCGCAAAGAGCGTGCTTCGCTCGAGATGACAACCAAATGCGCTTTTCAACGTGTTGCTGAGATTTCGGAGCCGTGCTGCGTGAGAGCGCGCGCTGAGAGGCTAGATGTCAGATCCAGAAGAAAAGTCTAAATCACCCGTCACGGATTCCCTCTCGAATCGCGAAGGATTGCGGGTCATCGGCGTGCCGCGCCGACGCGTCGACGGCCGCGCAAAAGTGACCGGGCAGACGCGCTTTGCCGACGACATCTTCCTGCCCCGCATGGCGCATTGCAAACTTCTGCGCTCGCCGCATCCTCACGCACGCATCCGGAAAATCGATGCTTTGCGCGCGCTGGCACACCCGGGCGTCTATTTGATGCTCACCGGAAAGGACCTCCCGATTCAGTACGGCATCTTGCCTGTCAGCCAGGACGAGCAGGCCCTTTGCGTCGATCACGTGCGGCATGTGGGTGATCCGGTTGCCGCAGTCGTGGCCAGGGAAGAATTGACGGCGTGCGAAGCTCTGGATTTGATCGACGTGGACTACGAAATTCTTCCGACCATCTCCAATCCCAAAGAAGCGCTGGCGACTCCCGAGCCACGCATCCACGAATACGGCGAGGAAGGCAACATTCACAAGCAAGTAGCACTGGAATTTGGAAACGTGGAACAAGGATTTGCCGAAGCGGATGAGATCTTCGAGGACACTTTCTTTTATCAGGGCAACACGCATCTTCCCATCGAGCAGCACGCCTCGGTGGCGATCAAGGATCCCGACGGCAAGCTGACGATTTGGTCGAGCACGCAAACGCCGCACTATCTGCATCGCGCCTTGGCGAAAGTGCTCGAAATGCCGCCCGCGCACATTCGCGTAATTGCCACGCCGAATGGCGGCGGGTTTGGGGGCAAGAGCGATCCGTTCAATCACGAGATTGTGGTTGCGAAAGCCGCGCTGCTGCTCGATCGCCCGGTCAAAATCTGCCTCACGCGCGAAGAAGTTTTCTATTGCCACCGCGGCCGCCATCCGGTGCTGATGAAATTCAAAACCGGGGTTAAGAAAAACGGCACGATTACCGGCGTACACCTGCAAACGCTGATCGACGGCGGCGCGTATGGTTCGTACGGAGTGGCGAGCACTTATTATGCGGGCGCGCTTCAGACAACGACGTACCACATTCCACGGTATCGCTACGAGGGCTGCCGCACATTCACCAACAAGCCGCCGTGCGGCCCGAAGCGCGGGCACGGCACGCCGCAACCACGGTTCGGGCAGGAAGTGCAGCTCGACAAGATCGCCGAAAAACTCCAGCTTGATCCTGGGGACTTGCGCTTGCGAATTGTAGAAGCTCCAAACACGGTGACCGCCAATTTCTTGAGGCTGGGCACGGTGAATCTCACCGAGTGCATCCGCCGGGTTGTGAAAGCTTCCGACTGGAAGAACAAATTCCGCAAGCTTCCCGAAGGGCGCGGCGTGGGAATCGCTTGCTCGGCTTATCTAACGGGAGCTGGATTGCCCATTTACTGGAACAAGATGCCGCACTCCGGCGTGCAACTGAAATTCGATCGCGGCGGCGGAGTGAGCATTTTCTGCGGCGCGACAGAAATCGGCCAAGGCTCTGACGACGTTTTGGCGAGCATCGTTGCCGAAGTTCTTGGCATCGACCCGTTTGATGTACGCTTGTTCACTGGCGACACGGATCTTGGTCCCGTGGATTTGGGCTCCTATTCCAGCCGCGTGACGTTGATGGCAGGAAATGCCGCACTGCAGGCGGCGGAACGCGGAAAAGCGCTGCTTGCCGAAGCCGTTGCGTTGAAATTGGATTTGCCGAAAGAGAGACTGCGTTTTGCCGACAAGCGCATATTCGATTCCGCCGCGCCGGAGAAAGGAGTCAGTTTCGCGGAAGCGATTAGCCTCGCAGAAGCGCGCTTCGGAACCATCGGCACGGTCGGCTCGTACACTCCGCCGAAATCGCCCGCTCTCTACAAAGGCGGCGGCGTAGGACCGTCGCCGACCTATTCCTATTCGGCGGCTGTTGTCGAAGTCGAAGTGCATTCCGCGACCGGCTGGGTGCACGTCCCCAAGGTGTGGATTGCCCATGACATCGGTCGGGCGCTCAACCCGACGCTGGTGCGAGGCCAAGTGGAGGGCAGTGTGTATATGGGGCTCGGCGAAGCGCTGATGGAAGAGCAGGAGTTCCGCCGTTTACCGAAGCGCCTTTCGCATGCGCTGGTGCACAAGTTCCCGTCGCTTCTCGAATACAAGAGCCCGACCTCGCTGGACATGCCGGAAGTGGTCACGGAGCTGGTTGAAGATCCCGATCCGCGCGGTCCTTTCGGCGCGAAGGAAGTAGGGCAGGGCCCTCTGCTGCCCATCATGCCGGCAGTCGCCAACGCGGTTTATGACGCGGTGGGCGTGCGCATCGACGAAGTGCCTATCACCCCGGATAAAATCATGAAGGCGCTCGCGGAGAAAAAAGCAGGCCGCAACCCGCGCTATGGGCCCGATCATTTTCCGCATGTGCATTGGCCGGAGGCTCTGCGCGTTCCACCACCGTGGGAAGGCGGCGACGGCAACGCGATAAACGATGTGCATCGCGAGAAGCCGCGCGCCATGAAAGAAAAGGTACTTGCGCCATGATGCGCCTGCCATTATTCGAGTTTCGCGCTCCTCAGACCCTTGCGGAGGCCGCGCGCATTCTGGACGGCGAAGGTTCCCAGGCGATGCCTCTCGCTGGTGGCACGGATCTGCTGCCAAACATGAAGCGCCGGCAGCAGGTCCCCAAGACTTTGATGAGCCTGAATCGCATTCCGGAATTGCATCAGATCGACCTCAGTGATGCGGGCACACGCCTGGGCGCCTGCACCACACTCTCTGAAATCGCAGCCGACCCGTGTTTTCGAAACGGTCTGACGGCGCTTGCGCAAGCCGCTTCCTGTGTCGCCACGCCACAAATCCGCAATATGGCGACGCTCGGCGGAAATCTCTGTCTTGACACGCGTTGTAATTATTACGACCAAAACTACGAGTGGCGAAAATCCATTGGCTTTTGTCTGAAAAAAGATGGCGATACCTGCTGGGTCGCTCCGGGCAGCCCAAAATGCATGGCCGTCTCTTCGACAGATACCGCGCCGGCGTTGATGGCTCTTGGCGCACGCGTTCGCTTGGCTTCGCGTTCGGGGGAGCGGGAAGTTCCGCTCACCGAACTTTATCAAAATGACGGAATCCACTACATCAAGCGGCAGCCGAATGAGCTGCTCACTCAAGTGATCCTGGATTCTTCGCATGGCTGGAAGAGCACGTACTGGAAGCTGCGCCGCCGCGGCTCTTTCGATTTTCCGGTTTTGTCGGTCGCCGCAGCGGCGAGAATATCCGCGAATGGCGTAGTCGAGGACGCTCGCATTGTGGTGGGCTCTGTGGCGTGCCTGCCGCTTTTGGCTGCAGAAGCTTCAAAGTCCCTTAGGGGACGCCCCTTGAGTCAGGATTCGATCGCGGAAGCAGCAACCCTCGCCGCGCGCATTGCCAAGCCGCTGGACAACACCGATTTCGACATGACCTGGCGCAAGCGCGTGACTGCAGAATTCGCGACCTATGCGCTGCGGGAACTGCGCGGCGAGGACATGCGCGGCGAGCGGCTACTGCTCAGGCGTCATTCCTCGAGCCTCTATTAGTTCTGCGATTCGGCCACCCAACAACTACGCGATCGGCGTCGGGGCTGCGTTGACGGGAGGCGCGACGGATGTTATAAACTACATTTCGAAGCGGCGGCTTGAAGCCCACCGTACGCTCCTTCGGGGTGGAGCGAGGCGCGGCTGCCATCCTATCTGCCCCGCGCGGATCCGGGTCAGAGGCGACGGAAATTTAGGCGCGACAATTCGATGCCTTCTCTCGGTCACCAACTTGGCGAACTGTTCCTTGGGGCTGCGCCCACAGTCCCGATTATCCTCTTTTTTTACTTCATGTTACGGTCGCTTTTCTTCGCCCCGCTGCTGAAAGTGATGGCCGAGCGCGAGGCGCGCACCGCGGGCGCGCAGAAGGCCGCGGAAGCCGCGCAGGCGGCCGCCGCGGAAAAGGTCAAGCAATACCAGGAGGCTCTGAAGCAGGCTCGCGGCAAGGTCTACGCGGAGCAAGAAGTTGCGCGAAAAAAACTCCTCGACGAGCGCGCAGCGCAGTTGAAGGAAGCGCGAAGCAAAGCTTCCGGGGAAGTCGGTGCGGCAAAAGAACGCGTGGCCAAGGAGCTTGCGTCGGCACGGCGCGAAATGGAATCGTCGGCGGCACAGCTTGCCGCTGAAATTGCGCGGCGATTCTTATCAACGCCGCCGCATCCGGGCACGCCCGCAAGAGAGGCTCGATGAGGGCGCGGCGTATCCTATCGGCCCTTGCCAGCGCCGTGATTGCGGCGCTTTTCTTAACTCTGAGCGCGCATGCCGCAGAAGAGGGCGGCGCGGGGGACGTGGAAACGGCGAAGGAAATTTTCACGTGGGTTAATTTCGCGATCGTGGCCGGCGCGCTTCTGTGGGTGTGCTCGAAGAAAGCACCGCGATTCTTCTGCGGGCGCGCGGAAGCCATCGGCTCCGCGATCACCAAAGCAGGCAGCGCGAAAGCCGCTGCCGACGCGCAACTGCGCGAAGCGGAAACGAAGCTCGCGAATTTGGAAAAAGAAGTCGCGGAACTGCGCGCTTTTGCCGAGCGCGAAGCCGCGGCGGAAGTTGAGCGGATTCGAACGGCAACGCGCTCGGACATGGAAAAAGTCGCGGCAGCCGCGAAAGCGGAAATCGAAGCGGCGGAGCGCGCGGCGCGGCTGGAGTTGAAGGCGCTGGCGGCAAAGCTGGCCGTGGAAGGCGCCGAGTCGCTGCTGGCTGAGCAGCTGACCGCGCAAGCGCAGGCGGGATTGATCAGCAATTTTGTGAAAAGCCTGGAAGGGATGCCCAATTGAAGTCCGCGAGCCTCCAATACGCAAACGCACTGGCGGACATCGCGCTGGAGCAGGGTGCGGCCGAGCCTGCGGCCAAGCAACTGGAAAGTTTTGGCGCAGCGTACGCGCAATCCGCAGAATTGCGCACGTTTCTCGTGAGCCCCGCAGTAAGCGTAGAAGCAAAGCATGCGGTGATCGAAAAGGTCATCGGGCGGCTAGGGGCAAGCAAGATTATCCGCAATTTCCTGTTCGTGATTGCCGACCACCGGCGCACGCAGCTGATTCCGGAAATCATTGCCGCGTTTCAGCAAGTGTTGCGGCAGAGGCAGGGCGTGGCGGAGGCGGAAATTTCTTCGGCGGTGGAATTGAGCGCAGCGCAGAAGAAGGAGTTGGCAGCGACGCTTTCGCGGCTGACGGGGAAAAAAATCGAGCCGACGTATTCGCTTAATCCTGCGCTTCTGGGTGGCGCGGTGGTGCGGATTGGCGACACGATTTACGATGGTTCGTTGCGGAGCCGCCTCAACGAAATGCGCGCGCGGCTGGCGTCGGAGTGAGAAAGATTTTAGGAGCAGGAGTTTCGGTGTGGTGAGAAAGCCCTCGGGAAAGCGACGGAGCAGGCATGGCGAATATCAAGGCAGACGAAATCAGCAAGATTCTGCGAGAGCAGATTGAGAATTACGAGCAGGCCGTTGCGGTGGACGAAGTGGGCGCGATTATTAGCGTTGGCGACGGCATTGCGCGCGTGCACGGCCTGGAAAAAGTGATGGCCGGCGAGATGCTGGCGTTTCCACACGACGTGTATGGGATCGCACTGAACCTCGAAGAAGAACAAGTCGGCGTGGTGCTGCTCGGCGAAACGACCGAGCTGAAAGAAGGCGACGTCGTAAAGCGCACGAACGCGATTATGTCCGTTCCGGTGGGTGATGCGCTGGTCGGACGCGTGGTGAATCCGCTGGGACAGCCGCTGGACGGCAAGGGACCGATCGTCACCAAGCTGCGCAATCCGCTAGAGCGCCTCGCTCCCGGAGTCATCGACCGCCAGCCGGTGCGCGAACCCTTGCAAACGGGCATCAAGGCGATTGACAGCATGATTCCCATTGGTCGCGGCCAGCGCGAGTTGATCATCGGTGACCGCCAAACCGGGAAGACTGCGGTAATCCTCGACACCATCATCAACCAAAAGGGCGGCGACGTCATTTGCATTTACTGCGGCATCGGGCAGAAACGCTCAACGATCGCGCAGGTGGTGAAGATCCTCTCCGATGCGGGCGCGATGGACTACACGATTGTGGTGGCATCCTCGGCGGCGGAGCCCGCTTCGCTGCAATACATCGCGCCGTATGCCGCGTGCGCGATGGGCGAATATTTCCGCGATAACAAGCGGCACGCCGTGGCGTTTTACGATGATCTTTCCAAGCACGCGCAGGCGTACCGCGAAATTTCTTTGCTGCTGCGCCGCCCGCCAGGGCGTGAAGCATTTCCCGGCGACGTGTTCTATCTGCATTCGCGCTTGCTGGAGCGAGCCGCAAAAATGAGCGACAAACTGGGCGGCGGCTCGCTGACCGCTTTGCCCGTGATTGAAACCCAGGCCGGCGACGTGTCGGCTTACATTCCCACGAACGTGATTTCAATTACCGATGGGCAGATTTATCTGGAGGCGGATTTGTTCAATGCGGGCCTTCGCCCTGCGATCAACGTGGGCATCAGCGTGAGCCGCGTGGGTGGCAATGCGCAGATCAAGGCCATGCGACAAGTGGCAGGTTCCTTGCGGCTGGACATGGCGCAGTACCGTGACCTGGCGGCGTTCGCGCAATTCGGCGCGGACCAACTCGACAAACTCACGCAGGGACAGCTCGCGCGAGGGCAGCGGCTGACGGAGATTTTGAAACAGGATCAATTTGTGCCGCTCCCGGCGGAGAAGCAGGTGCTGATCGTCCAGGTGGGCACTAGCGGCGCCCTCGACACGTTGCCGGTGCCGGAAGTCCGGCGGTTCGAACGCGAGTTTTTGCAATTTACAGAGACGAATTACCCCTCCCTGCTAAAAAATATCGCGGCCAAGAAAGCACTCGACGACAGCATCAAGGCAGAAATCAAGAAGGCCGTCGATGCTTTCAAGGAGCGCTTCACGGTGGCAGCTGCGGGGGCCGCAAATTAAGGATTTTGACTGACGAAACACGATGCCCACCCTTCTCGATTTCCGGCGCCGCATCCGCTCGGTGAAGAACACTCAGCAGATTACGCGCGCCATGAAGTTCGTGGCGGCGGCGCGGCTGCGGCGGGCGCAGGAAGCGGCACTGGCGGCGCGACCGTACGCAAAGGAATTGATCCGCGTGCTGCGTTCGACGATCAGCCGAATCGCGGAACCGCAGCATCCGCTGCTGGAGCGCCGACCGGAGGAAAAGGTTCTCGCGCTGGTGTTGACCGGAGAGCGCGGGCTGGCAGGCGCGTTCAATACCAACCTTCTGCGCAGGGCGAATGAATTCTTCCGTGCGAACAAGGACAGGAAGCTCTCCGTCATTCCCGTCGGCAAAAAGGGCCGCGACGCTCTCCGGAAGGCCGGCTTCAACCTCATTGCGGAATACATCAATGTGCTGGCGCGGGTGGAATTCGGGACGGTGCGGGAGATTTCGAACCTGGTGACTGATTTGTACGCCAAAGCTCAAATCGATTCGGTCTACATTATTTTCAGCGAATTTAAGACGGTGATGTCGGCCAACCTCACTGTAGAGAAACTGCTTCCGGTCGACCCTGAACAGGTGCAGGAAGGCATTGAGGGACGGGCAGATTCGCAGGTGGATTACATTTACGAGCAGCCCGCGGAGCTGTTGCTCGACAGACTCTTGCCGCGTTATGTGGAATCGCAGGTTCAGCGCGCGATGCTGGAGTCTTCCGCAGCGGAACACGCAGCGCGCATGACCGCCATGGAATCGGCCACGAAAAATGCGGGTGACGTGATCGAGGCGCTGACGCTGCATATGAACAAAGTGCGCCAGGCGGCCATCACTAAGGAGATTATTGAGATTGTGAGCGGTGCATCGAGTACTGCTTAGGAGAAGGCATGGCCGAAAAATACGCAGCCGTGGGACAGATCGTACAGATCATCGGGCCAGTGCTCGACTTGCAATTCGAGGGCGGACACTTGCCCGCGATCTACAACGCGGTTCGCATTACCAGCGACGGCTATAACGTTCCCGAGCCCCTTGATGTGACCGCGGAAGTCCAGCAGCACCTGGGAGAAGGACGCGTGCGCGCCGTGGCGATGGAGCCTACGGAGGGCCTCGTGCGAGGGATGAAGGCTTACGACCTCGGCGAAGGCATCAGCGTCCCGGTGGGACGCGAGACGCTCGGGCGCGTGATGAACGTCCTGGGCAAACCGGTGGATCAGATCGGCCCCCTAACCAGCAAGACGCGATACGAAATCCACCGGCCGGCGCCGCTGCTGGACCAGCAATCCACAACGCTGGAAATGTTTGAGACAGGCATCAAGGTAGTGGACCTGATTCAGCCGTTCTTGAAGGGCGGGAAGATCGGCCTGTTCGGCGGCGCAGGCGTCGGCAAGACCGTTCTCATTCAGGAATTGATTCACAACGTCGCCATGCAACATGGCGGCGTTTCTGTGTTCTCGGGCGTGGGCGAGCGTACGCGCGAAGGAAACGACTTGTGGCTGGAATTCCAGGAATCCGGCGTGGTCGTGCCAGGCAACTCGGAGAAGTCACGCGCGGCGCTGATTTACGGGCAGATGACCGAGCCACCGGGGGCACGCTTGCGCGTCGGCCTGACAGGTCTGACGGTAGCGGAATATTTCCGCGATCAGGAACATCTCGACGTGTTGCTGTTCATCGATAACATTTTCCGGTTTGTGCAGGCGGGCTCAGAAGTATCCGCGCTGCTCGGGCGCATGCCTTCGGCCGTGGGCTATCAGCCGAACCTCAACACCGAAATCGGCGAATTGCAGGAACGCATCACTTCGACTAAAACCGGATCGATCACTTCGGTGCAGGCGATTTATGTGCCCGCCGACGACTACACGGATCCGGCGCCTGCCGCGACGTTTACGCACCTGGATGCTTCCACGAACTTGAGCCGGCAGATTGTCGAGCGCGGGATTTATCCTGCGGTCGACCCGTTGGCCAGCTTCTCGCGCATCCTGGACCCGCGCATCGTCGGACAGGAACATTACACGGTGGCCCGCGCAGTGAAGTCGATTCTGCAGCGCTACAAGGATTTGCAGGATATTATCGCCATTCTCGGCATCGAGGAGCTTTCCGACGAGGACAAGCGCACCGTGGCGCGCGCGCGCAAGATCGAAAAGTTTCTGTCGCAACCGATGTTCGTGGCTGCGCAATTCACGGGCCTCGAAGGCAAGTACGTCAAGATCGAAGATACCGTGCGCAGCTTCAAGGAAATTGTCGAAGGCAAGTACGACGACATTCCGGAGCAGGCGTTCTACATGGTGGGCACGATCGAAGAAGCCTTGCAAAAGGCGGAGAAGATGAAGGCGGGTGTGTAAGGAAAATGCTTCCCGAATTCATGGAACTGGTAATTGTCACGCCGACGCGGCAGTTAGTGCGGACGCGCGCTCGGGAAACGACTTTGCCGGGTGCAAATGGCTACCTCGGCGTCTTGCCGGGCCACGCGCCGTTGATGACCGAGTTGGGCATCGGCGAATTAACCTCCCGGGGCGAGACGCAAACGGAGCCGCTTTCAGTGGTTCGTGGCTTCGCGGAAGTTTTGCCGGACCGCATTACCGTCCTCGCGGAAACCGCCGAACTGGCTGCCGAAATCGATCTGGAGCGCGCGGAAGCTGCAAAAGCACGAGCAGAAAAACGGCTCGCTGCCCACGATCCCAACATTGACTGGGACCGCGCCGGTGTGGCTCTCCAACGCGCTCTCATTCGCATTCAGGTTGTGCGCAAGTACCGCGGAGTGCCTGCGAATTCCCATTAAACTCTTGCTCTTCACGGAAACGCCCACCCATTTCGGTGACCGGATACCTGCGCGATTCATCTAATCTAATCTGGTTGTGCATAGAGCTATGGAGCCGATTACCATTTATACGACGACCTGGTGCCCGGATTGCCGTTACACGAAGGCTTTCCTGAGAGAACGAGGCGTCGCTTATCGCGAAGTGAACATCGAAGAAGATGAGACTGCGGAAGAAATCGTCCTTAAAGCCAACAATGGCCTACGCAAAGTGCCAACCCTGGAAGTTGGCGGGCGCTATTTCGCTTGCAGCCCTTTCGATCCGGAAGAACTGGCCTGCGAACTCAACATCCCCTCAAGTCCGTAGTCCGCCGCTAACTGCAAAACGCGCTAATGAACTGGCCGCCCGCGCGTCCAGATGTCCGTCACGCACAAGTCTTGATCGAGCAGCAAGACGTCCGCGTCCGCACCGGTTCGCAGGGATCCCTTCTTGAATTCGATCCCCAGTAGAGATGCTGGATTCAGCGTTAGCATGCGCACCGCATCTGCCAAAGGAACGCCGAGGTTCACGATGTTCCGGAGCGCCCGGTCGAGCGTCAGCGTGCTGCCCGCTAGGATTCCCGCGGCGTTTCGGCAGACTCCGTTGGTCACAATAACCTCGAAACCTCCCAGCAGGTATTTTCCGTCCGGCATGCCGGTGGCCGAGAGGCCATCGCTCACCAGGATCACCCGCTCATGGCCTTTGGCCTTCAAGAGCAGCTTTATTGCGCCTTCTTCCACGTGTACGCCGTCAGCGATCAACTCCGCGTTGATTTCGGCCGACGTCAGAACGGCCCCGACCACTCCCGGGTCACGGTGCGTGAAGGGCCGCATGGCGTTGTAGGTGTGCGTAGCGCTGCGCGCTCCATGGGCGATAGCCAAGCGCGTTTGTTCATAATTCGCATCGGTATGGCCCACGGAAACTACCAAACCAGCCTTGCGCGCCGCTTCCATGCAGGGGGCCGCGCCGAGTACTTCGGGAGCAATGGTAATCAGCCGCGCGTTCCCCTCCGCTGCCTGCAGAAAGCGCTTGAGCAGTTCCTCTGATGGCGACTGGATCCATTCGACAGGATGGACCCCCCGGCGCACCTTGCTGATGAACGGACCCTCGAAGTGGATGCCCAGGACTTCCGCGCGCGATTCCTTCGCCGCGTGTTGCTGCGTGATGTACAGGGAGATTCCCGCCGCGGCCCGGCAGGTATCGTCAGGGTTTGCGGTCACCGTGGTTGCGAGAAGCGATGTGGTGCCGAACTCGGCCACCTTTCTCGTGACCATCTCCAGGGCAGCGCCGCTTCCTTCCATCACATCCCGTCCCCCCGCCCCGTGAATATGAATATCAATGAACCCGGGAATTGCTGTTTTCTCCCTTGCAGCAATCTCGGCGCCCCCGGCGGGCAAGCTCATGCCGCTCCGCGGCCCGATTGCCTCGATGACGTCGTCGCGAATCAAAATCCCTGCGTCGCTGATTTCCGAGGTAGGGGTCAAAGCCTGTCGCGCGTGGATAAGGACAGTTGGCATAGATGTGCAACATCGTAACGGAAATGCGGTGCGGGACAAAACAAAACGGGCAGGCTCAGAAGTTCAGCCTGCCCGCCAGCTAAAGCTAGAAAAATGCTAGTTGTTACTTGGCCGCCATCTCAATGCTGGTCAGTTTGAGCGTGTCGCCTTCCACCGAGCCCTTGACGGTCACATGATGGCCGGCGTGCTCAGCTACTTTGTCCTGCGCGTCGACTACGTACACTTTCTTGTCGGCGTCGTTCACGAACACGTACTTGGCGCCATGTTCCTTGACGCATTTCGTCGTGCACTCGCCGGCCTTTTCGTTCGCGCCCTTCACCCCACACTGGCTGTCGGAAATCCAGCCGGTCCAAGAACCGTCTGCCGCCATTGCGAGAGTTCCCGCGAAGAGCGTTGCTGCAATTGCCGTTGAGAGTCTCAGTTTCATCGTTGTCCCCCTTCAGAACGCCATTTTCGTGGCTAACTTGCCGGGCCGTCCCCGTAGCTTCCCATAGCCACGGCTCGGTGTCCAGTCACTTCCGAAGCCATTCTAGCCACAATCTTTATTCTCTGGGAACAAAAAGAAAAAGGGGAGGATTCCCGGATCCTCCCCGCATTTCGTGGACGCGGGCGCCGGCTGCCCGGCTTACTGGCCAGAAGTCGCGCTGCTGGCCGAGGCCGTCGACGACGTGCCCTTCGGCATGCTCAAGTAGCCGGCAGCGCTGGACTTGGTTACCTTGTTGACTACGAGCTCCAGAGCGGAGCGGCTCCCCCCAGTGTAGAAGAAAATCGGTTCGTTAACTGAGCGATTCTTCTTCTCAAAGCTATTGTCGTCGGCGAGGACGTTGATGGTGTACTGGCTCTTCTTGGGGTTCGTGTCCTTCAGTACAAGCTGAATGGCGCCCACTTTGGTGGCGCCACCCCTGCGCTGCACCGTGAATTCGAAATAATCGCGCTGGCCAATACGGCGAAGCTGGTCGATTTCGTCATGGTTGCGGGCAATCAGTGTGCCCATCTCGCTGCGGGCCATTTGAATGCTATTCTTAGTGGCGTCGAGGTCGCCCTTGACTCCGGTGATGTCGCCGTTCAGCTTGTTCACGTCGTCCGCGCTCGCTTTGCTCGCCAGTTCCGCCTTCACGGAGGTGGCCAGATTGTCCACTTTCTTGTCCACGGCGCTCGTGGCGTTCTTGTTTTGCTTGCGCGCCGTGACCAGTTCGCCCTGAGTTACGTTCAGCTTGTCGGCGATGACCTTCAGGTCACTCTGAAGTTGCTGATTGATTTCGTCTTCCTTGGCAAGGCGCTGGCTCAATGCCTCGCTGGCTTGTTTTGAAGCTAAGGTCGTCTGCTCTAGGCTCTTGGCCTGATTAAGCGCGCCCCATCCAAGTCCCAACCCGATGAGAGAAAGGCCGCCTAAGACGCCTACTGCCAATCCTACCCAGCGAGGGGTCCCCGCTGTACCAGTATGGGAAAATTCCTGAAATTCGCTCATAGAGGTTCGTCTCTCCTTTAGGGTAGTTAGTTAGCCCTGTAGCAAGAAAATGAGCACCCACGGCGCCAAAAAGCGGATTTGCTCATAGTCCTCGATAACGTCATGAAAATAAGATGGATAGACCGTGGCAAGGGAAAAGAGGATGTAATTCTATACGTACTAGTACCTGTAACGATTACGTGGGCGCGTAGAAGTCACTTGCTGGATAGCTGCATTACTCTTTCTTGGAAGACTTCGGGCGGAGCCGTTAGCCCACGGGAGAGGGTGAATTGCTCTTAAGGTCTTCTGATTGAAGTAGTTGCGGCAATGAGAAGTCGAGAAGTCAGGCAGCCCGGAAAGTGTCTGCCGTCGCTGCGGCCCGCTCCGGGCTGAAGTAGCAGTCCAACGTATTCACTGCCGCCTCAAGAACCAAGCGGCAATCCGAGCAGCCCTCGAGGTGTCGCTTGATCTCGGTCTCAACAGCCGAGGATAGCCGACCCTCTAGGTACCAGCAAATCAGGTGGATTGTATCGCGACAGCTCATTCCCCGTCCCTACATGCCCCGGAAGCCACAGACTAGGCAAGCTTTACCAGTGCACTTGCACCGCCAAAGGAAAGCGGATTGCGTGCTTGGGCGTTAAGACAAAGAAAACAACGGGGTTAAGATATCGGATCCCCCCAGCACGCTAGTCCAGGTTCGGAGTGCAGCTTTGAAAAGATTACACTCCAAACGGGCAAAATAGGCACCGTTTCGAACGAGCAGACTTACCTATCTTTGAGGAACGATGGTCATTTCGCGAAGGGCGGCAATTCTGTCCGCGAGCGCCGGGTGCGTACTAAACAGTGTTGCCAAAGGACTGCCACCAAATAGCGGCTTGACGATGCACAGCGAAGAGGTCGAGGGCGAAATAGCTGTGGTGGGGATACGGTTGTTGTAAGCGCCCAACTTCTGGAGGGCACTGATCAGACCGTACGGGTTTCCCACCATGCGCGCGCCGGTGGCGTCGGCGGAATACTCTCGCTGGCGAGACAAGCCCAACTGCAACAGAAAAGCGGCCACGGGCGCAAGAAAGAACAGCAGTAGTCCAAGAGTCCCTCCGCCGCCTCGGTCCCGGTCGTCGTCGCCGCCGCCCAACCAAGGCCCCCAATGGGCGATCCAAGTGACAGCTCCGGCGAGAGTTGCCGCAACGGAACTAATCAGGATGTCGTAATTCCGAACGTGCGATAACTCGTGAGCGATGACGCCTTCCAGTTCGTCGTCATTCATCAGTTCAAGCAAACCTTGCGTCACTGCCACCGAAGCGTGGCGTGGATTTCTTCCGGTGGCAAAAGCGTTGGGGGCCGCTTCCGGAACCACATAGAGTTTCGGCAAGGGCAGATTTGCTTTTGCGGCCAGGCGTTCCATAACGGCGTAAAGGCGCGGCAACTGTTCGCGAGTTACTGGGCTCGCGCCACTAGACATCAGAGCGATTTTGTCGGAAAAGAAGTATGCAAAGGCATTCATGATCACAGCGAACCCAAGGCCCATGGTCATGCCCCGGCGCCTGCCCAGGGCCTGGCCCACGAACATCAGGAGCAACGTCAGAGCGACTAGTAACAAAGTGGTTCGAAAGACTCTCATGGTTTTCCTTCTATTCTACGCATGCACCGTAGGCGCACAAAACGCGTCTCTCCGCAAATGAACGATCTCATCTCGTTCTGTCACACGACTCCACACTTAATTAGATACGTGCCGCGGCGGCAGGTTGTTTCGCAGGCTTGCGCTCAAAACGCATCACATCCTTCTGCCCATCACGATCGACGACCACCTGATCGCCCGGAAGCACTTTGCCTTCGAGGATCTGTAATGCCAGCGGATCCTGAACCAATCGCTGAATGGTGCGGCGAAGCGGCCGCGCCCCGTAAGCCGGGTCGTAGCCTTCGCGCAGGAGCAACTCTTGTGCTGCGGGCTTCAATTCCAGAGTAATCTGCCGTTCGGCAAGCAACTTCTCCACATTCTTCATGAGCAAGCCCACGATTTTGGCCAGTTGCTCTTTGCCCAATGGATTAAAGATCACAATTTCGTCGATGCGGTTGAGGAACTCAGGGCGGAATGATGCGCGCAAAGCTTCCATGGCTTCTTTTCGTGCGCGCTCGGGATCTTTTCCGGCCAGTTCGGAAATGGCAGCTGAACCGACGTTGCTGGTCATCACCAAGACGGTGTTTCGAAAATCCACGGTGCGGCCCTTGCCATCCGTCAGGCGACCGTCTTCGAGAATCTGCAGCAGCACGTTGAACACGTCCGGATGGGCTTTTTCTATTTCGTCAAACAGGATGACGGAATACAGGTGACGCCGCACCTGCTCGGTGAGCTGACCGCCTTCCTCATAGCCGACGTAGCCCGGCGGCGCACCGATGAGCCGCGAGACGCTGTGCTTCTCCATGTATTCGCTCATGTCGACGCGGATCATCAGCTTCTCGTCATCGAAGAGAAATTCTGCAAGCGCGCGCGCCAGTTCAGTCTTGCCCACTCCTGTAAGTCCCAGGAAAATGAACGAGCCGACGGGGCGCTTGGCGTCCGAAAGCCCAGCTCGGCTGCGGCGCACCGCATTCGCAACGCGAGCGAGCGCGTCCTCCTGGCCCACGACGCGCTGGCGCAAGCGCTCTTCCATGTGTACGAGCTTTTGCGCTTCGCCTTCGAGCAGGCGGCCCGCCGGAATGCCCGTCCACTTGCTGACGAGCTTGGCGATGTCTTCTTCGTCGACTTCTTCCTTCAGCATCGGGGCATCTTTTTGCACGGAAGCAAAGCGCTGCTGCGCTTGTTGCAGCTCGCGCTCCGCGGCAGCGATCTTGCCGTAACGGATTTCGGCAACTTTGGCCAGTTCGCCAGCGCGTTCATACCGCTGTTCTTCCGCCTTGAGCTGTTCGATCTGCTCTTTGAGTTTGCGAATCTTTCCGATAGCTTCCTTTTCGGCCTGCCACCGCGCCTTCTTCCCGCTCGACTCTTCCTTCAGTTTCGCAAGTTCCTTTTCGATTTGGCCGCGACGTTCCTTGGAATGCGCGTCGGATTCTTTCAGCAACGCTTGGCGCTCGATTTCGAGTTGCAGGATGCGGCGCTCAATTTCGTCAATCTCCACCGGCAGGGAATCAATTTGCATGCGCAAACTAGCCGCGCACTCGTCGATCAGGTCGATCGCTTTATCCGGCAAGAATCGGTCCGAGATATAGCGATTGGAAAGTGTCGCCGCGGCAATGATGGCGGAATCCTTGATGCGCACGCCATGGTGCACTTCGTAGCGTTCTTTCAAGCCGCGCAGAATCGCAATGGTGTCTTCCACGGTGGGTTCGGCCACGAGCACCGGCTGGAAGCGGCGCTCGAGAGCGGGGTCTTTTTCGATGTGTTTCTTGTACTCATTGAGCGTGGTAGCGCCGATGGCGCGCAGCTCGCCGCGTGCCAGGGCCGGCTTAAGCATGTTGGAGGCGTCCATCGCCCCTTCCGCTGCACCGGCGCCCACCAGCGTGTGCAGTTCGTCGATGAACAGAATGATCCGGCCTTCGGCTTCGGTGATTTCTTTGAGAACCGCTTTCAGCCGGTCTTCAAACTCGCCGCGGAATTTCGCGCCGGCAACAAGGGCGGCGAGATCCAATGCGACGATGCGTTTGGTTTTCAGCACGTCCGGCACATCGCCGGAAACGATGCGCTGTGCCAGGCCTTCGACGATGGCCGTTTTGCCGACGCCAGGTTCGCCGATCAGTACCGGATTGTTCTTGGTGCGCCGCGCCAGAATTTGCATCACGCGACGAATCTCTTCATCGCGGCCAATGACCGGATCGAGTTTCTGCTTCCGCGCCAGTTCGGTCAGATCGCGCGCGTACTTTTCCAGGGCCGCGTAAGTGGCTTCGGGGTTCTGGGAGGTCACACGTTGCGAGCCCCGCACCCCAGCAAGCGCCTGGAGAATTGCTTCATGAGAGGCGCCTTGCCGTTTTAGCAGTTGACCGGCGGGATCGCGATCCCGGTTGGCAATCGCCAGGAAAAGGTGTTCCGTCGAGACAAACTCGTCCTTAAAGCTGTCTGCTTCTTTGAATGCCTGCTCGAGGACGTCATTGAGCGCTCGGCCCATATGCTGCTGGGCAAAGCCCTGCACTTTGGGCACCCGTGCAATCTCGCGCTCAATTTCCTGTGTCAGCGCTTCGGTGTGAATGCCGAGACGCGCGAGCAAAGGAGGCACCACGCCGTCCGTCTGCGCCACCAGCGCGGCCAGCAGGTGAATCGGCTCTATCTGCTGATTTTCGTGCCGTGCGGCCACTGCCTGAGCGCTCTGGATGGCCTCCTGCGCCTTCACTGTCATTTTTTCAAATCGCAACATAAAGACCGTCAACCCTTGGTACCGGAGTAAAAAGGGGCTGGCGTGTCGGCCAGCCCCTATTTTTACAGCTTATATACTTCCACGACAGCCTTTTTCGCTGCCTCCCCTCTTACCTGACGGAAGCGGCCACGGCCGGAGCAGCCACGTTGACCTTAATTTGCTTTGGCTTGGCTTCCTCGCGCTTCGGGATACTCAGCGTCAGCACGCCGTTCTGAAAATCGGCTTTGATGGCATCTGGATTCACGGTATTCGCAAGCGAAAAACTGCGGGCGAAGGAGCCGTAGGAGCGCTCCACGCGAAGGTAATTCTCTTCGTTCACTTTCTTTTCAAACTTGCGCTCGCCCCGAATGGTGAGGATGTTGTTCTCCACGCGGATGTCCAAATCTTTAGGATCGACTTCCGGGAGATCCGCCTTCACCACGAGTTCGTGTTCCGTCTCGTAGATGTCAACCGCCGGCGCCCAGGCACTGAGGCTGGACTCTTCGGCGGTCCGCTCAAAGGTTTCCTTGAACAGGCGATTGATCTGGTCCTGCAGGGTGGTGACGCCGCTAAAAGGTTCCCATCGGGCTATAGTTCTCATGGTTGTAAGCACCTCCATAGGTGATTGCGTACACATAATGAAATATGAGTGTGCTTTTGTCAAGAGCAAAGTAAAAAGGCCCATTCATTTCAATAACATATTCATAATCAACGAGATACAGCATCAAAGCCAGCTTTGTGCGGTATTCAGGGCCACTTTCCTTATCGGTTCAGAGCGTCCTTTGGAAGCGGCACGTTCGAGCAGCCTGCAGGGTCTAGATTACACCGCGAACTAAGAACTAAGAGCTTTTCATACAAAGTGCTTTGCGATGCTGAGAGAACTAGCATCATGAATTCTGGGATCGAAGAGCTTGCGAGTTGCAGTTTCTAAGTATCCGGCAGGCCGTTTCGTTGGCCGAAGACGGGTTCCTGTTAGACTACCGCTGCTCATGCGCTTGGACGAGCTCGACTACCAGCTGCCCCCCGAACAAATCGCGCAACGGCCCCTAGACCGGCGTGATGCTTCCCGCCTCCTGCTCCTAAACCGCACCTCGAGCGAGTTTGCAGATCGGCGATTTGCGGAATTCCCGGATCTTCTGAACGGCAATGAACTGCTGATTCTGAACAACGCGCGCGTGATTCCTGCGCGGCTTCTTGGCCGCCGCGCTGGCGTGCGGTCGCAGAAGCCTTCGCGTTCCACGCGAGCCGAGCACCTGACCGGAAAGGTAGAGGTTCTATTGACACGCCAAGTGGGGGACGACACCTGGGAAGCGCTGGTTCGGCCCGGCCGGAAAATGAGGTTGAGGGAGCGGGTGCTCTTTGGCGAGGGAGAGCTGGAAGCCGAAATAACGGCGCGAGGTGAATTCGGTCTGCGTACGCTGCGATTTGTCTCTCATGACCGGCGCACTTTGCACGAGCATTTTGAACGGCTGGGCCACATGCCATTGCCGCCCTACATTGAACGTCCAGATGAGACGGCGGACCGCGAGCGCTATCAAACCATCTTTGCCAAGCGGCCCGGCGCGATTGCCGCTCCCACCGCGGGTCTGCATTTCTCCGTTGAAATCCTCAAACGACTCCGTGAGCGCGGAGTGGAGATACGTGAGCTCACGCTCGATGTAAGCATGGGGACTTTTCAACCAGTTCACAGTGAAACTCTGGAAGGCCACGTGATGCATTCCGAATCTTACGAGATTCCCTCAGAGACGGCGGAGCGCATTAATGCTGCCCACGCGTCAGGCCGCCCCGTTTTGGCCATTGGGACAACGGTTGTACGAGCGTTGGAAGACGCGGCGCTGCGCGCAGCAAAAGATGGCTCCTCAAATGCCGTGGTCCCGGGGAAAGCCGAAGCGCAATTGTTCATCACTCCAGGATTTCGGTTCCACGTGGTAAACAGCCTGCTGACCAACTTTCATCTGCCGCGTTCAACATTGCTGGCGCTGGTCTGCGCGTTTGCGGGACGCAAAAATGTGCTCGCGGCTTATCGCCATGCGGTCGAAGCGGGGTATCGGTTCTACAGTTATGGGGATTGCATGCTCATCCGCTGACGAGTAGACCGTTAAACAAACAGGTCAGCACGACGCGGTACGAGAAAAAAATGAACTGAGGGATTCCCGCTGTGAAGAGAGGATTTGTTGAAGGAACTGAGAATCTATAGGGGACAAGAGGGAGGCTGCAACCTCCCTAGCGTCCCCGGGAACGGATCACGAAGCGGTTCCGATTACTCGCTAAAGACAAACACGCGAGACTGGCCTGAAAAGCGCACTTCTTTCACCTGGCCATTCTCGGTGATGAGCAAGGAGTCGTAGCTGGACTTGGTGCTGCGGTCTTCCCAGCGGCCTTCGGATTCGGCGACAACTTTGCTGCCCTTCTGCACGGTGGCTTTGTTGCCGTCGATCAGCAGGCGGTATTCCCCGGCTTGCAATTCGGCTCTACCGACCTTGGCGGTTCGGTTGAGGCTGATGGTCTTGGAAAAGGGCTTGGCGAAAACAGGAATGGCTAGCGCGATGACGGCCAGCAGAGCGATAGAACGGAAAAATGAACGGTTTCTCATGCGTGTCAGATTCCTTTCGGGATCGAGTCAGCCGATAGCAAGCTGCCGCCGGCAGGATAGAGTTGACACGCAACCGTTGGACGAGTAGTCTCGCCCTGGAGACACCTCTTCTTCCTGGATTAACGGCCGGAAAAACTGCGTGTCACGACCCCGCGGCTGCCACCGCGGGGTTTCTTCTGCATCCCACCTTAGGCAGCGCTATGAGCAGCTGCGCATGTATAGACGAAATCGCGGCGACGAATGTTTCGCCTGGACTTGATAAAATTTGCAGGAGAGAACAAAATTCGGGGCGGCACATACTGATTTGGCCTCAAATGGAACTCACTAACGCTTTCCCAAAATAAATTTTTCATAAAAAACAGGGAGAGAAGATCTCTTGGAAGGCAATCCGGCTGGTATTTCTCCGCGATTCGCTACATACCCGTGCATCCCCGCGGCTGTTCATCTATACTCTAGGTCATTTTTCCCAGGTACGACGAATGCGGGTTCTTGTTCTCAGCGATTTACATTCCAATGGTACTGCGCTCGATGCCGTCCTTGATGCCGCCAAGCAGCGCTGGGATTTGTCCGTTTGCCTGGGCGACGTGGTTGGCTACGGCCCTGATCCTAACGAGGTCACGGCACGGCTGCGAGAACTGGGTACCAAGACGATACGAGGAAACCACGACAAGGCAGTATCGGGCTTGATGGCCACGGAGGATTTCAATCCGGTGGCGAAAGTGGCCGTGGACTGGACGCGAGCGCAATTGAAGCCGGAGCACATGGCGTGGCTTTCCGCTTTACCGAAGGGACCCCTGGAGACAGATGGCATCGTGCTCGTTCACGGGGCCCTTCAAGACGAAGACGAGTACGTTTTCACGCCGGAACAAGCTCTCGATGGGCTTCTTGATTCGAATGCCATCGTCACTTTCTTCGGCCACACACATCATCAAGGGGGGTTTTCCTATCGGGATTCACACCTTGAAGTGCTGCAGATTCGACCGCGTGCCGCGGAATCCTTCGCGGCCCTGCGCGTCGAACAGGCGCGGCGTTATTTGCTGAACCCCGGTTCCATTGGCCAGCCGCGTGACGGGGATTCCCGAGCAGCTTTTGCGATTGCGGATTTAGACCACAATGTAGTGGAATTCTGGCGCGTTCCTTACGATATCGCCGCCGTGCAAGAACGCATGCGAGCTGCCCACCTTCCCGAGCCATTGGTCCAGCGATTGGTCGCTGGCCGATAGTCTTATCAACTATCCCCGCAACCTTTTGACTCAAGGAGCGGCGCGCCGCGAAGACGGACGCATTTATTTTGGAATCGGCGATTGCCGTGAGGAGGTGACTCCGGCTTCGCAACTGGCTCTGAAACCACTCTTGCAGGATCTCGAATTGCATCGTCATCCCTTGGGAACCGACACACGCCATGCTCTCGATCGGGCCCAGCCGGAACGCCGGCTGGAAAGTTTGGTCCGCGAAGACGTGGCCTCTGGGTGGTCCTGCGGCAATAACCAACGACGACAGCGTTTGACTCCCTGAGCCACTGCATAGCCGTGAGTGTGGTATCGACGCAATGGAAATTCAAGAACTCTTCGCCGAATTGGACCGGCACTGCGGTTCATTTTCTGAGCATCTGATCGCAGAGGCGGTCACTCGTCGCGATGAGGCTATCCCCTTCCTCCTCGAAACTCTCGAAAGAGTCGACAGAAATCCGGAACCTTGGGTTGCAGATCAGGACTGCATGTTGCACATCCATGCCTTATATTTGTTAGCACTCTTTCGCGAGACGCGCGCGTACCCGCTCATCGTGCCAATCTTTTCGCGTCCAGGCAAATTTTCGTTTGACTTGGCAGGCGACGTTGTGACCCAAGACCTGGGACAAATCTTGGCGTCAGTATCGAACGGAGACGTCATCGGCATGACTGCGCTGATAGAAAATGAACACGCCAACGAATATGTTCGGGCAGTAGCGATGGAAGGGATGGTTTCGTTGGTAGAAGTAGGCCTGCGGACCCGCGATGAGATCATGATCCTGCTTTCTGCACGCATTCCGCACCCTCGAACGGAAAGCTCGACCGGAAAGCGGGCAAACATTGGTGCACGCTGGCTAACATTCGCGCGGACCTTTGGCCCGGCGAAGCAATGGACGAACGCCGGCGCGCCTACCGGAACGGCTTGGTGGATCCGCGTAGCATTACTTGGGAGGACGTCGAAGAAGCTTTATCGCGTGGGAAAGAAGGCACGCTTCAACGTTCGCGATTCCGAGAACCGCTGATTACAGACCTGCGCAAGGCTATGGGCTGGATGGAATGCTTTAGCGAATATCGGGAAGAGAGGCAAGAGGAGAGCGATTTAGATCCCAAAGACGACATGGCGGATTTATTTCCAATCGAGTATACGGTTCAGACTGTCCGCCGCACAGCACCCAAGGTGGGCCGAAACGATCCTTGCCCTTGCGGCAGCGACAGGAAGTACAAGAGGTGCTACGGGCTCCAGTGAGCGCGGTTGAAACCAGGAATTTAATTCTCGGGAAAAATTTACCCATAAAAGGAGAGAAGCGGTTAGGGGCAAGCCCTAACCGCTTCCCGGGGTGTGTCCTCGAAGTGGTTTTGTAGAATTAGATGTACGGGAGCGAAAAAGGTTTCCTTGGACTACAAAATAATTTTCGACAAAATCGATTTAGTAAGGGCAAATCTCAATAAAACAAATACTTACGCCAGCGGTCGTCGCGGTGGCCGATCAGCCGCATCAGTTGCCGGGAAGTGTGTAATGTAAAGGGCCGGGGTTTACGGGCCAGCTTCAGGCCGGCTTCTTCCGGAGTGCGGTCACCCTTGGTGTTATTGCAGTGGTAGCAACAGGCTACCAGGTTTTCCCAGGAGGAGCGGCCCCCTCTGGACCGAGGCAGCACGTGATCCAGCGTTAGCTCGGAACTCGGAAATACGCGCCCGCAAAACTGGCAGGTATTGCGGTCGCGCAGCAGAATATTCTTCCGGGAAAGGGCGCGGCTCTGCTGGGGGATATGACGGTAGGCAAGCAGCCGAATTACGGATGGGACTTGGTGTGCATGAGTAGCGGAATGCACCTCAGCATTGTGCAGCTCCTCGGCCTGGGCAACCCCCTTCAACATCAACACCATGGCCCGGCGCACCGCAGTGACGTTGATCGGCTCGTACGTGGCATTAAGGACCAAGACAGGTTCCTGCATCAACGATGCCCGGCGGGAAATCGAGTTGTGGATTCTACTGCCAGCGGGAGCTTCGGAACCGGGCGCAGCCACGCGAGCCGCTTCGGGGGTATGAGCCCCCCGGGAATCGGCCGCCATGTGCCGGTTTGATCCCATTGAGCTTGCCTCGAACTATTCTACCATTCCACCGAGCTTGGAAGGGGATTTCTTACCGCCCCGGCCGCGGTAAGTGCGACCATGGACTTGGCGCCCGTTTCGCGTAACGCTCGCGCACAGGCAGCCAAGGTCGCTCCGGCGTCAACACCTCATCTACCAGTAGGACGCGAAGATTGTCAGCTCGCCTGCCTGGGTGTGTGGCAAAAACACCACGCACCGATTCCCAGCGCTCCTTAAGGCTGAGAATCCGCTTGTCCGGCCGCGCACGTGTACGCATGAGGAGAACGGCCTTATGCGGCAGCCACAAGCGCCTCGCCAGGAGCTTAGAAATCAGCGCTGCCTGGTTGTAGATACGTTCCCCTTCACGCTGCTGATGGAGCGGTACTGGAACGAGGACATCCGCAGCGAGCTTTTGTGCTTCGCTGTGGACAAGCACGGCCGGCCGGTCTGCAAACCAGGCGCCCAGCGGCGCGATTTGCTCGAATTTCAGTAAAAGAATCGCTCGAACCAGCGGGCCATCATAAATCGAGAAGCTGCGCGCACAATCAACGGCATAGGTTTCTATTGGCACGCCGGACAGAGCCGCAGCTGTTGTTTCTTTTTGCGCCAATCCTGCAAGAGGGCGACCACAAATTTCGCAGATGACTGCCAGGATGGGTTCGAGGCGAAACACCGCCGGCAAATGGGCACGCGGTGCGAATCGACGAGCAGTGCGTGGCAGATGCGGCAGTTGGCGGAAAAGATTATGCTGACAAGCGCATCGCCGGCTGCGGTCAGCCGGGCACGCAGCGCTTGAAGAAGCCCGTTTTTCTTTCGGAGTGCTTCCGCTGGATGTGCTCTCGAAGTAGTCGCACCGGCTGTGGTTGCTGCCACGGCAGGAAGATACGCACCGTTGCGGCACATAATCAAAGATTAACGTTAGACTGCAGCATCCACAATCTGAAAGAGCATGCCGCAATGCTTCTGGTTTGGACTAGGATTTCTTACAGCAGGCCTTGCTCCAGTTTTTCCTGGCAGGCAATGCAGTGCTTTGCCCAAGGCACCGCTTCTAGCCGCTTCTGCTGCATCTCCTCTTGGCAGTTCGCGCAGACGCCGTATTCGTCTTCCTGGATGCGTTTCAACGCGCTGTCAATGAGGTTCAAAAGCGAGCGGTCCGTGTTGGTCATGCCGAAGAGAAATTCTTTGGTGTAGGAATTGGCTGCTTTGTCTGCCAGGTCAACCGTGGGGTCTTCGTCCGCCGTTCTTCCCTCTTCCTGGGTGCGGGCGATGGTCTTCATTAGTTCTTCCCGCCGGGCCAGCAATTTCTTCTTGTAATAATCGAGTCGTTTCTTGTCCATGAGAGTCCCGCCCCTCTGCTTGCTATTTGGGGCCACCTAAAAACCCCGTAGTGTAGGCCGATTCCTCTGTGAAGTCAAGCCAATGTAACGCGTTGGAACGCGTTGAATGGGTTGGGCGCCCGTCAGAGGGTGGCGCTTTCGAGAAAAGGCGTGATTTTCTCTTGTTCCTGCAGTATTCTATACTGCAGGTGATCTCACACCTGCAGTCCCTTCGCGCATTACACAATTAAGGCGCGGCCTTCTCGCATCCGGAACCGATGCGGCGAGGTTGGCTCTGTGAACGCCGGATGAAGTGCGGACAAGGAGCCTGCGCCTGTCAACACGATCCTAAGGCAGCCCATGGTCCTTACTTCCTCCTCACGCACAAGGTCGAGGGCAAGACCCGTTCCCGCTATGTCTCGCCCGAACAGGCGCCGGTGGTCCGGCGGCAGATCGAATCGTGACGGCAATTTCGAGAACGCGTCGAAGCCTATTGGGAGGCCTGCGAGCGATGGGCCGATGAACAACTCGAAGCGATCCCGGTCTCCGCAGAGGAGGCCAAAAAAAGGGGGCTCTCCGCGGACCTGGAAAGCGAAACGCTCTTAGGTCCTCAGGCGCTGGCCGAACTGGATTTTGAAGCTGCGGAGACGTTCGCACGGCGGCAGGCGTTGCGTCTGGCCGCTCGGGCCCTGGAACAACGGCTCAACGCGGACACCAGCGATTATGTGGGACTGGAATTACCTTGCCCTCTGCGGCTGAAAAGCCAAAGCGCACTCGGCCTGCCGGCAGAACATTGCCGGTGGCTTGGTCGGCAACGAGACCAATCCCGAAGCGCTGGGTTCCGTCGCGCGCAATCTGGGAAACCGTGGAGCAACGATAGACGAGAAAGCGGGGCAGGTTCTCAAAGGACATCCAGTCCATTTCGCTCATGTCGAAATACATCATGGTTTCGATCCCGGTGGCCTGATCCAAATGGTAGGCAGCGGGGAGGTCATTGCCGGGTGTGCCGAGTGAATTGCGGGTCGGTTGGCTTAGGACGACGCGCCGCCAGCTACCCGACTGACCTTCCATCAAAGTGGAATTTTCACTTAGCCAAACGATAATCTGAGGCTCAACGCGGGCGTCTTGTTGAAGCGAGACCGGCGCGGCAAGGTGGAGAACGGTTCGGAATCGGAACCATCGCGCGTCTGGACTAGTACATCGTCTAGATAGTTCTTTATATTATTTCAGTCCTGAGCTATAGTTGGGGGCATGCCGAGAGTCGCTCCTGCCGTCTCGACGGACCCGACTACGCAAGCCAAGCTGCGTCAACTGGTGCGGTCACCATCCACTCGGCAGGGTCTAGTGCAGCGATGTCGGATTGTTTTGGCGGCTGTTGCCGGCAAGAGCAATCAGCAAATCGCTGACGAGCTCGAGATGCCTGAAGTGACCGTCGGCAAATGGCGCCGTTGTTTTGCCAACCAAGGGCTGGAGGGTCTCCAGGATGCCCCTCGTTCCGGTCGACCTGTAAAATATGACCAGGAAGTGGTGCAGCGGGTGCAGACCCGAGCCTGCCAACAGCCGGAGCACTACAGCCGCTGGAGTGTACGAACGCTCGCCAAGGACTTGAGGCTGCCGCGCAGCACCGTGCACCAGATCCTGGTTGCTTCGCATCTACAGCCTCATCGGATTCGCACCTTTACGTTCAGCCCGGATCCTGATTTTGAAGCCAAGCTGCTGGACATTGTCGGCATCTATTTGAATCCCCCCGAAAATGCGCTGGTGTTGTGTGTGGACGAAAAGACAGGCATTCGGGCCTTAGATCGCACGCAGCCCTTGCTGCCCTTAGGCGCCAAGAAGCCGCGCAGCTGGACCAATGAGTACGTTCGTCACGGCACGCAGACCTTGCTGGCGGCTCTGGAGATTGCCACTGGTAAAGTCGTGGCCCATGTCAAACAACGCCGCACTTCGGTCAACTTCCTGCGCTTCCTCAACGATGTGGTCAGCGCTTTCCCGGAGCGAGAGTTGCACATGATTCTCGACAATCTCAACATCCACAAGAACGAAGCAGCGCGGCGCTGGCTGAAGCGGCATCCCCGCGCGCATTTCCACTACACCCCGACCCACGCTTCTTGGGTCAACCTGGTGGAAGTTTTTTTCAGCATCCTGGGCAAGCAGGGCTTGTCGCAATGTGT